>FTFB01007930.1_pt1 | contig 13740 bp, 9 predicted proteins | sample 1658331 | NCBI WGS metagenome assembly FTFB01 (sample SAMEA3914816, study PRJEB12502) | metagenome | biome: forest; material: soil | place: USA | collected 2011-09-16 | depth 0.3 m | reverse complement strand
TGTCTGGATCGGGCTCGCGGATGAAGCGGGTACGCCGCACGAGGGCAAGATGGTGTTCCTCGACAACGCGCTCGAACCGCAGACTGGAACGATTCGCGCCCGTGCCCTGCTCGAGAATCATGATCGGCGCTTTGCACCCGGTCTGTTCGCTCGCGTGAAGCTCGTCGGCAGCGGCAAGTACAGCGCGCTCCTCGTCAACGACAGCGCAATCGGCACCGACCAGAACGTGAAATACGCGCTCGTTGTCGCTCGCGACAACAAAGTGGAGTACCGCCCGGTGAAGGTCGGTCCGCTGGTCGATGGATTGCGCGTGGTGCGCGAGGGTCTCAAGCCGGGCGAGCTCATCGTCGTCAACGGCCTGCAGCGTGTGCAGCCGGGCTCAACGGTGACCCCGCAGCGCGTGGCGATGGGTCGCCCGAGCAGCAACCAGCCCGGCGAGAGCATGTTGGCCCAGAACACTGAGGTCTTGCGGTGAAACTTCCAACGTTCTTCATCGAGCGGCCCATCTTCGCCGCGGTGCTGTCGGCAGTCATCACGCTGGCGGGTGCGATCGCGTTGTTTCGCCTGCCCATCGGGGAGTACCCCGAAGTGGTGCCGCCGTCGGTCGTCGTGCGTGCCTCTTACCCTGGGGCGAACCCCAAGGTGATCGCGGAGACCGTGGCAGCACCGCTCGAGCAGGCTATCGTCGGGGTTGAGGACATGTTGTACATGTCTTCGCAGGCAGCGATGGACGGCACGCTGGTCCTCACGGTCACGTTCAAGATCGGCGCGGACGTGGACCGCGCCCAGGTTCAGGTGCAGAACCGCGTCTCGCAGGCATTGCCCCGTCTGCCGACGGAGGTTCGCAATCTCGGGGTCACGACGACCAAGAGCTCCCCGAACCTCATGATGGTCGTGCATCTGACATCTCCGGACGGCCGCTACGACTCCTTGTACCTGCGCAACTACGCGGTGCTCAACGTTCGCGACGTGCTTGCGCGCCTGCCCGGGATGGGTGAAGTGCGCATATTCGGCGCAGGCGACTACTCCATGCGCTTGTGGCTCGACCCGGAAAAGCTCGCGGTCCGCAATCTGACGACCGGAGATGTGGTTGATGCCGTTCGCGAACAGAATGTGCAAGTGGCTGCGGGCCAGATCGGCGCGCCGCCCGGCCAGACGGCGGAGTTCCAGGTCGCTCTCAACTCCATGGGCCGCCTGCAGGATGAGGAGCAGTTCCGCAACATCATCCTCAAGACGGGCGAGAACGGCGAGATCGTCAGGCTCGGCGACGTCGCACGCGTCGAGCTCGGCGCGGCGGACTATGCGCTGCGCGCCCTGCTCAACAACAAGAATGCCGTGGCCTTGCCGATTGCTCAAGCGCCCGGCTCGAACGCGCTCGCGCTCTCCAAGAAGGTGCGCGAAACGATGCAGGAGCTCAAGAAGAGTTTCCCGCAGGGCGTTGACTACACCATCATCTACGACACGACGGAATTCGTGCAGCAATCGATCGAGGCGGTGTTCCACACGCTGCTCGAAGCCATCGCACTCGTGGTGCTGGTCGTCATTCTCTTTCTACAGACCTGGCGCGCCTCCATCATTCCTCTGGTCGCGGTCCCCGTGTCGGTGATCGGGACGTTCGCGGTACTGCTGGCGTTTGGTTTCTCGATCAACACTCTGTCGCTGTTCGGGCTGGTGCTGGCCATTGGTATCGTCGTTGACGATTCGATCGTCGTCGTGGAGAACGTGCAGCGCCACATTGCGGAGGGTTTGTCGCCCCGTGAAGCCACCAAGGTTGCGATGAACGAGGTGAGCCGGCCGATCATCGCGATCACGCTGGTGCTGTGCGCCGTGTTCGTTCCAGTGGCGTTCGTTCCTGGCTTGACGGGCGAGTTCTACCGGCAGTTCGCGCTGACCATCGCCATCTCGGCGGTGATCTCGGCTTTCAATTCGCTGACGCTGAGCCCGGCGCTCGCGGCCACTTTGTTGAAGCCACGTGACGAGCAGACGGATTGGCTCGCCCGCGCAATGCAGCGGCTGCTCGGCAGGCCATTCGGGTACTTCAATCGCGGCTTCGAGCGGACCGGCAACGCGTATTCACGCGCGCTTGCGGGGACGGTCCGCCGCGGCGGCATCGCTCTCGTGGTTTATGGTGGCCTCATCGTGCTCACCTACTTCGGCTTCTCCGCCGTACCCAGCGGGTTCATCCCCGCGCAGGACAAACAGTATCTGATTGCAGTGGCGCAGTTGCCGCCGGCTGCCTCGCTCGAGCGCACGGAGGAAGTCACGCGAGCCATCGGCAAGACGGCGCTGGAGCAACCCGGGATCACCGGCAGCGTGCAGTTCGCCGGCATGTCCACGACCACGCTCAATGCCAGCCCGAGCAACGCGATGGTGTTCTTCAAACTGGATGACTTCAGCAAGCGCACCTCGGCAGACAAGTCGGTAACGGGGTTGGCGGCCGCGCTGGGTCAGAAGTTCGGTGCGATACAGGAAGCGTTCGTCGGGGTCTTCCCCCCGCCACCGGTGCAGGGCATGGGAACGCTCGGCGGCTTCAAACTGCACATCGAAGATCGCTCCGATCAGGGTGCGGACGCGCTCTACCAGGTCACGCAGGACGTCGTGGGCAGGGCCCACAAGGACCCGACGCTCGCGGGCGTCTTCAGTTCGTACCAGATCAATGTGCCGCAGCTGAGCGTAAACGTCGATCGCGTCAAGGCGAAGCAGCAGGGAGTGAAGCTCTCGGATGTCTTCCAGACCATGCAGGTGTATCTGGGCTCGCTGTACGTGAACGACTTCAATCGTTTCGGGCGCACCTACCAGGTAGTCGCGCAGGCGGACGCCCGGTTCCGCGCGCAGAAGGAGGACATTCTGCGACTGAAGACCCGCAACGCGCGGGGTGACATGGTGCCTCTGGGCGCGCTCCTGACCACGGAGCAGACCTTCGGGCCGGACGTCGTGGAGCACTACAACGGCTTTCGTGCATCCGACATCAACGGGGGACCCGCTCCCGGCTACAGCTCTGGCCAGGCGCAGGCCGCGATCGCGAAGATTCTCGATCAAACGTTGCCGCGCGGGATGAGCTACGAGTGGACGGACCTTTCCTATCAGCAGATCGTCTCCGGTGACACCACGTCGGTCGTGTTCGCCTTGTGCGTGCTGCTCGTGCTGCTCGTGCTGGCGGCCCAGTACGAAAGCCTTAGCCTGCCGCTCGCGATCATTCTCATCGTGCCGATGTGCCTCCTCGCGGCAATCACGGGTGTGCTTCTTTCAAAAGGTGATAACAACATCTTCACGCAGATCGGGCTGGTGGTGTTGGTGGGCCTTGCGTGCAAGAACGCGATTCTCATCGTGGAATTCGCCAAGCACCTGCAGGAGCAGGGGCGAGACGCGACGAGCGCCGTGCTCGAGGCCGCTCGCCTGCGACTGCGGCCGATCCTGATGACGTCCATCGCCTTCATCGCGGGCGTGGTGCCGCTGGTATTGGCACGTGGCGCGGGCGCCGGGATTCGTCACGCGCTGGGTGTAACCGTGTTCTCGGGAATGATCGGCGTGACGCTATTCGGATTGCTGTTGACGCCTGTGTTCTACGTGTTGGTCCGCCGTCTCACGAGGCGGGGCCGCGCATCCACCATTCAGGCGGCGCCTGCAGCCTCGCCGGAGACGACCCATGCGTGATCGAGGGCAAGGCGCTACAACGCGCGGACTCACCATTCTCCTGGCAGCGGCATCGCTCACGGGCTGTGCGGTGGGTCCGAACTACGTCAAACCCGAAGTCGCGGTGGCGCAGAGGTTTGAAAGCGCCGTGCCGACGACGTACTCCGCAGAAGATGCCCTCGCGCAATTCTGGAAGCAGTTCGGCGATGAGACGCTGAATGGGCTCGTCGCGGATGCGCTGCAGGCGAATCACGATCTGCGCATTGCCATGGCCCACTTCGAGGAGGCGCGCGCCGCCCGCGGCGAGTCGCGACTCGACCTGCTGCCGACGATTACGGCAAGCGGCGGCTACACGAAGCAGCGGCTCGCGCAATCGCAGCGACTGATCCCGAGCCTCAGCGAGACCAAGCTGTATGACGCCGGGTTCGATGCGTTCTGGGAGCTGGATTTCTTTGGTCGCATTCGCCGCGCAGTCGAGGCGAGCAATGCCGACGTGCAGGCGGCGGAATCGAACCTGCGCGATGCCCAAGTGATAGTGGTCGCTGAGATCGCACGCACCTACTTCGAGCTGCGCGGTGAGCAGAGCCAGCTCGACGTCGCTCGGCGTAACGTCGAGAATCTGCGCGCGACTCTGAATCTGACGACCGCACGCCTGGACGCCGGGCGCGGCACTGAGCTCGACACATCGCGTGCGCAAGCGCAGCTCAGTTCCACGCTCGCCACCATCGCGCCGCTCGAAGCGGCCGTAGCGCGCTCGATTCATCGACTGAGTGTGCTGACCGGCCGGGAGCCGACGGCGCTGACTTCGACTCTGAGCCCGGTGCGGGATCTGCCGGGGCTGCCTCAAATCGTCGCCGTCGGCAATCCCGCAGATCTTCTGCGGCGCCGGCCCGATATTCGTGTTGCGGAACGCGAGCTCGCGGCCTCGACCGCTCGCATCGGCGTCGCCGTCGCAGATCTATTCCCGAAGGTAACCTTCACCGGCAGCGTGGGTTACGCCGCCGCCAGTGCCGGTGCGCTCGGCGACGCGGGCACCGGGACACGACTTATTGCTCCGGCAATCTCGTGGGCGGCGCTCGATCTGGGCCGCGTTCGCGCCCGCATCGCGGGTGCGCGCGCTCGCGACGACGCCTCCCTCGCGGTCTACGAGCAGACGGTTCTGCGTGCTCTCGAGGAAACGGAGGACTCCCTAGTCACCCACTCTCGAGCCCGCGAGCGCCTGGAACACCTCGCCGACAGCGCTCGGGCGAGTAATACGGCCGCGTCGCTGGCCCGGGTGCGGTTCGACGGCGGCATGGTCGACTTTCTGCAGGTACTTGACGCGGAACGCACGCGACTCGCGGCGGAGGACAGCCTGGCGCAAAGCCGTACCGAGGCGGCGACCAGTCTCGTCGCCGTGTACAAGGCGCTGGGAGGAGGCTGGCAGGAGGCCCCCTCCCCTGCAAGGCGCGCCCTTGCGGCCGTCTCCGGGCAATCGCGCTAGACTTGGGTTCAGGACTCAAATGGGCGCCGCCCGCGAGGACATCATAATGAGCGCAAACGTGCTAGCGGGCCTCGCGCCCAGCGAGGCCACTGCCGAGGACGTCGCAACACATCTCCCGTGGGAACACGACGAGACGCTCGCACTGCGTGCGGCGGAGCTGGCCCAGCTCAACGAATCCCTGCAGCGCCGCGAGCGGCTGCTGGTGGCCTCCGCGAAGGCGAGCCGCCTGCTGCTCGAGGCGCCCGATGTCATGGCGGCCGTGCCCGATGTACTGCGCCGGATCGGCGAGGCGGCGAGCGTCGATCGAATCAACCTGCTGCTGCAGCAGCCGGGGCCGGCCGGCGAACGGCTGCTCGTCGTGGTGAGCGAATGGGTGTCCGAGGGCGTCGTGCCCCACCTCGGCCATCCCACGATGGGAACGCATGATGAGCGCAACTTCGCGCGCGAGTGTGCGGAGCTGCGCGCGGGCCGCACCGTATGTATCAATAGAGAGGCGCCGGCACCGGACGACACCGATTGCGGCTGTGTGCTCGATGGCGTCGGCACGAAGAGCAAGGCGATCGTCCCCATCTTCGTGGATGGGGAATATGTCGGCGTCGTCGGCTTCGACAGCACACAACACCGGCGCGCTATCGACTCGGCGGTGCTGTCGTCGCTCGAGACCGCAGCGGGAGTCATCGGAGCGGCTCTGCATCGCGAGCGGCTCGTGGACGCGGTGCGCCGCGAGCGCGCGCATGCCGCGGAGGAGCGGGTCGCGGAGCTTGCGAAGGCGAATGCCTCCATCCGCGGCAATCTCGAGCGGCTCGCGAGCGAGCCGGATCTGCACAGCTTCATGGGCCATGTCCTGCTAGAAGCAACGCGGCAACTCGACTCCGCGGGCGGCACGGTCATTCTGTTGAAGGAGTCCGTGCAGGAGTGGCGGGTAATCGCGTATGTGCGCGACGGACTGATTCTCGATCCTTCCTTCCCGATGAGCGTTCCGTGCGGCCAGGCACCTTTCGACCAGCGGCTGCGCGCGGCACGCGAGCCGATCACGCTCGACCTGGAAGACGAGCAGGACGCAAAGCTCGTGTGGCCGGGCACGATCGGCATGAAGCGCGAACTGGGTCTGGTCCGCATGTTCGTGCTGCCGCTCGTGTTCGGTGAGCGCACGGTCGGCTGCGTGAGCCTCAGTTTTCGGCACAAGGAACCGATCACCCCGCAGGCAAGCGAGCTCCTCATCGCGCTCGCTCAGCAGGCGACGCTCGCTATTGAGCTGACGCGGCGGGCTCACTCCACCAAGGACGCGGCGGTGCTCGGCGAGCGCAATCGCATCGGGCAGGAGATCCACGACGGACTTGCTCAAGCCTTCACCGGCATTCTGATGCAGCTCGGCGCCGCGGAAGAACTGCGGGGATTCGCACGGGGTGCACCGCTCGCCGTCATCCTGGCGCGCATTCGCGACCTCGCCAAGTACGGGCTCGCCGAAGCACGGCGTTCGGTACTCGCGTTGCGGCCGGATCAGACCCGTTACGGCGGTCTTGCAACCGCCCTCAGCCAGCTCGCCGACCGCTCGACGGTGTCCGGCCGCGTGCAGTGCATGTTCGAGGGCGGTGCGACCGCCACCGACCTGCCACCGGAACACGAGCACGAGCTACTTCGAATCGCCCAGGAAGCAGTCAGCAATGCCGTGCGCCACGCGCAGCCGCGTACCGTGCGCATCGTACTGACCGAAGAACCCGCGCATTGGCTGATGGCCGTGATCGATGATGGCATCGGCATGACGCTCGGGCCGGAGTTGTGCGCGCAGCAAGGCTTCGGGCTCACGAACATGCGCGAGCGTGCCAATGCAATCGGCGGCGAATGGCAGCTCGAGAGCCGCCCAGGGGAAGGCACGCGGATCAGCGTTCGACTACCGAAGAGGCACGTGCAATGACGCTGCCGGCCATGAATACGCCCTCCGCCAAAATCCGCGTGATTCTCGCCGATGATCATCCGGTGGTGCGTGACGGGCTCGCCGCCATCGTCAATCAGCAGCCGGACATGGAAGTGGTCGCCGCCGCTGGCGATGGCGAGGAGGCGATCTCACTCTACGAGTTGCACGCACCGGATGTGATGGTTCTGGACTTGCGCATGCCGAAGCGGGATGGCGTCGCGGTCGTGCAGCACGTACTCGAAAGGCACCCGAAGGCGCGGCTCCTCATCATGACCACGTACGATGGCGATGAGGACATTTTCCGCAGCCTCAGCCAGGGCGCGAAGGGCTACCTGTTGAAGGATGCCCCACGCCAGGAGATTCTCTCGGCCATCCGCGCGGTGAGCGAGGATCGGCCCTACACCTCATCTTCCATCGCCGCGAAGGCGCTGCAGAGGATGTCGAAACCGAGCCTGACACAACGCGAGCTGACCGTGCTGCAGGAGATCGCGCAGGGTCGCAGCAACAAGGATATCGCTCGGCGGCTCAGCATTACCGAAGGCACGGCGAAGACGCACGTGAAGTCGATTCTGACCAAGCTCGACGCGATCAGTCGCACGGAAGCCGTCGCGATTGCGCACAAGCGCGGCCTGATTCATCTCTGAGGCGTAAGTTCGCTGGCGTGATCGAGGATCAGTTTGGCGAGACCTTCGTAGTCACCACCGAAATGATGACCGCCGTGCAGTTCGACGGCACGGACATTCGCCGGATTGACGGTGGGGCAGATGGTCTCCTTGTCATCATCCCCGTACAGACACAAGGTGTTCGCTGAGGACAATTTGGCGAGCTCCGGTCCGACCGGAAGGCCGTCATTTGCGTGGCCGAGCCAGTGAGACACGTAGAACTCGAACGAGGCGGTCTGGCCGATTCCAATCAGCGTCGTGAGCACAACGAGCGCGCGAGAGGCGGGCGGCAGCCGGTTGACGGCGAAGGGCAACACGTCCGCGCCTTGCGAATAACCAATCAGTAAGGCTCGCCTCTTGTGCCAGCGCGCGGCGTAGTAGGCGAGCATGCGATCGAGATCCTGCGCCAGGGCGTCAGGGGTCTTGGCGCGCCAGAAGTAGCGCAGCGAGTCCAACCCGGCGACCGGAATCCCGCGACCTGCAAGCGTGCGGGCTACCTCCCTGTCGAGGCCAGCCCATCCGCCGTCGCCCGACAGCAGCACGGCAAATGAGTCACCCTGGCCCGTGCCGGCGGCGGGTACTTCCACGACCGGCAGATCCCCGAGACGTGCCGGTGGCGGAGGAAGGCTGTGCGAGTGGGCCGTGGCGATCGATGCGTACGCCGTCTTGAACTGCGGCAGCCAACGGCTCGTGCGAGCGGCGCCGTCCGGCAATTCCACAAACGTCGCGCCCTTGGTGTGCGCAATAAACTCACGGACATCCGCGGACGGACAGGTCCCACCGACACGTTCGTGCAGGACGATCCATGGCACCCGGACCTCGGCGGCTGGTGCCAACCGCACTCCGCGCGCGTGCTCGCGCGCACTGGAATCCAGTCCTTCGCCCTTGCATAGCGGCTTGCGCAAGTCGAGGTCGGGGCAGAAGGACAACGAGATCGCACCCGCGAAAGTACCGGTGGGCGCCTGCACGATCATCGCGTACGCCAACGTGCCTCCCGCTGCATAGCCGATCAGGATCGGCGTGTAGTAGGCGGGAAGTTTGTAGTAGGCCTGGATGTAGTGACTGAGGTTCTCGAGATCTCCATCGACGTAGGCGCACTTGCCGCGGCTCTTCTCGAGATTCGCAAACAGCTCGCGAGTGTCGACCCCCGCAACCAGCGCGCCGTCGGCAACCAGGCTCGCGGCCAGGTCCGCGAGTTCCTCATTCCAGCCGTCCTCGCCTGAGAGAAACAGGACGACGCTGCGCACCTCACCTGCGGGCTTGTAGATCTGCACGTGCTGGAAGCGGCCGTGGGCAAGCGTCTCTGCGGCCGCGGTGCCGGTGAGCGCGACAGCAGTGAGCAGCATGAGCGCGGCCATACGCAACACAAACGCCATGCGGCACACCTACGGCGACTTCTGCGGCGCTCCTTCGGGGGCGACGTACCCTTCCGGTGCGCTCGAACCCTGGCCGAACAGGAACTTCTCCATTTCAGCTTCAAGGAACTTGCGCGCCTTGGGATCCACGGGCGTGAGGCGATACTCGTTCATGAGCATCACCTGGTGATTCACCCACTTCTGCCACGCTTCCCTGGACACACTCTCGAAGATGCGCTTGCCCAGTTCACCGGGGTAGGGTGGCCGGTCGAGCCCGGGCGCTTCGCGCTTCAGATAGACGCATTGGATCGTGCGGGACACGTGGCTCTCCGTTCAACTACTCGCGCGCAGTTCCTGCTCGTCGAACAGCGTCGGGCTGGCGAGCCTGGTGAGGAGCGTGGCGATCGGCGCCGGCAGCCCGACGCGGGCCGGCTCGCGTGGGTTATACCAGAGGCTCTGTGGCTCATCCATGCTGCCCGCGGGACCCGCGCACCGTGCCATGAGCGGGGTGACGATGAGGTCGAAATGCGTGAACGCGTGTTCGATGAGATCGAGCCGCTGTGGTTCCACTTGCACATCGCGCAGCGACTGTTGGGCGAAGGCACGCGCGGCAGTGTCCGTTTCAAACTCGGGAAGGCACCACAGTCCGCCCCACACGCCGCTCTCCGGCCGTCGCTCGAGCAGTACGCTGCCGTCTTCACGTCTGGCAACGAGCATGAAGATATGCCGCGTATGGCGCGCGCGCGCCGGGCGCGGCGCGGGTATTTCGTGCTGTCGTCCCGTGCGCCGCGCGAAGCATCGGTCGGCGAGCGGGCAATAGGCGCAAAGCGGCCTGCGACGCGTGCAGACGGTCGCGCCGATGTCCATGATCGCCTGCGTGTACACGTCAATTTGCGCGTGCGGCGTGCAACGATCCGCGAGCTCCCACAGCCTCCCTGCTACGGTGCGCTCGGAGTAACTGCCTTGGACGCCGAAGAAGCGTGACAGCACGCGTCTGACGTTACCGTCGAGAATGGGGAAGCGCTCCCCGCGGCTCAATGCCTGGATGGCACCCGCTGTCGAGCGACCGATGCCGGCCAGGCGTCCAACCTCGGCGAACGTGCGAGGAAACTCCCCTTCAAATTCGTCACGAATGCGGACGGCTGCGCGATGCAGGTTGCGCGCTCGCGCGTAGTAGCCCAGCCCGGACCAAAGGTGCAGCACATCATCGATCGGAGCGTCGGCCAGTGCGCGCACGTCCGGAAAGCGTTGCATGAAGCGCTCGTAGAACGGCAGCACGGTCGCGACCTGAGTCTGTTGCAGCATGATTTCCGAAATCCACACGCGGTACGGTGTTCGATCACGCTGCCATGGAAGGTCGTGCCTGCCGTGCCGCGCATGCCATTCGATGAGCGCAGCCGCGACTGGCGAGTCGGCCGCGATCGGCGGATCAGCAGCGATCCGCGCGTCACTCCGAGGCATTGTTTTTCACCGCGCCATCTTCGAGCTCGAGCCTGAAGCGCACGCTCTTCATCTGCGCACTGGCGAGCCGCGCCTCATCAATACTGACCTGTCCCTCGGCGCGCAGAGCTCTGAGCGCCGCTACTGGCAGCTCGAACGGCGGCTTGTGGGTGTCCTCGAGCGAGACATAGCGCGTGAGGTCGATCCGGTCGCCGTGGAATTCGAACGTCCAGACCGGCCGTACGGCGTTGGAGCGAGCTACGCGACCGGCGAACCGCGTCGCATCGATGTGCACATCGACGGGCTCGATCATCAGAGCGCCTGCTGTCCACGTCCATGCACCCGTCAGCGTGAGCCCGCCGAGTGTCGTCCGATCGAGCGGTAGGGACGCGGTGATCCCCAACGCAGGGAGGAGACTTCGCACCGAAGGTATCTGCAGCGACACCGGACCGTGCGCGCGCAGAGACTGCGCGGGCCCCTCTGCGTCGGCTTGCACCGAGCCGGTGATTTGCGCATTCGCGATTCGCACCGACAAAGTCGGAATCGACAACCGCGCGGGCGAAAGCTGCGCGACCGCCCGCAACATATTCAGACCGATCGGCACGCCCGCGGCGGGCAACGAGTCCCCGAGAAGGCGACCGCTCAATTCAACCGCAGCGAGTTCGATGTGCTTCATGTCTACGGATGTGCGCAGCCGCGCACTCAGGCGCAGCTCGGCTTCCCGGTGTTGCTGGGCAGCATTGTGCGTCCGAAATCTCAGCTGCGTCTGCACCGGGGCCTCTGCGCCGGCCTGCCATGCGCCGACATCGAGCTGCCATTGTGAGAGTGCGAAGGTGCTGCCGCTCTCCTCATCGTTGTACTCGAGTGTGCCGTCCCGAATCTCCACCCCCCTGATCTCAGGCCCGCCGGCACTGCCACCCAAGCGCTTGAACGCCACCAGCAGGTCGTCCCAGTTTGCGTGTCCATCGATGGCCCTCTCGAGACGGAGCGTTGGGCGGTCCAGTCGCACGCGACCGATGATGAGATGACCCCGCATCAAGGGCAGAAGCCGCGCCTCGATCCGCGCCGACTGCCACTGCGCGAGCGCAGTTCCGCTCGCGCCTGGAAGATTGCTGAGCTGCGCCGGCCCCATGCGCACCCCCAGCCAGGGGAACCATACGATGTCGAGGTCGCCTTCGATCTTGAATGACCGGCCGGTGGCGTTGTGCACCGCGGCTTCAATCTGCCCCTTGAAGCGGTTCGGGTCGACGAAGACCGTCACCACGATGACGGCGCACGCCGCGAGCAGGATGCATCCCGCAACGATTCCGATGATCCATCGTCCGATCCGCACGGGTCCGCAGTCGCCTCCGCTATGAGCAGCTCGATTCTACCAACCTAGGGGCCTGCACCGTGTTGAGGCACTCCCTGCACCGGGGTGAAGCACGACGCGTCGGGTCGCGCGTAAGCCGTTGACCCGCCGGTCAGCAAGCGCTGGCATGGCGTTCGCATCCTTCCGCCTCGAGAGGCATTGGCGTGCAGAGGTGCCGGGTCCGGCCGTTTCGGCCCGACCCGGCCATCCGGAATTCGCTGACCGAAATCCCCTGACCCGGCACCTCTGCGCGCCCCTTCCGCCTGTGTTGGCTCCTGAAAGTGCTCAACGCCGCCGATCCCTACGACGAAATGCTCGACGCAGAGGGCTCACCTCGCCCGCACTGCCGCCGTTATTGGCATTGGCTGGATGAACAGCCAGTCGAGCGCCTCGCCCAGAAACGCGCCGAGGCCGATGCCCTCTTTCACCGGGTCGGCATCACGTTCGCCGTCTACGGCGAGAACGCCGGCACCGAGCGGCTGATCCCGTTCGACATCGTGCCGCGCATCGTGCCGGTCGAGGAGTGGCGCGCACTCGAGGCCGGCCTCAAGCAGCGAGTGCGGGCGCTGAACGCGTTCGTCACGGACGTGTATCACGATCAGGACATCCTGCGCGCCGGCACGATTCCGCCCGAGCAGTTGTTGTGCAACGCGCAGTATCGGCCGGAGATGCAGGCGATCGACGTGCCGGCGGGCATCTACACGCACATCGCAGGGATAGACGTCGTACGTGACGGTGACGGGAAGTTCTGCGTGCTCGAGGACAATCTGCGCGTGCCTTCAGGTGTCTCGTACATGCTCGAGAACCGCAAGATGATGATGCGGCTGTTCCCCGAGTTGTTCGCACGCCACCCGGTGGAGCCGGTCGAGCACTATCCGGATGTGCTCCTCGAGAATCTGAAGAGCGTGGCGCCGGCCGGCGACACTGATCCGACGGTCGTGTTGCTCACCCCGGGCGCCTACAACAGTGCGTACTTCGAGCACGCCTTCCTGGCGCAGCAAATGGGAATCGAGCTGGTCGAAGGCCAGGACCTGTTCGTACGCGATGACGTGCTCTACATGCGCACCACCCGCGGTCCGGAACGCGTCGACGTCATCTACCGGCGTATCGACGACGACTTTCTCGACCCGCTGTCATTTCGCCCGGACTCCGCGCTCGGGGTGCCGGGTCTCCTCACCGTCTACCGCGCCGGCCGCGTCACGATCGCGAACGCCATCGGCACCGGTGTGGCGGACGACAAGTCGATCTATCCGTACGTGCCCGAGATGGTGCGGTTCTACCTGGGTGAAGAGCCGTTGCTCGCGAACGTGCCCACGTGGGTTCTGCGCCGCCCGGATGACCTGGCCTATGCGCTCGGTCACCTCGCCGAGCTGGTCGTGAAGGAAGTTCATGGGGCGGGGGGCTACGGCATGCTGATCGGGCCGGCCGCGACGCGCGCCGAAATCGAGGATTTCCGCGCGCGCATCACGGCGAACCCGGAACGCTACATTGCACAGCCGACGCTCGCGCTTTCCACCTCACCGACATTCGTCGCCGGAGGCCTCGCTCCTCGCCATATCGATCTGCGCCCGTTCGTGCTCTCCGGTAAGGAAATCAGCGTGGTGCCGGGCGGCCTGACCCGCGTTGCGCTGCGCGAAGGGTCCCTCGTGGTGAACTCGTCGCAGGGCGGCGGCACCAAGGACACCTGGGTGCTGGGTAGCTGAATGCTCAGTCGCACCGCCGACCACCTTTACTGGATGGCACGCTATCAGGAACGCGCGGAGAGCCTCGCGCGCATGCTCGATGCGCATCATCGGCTGTCGCTCCTGCCGCGTCTGCCGGAGGCGGTTCTGCAGGGATGGGCCGCGACGCTCGTCTCGCTCGGCGCGGAGGGCCAATTCCTCGAAAAATACGGGGCGCTC
>FTFB01007527.1_pt1 | contig 13748 bp, 11 predicted proteins | sample 1658331 | NCBI WGS metagenome assembly FTFB01 (sample SAMEA3914816, study PRJEB12502) | metagenome | biome: forest; material: soil | place: USA | collected 2011-09-16 | depth 0.3 m | reverse complement strand
GGTGATACACGCCGTGCAGGAAGGCGGACTTCGTTTCGGCATCCACGCGGTCGTGCACCGAGAACTGCAGCAGCACGAAGTCGATGATGCCGCCGAGGTGCTCATCGGCATGCAGGTAAAACCCGCCCGTCGCCCAATCCAGCTTGTTGTTGAAGGCTTTGCCGGTGATCTGCAGTTCCGTGGTGCGCTGATCGACGTCGAACGTGCCGTAGGCATGCCCGAGCCCGAGCGGCGAGAGATCGGGATTCTGCGTGTACACCCCGCCGTAGTTGCCCTGGGAGGCGACGAACTTCATGTGCAGGTCGTCGGTGAAGCTGTAGTCCAGCCGGCCCGAGTATTCCTTGTTGTCCTGTGCGTTCTGGTTCTTGAAGAAGTGACCGCGCAACGGCGCGACGAATGTCGAGTAGCTCGAGTAGCGATTGCCCGGTGGCGGCAGGAAGCGGTTGTCGTACCGAACGCCGTAACGGGCGAAGATCGTGTCGTTGTAGACCGAAGCGAAGCCATCCGCGGCCGGCGGGTGCGCATCGATCAGGACTTCAGGCGATACCTCGTCATCTTCATTGCTGTAGAGGGCCGTGAAGTTGAGCTCCAGCTTTTCGCTCGCAAGCCACCGAACCATGGCGCGTGCGGCCTGGATCTGCGTGCCGCCAAACGTGCCGATCTTGCAGCCGCGCTGATTCGAGCTGTTCTCCGAGACAGGGAACGACCCGGCGAGCTCCGGCGTGCCGTTGGCGCGCATCTGGCAGGTGAAGTCGAGCTGGTCGACGTAGCCGTCCGACCGCTTGGACACGCCGGACACACGCATGAAGAGCTTGTCCGGGATGAGGGACATATCGAACGCGCCCTTGATCTCGACGCGGTTGAAGCTACCGTAGCCGGCTTCGAGGTAGCCGGTGTCATCGCCATTTGGTGTCTTGGAAAAGAGACGGATGGCGCCCCCGATGCTGGCGTTGCCGAACAGGGTGCCCTGCGGGCCGCGCAGCACCTCGACGCGGTCGAGGTCCATCAGGTCCATTGCCGAGCCGAACAATGCGTTGTGGTACACGTCGTCGACGTAGATGCCCACGGACGGGTCGAACGTGAAGTTGTAGTCACCGGCGCTGACGCCGCGCAGTGTGATCGTCGGCGTCAGGCCTTCCGCCGCATCACCGGGATGGATGTACAGATTGGGTACAGCCGCGCCGAGCGTCGTCACGCCCGTGAGGGCGCGAGATTCGAGCTGATCGACGGTGATGGCGGTGATCGCGAGAGGCGTTTCCTGCACGTTTTCCGTCGCATAGCGAGCGGTCACCGTGACGGATTGCAGGCCTTCGGATTCCTTTTCCTGCGCGAGCGCCGGTGAACCGGCCAGCGTGGCGAGCCCGAGCGCTGTCAGTATGTGAAGGAGCTTGGCCTGAGAATCGCGGTGCGCACGCAGCCGTGCCGCCACCTCTCGATGGATGCGAGTCATTGGATTGTCCCCCTTGCCGCACCGTTTGGCCCGCGCGTCTCGGACGGGCGCTCTTGTTCGATTGGTGCGCCTCGATCCGTACACGCAAGGGTCAGCTAGTGCTGATGGAGTGAATGCTAGCGACGATTGTCTCTAGCGAGAACACTACAGAAATCGTGTTCAGCTTTTCAAGAAAGCGTAATGCACCAGGAGTGCATACAACTGGCCTCTCTGCGCAATGGGGCGCGCAATGGGTCCACGTGCGCGATGCCTGTACGCATTCGGTCTGGTGACGGCGCAACGAATGCTTCTGCGCCATGCAAGCGCTGCACATTCTGCCGATGGCCTGGCAGGCTGACTACAATTGCGAAAGCTGGTGACGTGATGCGCGTCTTTCCACCACGCGCGCCTCGTCCTACCATGGCGTCAAACTAGATTGGGGCTCGTTCGTCTACGTTTCGAGGGGGATCACAACGATGAGTCTGCGACGATTCGCCGCGGCAGCCATGCTGTCGCTGATGCTGGGGACTCTGGGTCTGGCGGTGCATGCGGAAGGCGCCGCGAGTGGCGGGAAAAAGCTGTCCAGCGAAGAACGCCTCCAGCGCCTGGAAGATCTGGAAAGCATTCGCGGCCTGCTCGTCTCTTACGGCCGCACGTTCGATGCACGGAAATTTGTCGACTACGGCAACCTGTTTGCGAAAGAAGGCACCTGGACTGGCGGTGCGGAAGCAACCACCACGTACAAGGGCCCCGCCGCGATCACGGCCTTCGTCCAGAAGATCTATCCGGCGACTGTATTCCCCGGCTCGTATCACATCATGTCGAACTTCGACATCAAGCTCGATGGCAAGGACAGCGCAAGCTCCTGGTCGCGCTGGACGTTTGTCGTGAACGGCGTGCACAACGAGCCCGTGATCTTCCGCGGCGGCTGGTACGAGGACACGTTCACCCGCGAAGACGGCGAGTGGAAATTCAAGACCCGTTTTGTGCTCACCGACCCGCCCCCCAAGTAAGCGCAACAAGTACACGAGTCGGGAGCACGCTATGACCGATATGACGAGAAGGCAGTTCGTGGGGGCAGCCGGCATTGCGCTGGCCATTGCCGAAACGCAGGCCAGAGCGCAGAGCGGTGCGCCACCGCTGCCCACGAAGCGCGCGAGGGACCTTACGGAAGACGAGCTGCAGGCGATGTTCGATCGCTGCTCGAACACCGGCAAGTGGGGCGCGGACGATGAGCTCGGGACGCTCAACTACATCACGGCACAGAAGCGTATCGCCGCTGCGGGGCTGGTAAAGACGGGTGAAGTGGTCTCGGTCGGGCGCGATCTCGACACCAAGGCGACCAAGACCAATCCGCATCCGCTCGATCTGCACATGTTCTGGACGCCGCCGAACAGCATTGCGCGGACGGACTTTTTCTCGATTGCCTCGCACGGCATGACCGTGACGCACATGGATGCGCTGGTGCATTTCTCCGTCGACGGCAAGCTTTACAACGGACGGGACGTGAACAGCACCTTCTCCGCCAACGGTGCGAAGTGGGGCTCTATTCATGCACAGAAGAACGGCATCTTCACGCGTGGCGTGCTGCTGGACGTGGCCGCGGCTCGCGGCTTGCAGTGGTATGAAAAAGACGAATACGTGACGGTTGCGGACTTCGAGGCTGCCGAAGCTCGCCAAAAGCTCAAGGTTCAGCCCGGCGATGCCATCTTTGTTCGGACCGGCTTTGAGCTGCACGAAGCGAAGGACGGCGAGCAGGACATCTACCCGCGTGCCGGCCTCCATGCGGAATGCGTGGAATGGATGCACAAGCGGCAGGTCTCGGTCTACGGCGGCGACTGTATCGAAAAGCTGCCATACCCGAGCAAGCGCTTCCCGTCCGCAATGCACATGATCGGCCTCGTCTCCATGGGCCTGCCGATCCTGGATTGGCCATCGCTTACGGAGCTCGCACAGACCTGCGAACGGTTGAAGCGCTGGGACTACCTGCTGACCACGGCACCTTTGCGTATCATTGGCGGCACGGCGGCACCCATCAACCCGCTGTGTCTGTTTTGATGAGGGCCGATATAAAAAAGGGGGGCGTTCAAGGCTGGAACGCATGCAGCCATCAACAATCTGCAGAACATCAATTCGTTCATCCGCGTCGCGCGCTTGGGGAGCTTCTCCGCCGCGGCGCGTGAGCTGAACGCGGCGGCATCCGTCGTCGCCAAGCGCATTACGCAGCTCGAGCGAGCCATCGGCGCCAAGCTGGTGGTGCGCTCGACGCGAGGTCTGGGTTTGACGGCCGCGGGCGAGCGCTTCCTGCCGCGCTTCGTGCGGCTCGTTGCCGAACACGACGAGCTTTTCAACGGCACGCCGTCGACCCAGCGCCGCATCGAAGGTATGGTGCGGATTCAGACGCCGCCCACCATCACTTCCATGTTCCTGGGCGAGATGCTCAGCAAATTCCAGAAGAAGCATCCGCTGGTGGACATGGAGATCGTCCTCATGGAGCGGTCGGTCAACCCGCTCGAGGAAGGCTTCGATATCGGCGTGGGCGCGTGGCCCGTGTCCTATCCCAACGTCGTCGATGTGCCGCTGTGCCGGTACGAGCTCGTGACGGTGTGTTCGCCGGAATACCTGCAGGATCGGCCGCCGCCGATGCATCCGACGGACCTCATGGATCATCAGTGCCTGACGACAGTCCTGTTCCGCAACACCTGGGGCTTCTCGCACTCACGCGGCACGATGAACATCGAAGTGCATTCGCGCATGCAATCGAGCGATAGCCGCATGGTGCGAGATGCCGCGCGCATGGGGCTCGGCATCACGATCCTGCCGAAGTTTCTGGTGAACGAGGACCTGCGCGCCGGGAGCCTGGTGCCGCTACTCGAGGATTTTCCGGTCAACGGTTACTGGATCAAGCTGCAGGTGCCGCGGATGAAGATGAACCGACCGACCGTGCGCGAGCTGATCACGCATCTGAAGTCGTGCATGGAGCCCGCGCCGCCTTGGGAAAAGACGGACTTTTCTGGGCTCGACTGACCTATTGGAAACATTGTCTCCTGACGATTTTTTCTGGACCCTGCACACTTTCCGCCGGCTGCGCGCCCGGCCAGAAGGCGCGACTTCTGGCGACCAGGCGGTGGGGCGCTAGTTCTTCTTCTCCGCGCCGCTGGTCGGTGAGCTGAGCGCCTTGCTCATCAATTTGAACTGCGCCGATTCCTTCATGTCCGGCCACACGTGCGTGCGCGTCTTGAACTTCCAGCCGCTCGGCGTCTTCACGTATTCGTCTTCGTAGCCGCCCTGTCGCTCGAACTTCGTGGTATCCCTGCCCAGTCCCATCGCAATCAGGTAAGACCGGCCGACCGCTCCCGTTGCCGATGGAGTGATCATGATATTCACGTTCATGTGGCTGAGCCCGTACGCGGGTGACGTCTTCGGGTCGATGCACTTGCCATCGCGGCCACCGGCGACGCGCGCGAGCGCGTCATGCCCCTTCGTAACGAACACGCGATTGCCGCCTCCGCCCCATTGATCGGATACGGCGAACTCGCCATCCGGCGTATAGAGGCTCGCGTAGTCCTCGCCGGCATTCGAGCAGACGTCGATCGCGAACGGATAGCGCGCAATGAGCTGCTGAATCTCGGTGTAGTCCTGCGTCGTGAGATGCATGACGCCGCCTGGTGCTGGGGCGCCAGAAGCCGGAGCTTCGCGACGCAGGAATTTCCACTTGCCGTTCTCCCGAACGAAGGTGTCGAGATACATGCCGGCGAGCGCGGGGATGGGCTCGTTGTCCGACATGCGCACGAACGTCCACTTCGACACCGCCTTCGCCTTGTCGCCATCGATGTCGATGACGGAATTGCTGAGCAGATGGAAATTCGTGACCACGCCCGCAGCCGGCTTCGGCCCCTTGAACGCCTCTTCCATCGCCGTCTTGATCGCCGCGGGCCCCTTGAACGTGCCGATGCTGCCGACCCATTCGCCGTCGGTGGCGAACATCTGCGAGTACGTATCGAAATCACGACGGTCGAGCGCCTGGCCGTATTCCGTCAGCAGTCGCTCGATGGCCTGACGGTCTTCGATCGCCTGCACACGTGCTTCGATCGAACCGGCCTTGCCAGCCTGGGGCTCACGCGCCTCGACGATCGCGAGTGCCGTGGTACCGAGCAACAGGCTCATGGCCACGCCGGACGTGATCATCGACCGCAGGGGCATGTTGCGCAGGCTTTTGGGCGTTCTCATTGGCTCGGCCTCTCAGCTCTGTTGGGTGGTGATCTGCACGCCAGTGCGCTTTTCGAGCGCACGTACAAGCTCACTCACGCTACTGCCTTTGTCTATCTCGGCCTGCGTCGCGCGCCACAGGGCGAGCGTCGCGGTCGACAGAGGCAGCTCGAGCTTCAAACCCTGCGCGAGACCGAGCGCGATGTTGATGTCCTTCACCATCAGATCGAGCTTGAAGGGATCATCGAAGCGGCGGTTCAGGATGCGCTGGGGAATGTGCGTCTTGCTGATCCACGACATGCCAGTGGATTCATTCAGCACATCGTTCATCACGGCCGGGTCCAGGCCATACGACTTGCCGAGCACCAACCCTTCCGCCGTGGCGAGAAAGATCACCGAGGTGATGAGGTTGTTGATCGACTTCATCGCATGACCGCAGCCGACCGGTCCGAGATGGAACATCTGCTTGCCGAGCACTTCGAGGATCGGCTGCACGCGCGCCACGGAAGCGGGGTCACCGCCCACCATGAAGACGAGCTCCGCCGCGATGGCACCTGCAATGGCGCCCGAGACTGGCGCATCCACCATCGCGATTCCCTTCGCAGCGAGGGCGCTTGAGATTTCGCGTGTGTATTCAGGCTCGGACGAAGAGGTATCGAGCACCAGCCCACCCGATTTGAGGGCGGAAGCGATGCCATCGGGGCCGAGCGTGACCTCGCGCACCTCGCGGCCCGAAGGCAGCATGGTGATCACGAGTTCGGAGGCGGCGGCGACCTCCGTCACGGTCGGCACGACGTTCGCTGTCGGATGCAGCTCTTTCAAGCGTCGCAGCGGTTCGGCAGTGATGTCGTAAGCAGTGAGGGGATAACCGGCCTTCAGCAGGTGCCCGGCCATGGGCAGGCCCATGACGCCGAGACCGACGAAGCCGATGCGGGGTTTGTCCAAAGTCATGATCACAACCTTAGTCTTGGCGTTTCGCCGTGGGCTATCCGTGCAGGCGGCAAAAACCGCGTTTTTTGCCGCCACAGAATGCGTAGGGTCTTGAACAAATCAGCAGGAGCCGATTTCTTCGAATTGAGCTAATGGGGGCCTGGCAGCAAGCCTGTTGTCTTCATCTTGATGGCGTAGACCGCATCGCAACCGGTGACGAAGAGCGTCTTGCCGTCCGGCCCACCAAACGCGTTGTTGGTTGCGCAGATCTGCCGCTTCGGTTCGCCGCCGAACACCGGCATGTTGAGCCAGCCGAGCGTCTTGCCGGTCGGCGCGATGATACGGATGCGGCCTTTGCCGGCCCCGTTGCTCGAGAAGAGATTGCCCTTCACGTCCACCTTGATGCCGTCGCCGAAGCCTTCGCCCTCGATCCACTTCTCGCCTTCGCCCAGCGTGCCGTCAGGCTTCACTGGGTAGCGACGCAGCTGCTTGGTCGAGCTCAGGTACATGAACTTCTCATCAGGCGATAGCGCGATGCCGTTCGGCACGCCGCCGAGCTGCTTGTCGTCCAGCACGCGCGTCGTCTTGCCGTCGCGGATCAGGAAGACGCCGTTCTGCAGCTCCTTCAACGGGCTCTTGCCTGCATCACGCAGTCCGAAGTCGTTGTCGGTGAGATAGACGCCGTCGTCCTTGCGCACCACGATGTCATTCGGCCCACTGAATCGCTTGCCCTCGGCGCCGTCGGAAAGCACGGTGCGCGTGGTGCCGTCTTTCTCGAGACGCATCACCTTGCGATCGTTGTCGGCGCACCAGATCAGGCGGCCCTGCGAATCCCGGCTCGCGCAGGAGGGCCCGATCAGGATCACGTGCCGGCGGCCGGCGCGGGTCTGGGTGCCCGAGTGCGCTTCGTCATCGCCGGTGTAACCGGCGTGCTCCATGAATACCGACAGCTGCTTCTGCGGCGTGAGCTTGTAGATCACGTTGTCGAGCAGGCCCCCGAACAGCCAGTAACCGCTGCTGCCTTCGGGGAACCAGACGGGACCTTCCGTCAGCCCGAAGCCGTCGTAAAGCATTTCGAGCTTCGCTTTCGGATCGACGATGTCGTCGAGGCCAGGGTCTTCCCTGGTGATGCTGAACTCTTCGGCCTTCGGCGGCGGACCGTCGCCGCGCATGATCGGGCCCGACGGAGGCGACTGTGCGGCAGCCGTGCCGATGCCGAGGAGGGCGGCGATCAGCGCCGCCGCTCCCGTTTTCACGAGGGTGGATTTCATTTCTTGTTCTTCTCCGCATCGGCACGACGCTTCGCCATCTCGGCAGGCGTGTTCGGCCAGTCGAAGCCCGGCCACACGTGCAGGCGGGACTTGAACTTCCAGCCCGTTGCCGTCTTCACGTACTCATCCTGGTAGCCGCCCTGCCACTCGATGCCGAGCGGATTACCGCCCGCGCCAGTCGCAAGCAGCGTGCACTTGCCAGTCGCGCCCGTCGCTGTCGGTGTGATCACCAGGCTGGTCTGAATGTGATGAACCTTCACGCCGCTCGCTGACACCGGCTTCGCGCGGCAACCGCCCTTGCCGCCACCGGCTGCATCCGCCAGCTCTTCACGACCGCGATACCAGATCTTCGTCGCCGCCTGGCTGTTCCACTCGGACGCGACACCGAACACGGCGTCATTCGTGTACTGGTCCGCGTAGTCGTAACCGCTGTTCGTGCAGTTGTCGATCTTGTACGGATAGCCTTCGACCAGCTGCTGAATGTCGATGTAGTCCTGCGTCGTCAGCTTCGGGGCCGCCGCCTTCTCGTCCGCGCTGCAGAGCGTGGGCAGCAGCGCGGCCACACCGAGCGCGAGTGCGCCCACTCGTTTGATCGTCATATGAGTGTCCCCTTAGTCCTTTCAAAAGGTCTTGCGCAGGTTGAGCGAAATCTCACGCGGAGGCGCAATCACGCCTGCCGTTGCCACCGTGGAGCCTGAGAACAGCGTATAGAAGTAATACTTGTCCGTCAGGTTGGTGGCTGCGAGGGTCGCCGCCCAGGTCTTGTCGTCTCCGAACTCATAAGTGGCGGAGGCGTTCAGGATGGTGTGTGCCGGCACGATGTCCCTCGGGCCGCTCGGCGCCTGGATCGACGGGGAGAACGTGAACGTCTGCACGCTCGTGTAGTTCGCATCGAGCCGCGGCGTGATCGTGCCGCGCGCGAGCGGGATCGTGTACTGGATGCCTGCGTTCGCGTTGTACTCAGGCTGCGGCAGGTTGCCCTTCACGAGGTAGCCCGGCTGGCCACGCGTCTTCACACCGTTGATGAAGTGGTTGTAGCCACCGGCGAGGTTGATGAGCAGGCGGTCGATCGGCTCCGCGGTCAGCTCGAACTCGACACCCTGAATCTCCGCCGGCGTGCCGATCGTGATCCCCCAGCCGATGGCGCCACCCGGCGGGCATTCCGCGGCGGTGAGGCGACGGGTCGGAGGCGGGGCCTCACCCAGGCACTGGAAGCCGGCCTGCGACGTCAGGCGCGTGCTGTAGTCGCTGTAGAACACGGCCGAATTGAAGCGCAGACGGCGATTGAAGAACTCCGTCTTCAAGCCCACCTCGTAGTTGGTGAGATCCTCAGCCGGGTACTGCGACAGCTGATAGATCGTGTTCACGATCGTCGTGATGCCGGCCGGGCGCGAACCCGTCGCGACCGTCGCGTACGCCATCGTGTCGTCGGTGAACTGGTAGCTCAACGAAGCAAGCCAGTCCGTGCGATTCGCTGCCACTTCGAACGGAATCGTTCGGTTGAAGAGCGGCGGGTGATCGAGATTCGCGTCCTTGCTGGTCCTGGCGAAGCGCAGTCCCGCGGCGAAGCTGAGCTTGTCGGTCAGCTTGTAGTTGCCGTGGAGGAAGCCGGACTTCGTATCCGTATGGAAGAAGTCGTTCTCGGTAAAGTTGATCGTAATGAAGTCGATGTCGCCGCTCAGGTTGTTCTTCGACTTCTGGTAGTACACGCCAGCGGCCCAATCGAGCTTGTCATCGAAGCTCGTGCCGGTGGTGCGCACTTCTCCTGTGTACTGCCGGGTCTTGAAGAACACCTGGCCCTGCACGTAGCCGAGCGGCGAGATGTCACCCGCCTGGTGCAGGTGGCCGCCATTGTCGCTGTAGCCGAAGATGCCCTTGATGTGGATCTTCTCGGTCAGGTTGTAGTCGGCCTTGAAGGAGGCGTCCTTCGAGAACTGACCCTGCGAGTTGTCGAAGGCGATGCCGTCGAGCGGGCGATCGAACGTGGTGTACGCCGAATACTTCTTGCCGGCGGGCGGCAGGAAGCGGTTGTCGTACGTGATGCCGTACGCATTGAACAGGCGCGCGCTGTAAACGGAGTTAAAGCCGTCGTTCGCGGCCGGGTGCGCATCGACCAGAATTTCTGCAGGCGCTTCGTCGGCCCACTTCGTATAGGAGACCGTGCCGGAGAGCTCGAGATCGTCGCTTGCGACGTAGCGCAGGGCGATCTTGCCGGCCCCGTGATTTTCACCGCCGAACGTGCCTTTGCGGCAGCCACGCTGGAAGGCGCTGCGATCTGACAGTGGGAAGTTCGCTGCGAGCTGGGGGGTGCTCTGGACGGTCATCTGGCACGTGAAATCGAGCTGATCGACGTAACCGTCCTTGCGCGAGGAGCTTCCGGAGACGCGCATGAACAAGTTGTCGGTGATGGCCGTGTCGTACGCGCCGCGCAGGTTCACTGCGTTGAAGCTGCCGTAGCCGGCTGAGAAGTAGCCGCTGTTGTCGCCCTTCGGCTGCTTCGAGTAGATGTTGATGGCGCCCGCGATACTCGCATTGCCGGCGAGCGTGCCCTGGGGGCCACGCTTCACTTCGATGTGATCGAGATCGGCGAGGTCGAGGTTCGCACCGACCAGCGTGCTGTGATAGACGTCGTCAACGTAGATGCCGACGGCTGGATCGCGCGCGAAGCTGTAATCGCCCGCGGTGACGCCGCGCATGGAGATGGTCGGCGTCGGTCCCTGGACCGCGTCGCCAACGTGCGTGTACAGGTTCGGCACGGTGGCGCCGAGATTGGACACGTCCGGAATCGCGCGATTCTCCAGATCCGCGCCTGTGATCGCCGTGATGGCGAGCGGCGTGGTCTGCAGGTTTTCCTGGGTATAGCGCGCGCTGACCGTGACTTCGGCGAGCTGGCCACTGTCGTTCGCGGGCTTTTCCTGCGCGATGACCGACTGTGTGGCCGCTGCGGCTAGCGCGATCGCGACCGCTGTTGCGATACGAACGTTTTGGGCGCGAGCGCCCGCCTGACTCAACATCGTTGGAACCCCCTCAAAGCTTCTGACGCGCTCCTGATCTCTCCAGTCGCGAGTTGCTGGCAGCGGCGTGATCGGCTACGAAACCCTTCGCTCGCGATCGTCGATTTTTCGCGATGCTAGGACGCGGGGGTGGCCCAATAGAATCCACGCAATCGCGTGTTCAGCTTTCGAAAAAGGCGCAAGGTCGCGGCGGGCCTGCAGGCGAGCCCGGCCCCCCCGGAACGCCATTTCCGTGTGATTGCCGCCACACAGGCGCAGCTGCGGTTGCATCGAAGAAGAGGCAGTCGTCTGCCTGAATCGCGCGGTGGCGGGTTAGTTGCCAGCAGTTCGCGGGCGAGCGGTTCAGTGCGTCCTCCAGCAAGTCCATGAGCGCCGCACGGTCATAACTAAACGCATGGCCTTCATTGAGCTGCACGAGCTGCTCGATCGGCTTGCGGATGAGGATTTCGGCTTCTTTCTGCTCGGGGACGATCACGTAACGGCGCCGCGGGTCGGGCTCGGAGAGCGCCTGCTCTACGGTCGCGGCGACGTGATCCGGCTTTTTGTATTTGCTGCGATCGGTGCGCGAGCTCTGTTGGCCGGTGCGCTGCGCAGCGTTCTTGTCGATGTCGGTGTCGTAATTGCCGCGCTCGATGATGTTGACCGCGACGCCGAGTGGTTCCAATGCGCAGGATGGACGTCTCCCGGAGAGAAATCGCAAGCGGGATTGCCTGCACGCCCGCTCGGTCACGCCGCAGCGCCCGCGCGCAGTGACCGAGGCCGTTCGGCCGAGCCTGTCAGCGCGGCTTCGCGCGAAGCCTTGCGCGCCAGCTCGGCGTGGCACCCTGGAAGGGCAAGGCAAGACTCTTCCTATGACGGTGAATCGGGATGCGCGAGCGCGGGATACGTGCGCATCCGCAGGATTCATGTGCGCGATTTCAGGCGAGTCCACTCGGGGGACGTCGTCTGCGCGGTCACGGGTGACTCGATGAGTGCCGCGGCGGCCTGCCGATCGATGCGAAAGCGCCCGTTGCAGTGTAGGCAATACCCAGGCTCGATCGTGTCGGGCTCGCCCTTCACTGCGAGTAATCGAAGTCGATCGGAAGCGCAGTGGGGGCAGTATTGGCGGTGCGCGAACCATTCCTCGAGCCAGCGCTCACGTCCCTCGGTCGTTGCCGTATTGGGAATACATTCAAGATTGCTATCCTCCGGTTGCAGCATTTCGCTCGGGCTAAACTCGCAATATTGGCGAGCCATTGATTGTTCGCGTCGGCCCATTTGACGACCGGCATCCCATCGCCCATCGTCATCGCAGTGCCTCGACAGGTGATCATGGTGCCGGGCGTGAGCGACATGCCCCACCCACGGTGCGTCCATGGAGCGATGGGCACCGTCCCGTGAAGGCTGGCGCCGTGTTTCACGACGCGATAGGGCTCACCGGCCTGGTAGCGGTGACGGGTGGGCGGCGGAGCGATGCTCCAGTTTCTCAAGTACCGCCCGGGTCGATGTTCCTTGGACATTGGCGTGCACTCAATGTCGAAGTCATCAAGGCAACCGATTGGGGCGGAGCTGTGGAAGGCATCGAGGCCTCGCTCTACGCCTTCGGCCTCGATAGCGTACTCGCCAGAGGGATCTGCGCAACAATCCTCAGGGTCTTCAAATTCAGCCGCGGGTACTCGTGCGATTACGCGGATAAGAAAGGGACGTCATGAGAACTCCAAGCCCATGATGGCCGGCGAGGCGCCCGGTGGTTGATAACGATGGATACAAGTCGAACGAGCGTGGGCGTTGAGTGGACTCGCCACTGAAACGTCGGCAATTCATCGATTGGTATGCCGTCCGGATCGAGCAGCACATAGCAGAAGCCTTCTGCTGCCTCCTGGACGTGCGTGAGCAATTGCGCGAACGCGGGGGAGAAACCCAACGTGGTCAGAGTCGCTACCGAGTCGTTGGCGGGCCCTTCATGGCCGATCCACAGCAGCACGCCGTGTGGCGTGGTTGCAATCACGCCGCCGTCGAGGTCGCCTAACACGTTGGGACGATTCGGCTCAAGGCGCTGGGCATAGCGCTGCTCGATGTGAGCGGTACTCACGATGAAAACGGATTGTCGTTTCGAAAAGCATGGGCAACTCCATCGGCGCGGAGAGCTCCGCACGCACGCGCACGCGGTGCTCTGGGCTGATCGGCTGATCGCGGTCCTACAACGCACGCTCGACGAGATACAGCTCGCGGATCATCTCCAGCGCCACGCGTGCATGACCCCCAGTGGCGTTCTCGGCAGGTTGCGCCTTGCGCGCCTCATCGAACTTGCGGCGCAGGCGCGTCTTATCGCAGTGGATGAGCGGCGCCTCGAGCAGGTGCTCGTTCATCCAGTATTCGACTTGATCTGAGGCACGTGGCAGCGGCGGTGACACCGCTACTGGCGGAGACTCACGCAGTCGAACTCAACGTTTGGGATGTGGGCCGGGATGTGGGCGCCGCCGAGTTACTCTAGTCGAACTCGGCGCGGAACAGCCTTCAGCAGAACTCTGTGGAACGTTCTTGAGAGGGCCGTGGGACCCCTCTCCGCCTAAAAACAGCCCTCAGTGGCTCTCAACAGAACTCAGCAGACAATCTGGCGGAGAGTGAGGGATTCGAACCCTCGAGGAACTTTTGATCCCTACACCCTTAGCAGGGGTGCGCCTTCGACCACTCGGCCAACTCTCCGGCTTCGCTGAAATGCGATCCGCGTCAGGGGCTTACAAAAGTACGAAGCCGCACCTGGCGGAAGGGCGGCCATCATACTGAAGCGCCTTGCGAAAAGGAAAGGAAGCTTTTGCGGGACCCGTCGCGGGAAAGCGCCTGATGAGACTGGGCTGATCGATTGGCCAAGTCCCTGGCGCCACCTGGACAGATACCGCGGGCCTCCGTGCCTCG
>FTFB01006080.1_pt1 | contig 13754 bp, 14 predicted proteins | sample 1658331 | NCBI WGS metagenome assembly FTFB01 (sample SAMEA3914816, study PRJEB12502) | metagenome | biome: forest; material: soil | place: USA | collected 2011-09-16 | depth 0.3 m | reverse complement strand
GGCCGACTTCACGTGCGCGCCGATCGCCGGCGCCTTCGTGAAGGTCGCGAACACCATGCCGGGCACGCGGTAGTCGATGCCGAACAACGGCTGGCCCGTAACGATCTTCAGATTGTCGACGCCCGTGATGCGCTTACCGAGCAAGCGGTAACTCGAACGCGGCTTCAGCTGCAGGGTGGCCGCCTCCGGAACCGGCAGCGTCGCGGCGACTTCCGCGAGCTCGCCGTAGGTGGCACTGCGATTGCTCTTCACATGGTGCACGACGTTGTTCTCGGTCGTGAGCTCGGACGCAGGCACATTCCACGTCTTCGCGGCCGCCGCGACCAACATCGCACGCGCGGTGGCGCCGGCCTTGCGCAGCGGGTCCCAATTCGTCGGCGTCGACGTCGAGCCGCCGGCGACCTGCGGGCCATACAGCTTCGCGTCGATGACGGCCTGTCGAACTTCGACTTTACTCCAGTCCGCGTCGAGCTCTTCAGCGACGATCATCGGCAGCGACGTCTTCACGCCCTGCCCGACTTCGGGATTCTTTGCGTACAGCACAATCGTGTTATCGGGGCGGATCTGCACGTAAGGGTTCAGCGTCGCCTCGGCGGCGGGCGCCTTCGTCTGCGCCGCCGCTTTGCGCGCGCCCGGCCCCATTGCCATTGCGAGCACGAGGCCACCACCGGCGAGACCCGTCACTTTGATGAACGTGCGCCGCGACAGGCCGAGCGCTGCTTCGGCGCGCTCCGCCTCGAGCTTCTGCAGGTACTCGGGCAGATACGGATTCGGGTCGTACGGCTTGGTGCTCATGACGCGCCTCCGGTCTTGGCGATCTTGGCCGCGGCGCTGTGAATCGCTTTGCGGATGCGTGTGTAAGTGCCGCAGCGGCAGATGTTCGCCGCCATGTCGTTGTCGATCTGCTCGTCGGTGGGCTTCGGCACCCGCGCGAGCAGCGCCGTGGCCCGCATGATCTGGCCGGCCTGGCAATAACCGCACTGCGGCACGTCTTCCTCGATCCATGCCTGCTGCACGGCCGTCAACGTCGCGCCCGGCGCCGACAGCCCTTCGATGGTCGTGATGCGTTGGCCAGCCGCGCTCTCGGCCGGTACCTGGCACGACTGAATCGCGACACCGTTCAGATGCACCGTGCACGCACTGCACTGGCCCACGCCGCAACCGTACTTCGTGCCCACGAGGCCCAGCGCATCGCGCAGCACCCACAGCAAAGGCGTTTTTGGATCGACGTCATCGCCGACCTCCAGGGTGTGGCCGTTGACGTCGAGACTTAGCATCGCAGCCTCCTGAAAGCTTGGCGCGGCCGGCTGCCGGACACGGCCGCCGCTCGCTTGCCCGAAGTGTCTTGGAATTTTCCGGACGAGGCAATCGAACGCTTCGGACGGGAATAGCGCTATTCTGTAGACTTCTTGACACGTGCTCAGCAGGGTGCCAGCACTGCTACAATCGCGCCTTCTCCGTATCCGGTAGCCGCTACCCGGCGGCGCCGTCGACGTTTACCAGAATGACGATCCAAGGAGGATCTTGCGCATGACTACGACGAAGCTCGTTCCCGCCCTGCTCGGCCTCGCGTTCAGCGCACTGGCGGGCAGCGCGCTCGCCGCACCGGCCGTGTACACCATTGACCCGAACCACACGTACCCGACCTTCGAGGCTGATCACATGGGCGTGTCGTTCTGGCGCGGCAAGATCAACAGCTCGTCAGGCAAGATCACGCTCGACAAGGCGGCCGGAACCGGCACGGTCGAGGTCACGATGGACATGAAGAGCCTCGACTTCGGCCACCAGGGTCTCAACGATCACGCCCAGACGCCGGATCTGTTCGACACAGCCAAATTCCCGACGGCGACGTTCACCGGCAAGCTCGCGAAGTTCAAGGATGGCGCGCCGACCTCGGTCGAGGGCGCGCTGACGCTGCACGGCGTGACCAAGCCCGTGACGCTGACGATCAACAAATTCGTGTGCAAAGAGCACCCGATGATGAAGAAAGAAGTCTGCGGCGCGGATGCGAGCACGCAGATCAACCGCGAAGACTTTGGCGTCGCGTTCGGCAAGCAGATGGGCTTCGGCATGGGCGTGACGCTGCGCATCTCCGTCGAGGCGCTGGCCAGCTAAGAAATCGCTTGTTTTGATCGTGTCCCGGAAGCGCTGCCGTGAGGCGGCGTCCGGGAACGCCGCAAGTATGTCCCTGTAGGCTCGCTCGGCGCCTTCCCTGGCGCCGAGCGCCCCGGCCGCCGCCTCACGGCGGCACTTCCGGGACGGTCGCGTCGCGCTCGGCGCGCTGCCGAGGGACGCAACCCCTACTCCCTCCCCCCAAAAATCAGCTGATCGCGCAGGTGCCGAGGTAAACCTCGGGCCGTGAGGTAAAACCTGGGATCACGGTCGGAGAATATTCCATGCGCGTGTGGACAGCCATGAGCCGACCTTCACCCGCGGCGCGCGCGAACACCGTCGTCAAATACAGGGGACCTGCGTCGCTCATCTGCATTATGTGCAGGTAGCCCTGCGCGTAGCGAACCGAGATGAACGACGCACCGTACGCGGTTTCCGCTTCGGCCGTGCCTTCGTCGACGTTGATGTTCGTGAATGCAGCTTTGAGCTCGACCGGCTTGACGGTCAGCGACGGGGTGTTCTTTTCCCAGTTGCCGAGCGCAAACGTCGAGAAGCTGCAGTCGAGCTTCTTCGCTGCAGCGAGGCGGCGGTCGAGACCGGACTGAGCCGACGCGTCTGTCGACTGCAGCAAAACCCAGGTAGCCAGACCACCCAGTGCGATCGCGAGAATTCTTCGCATAGTCCGGAGTATTTAGCACGTCGTCTCGCTTTTGACCACGCGGCGGATAAATTGACCCGCGGCGACACCGGCCGTGATAATCCGGCGGCACCGGGAGAACGCGCCTTGCGACTAGCATTACTCGGCATCGGCATCGTGCTGCTCATGATCGGCGGAGCGAGCGCTCAGAGCGTCAACGACGCCGATCTCGTCAAGCAGCTACAGCGGCTGTTTCCGACGGCGGCAACCTTTTCGCCGAGGAGCGGGTCGCCATCCGTCTACAAAGCATTGGGTGCCGCGTCTGCGGGCAAGACCGGCGAGGTGGTCGGCTTCGCATACTGGACCACCGAGGTCGAGCCGCTCGAGCGCGGCTTCGACGGCCCGATCAAGATGCTCGTCGGCATGAACATGTCCGGCGTGCTGACCGGCATCATCGTCACGGACAATCGTGAACCGTACGGCTACTTCTCCGTCGATCTCCCGGAGTTTGCAGCCCAGTTCAAAAACAAGAACATTCGGGACGGCTTCAAGGTCGGCGTCGACGTCGACGCGATATCGCGCGCGACGATCTCCGTCACCAGCGCCAGCCGCGCAATCCGCAACAGCTCGCGCAAAGTCGCTCGGGCCTACCTGATGCCACCGGGCACGCCAGCAGCAGCCGCCCAGTGACGCTGTTCAACCGCCGGTGGATTCCGATGCTCACGGGTGCGTTCCGCTTACTCGTGCTCTGTGTGCTCGTCACCGGCGTCACGCGCGCGCAGCCGGCCGATGACGCCGGCGGTTGGAACTTCGAGGACGACGTCGAAGTGCAGCCGACGCTGCTCGACCTCGCCAGGGAGCAGGCGCCCGACATCGTGCTGTTCCTGGCATTCGCCACGCTCGCGATGGTCAGCTTCCTTCGCAAGAGCGTGGCGCTGAAGTACGTGACGCTCGTCGCGTCGGTGCTGTACATGGGTGTGTACAAGAGCCAGCTGATCTCCGTCGTGAACATCTTCGGCACGCTGACGGGCAATCTGCCGCTGTTCGCGCACAGCATGGCTTGGTACGCGTTTGCCATTTTCACCGTCGTGACCACCGTGCTATGGGGCCGCGTGTATTGCGGCCGCATCTGCGCCTTTGGCGCCTTCACGCAATTGATCGACGCAGTAGTGCCGAAGCGTTTTCAGCTCGAGGTGCCGCCGTGGCTCGAGCAGCGCGCGAGCTACATCAAGTACGGCATCCTGTTCGGTGCCGTGGGCTACTACCTCGTGACGCACGAGATCGCGTTCTACCGCTACATCGAGCCGTTCTGGCTGTTCACCTTTGACGCGACACCGGTTCTGTGGACGCTGCTCGGCGTGCTGCTGGTCGCGAGCATCTTGGTGCGCAATCTGTATTGCAGGTTTCTCTGTCCGCTCGGTGCCGCACTCGGTCTGCTATCGAACCTCACGGTGTTCAAGATCAAGCGCTGGTCCGAGTGCAGCCAGTGCCAACTCTGCGAGAAAACGTGCGAGTGGGGCGCGATCCGGAAACGCCAGATCATCAAATCGGAATGTGTGCGTTGCGACGACTGCGAGATTCTGTATGCGGATCAGCAACGCTGCCCGCATTGGTTGCTCGAGCTGAAGCGCAAGGCGCGTGCTGCCGGGCTCAGCTTCGGCCGCTAGAAACGACGACCGAACCGGCGCGGGCTACTGGCCGGGTTGCTGCACGCGTTGCGTGCCGAATCCGTCGCGTGACTGCAGGAACACTTCGCCCGTCTTGTCCGTGCAGCCGCCGGTCGGAATCGTCATGCCGCATTTGATCAATCGAGCGCCGCTCGCCATCGCGCCGAAGTTCTTGCCGTTGCGCAGCGGATTCAGCGTCACGGTGATCACCGTGCCTGGCTGGAAAGCCTCGACCGTCACGCCCTGCTGCGCGATCGTTGCTGCGGGGCCAAGCTCGATCCCCCACACGAGGGCCTTGCCGTCTGGACCGAGCTGCGTCTTGCCGTCCTGACTTACGATCTCGAAGATCAGCTGCGCGTGGTTGGCGCCCGGAATGAACCGGGTCAACTTACCCGTCATCGTCTCCTGCTTGCTCTGGTCGTACATCGCGAACGAGTGATGCGCGAATGCAGTTGCCGCCAGCGCGTTTCCGAGTACGAGCGCGAGGGCGGCGGCCCTCCACCGAATCCTGATGCGAGTCTTACAGCTCATGGTATCCAGCTCCCTTTCCGTCTCGGCGATCACACTGAGACCGATTAGATAGCAGCATCGTTCTCATGGCCAGTGGCAGAGCCGAGCCGCTGCTCGACCTCGTTGCGAGTGAGCCCCTCGATCTCCACGCGCTTGTGGGCCGACGCGCGGCCGGCGGAGATCGCGACGGCGCTCTTGCGCACGCCGAGCGCGCCTGCGAGCAACGCGACAACGGCCGCGTTAGCACGCCCGTCCTGCGGTGGCGCACTCACGCGCAGCCTCAAAACGCCGCCGTTCCAGCCGACGACCTCGTCGCGGCGGGCTCCCGGCGTGACCTTCACGCTGAGCGTCGTGGGCGACGTCTTACTCATGCGTTACATAAAACCCATTCGGCACCGTTTGAAATCTAACTGGCCAGTCAGTTATCGTCGTTCTACCCTGCGGTGGCCCTTTTTCCGGGCCGAGAGCGACCTACCGGTGAACCTTCGCGGGCATCCCCGGCACTACCAGCGGACCATCGAGCCTCGCAAACCAATGTTTCAAGCTATCATGCGGATATATGGGACGACGCAGACAAGTTAGCGACCGCGAAATCAGTGCCGCCGCGCGTGAAGTTTTCCTCGATCAGGGCCCGAAGGCCCCGGTCGCCATGGTGGCCAAGAAACTAGGCGTTTCCACCGCCACGTTGTTTCAGCGCACGGGCTCCAAGCAGCAGCTGATGCTGATGGCGTTGCAGCCGGAAGGCACGGTCATCACGGAGCTCGAGCGCGGCGTGCAGCCGGGCGTCCCCGTCCACGAGCAGTTGAGCCAGGTTCTGATCGAGCTCAATGAGTACCTTGGCACCATCATCGGGGGCTCCGTCACGCTACGGGCGGCCGGCATCGAGGTCGAGCTACCCGAGCCCACTCCGCAACGGCTGCGGCTCCTGCTGACGCAGTGGCTCGCACAAGCGACGACCGCCGGCTTGCTGACGGTCAACGATCCGCGCACTACGACAGAAGTACTGATCGGCACGCTCGAGTCGCGCCATATTCATGCCTATATGCAGCAGGAGCCGCTGTCCTCGAAGCAGCATCGCGAGTTCATCCAGGCGATGCTCGACGTCGTGCTTCCGACTCGCTAGCCTCCGGAGCAGCAAGCTTCCCCGCTACGCCCGTGGCGGTCGCCCGTTTCCGCGGTCAGTGCACACACTCATCGAAGATTCACGACCGCGGCGGTTGCGCTGCGTTGCCGTTCATTGGTTTCCCGCTACAACCCGTTGGAGTCTGTAATGACCGAGCATAGAGACGAAACTATCGAAGAACTGTTCGACCGCGGCCTCGCGGTCCGCCGCGAAGTCCTGGGCGCCGACTACGTCGACAACTCACTGAAGTCGGCGAACGCATTCATGCAAGCATTCCAGAACATCACGACCGAGTGGTGCTGGGGGTACGCATGGACGCGGTCCGGGCTCGACCGCAAGACGCGTAGCCTCATCAATCTCGCGATGCTGACCGCGTTGAATCGTTCGCCGGAGGTCAAGCTGCATGTGCGCGGCGCGCTGAACAACGGCGTGACCGTCGACGAGATCAAAGAAGTGCTGCTGCATGCCACCGTGTACTGCGGCATTCCGGCCGGCCTCGACGCGTTCAAGGCCGCGAACGAGGTGTTGAAGGAAATGGGCGCCTTCGACCACAAAAAGTGAGGTCTCAAGTCGGCCGCAGGAGCTGCGGCCGACGCGGCGCGGACGGCGAGCCTAGCCGTCGTCGAGATCGAGCGGGGGCGTGACGGCCCCTAGATCAATGAGGTAGCCGGCATTCGGCACGTTGCGTATGAGCCGAGGATCGGCCGGGTCGGCCTCGACTTTATGTCGCAGCCGGTGCACGAGTTGCTTCAACAACTGTCGATTGCCGCCGGCCCTGTTGCCCCACACGTGCACCAACAGCCGATCGGTCGGCACGGTTCGCCCCGCGTGAGCGAGCAGCAACTGGAGGAAACGAGCCTCGAGCGGCGTCAGGCGCACGACGCCGGCCGGCAGACCGAGCAGCGTGAGCTCAGCCAAATCAAGCGACACTGAACCCACGGCCACGGCGTTCTCGACCGCGCCGCCCGAGCGCCGCAGCAGGGCCCGAATCCTGGCTACCAGAATCTTCGGGCTGAACGGCTTGCTGAGATAATCGTCGGCGCCCTGGCTCAGGGCGCGCACGACGTCTTCTTCCTCGCTGCGCGCCGTCAACATGAGGATCGGGGTGCGACCGCGCTCGCGTAGCTTCTGCGCGAGCTCGAAGCCGTTCAGCTTTGGCATGTTGATATCGAGCACGGCCAGGTCGGGCCGCTCGCGCTGAAAAGCATCGAGCCCCTCGGCGCCATCGGCCGCCTTGACGACGAGGAATCCGGCCTGCTGCAACGCGAAGCCGGTCACCGCCAGCAAATCGGGATCGTCGTCGACGAGCAGGATCTTCACTGTACCGACTCCTTCGGCAAGCGCACCTCGGCGCGCGTCCGACCTTCGGCCGTGCGCGCGAGCCGAACCTCGCCGCCGTGGCGCATGACGATCGATCGTACGATGAACAAGCCGAGCCCGAGACCGCTTTCGTCCGGATCCTTCTCGCCGCCGGCGCGCCGGAACTGTTCGAACAGCGACGAATCGCCCACGTTCGGCGGCCCAACGCCTTCATCCTCGACCCAGAGCTCGAGCCCATCGCCGTTCACAGCGTTTGCTCCGACACGGATCGTGCTGCCCGCCGGGCCGAACTTGCTCGCGTTCGCGAGCAGGTTCACGAGCACCTGAGTCAAACGCTGCGGATCACCGCTGATGATCGGGACGTCGCTCGGGAGCTGCACCTCGATGCGCTGGCCGCGCTGCTCGATCAGCGGCTCGATCAGCTCCCGCGCGGCGACCACGATATCGTTCAGCACTACGTCTTGATGCCGGATGCCGAGCTGACCGGCCTCGATGCGCACGCTTTCGAGCAGGTTGTCGATGAGCCAGGTCAATCGTTGCGTGCCACGCTCCAGTGTCGCGACGAGCTCGCGCTGTGCATCCGACGTCATCGTCCCAACGCCGTCGCGTAACAACTCGATCGACGCCAGCTGCGCGGCAAGCGGAGTGCGGAACTCGTGCGAAATGTTGGCGAGCACCGTGTCGCGCGTGCGACGCACGGCCTCGAGCTCGGTCTCGTCGCGAAGCACCTGCACCTGCAGGCCATCGGCGTCGGCGGGTGCCGCGCTCGCGATCACGACCTGCCGCACACCCTCGCCCTGCACGGGCACGACCTGTTCGACCGCGCGACTGGCACCCGTGCGGCGCGCCTCCACAATAGGGCACGCGTGCTCGCACGGCCGTCGCCCCTGCGCGTCGCGCTGTGGCTTCAGCACGTCGCCGCAAAACATTCCGAGCGCATCGTGCGAGGAGATTTTCAGGAGCCGCTCCGCTTGCGGATTCAGGAACTTGATCCGGCGCTCCTCGTCGACCGCGTATACGCCCTCGACGATGCCACCGAGCACCGCCTGCGCCTGCCGCTCGCGTCGCCGCAGCTCGGCGGTCACGTCCACGAGATTGCGGCGCATCGTCTCCATGGTTCTGCCGAGGATCTCGAGCTCCTTGCCACCGCCGGTCGGAAACGACGCCGTCAGATCACCGGAGCCCAGCCGGCGCGCAGCGTCCGTCAGCAGCTCGACCGCGCTGATCCAATACCTGCCGATCAACACGCTGCTGGCCGTCGCGAGCAACGCGATCACGATCGCGACGAGCAGCATTCGCCCGACGAGCCGGTCGACCTGCCCCGTGACGCTGGCTGCCGGCAACTCGGCCTGCAACAACGCCACGGTCTCGCCGGTGCCCGTCGCGACGGGCATGGCTGCGGCGTAGGCGTCGTGCACGCGGATGTAGTCAGCCACCGGCTCGTTGCGCGACAGCGCATCCGTGTTCAGCACGGCGAGTGGACCTTCCCCCGGCCGAAAGGACGCGTAGTCGACGATGGTCACGGGCACGCCTGCGCGTTCGCTCAACCGCGCGGCGAACCCGGCGTTCATTCGGCGCAGCGCTACCACCGTGACGCCGCTTTGATCGAGCACGGGCGCTTGCGCGCCGAGCATCGCGGTGTCCTCGGTTGCGCCTGTCACCAAGAATCGTTCGCCCTGCTCCGCGGAAGCCGCGAGCACGCGCTCCCAATCGATGTCGCTCGACGTGCGCGCGAGCCACTCCGTTCCCTGCACCACGCCGCACGCGTCGAGCGCGGTGCTGCTGCAATAGCGCGCCAGGTACGGCTGCAGTGTTTCGCGCACACCGCCACTCAGCAATCGCTGCAACGGTGGTCGCTCGCCGAGAATTCGGGTCGCCGTGAGCACGTCCTCGCCGCTCTGCCGCAGACCCTCGCGAGCCGCAGCGACTCCCAGCTTCACTCGCGTCAACGCGTCCCCTTCCGCGAGACCGCGCAGCGCGCTCACGCCGAACACATACATCAAGCCAACCGCCAATGTGACCAGCACGCCGGTCGCTATCGCCAGTCGACCGGCGAGCCCGGGGCTGTAAAGCCTGATCAGGCGTCGCTCGGCCATCTCACGCTCGCCGCCGGCGCGAGCCGAACGCCTCGAACATGGTCTTTAAGATCAGTGTGAACAACGCGAGCAGCATGAGCAGCGACGCCACGGCAAACGCGCCAACGAGATCATACTCGTCGTACAGCACCTGGGCCTGCAGCGGCATCGTGGTCGTCAGGCCGCGGATGTGACCCGACACCACGGCCACGGCTCCGAACTCGCCCATGGCGCGCGCGTTGCAGAGGATCACGCCGTACAGCAGGCCGAGGCGAATACTGGGCAGTGTCACGCGGAAGAACGTAGTCCAGCCACCCGCACCCAGGCTCACGGCAGCTTCCTCGGCCTCGCGGCCTTGAAGCTGCATGATCGGAATCAGCTCGCGGGCCACGTATGGGAACGTCACCAGCAATGTCGCGAGCACGATGCCGGGCAACGCATACACGATCTGGAAATCGTGATCGCGCAACCAGTCGCCGAACCACCCTTGAGCGCCGAACAGGAGCACGAAGACAAGGCCCGCGATGACGGGTGACACCGAGAACGGCAGATCGATCAACGTGATCAGCAGTTGCTTGCCACGAAAATCGAACTTAGCGATAGCCCACGCGGCCGCCACGCCGAAGACCGTGTTCAGCGGCACCACGATCGCCGCCGTCATGAGCGTGAGCCGAATCGCTGCGAGCGTATCGGGCGTATGCAACGCGCCCAGGTACACGGCGAGGCCGCGAGAGAAGGCATAGCCGAGCACCGAGACTACGGGCACGATCAAAATCACCGCCAGAAACACGAGCGAGATGCCGATCAGCAGCACTCGTGCAAGGCTGCTGTGCGCGCGATCCCTGCGGTGGCTGCGGCCGGCCATCAGCGCCGCCCGGCCGCGCGCCGCATGCGCCAGCCGTTGATCGCGTTGATCGTCAGCAGCATCACAAACGATACAAGTAGCATGACGAGCCCGAGGGCAGCGGCGCCAAGGTAGTCGTATTGCTCGAGCTTGATCACGATCAAGAGCGGCATGATCTCGGTCTTCAGCGGTAGATTGCCAGCAATGAAGATCACGGAACCGTACTCGCCTACCGCGCGCGCGAGCGCCAGCGTGAACCCCGTCGCGAGCGACGGCAGAACGGTGGGCAGAATCACGCGCAGGAACACCATCGTCCGGCTTGCGCCGAGCGATTCGGCGGCTTCCTCCAAGCTCGCGTCGACTTCCTCGAGCGCGGGCTGCACCGAGCGCACGACGAATGGCACACCGATCAACGTCAGCGCGACGACTACGCCGAGCCACGTGTACGCGACGTGGATGCCGAGCGGCTCGAGCCAACGCCCGAGCCACCCTTGTGGCGCGAACACGGTCGCGAGTGCGATACCGGACACGGCCGTCGGCAACGCGAACGGCAGATCGATGACTGCATCCACGATCCGCCGCCCGGGGAAGTCGTAGCGAACGAGGCACCACGCGATGATGAATCCGAACACCGCGTTGATGGCCGCGGCGATCAGCGACGCGCCGAACGACAACCGATACGCCGCGAGCGCACGCGGCTCGGTGGCGATGCGCCACAGCTCGGGCAGCGGCAGGCTGGCCGCCTTCATGACCAGCGCCGCCATCGGCACCAGCACGATCGCTGCCAGGAAAATGCCCGCGAACCCCAGCGTCAGGCCGAAGCCCGGCAGCACGCTCGGGCTGACCCAGCCCCTAGCGGCAGCCATCCAAGTGGCCTTCTCGTGCCTCGTGCCGCGCGCGATGCGTCATCGCGCGGAGCCTGCTGCCGCGGTGAACAGACGGTCGTACGTGCCGCCGTCGTTGAAGTGCTGCTTCTGCGCCTGCTCCCAGCCGCCGAACACCGCGTCGACCGTGAAGAGGCGCATCGCGGGGAACTGCTCGGTATAGCGCTGCATCACGTCTTCATCGCTCGGCCGAAAGAAGTTTCTGGCCACGATGTCCTGCCCCTCGGCCGTATACAGATAATCGAGGTACGCCTCCGCGACCATACGCGTGCCCTTGCGGTCGACGACCGCATCGACGAGCGCAACGGGAGGCTCCGCCAACACGCTCACGGACGGCCGCACGATATCGAACGCATCGGCGCCCATCTGACGCTGGGCCAGCAGAGCTTCGTTCTCCCAGGCCAGGAGCACATCGCCAATACCACGCTGCACGAACGTGTTCGTTGCTGCACGCGCACCCGTGTCCTGCACCGGCACATGGCGATACAGGTCCCCGACGAACTGCTCGGCCTGCGCTTGCGCTCGCGCGATCTCATCGGCCGGCGCGCTACCGAGCCGCGCGAAGTCGCCGCCGAGCGCATGCTCGAGCGCATAGCCCCACGCAGCAAGATAGTTCCAGCGCGCGCCGCCCGAGGTCTTCGGGTTTGGCGTCACCACCTGCAGGCCCTCTGCCAGTAGATCGGGCCAGTCCCGCACATTCTTCGGATTTCCCTTGCGCACCAGGAACACGATCGTCGACGTGTAGGGCGAGCTGTTGTGCGGCAAACGCGACTGCCATGAAGGCGGAAGCCGATGACCGTTGCGTTGAATGTTATCGATGTCCCAGGCCAAGGCCAGCGTCACGACGTCCGCATCGAGACCGTCGATGACGGCGCGCGCCTGGCTGCCGGAGCCGCCGTGCGACATCTGGATCGTGACGTTCTGCCCGCTGTCTGCGAGCCATTTGGCCGTGAACCGCTCGTTTAGCTCGCGATACAGCTCGCGCGTTGGGTCGTAAGACACGTTCAGCAGCCGCACGCTGCCTGTGTGGTCGTTCGAGGCGCCACCGCAACCCGCGAGCACGGCGAACGCTGCTAGCAGCAGACTTCTGATCATCACGACTGAATTTCCCAGCAGACGGTCAAAGAGCGAACGCGTACGCCTTCGGCGCCGCTTCGGCGGTCTGTTCGTCGCGGCCGCTGACGAACAGGACTGCGGCGGGCGGCTGCGTGCGTAACAACGCGCGCAACTCGTCGACGAGATCGTTACAACGTTCCGGCGACGTGAGCCCGATGACGAGCAGCGTCTGCTCGTCGGAGGTCAGCAGTCGTTCCCTGATCGCAGCGACCGTGTCGCCGCGGAACATCTCGGTGCGCATGTCGAGGCCATGCAGACGCAACGACTCGTTGCGCAGATCGAGCAGATCGCGGTAGCACGCCGCTCCGTCGACGCCATCCTCGTCGCGAACGAGCATGCCGACATCGATCGTCAAATGGCGCGCTAGGCTCGCCGCGGCAGCCAACGCAGCTTCGCGACCGCACGACGACGGCTCGACATAGATCAGCATGCGTTCCACCTGCGAGCCGCCCGCGGTCAGCGCCAGCACCTGGCGCGCGCCCTGCTCGAGCATCTCGAGCACGCCGCCGAGATTCATCTCCTCATCGAGCGCAATCACGGGCAGACCGCGGACGCGTTCCGGCTGCTCCGAACCCAGCTCGTACCGCAATGGCTCGATCCGCATCCGCTCGGAAAGCTCCCGTACGAGGGGCATCGCGCCAAGATCCGCGACGCTCTTTTGCGCGGTGCCAACGAGGCGCAAGCTGCTGATCGGTGTGGGCAGCGCGTGCATACGCTTGAACCCGAAATACACGTCGTCGCCCACGGCGAGCGGGAACGACTCGACTTCGCGCGCCGTGCGCGACGCCTCGATCCCAAGGCTCGCAGCCCCAGGCTGAAGTGCACTTGCGAGCGTGGCGTTGGAATCCGCCGTGAGGCGCACGCGCTCGATGGCGCCGACGAACTGCAGCTCGACGACGCGCGCCGAACCGACTGCAAGCACAGGTAGCTGTTCGCGACGCGGCGCGAGCGCGACGTCCTCGGGCCGTACGACGACCGCCGCTTCATCGCCGCTGCGCAGCGAGTTCGACCATCGGTCGACCTCGAAGTACGACTCCCCGAGCTGCACGTCGCGATAACCGTACGGACCGAGCACGAGATTGGCCGCTCCCAGGAACGTGGCCACGAACCGAGTGCCGGGCCGCTGATACAGCGTGCGCGGCTCGCCGACTTCCTGAAGCCGGCCGCGATCCATGACGCCGATACGATCGGCCATGCTGAATGCTTCTTCCTGGTCGTGCGTGACGAGCACCGTGGTGATGCCGACGGCGCGCTGAATGTCACGGATCGCACGCCGCAGCTCATCGCGAATCTTCGCGTCGAGCGCGCCGAAAGGTTCATCGAGCAACAACACACGCGGCTCGTGAGCGAGGGCGCGAGCGAGCGCGACTCGCTGCTGCTGCCCGCCCGAGAGCTCGCTCGGCAGCCGGTTCTCGTAGCCCTCGAGAGCCACGAGCTTCAGCAGCTCCGCGCGTCGCCGGCGCCGT
>FTFB01009131.1_pt1 | contig 13768 bp, 9 predicted proteins | sample 1658331 | NCBI WGS metagenome assembly FTFB01 (sample SAMEA3914816, study PRJEB12502) | metagenome | biome: forest; material: soil | place: USA | collected 2011-09-16 | depth 0.3 m | reverse complement strand
CTCGGTAGCCGCGGACTGGAGCCCGACGTACGGATCGTCGTAGCGCGTGGTCTGCGTTTCGAACATGTTCATGCGCTGCACGATGTCGACACGCGGATCGGCGGCAATGTCCGCGATCACCGCGTCGACGTCGCGGTTGCTCGGTACGCTCAGCACTTCGCAATAGACGCCCAGGGATTGAATTGCCCAACCGTCGACACGCCGCAGGTTGTGGTCGCGGGCAATCTGGCTCAGAACGCGATCGACCGTCGGCGCCGGGCCGTAGCGGCGTTGCAGATACCGTTCGTTCGGCGCGCCCGTGAGGCCGGCGGCGAGCTCCGTGGACTGCCGCACCGTCACGAGGATCTGTCGATTCGCGGTCGCAGTGGCGGCCGCGTTGGCCGGAACCTCGCCCTCGCGCGGCGGCGTCGCGCAGGCCGCGAGTAGCACTGCCAGCGCTGCGGCGAGCGCGAGTCTCATCGAGCGGTCTCGGTGAATGCTCGACCGGCGAAGCGGACCCGCGGATCGTTCGCGAGCTTCTCGATCAGAGCCGCATACTCCGCGTCAGTTGCAGTGCCGCCGCGTATGCGCACGCTGTAGCGTCCGAGCTCGCTCGGTCCGGCGACGATCTCGCCGTCAACAGTCTGCAGCAACGTCTGAATGTCGGAGACGGGGGTTTGTTGATTGAAGATCAGGTCGATCAGGGGCTCCGAACCGGGCTGTGTCGCGAGTGTTTCGTAGCCCAGCCGGTTCGGGATGTTCGGCGCGAGCCATAGCAGCGCGCCGAGGAAAGCCACGCCCACCGAGGCCACCGCTGCAAACCGGAAGAATGGCGCGTAGCCGACGTCGCGATGTACGCGTACGGGCCGGCTTGCGGCTTTTTCGCGGTCGAGCTGGCGCTGGAGTCGGTCGAGGCCGCCCTCAGCCGACAGGTGCAGGGTAGGTTGGCTGCGCACGGCCAGCCGCAGACGCTCGAGCTCCTTGAGCTCGCGCCGGCACACGATGCAGGAACGCACGTGCGACTCCGCACCGTCGCGCTCGGCCGTTCCCAGGCTGCCGTTGGCCAACCAGGGAAGAAGCTCGTGGACGGCGGTGTGATCGAGTTCCGCCTGCCCCGTCACGGCGCGTCCTTGCCGAGCGCCGGCAACAGGTCTTTCAGCTTTGCGCGCGCATGGAACATACGGGTCTTCACCGTGTTCACCGGGCACACCACGATCGCCGCGATCTCTTCGTAGGAGCATCCATAGAAGTAGGTCAGCTCGATCACGGCTCGTTGTTCGGGCGATAGATGGCGCATGCCTTCCTCGAGTAGATCGCGCAAATCGGCGTCGTCGCTGTGTTCCGCCGGCGGCTCCGAACGTTCAATAAAGGCGTCGAAATCCACGCTGGCGAACCGGTCCGACCAGCGGCGGTAAGCCTCCAAGGATTTCAAGGCCTTACGGTAGCCAATGCCCATGAGCCAGGTCGAAACGCTGGAGCGGTGCCCAAACGATTGGCTGTTCCGCCAGACGACCATCATGACGTCGTTCACACCTTCCTGGGCGAGGTCGAGGCGGCGCGTGATGCGGTACATGAACCGCAGCAGAGGGTGGTAGAACCGGGTGTACAGCTCGCTCAAAGCGGCGCGATCACCGAGGCCAATGCGCTTGAGCAACGCAACGTCTGCTGCATCGTCGGAACGTGTACTTAAGCCCGATGGGCTCGAAACCCCTTCGTCCATTTCTTACTGCTTTTGAGCGGCCCGCCCTTAGTGTACGCAGGCCCCCCACAAAGTTCATTCGATGTACGCAGAACCCGCCTCGGCGACCTCAGCGACGGGCTCGATAGGCCACGATGAGGCCGAAGTCCGCTGCCAGCCGCGCGGGCTCATGCGGCGACGTAAACACCGCGGCGAGGCGCCCCTCGGGGTCCACCAAGGCGATGTTGGAGGAATGGCTCACGAGATAGCCGTCGTCGCTCTGGTGGTCGGGCACGAAGAACACGCTGCCGGTTTGCTGGGTCAGCGACTTCAAGTCGTCGATCGAGCCCGTGAGGCCGTGGAAGCTCGCGTCGAAATACGTGACGTATTCCCGCAGCCGCTCCGGCGTGTCGCGTCCGGGGTCCACGGACACGAGGTAGTAGTCGGTCGGCGTGTCCGGTAGCTGCTCGGCCAGGCTCTTTTTCAACATCGCGAGCTCGACCAGGGTCAGGGGGCAGACGTCCGGGCAGTACGTGTAGCCGAAGTACAGGAACGACCAACGGCCGGCGAAGTCCGCGGGCCGAAAAGCGCGACCCTGCTCGTCGACGAGCGCCACGGGCGGGAGCGTTCTCGGCTTCGACAGCACGTAGCCGCCGATCTTGGGTGGCGGTTCGGTCTGCCAGTAGTGGCGTCCCACCACGCCGCCGCCGATGGCCGCGGCCGTCGCGGCGATGACGATGAGCCAACGTCGCGTGTGGGAACCGGCGGTCACGCTCGTGCCGTCAGTGATGGTGGTGCTCCGGCGGGAGGCGGCCGTCGCGAACGGGCACGTCGATGGTGATGTCGCCCGCCTTCTCGAAACGCAGCGTCATCTTGATGGTCGTGTCGGGCTTCAGCGGTGCTGCGATGTCGACCAGCATCAGGTGCATCTGACCCGGAGCGAGCTCGAGGTTGCCGTGCGCGGGCACCTCGACGCCCTCGAGGTGTCGCATGTGCTGCAGGCCGTGCTCCTCGACCTCGGCGTGCAGCAGCACCTGCTGCGCGGCGGGGCTCGAGGCGCCAAGCAGGCGGTCGGCGGCTCCCTCGTTGGTCACGGTCAGATACGCGGCCGCGGTCGTGACGCCGGGCGGCGTTGCGCGCGCCCAGGCGGCCGTGATGCCGACAGGCGGCGCGGCGAAGCCCAGCGCGGGGGCGAGCAGCAGTAGCGCCGTCAGCAGGCGAAGGGGAGCGGTGGTCATGGCGGGGGAGTACCTCGATGCGCAGGCGATATCGTAACTCCGCGGAGCCGTGGGCGTCGTGGGCGGCCGGCCGTGGAACTTTTCCGGTGCGAGCCGCGAATGTGTCGCGGAGGGCCATGTCACGATGACCAACGCCGACCCGCAACCCGAGGACCGCCAGGATGCGACTCTATTGGTCGCGATCGCTGCCGGCGACGAGCAGGCGTTCGTCGATCTCTATGCGCGGCGACACGCGGACGTGTTCCGGTTCGCGTTTGCGATGGCGCGCTCGAAGAGCGTCGCTCAGGACGTGACCCAGGAGGTGTTCCTGAACGTGCTCGAGAACGCGGCGAGGTTCGACACGGCCAAAGGCTCGGCCCGCGGCTGGCTGTTCGGGTGCGCGCGCCACGTGATCCTCGACCGGCTGCGACTCGAACGTCGCTGGACCGATGCGTTACCGGAGATCGTCGTCGAGCACGACGGCGACGCCGTGTTGCTGACGGAGCAGCGGGTGGGCCGGCTGCACGCGGCCCTGGCCCGGCTGCCGATCGAGTATCGCGAGGTGCTCGTGTTCTGCGATCTGCAGGAATGGACGTACGCGGCGACGGCCGCCGTGCTCGACTGCCCGATCGGTACCGTGCGTTCGCGGTTGCATCGCGGCCGCGCATTGCTCTGCACGTTGCTGGTCGAAGGCGAAGGCGACACCTGTACGGCGCCGGCGCCCGTCGATCCCGGCGTGCGTGAAGCGCGGGAGGTGTGCTCATGAGCTCGATCGAGCCTGACCCGCACGAGCCGGATCTGGCGCCGCTGCGCGCGGCGTTGAAGGCCATGCCGACGCCGGCGGTCGACGAAGCTGCGCTGCGGCGCGCGTTCCGCGAGCGCCGTCTGCCCCAGGCGGGCAGCGCGCGCGCCGCAGTGCGCACCCGCAACTGGGCGCTTGCCGCTGCCGTGTCCGCTGTGGCCATGGGCGGGGTCGTGGGTCTCGTGCTCATGACCGAGCGGCGCGCCGCCGCGCCGCCGGCGCCGATTGCGCCGGCTCCGCCCTCGGCCGTCGCTGCATTCCAGCCCCTGGGGTACGCGTCGGCGGTGGTGTCGGGGGCTGCCTACAGCGTGGTGCGGGTGCGCATTCCGCTGTCGTCGCTCACGCTGCTGCCGGATGCGGCGGCCGATGGCATGATCGAAGCCGATCTGCTGGTCGGCGAGGACGGGCTCGCGCGCGGCATCCGCTTCAACGGTCCCCGCGCGTTGCTCGTGTCGAAGGCCTCGCAGTAACAGGAGAGTCCGATGACCAGGTTCTCATTGATAGCTCTCGCGATTGCCGTTGCCTGTGCCGGCGGCACGGCTGCGCTCGCCCAGGCGCCGACCCCCGAGCACGAGCCGCCGCACGACACCTTGTTCTTTGTGGCGAATGCGGCGCCCGTCATGCCGCTCGGCGGTCCGTTCCAGGTGATCGGGTTTGGCGGGGACGTCCCGGGCGCCGTCGTCGCGGGCAAGCCGTACGCGGCCGACTCCGTCACGGAGTCGACACAGGTGCTCGCCGACGGCAACCGCATCACGGCGCGCAACGAGGCGCGGCTGATGCGCGATTCAAAGGGCAGAACGCGGCGCGAGCAGACGCTGCGCGGCTTTGGCTTCGGGCCCGCGTCCGCCGCTCGCGAGCCGGTCACGATGATCACGATCAACGATCCGGTGGCCGAGGTCAGCTATTTTCTCGACACTGCCGCGCGTACCGCACAGCCGTCGCGGCCGTTGCGGATTACGACGGGCGTAGCTGGGACGTTCAACGTGGCCGTGCCGCCGCCTCCGCCCGACGGCGGAGCGGCACAGACGACCGCGTTCGTGCCGAACTCGGGTGCCGGCGCAGCTGCCGGGGTGGTGGGACTTTCCCTGCAGCCGCCCGGCGATGGGCCATCTGTTCTCGCGCTGCCCTCGCTGGGAGCGGCGTTCGCCCCGTTCGCGAATGCGACGGAGGATCTCGGTCAGCAGGTGCTCGAAGGGGTGCTCGCGCGCGGCACGCGACGCACGCAGACGATTCCCGCCGGCACGTTCGGCAACGAGCGACCTATCCAGATCGTGGCCGAGCAGTGGTACGCGCCCGATCTCGAGGCCGTGGTGTCGAGCCGCAACTTCGATCCTCGCGTCGGCGAGACGACGTACCGGCTCGTGCATGTGGCGCGTGGCGAGCAGCCGCCGGACCTGTTCACGGTTCCGCAGGGCTACACATTGTTGCCCGAGGCGCGGCCGGAGTTCGCCACATTCAGAGGCCGGGCAGGGATCCGCGTGGAGCGAGGCGTCGCGGTGGATTAGCTCCCGGTGGCGTGCGCCGGGCAGGGTTTGCCCGGCTTGATCGTGAGGAAGCGGTCGACGACGAGCACCTCGCCGCTCGAGACATGCGCGAGATGTGCGTCGACGGTGGTCAACGCCACTTTGCTGTGCGGGTTCATCACACGTTGCTGCCGGCGCAGCTCCTTGAACGCGCCGGCTTCGGCCACGCGCAGCTGCAAGCCCGTGAGGCATTCCGCGAAAGTCACGATGCCGTCCTTCGTCGCTGTGCTCTCGCCGTCGAGCCGCACCCGATCCTTGAACGCCGGATCCGACATGTCGCGAGTCAGCACGTGCTCGACGGGCGATGCGACGCGCAGCCGCAATCGGTCGGTGTCGAGCAGGGCAAGCCGCCGCTCGGGCCCTGGGCCGTGCAGCACGACTTCGGCCGCGTGCTCGTCCCACGCCCAGTGACCGAGTGCGTAGGTCATTTCGGTGCCGACGGCACCTTCGCCGCCGGTGAACGATTGGCGGAAAAAGAAACGTTGGTCGCCCCGCAGCCACAGCGTGGCGCCCACGCCGGTGCAGTTGCTACACGGGAATTGGCCCGCGTAGACGCCGGGCAGCGTGGCCGGCGCCGGCGTGGTCGCGGTGGCGTCGTCGCCGTGGTCGCGGCTGCAGCCGGCGATCACGACGCCGAGCAACACGAGCGCGATCAACGACCGAAGGTTCATGCGAGGCCTCATGCCCGCGTGCCGCGGGACCGCACCAATGTCGCATTGGTGGCCGCCCGCCGGGAGTACGGGGTTCACGTTGGCTCTGTGCGCGACCGCACGCTTGAGCACCGTTTCTGGACCCTCGGCCAGGCGTCCTTTAGAGTTCGCCGGCTCGTGAGGGGGACAGCCCGTTTGAACGCACGAACCGACTCAGGCTTGTATCGACATAGCTCGAAGTTCTTCGTCGTGTTCCTGGCGTTGATGGTGTGGGCGTTCTGGCCGAGCTACTTCACGCGCCTGTTCGAGCAGCCGAGCTTCTGGTTCCACGCGCACGGCATCGTGCTGACGCTGTGGTGCGTGCTGCTCGTGGTCCAGGCACAGCTGATTCGCACGGGGCGGCGCGGCTGGCACCGGTGGCTGGGACAGTCGTCGTACGTGCTTGCACCGGCCGTCGTGATCATCACGACGGTGTTCGTGCACTATCGGTTGGCGCCCGCTCTGCGCGGCGTTGCGGTGTTACCGCCGGCCGGCCTGCACTTCCTGGCATTGACGTTGATCTCGATCGTCGCGTTCGCTTTGTTCTACGCGCTCGCGATTTGGTTTCGGCGCGACGCGCAGGTGCATGCGCGCTGGATGGCGTGCACGGTGTTTACGATCGTGACGCCGGTAACGGACCGGCTGATCGGCGCGCATTTCCAGCCGTTGATTGCGTTCGTGCCGCGCATCGACGGCAACCCGATCCTGCCCGCGGCGGGCTTCCTGCTCGCCGATCTCGTGCTCGCGGCGCTGATCGTGTGGGATTGGCGGGCGAACCGCCGGTTCGGCGTGTTCCCGGTCGCGCTAGGCGTGCTGCTCGTGTACCACGTCGGCACTCTCACGCTGCATCGCGCGCCGCTCTGGAACGCATTCTGCGTCTGGTTCCTCGGCTTGCCGCTGCCCTGAACGTCAGTTCTTCGCGGCCGCTGTCCGCGTGTGTTCGCGCGCAATCAGCTCGTCAATGACCTGGAACCACGCCTCGTAGCTGCCGGCGCCGGCGCCGGCAGCTACGAGGCGTGGTTCCAGGTCATTGACGAGCTGATTGCGCGCGAACACACGCGGACAGCGGCCGCGAAGAACTGACGTTCAGGGCAGCGGCAAGCCGAGGAACCAGACGCAGAATGCGTTCCAGAGCGGCGCGCGATGCAGCGTGAGAGTGCCGACGTGGTACACGAGCAGCACGCCTAGCGCGACCGGGAACACGCCGAACCGGCGGTTCGCCCGCCAATCCCACACGATCAGCGCCGCGAGCACGAGATCGGCGAGCAGGAAGCCCGCCGCGGGCAGGATCGGGTTGCCGTCGATGCGCGGCACGAACGCAATCAACGGCTGGAAATGCGCGCCGATCAGCCGGTCCGTTACCGGCGTCACGATCGTAAACACCGTGCACGCCATCCAGCGCGCATGCACCTGCGCGTCGCGCCGAAACCAAATCGCGAGCGCGTAGAACAAAGCGAACGCGACGATCGAGATCAACGTCAATGCCAGGAAGTGCAGGCCGGCCGGCGGTAACACCGCAACGCCGCGCAGAGCGGGCGCCAACCGATAGTGCACGAACACCGTCGTGATGATCACGACGGCCGGTGCAAGCACGTACGACGACTGTCCCAGCCACCGGTGCCAGCCGCGCCGCCCCGTGCGAATCAGCTGTGCCTGGACCACGAGCAGCACGCACCACAGCGTCAGCACGATGCCGTGCGCGTGGAACCAGAAGCTCGGCTGCTCGAACAGGCGCGTGAAGTAGCTCGGCCAGAACGCCCACACCATCAACGCCAGGAACACGACGAAGAACTTCGAGCTATGTCGATACAAGCCTGAGTCGGTTCGTGCGTTCAAACGGGCTGTCCCCCTCACGAGCCGGCGAACTCTAAAGGACGCCTGGCCGAGGGTCCAGAAACGGTGCTCAAGCGTGCGGTCGCGCACAGAGCCAACGTGAACCCCGTACTCCCGGCGGGCGGCCACCAATGCGACATTGGTGCGGTCCCGCGGCACGCGGGCATGAGGCCTCGCATGAACCTTCGGTCGTTGATCGCGCTCGTGTTGCTCGGCGTCGTGATCGCCGGCTGCAGCCGCGACCACGGCGACGACGCCACCGCGACCACGCCGGCGCCGGCCACGCTGCCCGGCGTCTACGCGGGCCAATTCCCGTGTAGCAACTGCACCGGCGTGGGCGCCACGCTGTGGCTGCGGGGCGACCAACGTTTCTTTTTCCGCCAATCGTTCACCGGCGGCGAAGGTGCCGTCGGCACCGAAATGACCTACGCACTCGGTCACTGGGCGTGGGACGAGCACGCGGCCGAAGTCGTGCTGCACGGCCCAGGGCCCGAGCGGCGGCTTGCCCTGCTCGACACCGACCGATTGCGGCTGCGCGTCGCATCGCCCGTCGAGCACGTGCTGACTCGCGACATGTCGGATCCGGCGTTCAAGGATCGGGTGCGGCTCGACGGCGAGAGCACAGCGACGAAGGACGGCATCGTGACTTTCGCGGAATGCCTCACGGGCTTGCAGCTGCGCGTGGCCGAAGCCGGCGCGTTCAAGGAGCTGCGCCGGCAGCAACGTGTGATGAACCCGCACAGCAAAGTGGCGTTGACCACCGTCGACGCACATCTCGCGCATGTCTCGAGCGGCGAGGTGCTCGTCGTCGACCGCTTCCTCACGATCAAGCCGGGCAAACCCTGCCCGGCGCACGCCACCGGGAGCTAATCCACCGCGACGCCTCGCTCCACGCGGATCCCTGCCCGGCCTCTGAATGTGGCGAACTCCGGCCGCGCCTCGGGCAACAATGTGTAGCCCTGCGGAACCGTGAACAGGTCCGGCGGCTGCTCGCCACGCGCCACATGCACGAGCCGGTACGTCGTCTCGCCGACGCGAGGATCGAAGTTGCGGCTCGACACCACGGCCTCGAGATCGGGCGCGTACCACTGCTCGGCCACGATCTGGATAGGTCGCTCGTTGCCGAACGTGCCGGCGGGAATCGTCTGCGTGCGTCGCGTGCCGCGCGCGAGCACCCCTTCGAGCACCTGCTGACCGAGATCCTCCGTCGCATTCGCGAACGGGGCGAACGCCGCTCCCAGCGAGGGCAGCGCGAGAACAGATGGCCCATCGCCGGGCGGCTGCAGGGAAAGTCCCACCACCCCGGCAGCTGCGCCGGCACCCGAGTTCGGCACGAACGCGGTCGTCTGTGCCGCTCCGCCGTCGGGCGGAGGCGGCGGCACGGCCACGTTGAACGTCCCAGCTACGCCCGTCGTAATCCGCAACGGCCGCGACGGCTGTGCGGTACGCGCGGCAGTGTCGAGAAAATAGCTGACCTCGGCCACCGGATCGTTGATCGTGATCATCGTGACCGGCTCGCGAGCGGCGGACGCGGGCCCGAAGCCAAAGCCGCGCAGCGTCTGCTCGCGCCGCGTTCTGCCCTTTGAATCGCGCATCAGCCGCGCCTCGTTGCGCGCCGTGATGCGGTTGCCGTCGGCGAGCACCTGTGTCGACTCCGTGACGGAGTCGGCCGCGTACGGCTTGCCCGCGACGACGGCGCCCGGGACGTCCCCGCCAAACCCGATCACCTGGAACGGACCGCCGAGCGGCATGACGGGCGCCGCATTCGCCACAAAGAACAAGGTGTCGTGCGGCGGCTCGTGCTCGGGGGTCGGCGCCTGGGCGAGCGCAGCCGTGCCGCCGGCACAGGCAACGGCAATCGCGAGAGCTATCAATGAGAACCTGGTCATCGGACTCTCCTGTTACTGCGAGGCCTTCGACACGAGCAACGCGCGGGGACCGTTGAAGCGGATGCCGCGCGCGAGCCCGTCCTCGCCGACCAGCAGATCGGCTTCGATCATGCCATCGGCCGCCGCATCCGGCAGCAGCGTGAGCGACGACAGCGGAATGCGCACCCGCACCACGCTGTAGGCAGCCCCCGACACCACCGCCGACGCGTACCCCAGGGGCTGGAATGCAGCGACGGCCGAGGGCGGAGCCGGCGCAATCGGCGCCGGCGGCGCGGCGGCGCGCCGCTCGGTCATGAGCACGAGACCCACGACCCCGCCCATGGCCACAGCGGACACGGCAGCGGCAAGCGCCCAGTTGCGGGTGCGCACTGCGGCGCGCGCGCTGCCCGCCTGGGGCAGACGGCGCTCGCGGAACGCGCGCCGCAGCGCAGCTTCGTCGACCGCCGGCGTCGGCATGGCCTTCAACGCCGCGCGCAGCGGCGCCAGATCCGGCTCGTGCGGGTCAGGCTCGATCGAGCTCATGAGCACACCTCCCGCGCTTCACGCACGCCGGGATCGACGGGCGCCGGCGCCGTACAGGTGTCGCCTTCGCCTTCGACCAGCAACGTGCAGAGCAATGCGCGGCCGCGATGCAACCGCGAACGCACGGTACCGATCGGGCAGTCGAGCACGGCGGCCGTCGCCGCGTACGTCCATTCCTGCAGATCGCAGAACACGAGCACCTCGCGATACTCGATCGGCAGCCGGGCCAGGGCCGCGTGCAGCCGGCCCACCCGCTGCTCCGTCAGCAACACGGCGTCGCCGTCGTGCTCGACGACGATCTCCGGTAACGCATCGGTCCAGCGACGTTCGAGTCGCAGCCGGTCGAGGATCACGTGGCGCGCGCACCCGAACAGCCAGCCGCGGGCCGAGCCTTTGGCCGTGTCGAACCTCGCCGCGTTCTCGAGCACGTTCAGGAACACCTCCTGGGTCACGTCCTGAGCGACGCTCTTCGAGCGCGCCATCGCAAACGCGAACCGGAACACGTCCGCGTGTCGCCGCGCATAGAGATCGACGAACGCCTGCTCGTCGCCGGCAGCGATCGCGACCAATAGAGTCGCATCCTGGCGGTCCTCGGGTTGCGGGTCGGCGTTGGTCATCGTGACATGGCCCTCCGCGACACATTCGCGGCTCGCACCGGAAAAGTTCCACGGCCGGCCGCCCACGACGCCCACGGCTCCGCGGAGTTACGATATCGCCTGCGCATCGAGGTACTCCCCCGCCATGACCACCGCTCCCCTTCGCCTGCTGACGGCGCTACTGCTGCTCGCCCCCGCGCTGGGCTTCGCCGCGCCGCCTGTCGGCATCACGGCCGCCTGGGCGCGCGCAACGCCGCCCGGCGTCACGACCGCGGCCGCGTATCTGACCGTGACCAACGAGGGAGCCGCCGACCGCCTGCTTGGCGCCTCGAGCCCCGCCGCGCAGCAGGTGCTGCTGCACGCCGAGGTCGAGGAGCACGGCCTGCAGCACATGCGACACCTCGAGGGCGTCGAGGTGCCCGCGCACGGCAACCTCGAGCTCGCTCCGGGTCAGATGCACCTGATGCTGGTCGACATCGCAGCACCGCTGAAGCCCGACACGACCATCAAGATGACGCTGCGTTTCGAGAAGGCGGGCGACATCACCATCGACGTGCCCGTTCGCGACGGCCGCCTCCCGCCGGAGCACCACCATCACTGACGGCACGAGCGTGACCGCCGGTTCCCACACGCGACGTTGGCTCATCGTCATCGCCGCGACGGCCGCGGCCATCGGCGGCGGCGTGGTGGGACGCCACTACTGGCAGACCGAACCGCCACCCAAGATCGGCGGCTACGTGCTGTCGAAGCCGAGAACGCTCCCGCCCGTGGCGCTCGTCGACGAGCAGGGTCGCGCTTTTCGGCCCGCGGACTTCGCCGGCCGTTGGTCGTTCCTGTACTTCGGCTACACGTACTGCCCGGACGTCTGCCCCCTGACCCTGGTCGAGCTCGCGATGTTGAAAAAGAGCCTGGCCGAGCAGCTACCGGACACGCCGACCGACTACTACCTCGTGTCCGTGGACCCCGGACGCGACACGCCGGAGCGGCTGCGGGAATACGTCACGTATTTCGACGCGAGCTTCCACGGCCTCACGGGCTCGATCGACGACTTGAAGTCGCTGACCCAGCAAACCGGCAGCGTGTTCTTCGTGCCCGACCACCAGAGCGACGACGGCTATCTCGTGAGCCATTCCTCCAACATCGCCTTGGTGGACCCCGAGGGGCGCCTCGCCGCGGTGTTTACGTCGCCGCATGAGCCCGCGCGGCTGGCAGCGGACTTCGGCCTCATCGTGGCCTATCGAGCCCGTCGCTGAGGTCGCCGAGGCGGGTTCTGCGTACATCGAATGAACTTTGTGGGGGGCCTGCGTACACTAAGGGCGGGCCGCTCAAAAGCAGTAAGAAATGGACGAAGGGGTTTCGAGCCCATCGGGCTTAAGTACACGTTCCGACGATGCAGCAGACGTTGCGTTGCTCAAGCGCATTGGCCTCGGTGATCGCGCCGCTTTGAGCGAGCTGTACACCCGGTTCTACCACCCTCTGCTGCGGTTCATGTACCGCATCACGCGCCGCCTCGACCTCGCCCAGGAAGGTGTGAACGACGTCATGATGGTCGTCTGGCGGAACAGCCAATCGTTTGGGCACCGCTCCAGCGTTTCGACCTGGCTCATGGGCATTGGCTACCGTAAGGCCTTGAAATCCTTGGAGGCTTACCGCCGCTGGTCGGACCGGTTCGCCAGCGTGGATTTCGACGCCTTTATTGAACGTTCGGAGCCGCCGGCGGAACACAGCGACGACGCCGATTTGCGCGATCTACTCGAGGAAGGCATGCGCCATCTATCGCCCGAACAACGAGCCGTGATCGAGCTGACCTACTTCTATGGATGCTCCTACGAAGAGATCGCGGCGATCGTGGTGTGCCCGGTGAACACGGTGAAGACCCGTATGTTCCATGCGCGCGCAAAGCTGAAAGACCTGTTGCCGGCGCTCGGCAAGGACGCGCCGTGACGGGGCAGGCGGAACTCGATCACACCGCCGTCCACGAGCTTCTTCCCTGGTTGGCCAACGGCAGCCTGGGAACGGCCGAGCGCGACGGTGCGGAGTCGCACGTGCGTTCCTGCATCGTGTGCCGGCGCGAGCTCAAGGAGCTCGAGCGTCTGCGGCTGGCCGTGCGCAGCCAACCTACCCTGCACCTGTCGGCTGAGGGCGGCCTCGACCGACTCCAGCGCCAGCTCGACCGCGAAAAAGCCGCAAGCCGGCCCGTACGCGTACATCGCGACGTCGGCTACGCGCCATTCTTCCGGTTTGCAGCGGTGGCCTCGGTGGGCGTGGCTTTCCTCGGCGCGCTGCTATGGCTCGCGCCGAACATCCCGAACCGGCTGGGCTACGAAACACTCGCGACACAGCCCGGTTCGGAGCCCCTGATCGACCTGATCTTCAATCAACAAACCCCCGTCTCCGACATTCAGACGTTGCTGCAGACTGTTGACGGCGAGATCGTCGCCGGACCGAGCGAGCTCGGACGCTACAGCGTGCGCATACGCGGCGGCACTGCAACTGACGCGGAGTATGCGGCTCTGATCGAGAAGCTCGCGAACGATCCGCGGGTCCGCTTCGCCGGTCGAGCATTCACCGAGACCGCTCGATGAGACTCGCGCTCGCCGCAGCGCTGGCAGTGCTACTCGCGGCCTGCGCGACGCCGCCGCGCGAGGGCGAGGTTCCGGCCAACGCGGCCGCCACTGCGACCGCGAATCGACAGATCCTCGTGACGGTGCGGCAGTCCACGGAGCTCGCCGCCGGCCTCACGGGCGCGCCGAACGAACGGTATCTGCAACGCCGCTACGGCCCGGCGCCGACGGTCGATCGCGTTCTGAGCCAGATTGCCCGCGACCACAACCTGCGGCGTGTCGACGGTTGGGCAATTCAATCCCTGGGCGTCTATTGCGAAGTGCTGAGCGTACCGAGCAACCGCGACGTCGACGCGGTGATCGCGGACATTGCCGCCGATCCGCGTGTCGACATCGTGCAGCGCATGAACATGTTCGAAACGCAGACCACGCGCTACGACGATCCGTACGTCGGGCTCCAGTCCGCGGCTACCGAG
>FTFB01006770.1_pt1 | contig 13840 bp, 14 predicted proteins | sample 1658331 | NCBI WGS metagenome assembly FTFB01 (sample SAMEA3914816, study PRJEB12502) | metagenome | biome: forest; material: soil | place: USA | collected 2011-09-16 | depth 0.3 m | reverse complement strand
TCCTTTGAACTGCGGCGTGAAGCCGCAGTGGCTCGCTGTGTTCACGATCAGCATCGGCTTGCCCGCGACGAGCGTGCAGAGGTTCACGCTGTCATCGGAGTGCAGCTTGCGGTATTCCTGGTTCAGGAAGGCCGGACACGATCCCGCGGCAGACGCAGTCGCGACCGCGGAGACCTGCGGCGCGGGCGACAAGTGCAACACTGCGATCAGCGAAACGAATGTTGCTACGGCATAGGCGGTCTTCATCGGCGGACCTCGCGGTTGAGCTCGGGGCAATAGACGATACCCCAGGCGTTTGCACCATTTCACCCCGAATCCTCGAGGCTGTTATCCCGGCCGCCTAATTTGAGGATGGCCATCGGCAGCTGCAGGCTACATTGCAAGGTCAGACGCGCTGATCAGAAGGGTTTGCGATAAAACGGATGCCCACAAGGCACTTGATGATTAATCTATAACTACTTGATACTACTGGTTCAATCGCGGACTGTACGAATCACAACGGCATTGGGAACAGACTCGCGCTCACGGCGCCCGCCCGAATGGAAAGACAGTCGCGTTCGACGCCCAGGGTGAGCGACGGAAACCGCCGGGACAACGCGAGTTGCCGCGCCCTGCGCTTTGGGGCTCTTAAGGGCGCCCGCGCACCGCTGCAACGATTCCGTCGAAGATCGCCTGGGCAAAACCGCGACGCTTGACGCGCAGCAGCGAGTGTTGCTCGATTCGGAACGCTGCGCCATGTGTCGCGTCGGCGTCTTTCCCGGCGATTCGCACGACGTGGAGGTCAATCGGTGCATCGGTGACGGTTGACCGCAACCGATCGGCGCCACTCCGGCTCGACGGCAATGCGGGACAGTCGCTCTCCGCGCGCCTCAGCACCCTTTGGCACCGAGCCCCGCGACGGTATCGAGCCAAGCCGTGCGTCTTTTCGCACTCTGCGTCTCGATGCTGCCGATCAACGTCGAGCGGACAGGCCTGAAGCCAACGAAGGACAGAATATTTCGACGCAGGCTCTCCAAACCATGCGCACGAAAATACCAGCGATAGATCGCCGCTGGCATACCCATCGTCACGATCACGCGCGCCGATTTGCCACGTAGTTGCGGTTTCAAACGTGCCAACTCGCCCGCGTAGGCAAACCCCGGCCGCATGACTTGCTCGAGAAATCCCTTGACGATCGCGGGCATTTCACCGAGCCACAGGGGATAAACGATGAGCATGTGATCACACCGTGCAATCACATCCTGCGCGGCTTTGACATCCGCGGGCGGCACTCCCTGCTCGAACTCGTCCTTTGTACGCAGGAGCGGAAACGTCAGCTTTGCAACGGGGACCGTCTCCACTTCGTAGGCTCTACCGCGGGCGCCCGTCGCGTAGGCGTCGGCGAGCGCGTGGCAAAAGTGGCCGCCCGCCGGGTCGGGGTGTCCTTGAATGATTGCGATCCTCATGGTGCTACAGCCTAGCCCTCGAGCACTTCGCACAAAACTACGTATATGCCGCAGCAACGTGCGGTGGCTCGCGCGCCTACACTGCAACCATCGTCTCGAAAAGGATGGGACAATGAAGAAGTCGATCGCACTGCTGATCTGCGCGCTCGGTGCAACAACAGCCCATGCGGCCGAGCCTAATGGCCGCGCATTGTTCGCGATCCACTGTGCCGCATGTCATGGCGCAGGCGGTGAAGGCGACGGACCCGTCGCTGCCGCGATGGTGATTACGCCGCCGAACTTGCGAACGCTAGCAGCACGCGCGGGCACCTTTCAAACGGAAGCGATCGCGGCCTATATCGACGGGCGGACGCAGCGCGCAGCGCACGGGAGCCGCTCGATGCCGGTGTGGGGGCCCTTCCTGGAGGCAGGCGAGGACGAAGGTTCCCAAGCGGTGGGACGAGCGCGTATGGCCGCGCTGATCGAGTTCATTCGGCAGTTGCAGTACCACTAGCCATAGCAGCGTCGGCAGCGAGTATTCCGCCGACTGTGCTGACGAGCGCCGCCACGGAGCGCAATTTGAGCTTCTGCATCACGCGCGCGCGATGCAGCTCCACCGTTCGCTGGCTGACGCCAAGATCCATCGCAATGACCTTGTTTGCGTGGCCGCGAACGACACGCTGCATGACGTCCGTCTCGCGCGGAGTCAGCAACGCCAGGCGATCACGCACTGCTGTTTCCTGCTCGTTCGCGGCGCGCCTCTCCTTGTCGAGCTGCAACGCCTTGTGAATGCGATCGATCAGATCTTGATCGCGAAACGGCTTCTGCACGAAATCGCTTGCACCGGCCTTCATTGCATTCACCGCCATCGGCACATCACCGTGACCCGTGATGAAGATGACGGGAACCGGGGCGCGATGCTCGTTCAAACGCTGTTGGAGCTCGAGGCCACTCATGCCCGGCATCCTGATATCTGCCACGAGACACGAATGTCGGCTGCGATCGTAGTGGTCCAGGAATTCCATGGCGGACGGATAAGCGGCGCAATCGAGTCCGACGGACTCGAACAAAATACCGAGCGCATCGCGCACTGCATCGTCGTCGTCGACCAAATAGATCAACGCGCCGTCACCCTTAACCGCTGTCTTGTTTGCTGTCTTGTTCATGCGGCTGGCTCGATCTCATGGATCGACGGCAACGAGACAACGAAGGTCGCGCCTCCACCAGGGTTGTTTTTATAGGAAAGGCTCCCCCTGTAAGACTGGACAATGCTCTGGCTCACGGCAAGCCCGACGCCGAGGCCGTCCTTTTTCGTCGATACGAACGGGTCGAAGATCGTGGCGCCGAGCTCCGCGGGAACGCCGTATCCGTGGTCGGACACGGCCACTTCGACGCGGCCGGCACTGTCTACGCGAGTACGAACATCGATGCCACGGTGCTTCGACGGCAGATCGGCCATCGCGTCCACTGCGTTGCGGGTCAGATTCAGCACGACCTGCTGTAATCCGCCCGCGTCCGCTCTCACCTCCGGTAGATCGCTCGCGTATTCGAAGCGGATCGGAATCGCCCGCGCGCGACTATCCGCCTCGCTCAGCAGGCGCACATCTTCGACGACCGTATTGATGTCGAGCCGGCGTGTCTCGACCTCCGGCTTGCGGAGAAATCTGCGCAGATTCTCCATGACTTGACCCGCGCGCAACGCCTGCTCGTCGATCTTCTGGCACACGTCGGCAAGCTTGCTAAGATCGATCGGGTCGCGTTGCAGCAATCGCTTTGCGGCCTGCGCGTAGGTAGCGATGGCGCTTAGCGGCTGGTTGATCTCGTGTGCGATGCCGGCCGCCATCTCACCCATCAGATTGACCCTGCCAGCGTGCGCAAGACGGCTCTCGAGCGAGCGGGCCCGCTGCTCTTGCTCGCGCTGCGCGGTCAAGTCTCGCATGATGCCGACAAAATGCCGGCCACGGTCGCTGTTTGATTCGCCGATGGACAACGCGAGGGGGAATCTCACTCCGTCGCGGCGCAGCCCTTCGACTTCACGGCCGATTCCGATGACGCGCGGCGCACGCGTCGAAAGGTAGCGTTGCAGATAGCCCTCATGCTGCGATCGATCGGGGTCGGGCATGAGAATAGCCACGTCGCGACCGACGACGTCGGCGGCTCGGTAGCCGAACATCTGCTCTGCCGACGGATTGAAAGTGACGATTCGGCCGCGATCGTCGATCACGACGATAGCGTCAACGGCGGCGTTGAGCAGGGCTTCCCATTCGGCGGCGAGCATAGTCTGGGATTGAGACATGTCCGAACGTTCGACGGCCATACGTGGAAACCGCAACGGCGTGCCGCGCAGCATGAATCTCCGACACAACAGCGGCGGAGGCCCGGCCCATGATTCCACACTTAGTTAGACGCTGCTCGCTCAGTTGACGGCGACGATTGTTGCCGCAGCCATAGCGATGGAGGCTTTGTCGTATTGAACACTGCAATGGCGTAGGCTCCGCTGCGTGGCGACGATGGACTTCTCAGGCGACCTCGCTCGAACGCTGCTCGACCTGGCGCCAGACGCCACGGTCATCGTCGATCCGGCCGGCGCGATAGTCTTCGTCAACCAGCAAGTCGAGCGGTTGTTCGGCTACGCACCCAAAGAGCTGATCGGCGCGCCGATCGAAACGCTGCTCCCGGAACGGTTTCGCGATGCGCATCCCGAGCATCGCATGCGTTTTTCATCGCGGCCGAAACCGCGACCGATGGGTGCCGGCCTCGCTCTTTCCGGTCTGCACAAGGACGGCAGCGAGTTCCCGGTCGAGATCAGCCTGAGCCCCGTCACGACCGCGTCGGGACTGCTCGTCGTTGGCGCGATCCGTGATGCCACCGTGCGGCGCGACATGGAGCATCAACTCGTCGAGGCCAACCGCGCCAAAAGCCGCCTGCTCGCGGCCGCGAGCCACGATCTGCGCCAGCCGCTCCAGACGCTGAATCTGTTGAACCGGGCAGCGTCACACCAGGCCGGCGACAACGCGGCGCTGCACAGCGTGCTCGAGCGGCAGCAGGCGGCGCTCGATACGATGTCCATGCTGCTCGCATCGGTGCTCGACATCAGCAAGCTCGATAGCGGCGCCGTGGTCGCCAACCCGATCGCGTGCCGCATCGACGACGTGCTCGAACGCCTCCGGTCGGACTTCGAGCCGCTGGCCTCGGAAAAGGGCCTGAGTCTGCAAATCGCCGTGTCGCACGAAGCCGGCCTCACAGATCCAGAGCTGTTGCGACGCCTTCTGGGGAACCTGCTGTCGAACGCGATTCGCTACACCCAGCGCGGCTCGGTAAGCGTCGTCTGCGTGCCGTCGGGATCGGAACTCACCATCGAAATTCGCGACACCGGCATCGGCATTTCCGAGCACGAGCTTGGCAGAATCTTCGAGGAGTTTTATCAGGTCGATCACGATGCGAAACGGCCCGAGGGTCTCGGGCTTGGCCTATCGATCGTCCGGCGGCTTGCCGATCTGCTGCACTCCTCGATCACCGTCTCTTCCCGGCCCGGCCAAGGCACCGTCTTTGGGGTGACGTTGCCGCGCGTCGAGCTACCCGTGCCGTCGATGGACGTCGCGACTCCCGCGACGAACACGGCCGGCGGGCTGATCCTCGTGATCGACGACGAGCCAAGCGTCGCCGACGCGACGAGCCTCCTGCTCGAGCTCGAGGGCTTCGAGGTTCGCGTAGCCAGCTGCGAGCGCGAGGCGCTCGCGCAGGCGGCCGAGCGCGCGCCCGACATCATCATCAGCGACTATCACTTGCGCGCGGGCGAAACCGGCGTCGGAGTCGTCAACTCCGTGCGACGCGTGGCGGACAAGACCATCCCGGTTATTTTCGTGACGGGCGATACGGGCAAATTGGCATTTGCCGAGGCGACAATCGCAAACGCCAAGCTGCTCAGCAAGCCGCTACGCGCGGATGATTTGATCGAGGCGGTTCGAAACGCTTTGCGGGCTCAGAACTAGTCGCCCTCGCAGACGTCTCTCAGCGCCGCTCCGGCTCAGGAACTTGTAGCTCTCGCAGGTACTCGACGAGCCGCTTGATCGCCGAACGCATGGCCGTTTCAGCCGCGACGTCGGCGCCGTCCTCGATCCACAGCTCGCGCCCCCAAACAGGCATCACGCGAGTCCCATGCGCGACGACCGGCATTCCGCGACCGTCGATCGTGTCGCGGATCAGCGCTGCGGGAAACTCGCCATAGCGAATTCGAATCTTCGTGAGGTCTGGAACGATGGCCTTGAGTGTCGGCGCGACCGGGCCGTCGCCGTGGGCCGCCTCGCCGTGACAACTCGAGCAGTAGCGCTGAAATATTTCCGCACCGCTGTAGTCTGCGAGCGTGACGCCTTCGAACGCGCCAGCGCCGGGCGCCACGAGCGACGCTGTTAACACCGCGACCGACAAAATCCGCTGGTTCATGGCTTTTCCCTTTGCTGGTTTCGTTGCGGCCGCAGCCGGGGTGACTCTGGTACGCGACGGCTAGTGTCGCGGACACGCCATCGACTGCCAATTACGGGAAATACCTAGGTGGCGTACGCGCAGTCGGTTAGTGGTGATGCTGCTCTGATTCCGGCTTCGGCGCCGATTCAGCGTGCGGAGGTCCGTCCGCGGCATTCTGATTGCCGTCGCCCCGGCGACCCATTTCGTCCATGCGCTTCTGCATCATATTGAGACGCTGCTCGAGCAGCTCGTTGTCGCGCTGCAGCTCATTGAGACGACAATTGGTGTCTCGCTGTTTGCAGGGCGGACGATCCGCCGTCGAACCAGATCCTTTCATCGTAGAATTGCTCTGCGCGCGGTCGGCTGGCGCTGAGGTCGCGTCCTTCGTACCACCCATCCGCTGCATCTTGCAGCTGCCGCACTCGGACATCGCAGGACTGCCGTTCGCCGCCGGAGACCTGCTCGGCGCGTCCCCGGCAGCCATGGCGCCCAGCGGAACGGCTATCCATAGGGCGACTACTCCAGCGGACCACTTACTCATCTTCGTTCTCCTCTAGCTTCGTTGCCGGCACCCATGCGAGCGGTTCTCGCAGGCGCAGGACTTCATTTTTTGAATCGGCTGTGGCGATCTCGATCGCAACGAGACCTCGAGGCGTCTCGTCGATCCACAAGGCCTGGGGGGACTCGATCGCGTGATCCACATTGGGTAACGCAATCTGCAACACATTCGCGCGTGAGTCGTAGGTAAGGCCGATCAACGGCACCCAGCGCGACACGAATCGGTCACCGATAGATAGGGACACAACCTCGAGCTCGACGCTGCCCCGCGTAGCGCTTTCGAGATGCGGTCGCAAAAAGTTTCCATTCAATTCGACTGAGTGAACGCAACGTTGTCTCGATGTCGGAGATCGTATAGGGCTACGGGTGGGAGAAGCCGCCCGGGTCGTTGGTGGGGTAGTTCTCCCAATAGGGCATGAACGGCGGCGGCACCACCTCGTACTCGGATTGCAGAAACGCGACTACATCCACGAGTTGCTGAACGGTCATCACGGCGTTTACGTGGGCGAGGCTCATCTTCGACGATACGCCATCAGTCGTCACGGCTTCGCGTTGATAGTCGCGAACGATCCGGTGGGACGGATTGACGATGGACGTCACGAGGTCGCCGTAGGTCTTGATGCGAACGGTCTGCCCGCCGAGCCTGACGCGTGTCGCGGTACCCAGTGGCGGCGCCGAATCGAATCCTTTGACTTCGTGACACGCCTGGCACTTCAAATCGGCGAAGGCCTGGCGGCCCCTGCCCGCATCACCCTGTGGAAGATAAATCCCAGAACGCACTTGCGCGGCGCACGCCTGCAGCGCGACCGCGCTCAAGACCACAGCCATCGTGCGCCACACTCGCCCTAGGAAATTCGCCTGTTGTTTTTTCATCGTCCACTCCGTTTCGAGGTCACGTCGACGGCGCGGCCGTCATCTTGTCGTGTTTGAGGAAATACTTGCGGGCGGCAGCCACGAGCTGATTTTCCGTTGGATGATCCACCACTTCGTACCCGACGATACGGGCCGCGGTGTGCGGCCGGTGCTTGTCAGCGTAGTGGCGGAAGTCCGCTATCGCGGTATGCGAACCGGCAATCAATACCTCGGAAATGCCCTCGATCGCATCGCAGACAGCGCCAAAGAATTCGTGCTCGGTGCGCACCGTGCTGCCATGTTGCCTGGTGTAGTGGTCGTGGCTTCGGATCCGCTTCGCCTGCAAATGCTCGGCGTCGAATTGCAGTACCTGAGCGGTCTGGTGATCCGTCCAAACGACAGCGTGCGAATGATTCATGGTTGAGCTCGTCCCTGCTATGCCGCGGAGGAAATCAGATTACGCGTGGGAGCGCCCTTCGGCTGCTGTGGAATCTACCTATGTTCCGCACGATCTGCAGCGGACGAAACTAGGATCACTGCCGACGGCTCGCATCAGGAACACACGCATGAAAGACATCCATACTGCGGCCCTATCGCTCGCAGCTGCTCTGTCGGCAGCCACCGCGTTTGCAGCGGATCCGGCGCCCAAGAACGCTCCCGGCTGGACCGGGATCACGGAGCCCGCAAAGGTCATCGAGGCGCGCGAGGCTCTGATGGTGGAGATCGAGCGCATCATGCGACCGCTCGATTCGTACACGATCGGCGAGCCGGCCGATCCGGAAGACCTGCGCTCGATCGCGCAGACGGTGTCGCAGATGCTGCTGGCCTTGCCGCACCTGTTTCCGCCGACCACGAATCTGTACGACGCGAAGGCCGAGACGCCGAAGACGCTCGCACTGCCACCGATCTGGCAGAACTTCGCGGCGTTCCAGAAGATGGCCGAAACCGCGCAGGCGCAAGCCGAGAAGGTCACCAAGATGAAGACGCCGGACGAGCTCAAGGCCGGAGCGCTCGCGCTGCGCGCCACTTGCGACGCGTGCCATGTGGTGTATCTGCGGCCTTACGTACCGTCCACCGTCAAGCAGGACGACGTGAACTTCGACTTCGACAGCGTGCTGAAAAAGAAATAGCGGCTGACGATGGCCAGTTACAGCTCGCATTTTTCCGTTCGCCGGCTCTGGACTATCCTCGCCGCGAGCATGCTTGTGATGTTCGGCACACTGCTCTACTTCGGCAGAGCGATCTACCATGCGGCACCGCCCATCCCAACTGTCGTGCGAACCGAGGCCGGCGACGTCGTGTTCACGCGGCATCAGATCTCTCGCGGTCAAAACGTGTGGCAATCACTCGGTGGGATGGAGCAGGGTTCCATATGGGGGCACGGCAGCTATGTTGCCCCCGATTGGTCCGCCGACTGGCTGCATCGCGAAGCGCTAGCCCTGCTCGATCGGCTCGCGAGCCAAGAACGCGTCGCAGGCTACGCGCAGCAGTCCGCTCCGGATCAGGCGCGATTGCGGGAGATGCTGCGCCATGCGATGCGCACCAACACCTACGATCCGCAATCCGGCGTGCTCACGATCACGGACGAGCGCGCTCGCGCCATCGCGCTCGTAAGTGCGCACTATTCCGATCTCTTTCGTGCGAGCTCGCCTGACGCGCAGAAACTGCGCGAGCAGTACGCATTTCCGGTCAACGCGATACTCACGGCCGAGGAATCGACCGCCCTGAACGCATTCTTCTTCTGGACGGCCTGGGCCGCAACTACGGAGCGTCCAGGCGAATCGATCACCTACACCAGCAACTGGCCGCACGAGCCCCTGATCGGTAACACACCGACCGCTGCAGTGTTCATGTGGACGTTCATCTCGATCTTCGTGTTGCTCGGCGGAATCGGCACGCTCGTGTGGTACTACGCGCGAGAGTTCGACATCTGGCGGCGGGACGGCGAGCCGGAGACGGGATTCGCGCGTCAGGACTTCATGAACGCTGCGACCGTGACGCCTTCCATGCGCGCGACGTCGGCCTTCTTTGTCGTAGTCACTCTGCTGTTCGTGGCGCAAGTCCTGCTCGGCATCGTGACCGCGCACTATGCAGTCGAAGGCCAGGGACTATATGGGTTGCCGCTCGCGGATCTGTTTCCGTACTCCGTAACGCGCACCTGGCATACACAGCTTGCCGTGCTCTGGATCGCGACCGCATGGCTCGGGACGGGCCTCTATGTCGCGCCGCTGCTCGGCGGCCGCGAGCCCAGGTTTCAGGCCGCGGGAGTTTGGTTCCTACTCGTCAGCCTCGTCGTGATCGTGGCCGGCTCGTTCGCCGGCGAGTGGTTGGCCATCAACCGTATGATCGCCGACGCTACTCGAAATTTCTGGTTCGGCCATCAGGGCTACGAGTACGTGGACCTCGGCCGGTTCTGGCAGATCTACCTGTTCGTCGGGCTGCTCCTCTGGGTCAGCCTCGTGCTGCGCGGAGTGTGGCCGGCGCTGCAGCAGCATGGCCGCTCGCTGATCCTGCTCGTCGTCATCGCGACCATCGCGATCGGGCTGCTGTTCGGAGCCGGCCTCATGTACGGCAAGGACACGCACATCTCGATCGTGGAGTACTGGCGCTGGTGGGTCGTGCACCTCTGGGTCGAAGGAGTGTTCGAGGTTTTCGCCACCGCAATTGTGTCCGCGCTCCTCGTCCGCATGGGGCTCGTACGGCTTTCGGTGGCGACCACCTCCGTGCTCGTCGCCACGATCATATTTCTCGGCGGCGGCGTGCTCGGCACGTTCCATCATCTCTATTTCAGCGGAACGCCAATCGGCGTGATCGCGCTCGGCAGCGTGTTCTCCGCGCTCGAGGTCGTTCCGCTCGTCGTGGTCGGCTTCGAAGCCTACAGCCGCGCGAAGCACGACGACCTCTTCGACTGGCAGAAGGCGTATCACTGGCCATTCATGTTCTTCGGATCGGTGCTCGTTTGGAACCTCATCGGCGCAGGCTTGTTCGGTTTCTTGATCAATCCGCCGCTCGCGCTCTACTACATGCAGGGACTGAACACGACACCCACGCACGGTCACGCGGCGCTCTTCGGTGTCTATGGCATGCTCGGCCTTGGTCTCACGCTGTTCTGCATGCGCGGACTCACGGATCCCCTGCGCTGGAACAATCGGCTGCTGTCGGTCAGCTTCTGGTGTCTCAACATCGGCTTGGCGATGATGGTGTTGCTCTCGCTGCTGCCGCAGGGACTCTGGCAGACCTATGCGAGCTTCACCCACGACTATGCGTACGCCCGCAGCGCCGAGGCTATCCACGGACCTGTGATGCAGGCGCTCGTCTGGGCGCGGGTTCCGGGAGATCTCGTGTTTGCGTGCGGCGTGCTGAGCTTCGCCGCTTTCGTTGCACAAGCGTTTCTGTCTGGACGGACCGCCCGCGAGCCGAGCGGCGCCGCCGCGGCGCTCGATCCGCGTTGACCGAAAGGACGCCGCGTGAAGCAGGCGTCGAGTTCGAGCGTCTTAGAGGCACTTTCGATGGCCCTCGGCTCGAACCGAGCGCCGTTTCATTCTTTGACGTAGTACCGCATGACGACACGGGCGTCTGCGATCTGCCCGTCGACCATGCGTGGGCGGAAAACGCTGTGGGCGATCGCGTGAACCAGCGCCTTCCTGGTTTCTCGCGAGCGGTTGGTCGTGGTGTCGAGAATTTCGATGCGTGTGCCGTATCCAAACTTCGTGATGTCGAACGTGACGTCGATGTAGCCCGCGGAAGAATCCGTTGGTCGCGAGACAAAGGGATTCTCCACGAATTTAGGCAAGACGATGGGCACTTCCGGCGAGAATAACGCGTCGATTGAGCGGCGATCGACCCCTTTCCTGATCAGCTCTGCATACGCCTGTCGATAAGTGTCCAGGGCGAAGTCATAGACCGAGCGGTCGCGCCTGGCATGCGTGGTGACGATGTCCCAATCCGCCATTTGAAGCAGTGAATCAATGCGCGCCAGCAGAGGCTCTCCACTCGCGATGTCATAGGAAAGCGAGCGGCGCAGGCTCGCCCGCCCAAATTCATAGGCACCCTCCTTGTACGCGCTCTTCAGGATCTTCGTTTCGAGATCATGTAGCTCGGTGCTCGCGTAGAGTCGCTGTTCGAGAAGGATCCTGATGGCAGAGTAATAGTAGCCCCACGCCTCCTTCGCAACAGCGCGAATCAGCGAACTTCGGCTTCCGGCAGTGCAACTCCGATCTTGTCTCGCAGCGTCGACACTCGGCGCCTCTTCTCGCTGGTAGTAGCAGCCGAGAGCCAGCTGTGGCGAAAACTCACCGGCGAGGTAGCGATTCAACATCTGCATCCGCTTGTCGCCTATCTCGCGATAGACCGCGACTACTCGTAAATCGTCCGGATGCGCGCGCGCCAAATCCAACAGGTCGTGCTCGAGTCGCCATGGTTCCTCCACATAGCCGATCGCCTCCTGGGTACGAATCACCGCCTCGAGCGCCGGCACCTCTTCCAGCGAAGAAAGGCCATATATGGCGCGGATTACTCCGCGCGCTTCCGTGTACGCGGCGACCGCGGCGGCGTTGAAACCGCCTTCCTCATAGAAGCGGCCGAGATCCATGAACGTCTCGACAAGCAATGGCGAGTGAGGCCCGTGAACGGATTCTTCTTCGGTGATGCGCCGAACGAGCTGCTGCTCAACGTTCGGTGGGGGGCCTTCCACGGATTCCGCGCGAGCGAGAAACGGGGCTGCCAGCGCAAAAGCGCAAGCCGCCCATGTTCGCGCACGAAGCTCCCTGAGAATCATCTGCCACTCTCAATGCAGCGATGGCTCGCTTCGCTGAGAGTACAACCCACACAGCGTGTGTGCCACCGGGTTTTACGCGTAGCTAGCGTGCACAGCTATCGACCGCCGGATGAAGGCGAGACCATGCTGGGTCGGATTTGGACACTCCGTACCCCCACGGTTGTGCGACTCCGCCATGGAAGAGCTTTTCGAAATCGTTGGCGTATTTTGCTTCCTCTTCCGGGGTCATCAGGTTGCGATAATTCTCGCTCAGACACGCACACCAACCGGTCGCATCCGACATGCTGAGTCTGGCGTTGGCCGGGTCACGATAAAACGCGTTGCAGCCATCCTCAAAGCGCACGAAGCCGCCTGGCGGGGCAGCGGTCGCAACCTGTGCTTGCCTCTGGGCTTGCCTCTGGCCCTCCTCCACCGCGACATTCGCAAGGGCTTTCAGCACCTGCGTGCCGACGGAATCGCCGCTATCATCGTCCGCGTCTTCTGCGCCGCTAGCCGTTCCCGTCGCTGCGTGCAGTTCCCAGTCGGCGGTGCTGGGCGAGATATTCAAATAATAGTTGCAGGGACCTCCGCCCCCAAAGTCGCCGATACAAGATTGGCCCACTGTCTCGAGAAACAGCGCGGAAGTGAGAGGAAGGAGCGGTCCGTAACTGGCGTCCGGTGCAATAGGATGCCCACTAAAATCCGCGATATATTTCAGACCCGCGCAGCTGGCGGGAAGATCGCCGTCGCTGCGGTAACTTGTCGCCTCTTTCTGGGCGCACAAAGCGACTGTGGCGCCCGCCAATATCTGTTGGCTGTGGAACCACCGGACAAACGTGCCTAAATCGGGCACCTTGGAGATCTTGCCTGATCCCCACTGGCCGTTTGCATCGGCGAAGCCGAATGCAATGTACGCCGGATAGCCCGCGGTACTCCCATAAACACCCTTACATTCCCCGGGAGAAACGGTCGTGCCATCGACGTCCCAGTACAGCTTTCCGAGCCCCAGAAGGGGTTCATTCTTCTGCGCAGCAACTACCTCGACGGGAATTGTGCCCTTGTTGCAGACGTGGAGATTCACCGCAGAATCACTCGTCTGCGCGCGCAACGGCACAGCGGCGCCGAACAGAAGCAACAAGAGCGCGGCTTGCAGTACAGAGTTAGGTCCGATCGCTTTCATACGTCTCCAAGTACTGCCCCGGTTCGCAGTTACTTCTTGCTGAAATCGAACAAGTCCTCGGGCTCGGGCCTGCTCATGCCTTGCTCGAAGTACTCTTCCCAGACGTGGGCCCACGGGCGACCGAACATGTCGGGCATCTCGAACTCGATCTTGGCACCCGGCACGAGCGGCTCGTTCACGCCATCCTTCAGGTAGATCGTCTGAATACAGTGGCTCGACACGAACGGCGTCTCGGCCTTGTCAGCGTACTGATTGATCTTGATGAAATTGCGGACGATGCGCAGCGGCTGTGCGAACGCCTCATCGTCATAGAAGACAGCTTCATGGTTCAGGCCGATGAACTTACGGTTCTCGCGGATCGGCGTGTACATCTCTATCGACTGCAGCCTGTTCGAAAACTCGAACTCAGAGTGCGACTTCCACCCCTGCACGTTACTCGTCCAGGTGATCAAGACGTCTTTGTCCCAGAAGCCAATGGTCTCGCCATACCAGCGCGGCACCGGCGGCCCGAGGCGCGGGACACCGCCCGCGGCTACGTCCGTCATGTCGAACTGACGCCCGATGTGGACGTCCTGGTCGAAGTTTTCGATACGGCCCGTGCGCACC
>FTFB01008264.1_pt1 | contig 13886 bp, 6 predicted proteins | sample 1658331 | NCBI WGS metagenome assembly FTFB01 (sample SAMEA3914816, study PRJEB12502) | metagenome | biome: forest; material: soil | place: USA | collected 2011-09-16 | depth 0.3 m | reverse complement strand
GGTGTCGCGATGGCAGGGCTCGGCGAGCGCACGAGCGTCGTGCTCACCGCGCTCGACGGCGTGTCATTGATCATGCTGCGCGTCACCGGCTACGTGATGCTGTTCGCGCCGCTCGCGGTGTTCGGCGCGCTCGCGAGCACCGTCGCGAAGGAGGGCCTCGGCGTCATCCGCGTGTACGGCTTGTTCGTCGGCGAGTTTTATCTCGGCATTCTCATTTTGTGGGGCGTGCTCGCGGCGCTCGGCGCCATATTTCTCGGCCCGCGCGTGCTGCAGCTCGTGCGGCGTGTGCGCGGGCCGGTGCTGCTCGCGTTCTCGACCGCGAGCTCCGAGGCCGCATATCCGAAGACCCTGGAGGTGCTCGAGCAATTCGGCGTCAGCAACAAGATCGCGAGCTTCGTGCTGCCGGTCGGTTACTCGTTCAACCTCGACGGCTCGATGATGTACTGCACGTTCGCCGTGATGTTCATCGCGCAGGTGTACGGCATCGAGATCTCGCTCCCGCAGCAGATCGTGATGGTGGCGATCCTGATGCTAACGTCGAAGGGCATGGCCGGCGTACCGCGCGCGTCGCTGGTGGTCATCGCGGCCACGCTCGCGCAGTTCGACATTCCGGTAGCGGGGCTCGTGCTGCTGCTCGGCGTCGATCACTTTCTCGACATGGGACGCTCGGCGACGAACGTCATCGGTAACAGCATTGCGACTGCAGTCGTGGCGCGGTGGGAAGGTCAGCTGCAGCCCGGGGATCAATCGGTGCCGCCGAGCGTCTCCACGGCGCAGCGGAGCTAGTCGCGCACGGCGAGCGGTTCACGCCGTCGTTTGTCACGAGATTTACATAAGCTGCCAATCCCAAACGGGTTGCGAGCCGGGTTCCGCGTCGCGAGTCGTCGTCGTTCGACGGGCGATACGATGCTGCTTGCTCTCGGAACCAACTTGGTCTATTAGTTAGCACGCGCTCGACCCGCCGGAGAATAAGAATGACTAAAAAGGCTCGGGACGTGCCCAAGAGCTTGCGTGTGCCGATCAGCCGGATACTCCCGGCTGTCGCGCTGCTCGTGTGCTCCTTGATCCACGCACCCGCGAATGCGATTCCGATCGGCGACTTCGTCTGGAGCGACCACACGTCGGCCGAATGCGAATCGGGCCTGTGCGGCCCGTTCTTCTTCGTCGACAACTTCGGCACCGAGGACGCCTCTTTGGGGTTGCTCGGCGACTCGTTCTTCAACGTCTTGGTGAATCTGCAAATCGGCGGCGTCGCCCAGAGCGTCTCGCTCGGTGAAGAAATACCTGCTTTCGGCTTCGGCCAATCGATCGACGAGCTCTTTGACGCGATCAGCTCCGCCGGTTTGAGTCTGACCTTTGGAGCGCCAAGGCTGCCGGGTTCCGTCCGGTTATTGGACGACGGCGCTGTCGTGGCTGCACTCACGGCGCCCGGCTCGCTGACGATCGACTACATCGCACCGGTGATCGAGCCGCCCCCGGTGTCCGTGCCCGAGCCTTCGACGCTGCTGCTGCTCGTCGGCGGGTGGGTGGGTTTCGCGGGTCTTAAGAAGCGAAGACCGGCACGTGCAATTGACGCGAAGGATCGCGACCAGGTCTCCGCAGCGTAACGGCCAGGTACAGTGCGACATCCGTTTCGGTTGTCCCGCTGTGCGTCAGCGTCTTCGCTGAAGGCGCGTTATGTCATTCTCTTTCTCGCGTATGTGACTCTGGCCGTCGGCGTCGAAGACGCCTGGGCCGGAACCCTCTCCGCGCTCGGCCCGATGGGCGCGTCGCCGTCGGTGGCGCTCTCGATCACCGGCACCGGTTTCAATACCACGGCGTCGAGCAACCAAGTCACTTTTACGTCCACGTCCGGGCCGTCCGTCACCGTCGCGGCTACCGCGGTCACGACGCTCAGCGCAGCCACGGGCCTGCGCCGGCTGACGGTCACGCTTCCCGCCGGGTTGCCGATCGGATCGGCGGCGGTCCGCGTCGTCGACACGGCGACGGGAGAAGTGAGCGCGGGTAGATCGCTCGAAGTCATCGACATCTCGCTGCCCAATCAAACTTCCGCCTCCGTCGGCGCCAACAACCTGAACGTGCGGATTGTCGGTTCCCCGAATACCGCGTTCGTCGCGGGAAGCACGCGCGCGACGTTCGGCGCCGGCGTGACCGTCAACGCGACCACCGTGGAGTCCGCGAACAGTCTGATCGCGAACATCTCGGTCGCTTCCACGGCGACCGTCGGTACACGCGCCGTGGGCGTCATCACGAACACGCAGACCGCTCTTCGCGCCGGCGCGTTCTCGGTGGTCGCGGCGCCGGTCAACCACCCGCCGGTCTGGACTCCGGTCGACAACCCGACGCTCAACGTCGGCGATGCGCTCGACATCCCGCTGCTCGCGACCGACGCGGATGGCGATGCGTTGACGCTGACGGTCTCGCCGCTGCCAGCGTTCGTCACTTTTGCCGATCTCGGCAACGGCAAAGGGACCGTGTTCCTGCGCCCGGGTCAGGCGCAGGCGGGCACCTACAACCTGATCGCAACGGCCACGGACGCGAGAGGCGCGAGCGCCGCGTTCACGCTCACGGTCACGGTCGCGAGCGTCAATCGGCCACCGACGGCGAACGGGCAACAGCTCACGGTCACCGAAGACACGCCGCAGCAGCTCGTGGTGTCGGGGGTCGATCCCGAGGGCGCCGCCGTCACGTATTCGATCGTCGTCCCTCCGGCACACGGCTCGCTGTCGGGCACCGCACCCGCGCTCCTGTACACGCCCGCCGCCGACTACTTTGGACCCGACACGTTCCAGTTCGTCGCGAGTGACGGCGTGCTGAGCTCCGACCCGGCAACCGTCGCGATCATCGTGACCGAGGTCAATGATCCGCCGATCCTCGGCCCCGACACGGCGACGCTGAAATTCGCCGGCGGCATCCCCGGGGTGCCGCCGCCCCCGGCCTGCGGAGTGCCGTGCGGCGTGATCTTCGGCGACCCGCATCTGATGAGCTATGACCAAATGCTGTTCGACGCCCAGGCGGTCGGAGAGGTGATCGCGACGAAGTCCACGACGGACGACTTCGAAGTGCAGGGGCGCTTCGCAGCCGTGCCGAACCAACGCCGTGTCTCGATCGCAGTCGCCGTTGCAATGCGCGTGGCCGGCCATCGCGTGACGATGTACCGGACCCCTACGGCGAAGGGCATGGAAGTTCGGATCGACGGCACGCCCACGACGATTCCCGCAGCGCCGCGCGCGTTGCCCGCCGGCGGCACGATCGGCACGTATGGCACGGACGACAGCGTCACCGTCGCCTGGCCGGACGGAACGTTGGCCATCGTGCACGCCGTCGGCGTCTTCCCCGAGTACTACCGATTCCTGGTCGAGGTCGGGATCGCACCGAGCCGTCTCGGGCATGTCGTGGGCATGCTCGGGGACGCCGATCACAACACGGCGAACGATCTCGTGACGCGCAGCGGCCAAGCGATGGGACAGAATCCGCCGTTCGCCACGTTCTACGGCACGTACGTGAACAGCTGGCGCGTCAGCATGGCCGAAACGCTGTTCGACTATGGCGCCGGTCAGAGCACCGACACCTTCACGGACCTGACGTTCCCCGACGCGCCGGCCACGCCGCAGACGTTGTCCGCGGCGGCGCTCTCGAGGGCGACGACCGTGTGCGCGCAGTTCAGCCTCTCGGCCGGCGCCGTCAACGACGCTTGCCTTGTCGACGTCGGCATTACCGGTGACGCGGATTTCGCGACCGAGGGCGCCACGGCACAGGCGGCAAGCCTCGGCTTGCCGAACAACGCGGGTTCCACCAGCGTCGACGCGTCGACGACCGTCAGCATTGGCACGCCAGGCGCGATCGCGGTGCGCACGTTCCCAGCGACCTCGGGGCAGAAGGTGACGTTGGCCGTCACGGGCAACACCATTGCCGGTGGCAACGCCGGCGTCGATCTGACGGTGCGCGATCCGAACGGCGGGTTCGTCGCGGCGCTGTCCGTCTTGTCGGCGGCAGGATTTCACGAAGTGTTTACTCTGCCGGCGACCGGCACGTACACCATTACGGTGGATCCGCAAAACCAATTGACCGGTACGCTGACGTTCGTTCTGGGCGCCGTGCCCGACAACGTGAGCACCACGACGATCGGCACTCCGACCGCGGTGACGATTGGCACGATCGGTGAGGTGGCGGTACGCACGTTTGCCGCGACGGCCGGCCAGAAGGTGACGTTGTCCGTCGCGGGGAACACCATTCTCGGCGGCGGGGCTGGCGCGGATCTGAGCGTGCGCGATCCGAACGGCGGGTTCGTCACGGCGCTGTCCGTCTTGTCGGCGGCAGCCTTCCACGACACGTTCACGCTACCCACGACTGGGACGTACACGATCACGGTCGATCCGCAAATCCAACTGACCGGAACTCTGACGTTCACCTTGAACGCAGTGCCGGACAACTTAGGTTCGACCACGATCGGCGCCCCGACGACGGTGACGACCGCAACGATTGGCGAGGTGGCGGTACGCACGTTCACCGCGACTGCAGGGCAGAAGGTGACCTTGTTCGTTACGAGCAACAGCATCTTGGATGCCGGCGCCGGTGTCGTTCTGACGGTGCGCGATCCGAGCGGCGGGTTCGTCACGGCGTTGTCCGTTTTGGCGGCCACGGCCTTCCGCGACACGTTCACGTTGCAAGCGACAGGGACGTACACGATCACAGTCGATCCGCAAAACCAGTTGGTCGGCACGCTGACGTTCACGTTAGGCGCAGTGCCAGACAACATAGGCTCCACCACCATCGGCACGCCGACGACGGTAACGATGGGAACGATCGGGGAGGTGGCGGCACGCACGTTCACGGCGACCGCGGGTCAGAAGGTGACGTTGTCCGTAATCGGCAACACGATGACCGGCGCCGGGGCGAGCCTGACGGTACTCAATCCAAGCGGCGGGTTCGTCGTCTCGTTGTCCGTCTCGGCGGGCACGGGCTTCCATGACACGTTCACGCTACCCGCGGCGGGGACATACACGATCACCGTCGATCCGCAAAACCAATTGACCGGCACCCTGACGTTCACGTTGGGCGCGGTTCCGGACAACGTAGGCTCGACGGCGGTCGGCACGCCGACTGCGGTGACGATCGGGACGATCGGTGAAGTGGCGGTACGCACGTTTGCCGCGACGGCGGGGCAGACGGGGAATCTCTCCGTGGCCGGCAACACAATTTCCGTCGTGACTCTGACGATACTCAATCCGACCGGCGGGTTCGTCGCGTCGTTATCTGTTTCTGCGACGACGGGTTTGCGTAACGCGATCGTTCTGCCGGCAACGGGCACCTACACGATCACAGTCGATCCGCAAGGCCAATTTGTCGGCGGGCTCACGTTCACGCTCGTCGCGAACTAGCGAACATGAAACACAGGATCGATCGGTCGTTGTTGCTCTGGTCAGTGGTGACCGCGGCGTCCGTGGGCGTAAGCCCGGCGGCGTATGCGCAAACCGGCCAGCCGACGCTCACGATCACCGCCGACAAGTTGCTGCTGAACGATCGTCCCGGCCCGCCGAACGAAGCGGCGCAGACGTTCACGATCACGGGAATCCGGACCACCGCCGCGACTCACGGCACGGCGACGTTCGCGAACGGCGTCGTCACTTACATTCCCGATGCCGGTTTCCAAGGGACCGCGGTGCTGTTCTATACGGTGTGCGACAACGGCGCGACGAACGGGCAGCCGGATCCGCGCTGCAGCGAGACCACGATCACGATCAACGTCATCGCGAACCGTCCGCCGATCGCGAATTCGCAGTCGCTGGCCACGCCGGAAGATTCGCCGGCCGGCGTGACGCTGACGGCATCCGACCCCGATGCCGACGCGATCCACTTCACGATCGTCGCGCCGCCCAGCCACGGGGCGCTGACGGGGACGCCGCCGGCGCTGACTTACGTGCCGGCGCCGAACTTCCACGGCGTCGACACGTTCACGTTCGCGGCCGACGACGGGCAGGATCAATCCTTCCCGGCGACCATCACGTTCAACATCAGTGAGGTCAACGATCCGCCCGCGCCGCAGGCCGACCACACGACGGTCGGGGCCGGCCACCCCGTGACCGTGGCGACGTCGTTCCTGCTGAGCAACGACGTTCCAGGGCCGTTCGACGAATTGGGTCAAACGCTGATCGTGACGGCCGCGAACGCCGGCGCCGACACTCACGGCACGGTCAGCCTGAACGCCGGCAATGTTACGTACACACCTGACCAGGGATTCGTCGGCACGGCCGTCATTGCCTACACCGTGTGCGACAACGGCGCGACGAGCGGGCTACCCGACCCGCGCTGCGCCGACTCGACACTGAGCGTCGTGCTGAACGGGCCGCCGGTCGCGAACGGCCAGTCGGCGCAAACGGTTCGCAGCACGCCGCTGCCGCTGGTGTTGGTGGCCACCGACCCCGAGAGCGACGCGCTGACGTACGTCATCGGCTCTGCGCCGCTGCACGGCACGCTGAGCGGCACGCCGCCCGCCGTCACGTACGTGGCCAACGCCGGATTCGCCGGCAACGACAGTTTCACGTTCACGGCCAAGGATGCCTTCACCACGTCGAACGCGGCCACGGTGTCGATCCTCGTCAAGGATCTGCCGCCCGTCGTGCTCGGGCCGGATTCCTTCAGCGTCGTCGTGGGGGACAGCGCGCTCATCGACGTCCTCGCGAACGACGTCGCCGGCACGGGAACGATGAACCCCGCAACGCTGGCCATCTCGTCGCAGCCGACCAAGGGCGTCGCCGCGGTGGAGGCGGGCAAGGTCCGCTACACGCCGAACGCAGGCACGACCGGTCCCGACACGTTCGGCTATACGGCGTGCGACAGCGCAAGCGCCTGCGGGACCGCGTTCGTTGCTGTCACGATCACTACCTTCGTCAACCACCCGCCCGTGGGCAGCAACGACACCTACGACATGGCCGCGGGCGCCACGCTGAACGTTTCGACTCCGGGCGTGCTCGCCAACGACAGCGATCCCGATGCGGGCGACGTGATGCAGGCGCGAATCGTTCGCGGTGTCACCAATGGAACGCTATTGCTGTTCGGCACGGGCGGGTTCACCTACACGCCGCACAGCTCGGGTGTCGACACGTTCGTGTATCACATCCTCGATACGCACGGCGGCGTGTCGGCCGACATCACGGTCACGATTTTCGTCACGGGGCCGCCCGGTCCGCCGACGGCTGGCAACGACCTGTATCAGGTGCAACAGGGTCGCGAGCTCATCGTTGCGGCGCCAGGCGTCCTGGCGAACGACACCAGCCCGAATCCGCGTCTCACACTGACGGCGCTGCTACAGCAGGACGCAGCGAAGGGCGCCCTGTTCCTGCGTCCCGACGGATCATTCGTGTACACCCCCGGGCCGGGCTTCGCCGGCACCGACCAGTTCAGTTACATTGCCCGCGATTCCGAGGGCCGCGTGTCGCAGGTCGCCAACGTCGGGATCACCGTGACCACGGGTGGTCCGGCGACACCCACTGTCGGCACGACTTCGCCGGCGGCCGGCTCGATCGTCACCGAACCGACGCACTTCAGCGCGACCCTCGTGCCGCCATCGGCGCAGTCGATAACGGCGTGGACGGTGTCGTACGGCAGACCGGGCGATGCCAACCCCGTGCAGCTCGTCACGGGCGCCGGACCCAATGTGGCGGCCGACTTCGACCCCACGCGGCTACGCAACGGGACCTACGCAATCATCGTTCGAGCCGAAGCGTCCGGCGGCGGCGTTTTGGTGGCGGAGATACCGCTCGTCGTCGACGGCAATTTCAAACCCGGCCGTTACACGACCACGTTCAGGGACTTCGAGCCGAATGACTCGCATATCCCGATCGAGCTGCTGCGCACCTACGACAACACCAACAAAGTCGACAGCGGGCTTGGAGTCGGCTGGAGTCTCGAGCTCAAGCAATTCCGCGTCGACACCAACGGCGCGCTCGGCAGCAACGGTTGGTCGGCCATCACGTGCGGATCGTTCCCGTTCCTCGCGACGTGCTACACGTCGTCCGTGCCGCACTTCGTGACGATCACGTGGCCGGACGGGCACGTCGAGCGCTTCCGCTTCACGCCCAACCAGGGCTCGCAGCTGTTGCCCACCATCACGACGGCCGGTTTCACGGCCGAGCCCGGCACGACGTCGACGCTGGAGGCCGCCGACGGCCGCCTGGTGCTGAGCGGTCAGGACTTCCTGCTCGGCGATTTCTTTTCCATCGAAGGCATCTTCGATCCCGCCGCTTACTTGCTAACCGACCGCGCGGGCACCCGCTATAGCATCGACCGACGCGGCGGCCTGCTCGGCGTCCAAGACCGTAACGGTAACGAGCTCACGTTCGACGACGACGGGGTCCTATCGTCGTCCGGACTCGGAGTGACGTTCACTCGGAACGCGGATAACCGCATCGTCCAGATCGTCACCGGCTCGGGCACCCTGCAGTACACGTACTCCGCAGCCGGTGACTTGACGGGCGTGCAGTACCCCAACGGAACCGTTCAGTCGTTTACGTACGACGCGCAGCACAACCTGCTCACGACCGGCGGCGGCGGCCAGGTCGTTCGCACCCTTCACTACGACGCGGCAGGGCGTCTCACCGCCGTCACCGACGGCAACGGCAATACGTCCACGATCTCGAGCAGCATTGCCGGTCGGCAGGAAGTCGTGACGGACCCGACCGGCACGCTGACCGTGGTCAACACGTTCGACGCCAGAGGCAACCTCATTCAGCAGGATCGTGCCGGGGGCGGCAAGACGATCACCACGCGAACGACGTACGACGCATTCGATCGCGAGCTCAGTCGTACCGATGGGCTGGGGCACACGGCCGCGCAAACCTACGACGCGGCCGGCAACGTCCTGACGCGAACCGATGGCAATGGCCACACGACCACGTACACGTACAACGCCCTCGGTCAGGTGCTCACGACCACGGACGCCCTTAGCCGCGTCACGACCAACACCTACGATGCGAAGGGCAACCTCACGCAATCGGTGGCGCCGGACGGCGGCACGACGACGAATGTTTACGACGCGTCCGGCAACCTCCTCATGACCACCGACCCGGCCGGACGAGTCACGACTCGGACGTACGATGCGTTCGGTCAACTCGCGACCGTGACCGCTCCCGGCGGGAACACGACCCAGCAGACCGTCGATGTCAACGGATGGGTGACGTCCGTGACCGATCCGACCGGCGCGAAGACGATCCTCGCCTACGACGCCGTCGGCAACCTGGCCGGCATCACCGACGCCAACGGCCACACCCGCACCGCTGCGCACGACGTGTTCAACCGAGTGACGTTGCTCACCGACCCGGCCGGCGCGACCGTGCACCTGGTTTACGACGCGGCCGGCAACCTCACTTCCGTTACGGACAGAAACGGGCAGACCATCACGTACAGCTACGACACTGTCTCGCGTCTGCTCTCGAAGACCGTCCCCGGCGCCGGCGTCACGAACTTCACCTACGACGCGTTCGGTCGGCTCACGAGCGCCGCCAACGACGTGGCGCGGCTCGCGTTCGCATACGACGACGCCGACCACGTGCTCACCGCAACGAGCACGCCCGCGGTGGCGAACGCCTTGCCGACATCCGCCTTCACCTATACCTACGATGCCGCCGGCGCCGTCACCTCGACGCAGACGCCGGGCGGAACGACGAACTACAGCTATGACGCGAGCTCGCAATTCGCGACGATCACCGATCCCGCGGGCGGTTCGTTCAATTTCGGGTACGACCCCAGCGGTCGGCAGACCTCGATGACCCGACCCAACGGCATCACCGACTCGAGGTCGTACAACGCTGCGGGCGACCTCACGGTCCTGCGCTCGACGCTCGGCGCCGCGCTCGTCAACCAAGCCGATTACACGTACAACGCGGCGGCGCTGCGAGCGTCGTTCACGAGTCTGTTGGGAACGGCGACCTACACCTACGACGGCGCGTCACGACTCACGTCGGCAACGCCGCCTGCGAGCACCGGTCTGCCTCTCGAGCAATACGCTTACGACCCGGTTGGCAATCGAATCTCGAGCGTCACCTCGCTGCTGGGATCCTTCAGCTACAACACCGGCGACAGGCTGCTCGGCGACGCCAAAACCGCGTACGGCTATGACAACGAGGGCAACCTGGTCACGCGTGCTGACAAGGCAACCGGCGCAAGCACCACCTATACGTGGACGGCCGAACATCAGCTCGTCGGAATTGCGTACCCCGACGCCACCACGAGCAGCTTCCGCTACGACCCGCTGGGTCGACGCGTCGAGATCGCTCACGGCTCCGTGGTCGCTCGGTATGCCTATGACCAGCAGGCGATCGCGGCGGAGTACGACGGCACGAACACGCTCGCCGCGCACTGGGTCCATGCGGACCTCGTGAGCGCGTGTCCGATCGAGATGGTTCGCGGCGGGCAGCGGTATTTCTATCTCGTCGAAGGTGAACACAGCACGACTACGCTCACCAACCTGAGCGGCGCTGCGGTGGCGAGCTACCGTTACCAGGCGTTCGGCACGCCGCTGCGGATCGGAGCTCTCGAGAACCCATTCGAGTACCACTGCATCTACGTGTACGCCACCGCCGGAGTGGGCTTCTCCCCGTCGGATCCCTATGACTCCGGCACCAATCAGTCAATGAACGACAGTCCGACCGAGCCTCAGGGTCCGAATCCCTTCAAGGGTGGCAGCCCGGCGGGTCCTGGAGGGGGTTCCAGCGGCGGCAACGGCGGCGGCGCCGGTGGAGACAGTAACGACCCCGCCGGCGCGCAGTGCGTGCCCGCGGACAGCCCACAGATTTATCCGAAGGGGAAGGCGTGGAAGAAATTCACGGGCCAGTCGAAGAAGCTTCTGCAGCGCCCGAAGGACCAGCACCCGAAGAAGGGGGCTGGAACCGAATACGTGGGGATGCTCCCCACCGAGGAAGACGTGCAGGCGATCGCTGACTACGGGTACGTTCTGCGTTGCCAGATCAGGGCTGCGGCGAACTCCCTCGGCAAGTGACGCAGCCCGCTCAAGGGTTGTCCTCGAGCAGCTTGGCCATCGCCTTCAGATACTCGCCCAACGCCTTCCGGCCCGCTTTGGTCAGCCGCGCGCGCGTCAGCGGCTTGCGATTCAGGAAGCTCTTGTCGATCGTCACGTAGCCCGCATCCTCGAGCTTGCGCAGGTGAATCGAGAGATTTCCTTGCGTGGTCTTGAGCGCGTTCTTGAGCTCCGTGAAGTCCGCGGCTTCCGCCTGCGCGAGATACGTCATGATCCCGAGCCGGATGCGGCCGTGAACGACGTCGTCGATCTCGCTGACGTCGAAAGCCATCACGAGTGGGTCCTCAAGCGGCGCGCGCTTGCCACGCGATGAAGGCGCCCGGTGCGGCCACGAGCACGAACAGCCCGCCCGACAGGACGAGCCACTCGGCGGGCGTGCCGAGGACCCAGCCGCACGCGACCGCCGCGGCGAAGCAACCGCCCGCGATGAGTGCGAACCAGCCGCGCCGCATCACTGCGGACGCCACGCCCCACGCCGCGCCGTAGAGCGTGAACAACACGATCGGAAACACGCCGACGGCCAGGACCGGCAGATTGAGGCGCGTCGCCCCGACGGCGAGCGCCACGCCGGCCACGATGATCCCGCCGCCGACCCCCGCCCAGGCGGCGCGCATCGCGCGTGTCGCGATGCTGTGCTGCGTGTCGCCTCGTCGGATGATGAGCATCGCCACGATGAACAACGCGCTTGCCGCAATCCACAGCCAGTCGCCGCCCGGCAGCGTGACAAACCCCGCGAACATGAGCCAATAGATGAACGTCGTGACGCCGAAGATCGTGCCGGCCGCGGCGAGCAGCATGGCGTCGCGAGCCATGGCGCTGCCGCTGTCTTCGGTCAGCGCGCGGATGAAGGCGATGTCGTCCTTCAGTGTCTGCACGTCGTCGTTCATTGGCTGCCGTGTCTCCGTCATGGGCGTTCCGAACACATCATGCGTGATTCCGGTGACAGCGTCATCGGAGGTGGCACTGTCATCGCACGTCTTCCGCGAAGCTCGCCGAAGGACCGCGCAACCCGCCGAGCAGAGCGGGGCGCGAGGACTCCGTGGCGGCGCGCTCGCGCACGGGGCGCTGTTTGCGGCCGTTCAACACCGCGCCGATGAACGTATAGCGGACGAGGAAGTGGTAGCTCACGAACAGAACGGTGAAGCTCGCAACCAGCACGAGCGGGAACTTCACGGCCCAATGCCACGGCAGTTTCCCGACAGCGACCTGGAATGCGCAGACTACCGGTAAGTGCGCGAGGTAGATCCAGTACGAGGAGTCCGCGACGTACCTGCGCGTCGGGCTCTCGGCCGACAGGAACCGCATCGCGGCGCCCGTGATGCCGAACACCCAACACCAGATCGCGACGCAGTAGCACATCGCGAACGCGAGCTTCGGGAGTCCCGCCGGTGCGAAGGCAAAGGTCGGGGTGACGCCCGCGATGGCGAGGCACGCGGCTGTCGCAACGATCGCGGCTGCGATGTGCCCCGGCCACTGGCGCTGCCAGATACCGAACACGTCGCTCTGCCGGTTCACGAGCCAGCCGAACGCGAACGCCGTGCCGTAGCAGATGGACGACGCGAGGATCGGCGTAAAGCCCCTGTCGGGCACCGGGATGCCGAACCACATCGTCCAGTTGGGGTGCAAATACAGCGCGAGGCTCAGCGGCACTCCGAGCACCAGCGCGGCGATGCCACGCTGCGCCGTGGACCGCACGACACCATCCGCGGCCCGCCGCAGCCAGCCGCCAACACCGATCTTGTCAACGAGCACACGGACGACGGTGACAGCCACGTACATCAGCAGGAGGAAGTAGAGGAACCACAAATGGAACAACGGCAGGCCGCCGGAAGCCGCGTCGGCGGGCCGCGGCGGCACCATGCCGAACGTCTTGACGATTCCCCAGAGCCAGACGGCGGCAATCGCGGGGGCCAGGATCAGCCAGCCGACGACGAGAGGACCGCCGATCCGTTTCGCGCGATCCGCCCAGAAGCCCTTCGCGCCCTTGCGATGAAACATCATCCGCGCCAGGAAGCCGGCCAGGAACAGGAACAGCGTCATTCGGAAGATATGCGACACGAACGCCAGGACGCCGATCGCGGCGCTCGGCGACGAGTCGGTGATCGCCCACACGCCCAGGGGCATGCCAGGGATGAACGACATCGAAGCGTGGAAGACGACGCCGAGCAGTAGTGCGAACGCACGAACCGCGTCGAGGGCGTGAAGCCGGTTGGAAGTGGACATGGCAGACCTCTATTAGTAACAACTAGTTTGTATCATAAACTAGTTGCACTAGGCCGGTCAAGGCTCTGAGGGGCAGGCCGCCCGCGTCGCTCGTCGCGTATGATGCCGTTCCAAACCCACTTGAGCGTGCTGCTCCAAGGACCGCGCGGCTGATCCCGCCGGGTTGTACCGCGTGCTACTCGACCTCTCGCCGCTCCGTAACCATCGCGAGTTCCGGCTCGTCTTCATCGGCCAGCTCGTCAGTGCGTTCGGCAGCTTCTTCACGTACGTTGCGATACCGGTTCAGATCTATCAGCTGACGAACTCGTCGGCGGTCGTAGGGCTTCTCGGCACGGCGCAGCTCGTGCCGCTCGCCGTCGCGGCGCTGTGGGGTGGCGCGTTCGCCGATGCGCTCGATCGGCGCGCACTGCTGTTGCGTTGCGAAGCGCTGATGACGGTCGGTTCCCTGGCGCTCGTCGTGAATGCGCTGCTGCCGCATCCGAGCGTGATCGTGGTGTTCGTCGTCGCGGCGTTCCTATCGGCCGTCAACGGGTTTCACCGGCCGGCGCTCGAGGCCATCACTCAGAAGCTCGTCGCGTTCGACGAGCTGCGCGCGGTCTCGGCGCTGACGTCGTTGCGCGGCACGATC
>FTFB01006540.1_pt1 | contig 13957 bp, 2 predicted proteins | sample 1658331 | NCBI WGS metagenome assembly FTFB01 (sample SAMEA3914816, study PRJEB12502) | metagenome | biome: forest; material: soil | place: USA | collected 2011-09-16 | depth 0.3 m | reverse complement strand
TGGCGGGTCGTCGGAGATCGTGGCGGTGAGGCGACTCTTGGACGAGCTCTTCCCGGGCAAGGTTACCGCGCACGATCCTTTCACCAGCGTGGCAGGCGGATTGGCCATCGCCAGCTACCAGGGTATTCAGCGGTAAGCGCCTCCCGCGTATTTCACACTGTCGTCCGTCGCGCTTGATAGGATAAGGAAGTCCGTTAGACCGCCTTCCAACGAACGAGAACGGGGCGCTTCAGCGCCCGACGACAGGGGTCACGCATGGGATTGCAGGCCACGCGGTTGACGATGATCGGCCTGGGCGTTGAGAGCGATGCCCCGCCCGACCCGATTCAGCCGAAACTCGCGGACGGTGTTCACCTGCGCTGGCAGTTCCAGCGCGAGCTGGGCTTTCCGTGGTACGGATTCTTTCTCTTTCGCCGCGCGCACGCCGAGGGCAAGCGCGTCTGCCTGAGCGAAGTGTTCCGTCTGCCGGCCGCGCTCCAATCCGGTGCGTTGAGCGCGCTGAGCACCCCGCTTGGCGAAGTCAGCAGCGATCGGCCTTTGCGATTTTCGGACGATTTTGCGCCCGCAGGCGTGCCGGAAATCGAGCTGGACGGCCGCAGCTACGTTCGCGTCGCGCTATCGGCGGCTGCTGTCGCGCGCCGGGTGTTCTGCACGATCGGGTTTCGGGGTGATGAGGGCGAGCGGCGCCACTGTCTTCGCTTCCTCGATCGCAAGCCAGATCACCAGAGCAATCCTCGCCGCGAGAACGACATCGAGTTCGAAGTGCGCGAAGCCGGCGGTGTGCCCGCGCCAAATACCCGCGTTGTGTTGGTGACGACTACGCAGGGCCGCTGGAGCGGTCTCGACTGCGGTAGCGAGCTCACGATCACACTGCCGGCGCCCGTCGACGGCGTAGACCTGCTCGTCACCCAATTCTCGAAGCCCGCGATCATCGAGGCACAGGACTCCCGCGGGGCACGCGTCGCGTTGGTCGCCATGCGCAATCCGTCGCGTGAGCCGGAACACGTGAGTCTGCGAGGTCGCGACATCCGGCGCGTCGTGATCCATGCGCGCCAGAACGAGACTGTGCTCCACGAGATCTGCACCGTCGTGCGTGGTGCGCGCCATGCGGGGAAAGCGGCGGTTCGCGTCCGGGCGTATCAGAGCTCGGTCCGCGTCGCAGATGCGACTGCAGTGGGTAGTCCAGGCGATGTGGTTACGGTCGAGCTGCACGCCGATGCAATCGACCGCGTGGATATCGAACGCGGATCTGCTGTGCTCATCGATCTGTGCGTCGTGCCGGTTGCACAGGGAGCCGCGGATGGCTGGCAGCCACTCCGTGATTTTCCGTATGCGATGAGCTTGCCTGTCACGCATCCGGACTACCCGGCGAGTAACTATCAGCCGGTGGACGAGGCGGCGGCAGAAGCCATCGCGATGGGCCGCATTCGATATGGTGGACCGGCTCCCTGGGCTGGCGCGCCGTTTGCGGATCTGCATGATGAGCTCGTCCGGCTGGTTGCCGGGGGACCGGCGGGCGCCCCGATGGTCGATCGTTTCACGCCCGCGGTCGCCGGTGTGGCGGTTCCGCCGGACGCGGCGCATCAAGCACCCACGCTTGCACAGCGACGCGCACTCGATGCGGTGTTGCTCGGCGCGTTGAACCCGGCTCTCGCACAAATGCTCGGCCTCTTCTGGGTCGACGCCAGCGCCACGCCGGGAGCGCACTACGACTATCTGATAGTTGCCGATCAGACTGGAGTCGGTGGCCGGAACCCTCAGCGCATGCTCGCCGAAATCCATGCGAATGGTTTCGCAAGGCTCGACGGCTACATCGTCTTCGACAAAGTGGTCGCGCCCGCAATCCCACCGGGCGAGCCGGCGGGACTGCGCAGCTACGCGCTACCCGGAAGCACTCGGACGCTCGCCGACGGTTCGCTGGATCCAAACCCGAACAATGCTGGCCTGCGCTGGACTCTTCCGGCTCCGGGAACGGGGCAGCTTCAGGCCGGGTCTGCTGTCCTCTATCACGTGTGGCGCGCGGGGTTGGGCAACGGCAACGCGCCCGCGGCTGGCGGTGCATTCGCGCTGCTGACAGCCGATGCGCCGGTGCTCGTCGTGGAGTCGATTCTTTCGCCGGGGGAGGAGCCGCAGCGCGCGGAAGACTGGCCACCGTTCCCGCTTCACTACCTCGATCAGGGCCTCGCAGAAGGATGGTATGCCTATCGGGTCTCGGGTCTCGATCTCTTCGGGCGCCTCAGCGCGCAGAGCGATCCGGCGACCTGGTTCGAGTGGGCGCCGGCACCGGACCCGCGTCCCTGGTACTACGCGGATCCGCCGGGCGATTACGCGATACACCCTTCCGCGATTCGGCTACTCGACAAGCTTCCGCCGCCGCCGCCCACTGCGGTCGAGGCATTCGCGCTCGACCCTCAGGATCCGTACCTGCTGCGAGACGCCGCCTACAACGGCTGGTTCGCCACGCTCAGCCAGGAGGAGCAGGGGAGCGTAGTGGGATTGCGCGTGCGCTGGCAGTGGACCTACGGCGACATGCAGCAGGCGCCGGACACGCAAGAGTTCCGAATCTACTATCAGGGCGGTCGCCTGAACGCTTTGGTCGGGCGAATCACGGCTGTCGCATTGGTGTCGAGCGTCGAGAGCGACGTGACAACCGACATTCCAAATGCCCAGGCAGCAGGCGCGTACACAAGCGCTCACTTACGCATCGGCACCGATGCTTACCAGATCACGGGCAGCAACGCGGGCACGCCGCTCACCGTGCGCGTGCGACACCTCGGCGTTACGGAAGACGCAGGCACTGTAGCGGTCAATACCGGATCGGCGACCGTTGCCGGTGCTGGAACCGCGTGGCATGTCGGACTCATCGGCATGAAGTTCCAGGTGACCGGTGATGCCACGACCTATCAAGTGCATGCGGTGACCTCGGCGACGCAATTGACGCTTGCTTCCGTGTACTCCGGTGCGAATGCAGCTGTCGCGGCGTATAGCATTTTCGATCGGCGACCCGCCGCGCTCGACGATTGCACCGTTGCCATACCCCCTGCATATGCCGCCGGATCGGTCGCTGTAACGCACGGCGATGCGACCGTCACAGGTGCGGGAACGCAGTGGACCGGCGCGTTGGTGGGCCAGCTCGTGCGCATCCAGGGTGATTCATCGGCGTATCGTGTCGCGGGCGTCACTTCCAATACGCAGCTCTCGCTCGACAAGGTGTTCGCAGGTCTCACTGCATCGAGCCAGGCGTATGCGATTACGTTCCCGATGTTCACCGACTTTCGCCTGCCAACGAACTGGGAGCAGCGCTTCTACGTCGTCGATTACACCGACTACGTTACGGTGACCGTTGACAGCAACGGCAATCCGCTCCGCAAGTACGAAGTGTTTCTGCCTGCATACCAGGATGCCGAGCGGGGTGGCGCTCCACTCGCGACCACGCTGGCGCAGCCGGTTGCCTACGCTTTCGCCACCGTGACTGCTGCGGATGACAAGGTGCATACCGCAGATGCGCCCAAGTGGGCCGGGCAGACGTGGGGCGATCGCACCGGCAACGAGAGTTTCACGGGTCCCGCCGCGGGGATTTTCCGCGTGCGTCGCGCAAGCCCGGAGGCGCCAGAGCCGCCCGCGGACAGCGAGCGCGTCTTCGCGACGGCCGCGGATTACAACTCGAAGTCTTATTACACCTATCGCTGGCGGGCTCGACAATATTTAAAGACGCACGTCTATCGAGCGCTGGACGATGCACTCTTCAAGGCCGATTGGGCGCGACGCGCTACGGCGCATGCGGCCCTCGACGGCACGGAGCTGGAGTTGTTTCCTTCCGAAGCCACGGAGCCGCGCTGGGACCTCGCGAAGCGCCAGCAGGTTGCCGCGGAGCTGAACCAGCTCGATGCCATCGCGCACGACCCCGCGGGCACGCTACTCGCCGCTGCCGCCTATCGTGCGTTGTCGAACGACGGCCTGCGCGTCCTGGCCAGTCTGCCGGGCACCGAGCGGGCATTCGAGCAGCTCACGAGCGGCCCGCTGGACCCGGACGATGTGGCGAACGCCGATCGCCGCGGCCCCGACAGCGCGGCCGGCTACGCACCCGATGGCGCGCTCCGCGCATACGGCGATGTGCTCGATGGCCGCTCCACGAATCGCTACTTCTATCGCTCGGCGTATGTCGACAGCGCCAACAATCGAAGCGCGTACAGTCGTTCCAGCCCGCCCGTGTGGCTGCCGAACGTCGTTCCGCCGCGCGCGCCGGTCATTACGAAGGTGCTGGGTGGCGAGCGGGCGATCACGTTGTCGTGGGCATCGAACCGCGAAAGAGATCTCGCCGAGTACCGGATATACCGTGCCGCGTCGGCCGACGACACACGAGATCTGCGTCTGATGACGCTCGTCCGTGTCGAGCCTGTTGGCGTCGCAGACCCGGCTGCGCGCCCTGCGCAAGTGAGCTGGACAGACGCTGTGCCCGGTCTCGTCACATTCTTCTATCGTCTCGTGGCGGTGGACGACGCGGACAATGTTTCCGCGCCCTCGACGATGTTCGCCGGCCGCGGATTCGACGAGAGCCTTCCGGTGCCACCGGCACTGGCGGCCGTATGGGCCGTGCGCAACGGCACGACGCACGCAGAAATCTCGTGGAACAGCGCTGACGAAGTGCTCATTCAGCGACGCGACACTGGAGCGGCCAGCTGGGTCGACCTTACGCAGTGGCGCGCGTCTGGCGCGAACGAGATCCGCGATCCCTATTCCGATCCGACGAAATCGTACGACTACCGCGCGCGCTGCCGGAAGGCGACTGGCGCCGTTGCCTTCGGCCCGCCCGTCACACTTGAGCCCGAGTGAGTTCGCATGACCGACATCAACGTGCTCAAGAACAAGTTCTTCGTGCAGGCCGCAGACGCTTCGCCGCCGACGGAGCCCGTGCCTTCCGAGTTCCAGGATTGCCTGGTTACACCACTCATCGACTGCGAGAGCTACAACAATGAGCTGCAGGCAGCGCTCGCGCTGGTCGGCACGGGCGCCGATGCAGCGGCCAATGCCGGCCACTTCATCTGTATCGCGAACTGGTGGCTCGGGCTCTCGGGGGGAGAGTACGTGCCGGCCGGAGGGAACTTCGTTCAGGATGTGATCGGCTCAGCGAGCTCATCGGTGGTCGATCTCGCGCCCTACGCGCTGGATGGCCCGCCCGGAACGATCAAGCTCATCGAGGTGTTGAAGGAGAAGGCGCGCGTCGGAGTCGACGTGCGCGTGCTCGGTTGGGTGTCCTTCTCCGTGATGGACAGCTTGCTTGCGCAGAAGCACGGCGCGGAAACGTATGCGCGCATCAACAGCCTGACGATGCAATCGATCAAGGATCTGCGGGCCGAGCCGGGCATCGGCGCGAAGGCGGCCCTCAACATCATCAGCCACACCGCCGGCGCCGTGCACTCGAAGCTCGTGGTCATCGGCACGGATGCCGAAGCGATCGGGTTCACGGGCGGCATCGATTTCGCCGCCGATCGCTGGAGCCGTCCCGGTCACACGAACGAGGAGACCTGGCACGACGCGGTCGCGAAAATCGAAGGCCCGGCCGTGCAGGCGTTGTACGACTGGTTCGCGCAGCTCTGGCAGGAGAACGTCGCTCGCGAGGTGCGCCAGTTCCGTTTCGCCGGCGAGAAGATGCCGAGCATGCTGCCCGACGCTCCAACGCTGGATGCACGGGTTCTGCCCGCGACCGCCAAGGGGAATCACCACGTGCAGAGCGTGCGAACCGTCCCCGTCTTCAACTATCAGTGGTACAACTGCCTGCCGCAGAACCCTCCCATCTCCTTCGCGCCGGGCGGGCTCTTCGAGTTTCGCGTCGCTCTGCGCAAGGCGTTGCGTACTGCGGAGAGCTACGTCTACATCGAAGACGAGTATTTCTGGTCTCAGGAAGTGCTGAGCTGGATCAACGAAGCGATCCGCACTCCGCGTCCGGCCTTGCGCGTCATTCTCGTCACGGGCGGTGGCACGGACCCGAACGACCCCAAGTTCTCGAGCGCGCTGCTGTGCAATTCGATCAATCACGGATTGCTGGACGGCCTGACCCCTGCCCAGCAGAGCCAGGTGCGCGTGTTCAGGCGAATGGGCGATCGCATCCGGATCACCGGCACCGCGATCGATTCGGTCGTGGTAAACGGCGCCACGAGCACGATCACGCTCAGCATGCGCCCTACGACCGACGTGAAAGCGAACGTGCTGCGCACGGAGAAGACCTGGATTATCCGGCAGGGTGGTAATGATTTTCCCGTCGATACGCATCCCGCCATCGCTGCGCAGAGTCCGGTCGTGCTCGACGTCAGGAACCTGGCCGGCGGTGGCGCGCCCGCCCAGGGCAGTTGCGAGGTGTACGAATGGAAAGGCGTATTCGTGCATTCGAAGGTCGTGCTCGTCGACGACGAATGGATGATGATCGGCTCGGGGAGCGCAATCCGACGCTGTCTCTATTCCGATCTCGAACACTCCATCAGCGTGCTGGATGAGGACGAGCTGCTCGTCAAAGAGTTCCGCAAGTCCCTTTGGGCGGATCAATTCAGGCATCCCGCGGCAGATGACTTCGATGACCTGCAGGAGGCCCTGAATGCCTGGGAGCCCACGTGGGGAGCGGCCGGCGCAGCGCCTGCGCGGCCGGACATTCTGGTTCCCATTGTCGTACCGCTCGTGCCGGATGATCTGCTCGAAGGCAGCGTGAAGAGTCGCTACGACAAATACACAGATCTGGATTCGCGCGAAGCATGGGGAGGGATCTGCCCGTGAGCCTCAGCATGCGCGAGAACGTGTACGTCAACGTCGGCCAGGCGGTGAACTGGCCTTCGTTCCTGCCGCAGCCCGCGGATCTTTCCATCCTCGATCACTTTTGGATACAGGTGCTCGAGTCCGAGGCAGACGATACTCACATCGGCATTCGCACGAATATTCTCATCGACCAGGAACTGGTGTTGGCCATTCCAGGTGTCGACGCCGTGGCGCTCACGGTCGCCGCCGTGGACGGCGGTACGCTCATACCGCTCGAGGTGCAGATACTACCGAGCTTGATGGTGCGGCTCGTCGATGTGCCCATCGGGCTGCGCCTGAAGAGTGATCTGTTCCGGCCGGCGCGCCGCGTTGCCTCCAGCACCGACGAGGCACCTCGTTTCGAGGTCGATCCGGACAAGCCATATCTCGATATCACCCTTGCGCGCGTGACGCTCGGCGCGGATGGCGACGGCAACATCACTTTCGAGGTGGACGGCTCGATCGATCTGCCGCCCGTCATGCTCGGCGACAGCGGTGTGGTGATCGAAGCGTCCGGAATCCAGCTGTACCTCGATGCAACCCACCCGCCGCCAGGCAAGGCTGCCGGCTGGCGTGGCATCCACATCGGTCACGCCGCCTGCTACTTGCCCGGCGATCTCGCGGGTACCGTCGGCAATCTCTCGCTCACGGACTGCTATATCGGCAACGGCGGATTCTCCGGGACCATTGCGGATCAATGGACGCCACCGCTGTCGGCGCAGCTCTTCGGGATGCAGTTCTCGCTGAGCCACGTCTCGATCACGTTCGTGCAGAACACCTTCACCGCCGCCGAGATTCGCGGCCAGATCACGCTGCCGTTCTTCGACGAGCCGGTGGACGTCGACATCGCGCCCAGTATCAACGGCGAGTTCGCCATCACGCTCGGCAGCCCGAACGGCCTTTTCACGCTGACCAAGGCGGGCCTGCTCGATCTCACCGTCGAGAGCCTCGGGTTCGAAATCGCAGGCGGCGTATTCACGGCGAAGGTGAGCGGCGCGCTGAAGCCCCTGGTCGGCGGCCTCGACTGGCCCACCTTCAACGTGAAGGAGCTGGCGATCGATTCGCAGGGCCACGTGCATCTCGACGGCGGCTGGCTCGACATTCCCGATCAGTACGCGCTCACGTTCTACGGTTTTCAGATCTCGATCACGAAAATCGGGTTCGGCAAGCTCGACGACGGCGCCAAGTGGGTCGGCTTCTCCGGCGCGCTGCGTCTCGTCGACGGTCTCTCCGCGGGCGCTTCGGTCGATGGCTTGCGCGTTACGTGGTACGAGGACGGCCGCCCCGACCCCGTGCGCATCACGCTCGACGGCGTCGGCATCGAGTTCCTCGTGCCGGGGGTCGTGCGCTTCGAGGGTGCGATCTCCTATCGTGAGCTCACCGTAGGCAACGAGACAGTCCATCGATTCGACGGTCACATCCTTCTGGAGCTCATCTCGATCGGGCTACGCGTCGAGGCGACGCTCGTCGTCGGCTCCGCGAGCGGGCCGCAAGGCACCTACACGTTCTTCGCCATTTACCTCGCCGTCGAGCTGCCGGCTGGCATTCCGCTCGCGCAGACCGGCCTCGGGCTATACGGCATGGCCGGGCTCTTTGCGCTCAGCATGGAGCCGGACAAGCATCCGGACGAGGAGTGGTACGGCATCGGGCCGGGGGAGGGCTGGTATCACCGCGGCGTCGTCGGTGTCACGGATCTGAAAGCGAAGTGGGTGAACCGCAAGGACAGTCTCGCGCTCGGCGCGGGCGTCACGCTCGGCACGGTCGCGGACAACGGCTTCACCTTCAGTGGCAAGGTGCTGCTCGTCATCGTGTTTCCCGGCCCGATCCTGATGATCGAGGGCAAGGCGAACCTGCTGAAGGAGCGCGCGACGCTCGATGAGGAGCCGCTGATTCGCGCGCTCGCGGTGCTCGATGCGCGCGCCGGCACGTTCCTCGTCGGCCTCGACCTGCATTACGCCTACGACGATGACGGTGCGCTCATCGACATCCATGGCGGTGTCGAGGCGTTCTACAGCCTGAGCGACCCCGACGCGTGGCACATCTATCTCGGCATGCGCGAGCCGCGCGCGAACCGCATCCAGGCCGATATCATCGAGATCTTCCAGGCCAACACCTACCTGATGCTCGACGCGCGCCAGTTCGCGATGGGCGCGTGGATCGGTTACGACAAGAGCTGGAATTTCGGGCCGGTGAACGTGACGCTCGAGGCGTGGATCGAAGGCAACGTGCTCGTGAGCTTCAAGCCGCCGCACCTGCATGGCGACCTGTGGCTGCACGGCAAGGCGGTGCTGAAGGTATTCGGCTTCGGGCTCGGGTTGTCCGCAGATGCGAAGCTTGCGGCCGACGCCTTCGATCCCATGCACCTGCTCGCCGACTTCTCGGTGTCGATCGACCTGCCATGGCCGCTGCCCGATTTCGACGCGAGCGTGACGCTCGAGTGGGGCCCGACACCGGAAGTGCCGCCGCTGCCGATGCCGTTGAAGGAAATCGCGATCGGGCATTTCAAGGTCACCGACAGCTGGCCATTGCCCAGAACGAGCGCGCTGCTCGCGCCGAGCTACGACTCGAACGGCGACGGGTTCCGCGAAGATCCCAACCCGTCGGTCGGCGTGCAGGAGGCAGCGGGCCCGCCGACGAATGCGCCGGTGGTGCCGGTCGATGCGCGACCTCAAATCACCTTCGGGCGTTCGGTCAACGATGACGCACTGGTGGGCATCAATGCGCAGCCGCTCACGCCGGAGCGCGAGCGCATCGGCGATCCGGCGCTCAACCAGGGGCCGACTCAGGTTCGGTACAGCCTGACGGAAGTCGCGCTCGACAGGTACGTCGCTGGCGCGTGGACTCCGGTTGCGCGCAAGGCGGCCAGCGCGAACGCGGCCGGAGTGCCGACGTTGTACGGGTCATGGGCGCCGCTGCCCGCCATGCCGGGCGGTAACGGCGAAAATGTCGGGCAGACCAAGTTATGGCTCTGGTCACGCACACCGTTCGACTACACGCGACACACCAGCGCGGCGTGGGACGACTGGTTTACCGATCGATTCGATGGCTACCCCTGTCCGCCGCCGCTGACCGACAGAACGATCTGCGTGGACTTCGAAGGCATGCGCACGAACGACGCGGCCAGCTCTCCGTGGACCGTGCCGTTCTCCGAAGGGTTGAAGCTTCGCTGGCGGGACCCGGCAGACGTTCATGTATCGATGCTGGCACATCCTGCGAAGGGCAAGGCGCGCGCCGTCTGTTTCGAGCCCTTCAAGGGGCTCGCAGTCACCATCCTGCCCCAGGCTCCGGCGTCGCGGATGAGCATCCTGATAGCACCGGAGAGCACGCCGGTCGCGCCGCGCTGTGTCGACCTGCGCGGCCTGAAACCGGGGCACGCGGCCAATCCGCTGGATGTCGAGGGGCTCATTCGCCTGGTCGTGTACGACAGTCACGGCAAGCGAATGGCGAGCTCGCGCATCGTCGCGACAGACAATGGCGGCGGCACCTATTCCGGCGTCGACATGGGATACCGGCTCGAGATCGATATTCCCTGCTCCGCATCGTCCGTGCAGATCCTGGCCACGAGAAACGCCACCGAGCCGACGGTGCGTGCTCATGACGCGGCGGGCCGGATCGTCGACGAGACGACCCTGGCCGGGCCGAAACGCGTCGTTCAATCGGTCACGTTGCGTGGCGCGGGGATCGTGCGCGTCAGCATCCTCGCACCACAGGATGAGGCGCTCATCCACCAGGTCTGCTACGCCTGCGATGAGAGTCAGAGCCTCTCGGTAACGGCGCTTGCGCGCACGGAGGACGGTGAGCTCATTGGTCCGCTGCAGCCGGTCGACGGCATGATCGACGTGCTTTCGGCTGGGCCACGCATCACGGCTACCGCTCTCTATTCGAAACAGAAAGTCTGCGTGGCAGAAATCTGTTGCACGATTCCTCCAGACCCGACCGATATCCAGGCGCGCGAGGAAATGGTTCAACACATGCGCGACGAGTTGGCGCGCTGGTCGCAGACGGGCGCTGTGCTCGAAGCGAACACGAGCTATCGGCTGAAGGTGGTAACGGGACTTCAGACGACCGATGCTGCTGTCGGCGACTACGAGCACACGGAGTTCGCGTACTTCCGGACGCAGGGTCCGCCCGGGCTCATGCAGCTGTCCGAACCTATCGGCTACTCGAACCCGGGGCAGTTCAGCAGCGCGCTCGACAGTCTGCTGCGATATGTTCGTCAGACCATTCCGCCGACGGTGCCGGCACCGGGTGAGCCGCCGCGGTTGCCGCGACCCGTGTACCGCGGTTACGACGTCGGCGTTGCTTTCAACGAAGACTACGTCGACCTGATGTATGCGCTCGAACGGCGCGATCTCGGGCTCTATCTCTTCGACAACAACAGCCAGCCGCTGCGTGACGAGCGCGGCCGGATCATCGTGCTCGGCAACCGCTGGGGGCGCCTCGACGATCTCACGCTCGATGCCGGCGAAACACGCTGGATCAACACGATCGACGCAAGCCGTTGCATCGAGCTGGGCGAGCTCAGCATTCCGCGCGACAACACGCTCACGATGGGGAGCGCGGATCTCGTGCTGGCGCCGGATACCGTGCACGAAGCGCGCCTCGTGCCGTTGCTGCTGCACGAGCAATTCACGGATCATGCGGTGGGTGATGTTGCGACGGGCCCCTCGGGCACGCTGCGCGGCTGGTTCATCGAGGACGAGGCTGCCACCGGTGGCCCGTCGCGATGGCAAGTGGGCGAGACCGCGCCGCCGGTCAGCCGCTACGTGAGTCAGACATCCGGCATTGGGGGCGGCTCTGCGGATGGCCGCGATCCCGTGAAACCCGGCACGTTGCTGCTGCGGGCTGACGACCCGTCACGCCCGGCCACGGACAGCGCACAACCGGGCCTCTGGACGGACTATCGGGTCAGTGTCTTCATCCGCTCGGACGCCGAGACGGCGGTCGGCGTCGTCTTTCGCTATCAGGATGCCGACAATCACTACCGTTTCATCATGGATCGGGAGCGCAAGTATCGGCGGCTGCTACGCGTGATGTTGGGCGTCACCACGGTGCTTGCCGAAGACGATGGGGTGTATCAGCGAAACCGGGATTATCTCGTCACGATCGAAGCGGTCGGTGCACAGCTGGGGGTCAACATCGACAGCGCTCCGGTGCTGCAGGCTCAGGACGCGACCTTCGATCACGGACGCATCGGTCTGTACTGCTGGGAGAACGCCACCGCGCGCTTCGCCGATGTGCGCGTCGATGACTATCGGGCCGGTGCGCCGGTGCCTTATCGATTCAGCTTCACGACGTCCCGCTTCGTCGATTTCTTCCACCATCTGCACGACTTCCAGGATGAGACCTGGGCTGCGCAAGTGGCCGCCGGCGCGCTCGACGCTGCGGTCGCCCGCGCAGTGTCGTTGCCGGCACCGCAGACGGAAGATGAAGGTCGGGCGTATGACGAGGCTGCCTCCACCATCCTGGGTCAAAAGGCGGCCGCGGTTGTCTCGCAGGTGAGCATCACTCGCGTGGCGCAGGGCGGCGCGCAGGCGGCGTTCCTCGTGCAAACGGCAGAGCCGATCGATTGGAAGCGCAGCGATCTCGCGCTCGCGTATTCGGCGCGACAGTTGTCGCCGTCAGAGCTGCCGTTGGACATCAAGATGACCGATGTCACGTTCGGCATGGATCATCCGAACGACGAGTCGGTCACCGTACTGCTGCGGGAAGCGCGGCTCCTGGATGGCCATCGGATCGAGCGGCTCGCGATGCCCGGGCCGCTGCCCCCGCCCGCGGACGATCCCGTCCTGTTCCGCGACGACTTCGAAGGAGTGGATGGGCTGATCTTCCACGAGACATTCGGGCCGAACGCACTCGATCTCTACACGATCGTGGATCAGGGTACCTCGCTTGCGCCATCGGGGTGGTCCGTCGCAGCCGGCCAGATCGTGCAGACGAGCTACATCTACGGCGGGAGCACCTCGGCGAGCTCGGTCGCCAAACCAGGAACGGTGGCGCTGGTCGGCGCGGCAACTTGGGGCGACGTGCGAATCAGCGTTGCGTGCGGCTCGACCGACGACGGTGGGATCGGCGTCGTGTTCCGCTATCGCGACCAGGACAACTACTATCGCTTCTCGATGGACGCGGGGCGGCAGTTCCGTCGTCTGGTGAAACGAGTCGAGGGTGTCACGAGCACGCTGTGGGAAGACTCCACCGCATACATCGTCGGGCGCACCTGTGCGATCGAGATCGTCGCGAGCGCGAACCGGCTGCTCGGGTACGTCGATGACGTGCTGCTCTTCAACGTGGTCGACGACGCGCTCGCCAGCGGGCGGGTGGGTCTGTATTGCTGGGCGAACGGCGGTGCGTTCTTCTCAACCTTCGATGTACAGCGGCTCACCCCGCAGGCGCTGCTCTGGGCGCCGCAGCTCACGGATCTTTCCGAGATCACGATCGCGACGAACCCGGAGAGCCTGAATCGTCCTGCAGACTGGGCTGCCGCTGCCGGCCAGCTCACGCAATCGGCGAACGTGTACAGGCCGGATGCAACCGCGACCAAGGCGGCCACGAGCGCGATCAGCGCCGTCGGTCCGTGGGGCGATGTCATCTTCTCTGCAACCCTTTCCTCCAGCACTGGCGGCGCAATCGGTGCGCTGTTCCGATATGGAGACGAAGACAACTTCTATCGTTTCTCGCAGGACAATACCGGTCCCTATCGCCGTCTCGTCAAGCGCGTGGCCGGTGTGACGACCGTGTTGTGGGAAGATGCAGTCGGTTACACGGTCGGGCAGGACTACGCGGTCACGGTCGAGGCGCTGGGAGAAGCGCTGCGTGTCGTGATCGACGGAACCGAGCTCGTGACGATTTTCGATTCGGACCTGGACGACGGGCGTGTCGGCCTCTATTGCTGGGCGAACTCGGGCGCGGCATTCAGCGGTGTTGCCGTGATCGACGGCACGCGACGGATCGGGCCATGGCTGCTTCGTGACGAAACCTCGACCGGCGGGCCGTCCTTCTGGTGTGAACGCGGTGGGGCGCTGCTCCAGACCACTTCGATCGGCGGTGGAGGCGCGCCCGATTTTCCGGGCACGGTCGGGCTTGCCGGGAGCACGGACTGGAACGATTACCGCCTGCGTGTGCGGCTGCGCTGCGATGGAAGCGGCGCCATGGGCGTACTGTTCCGCCATATCGA
>FTFB01008163.1_pt1 | contig 13959 bp, 15 predicted proteins | sample 1658331 | NCBI WGS metagenome assembly FTFB01 (sample SAMEA3914816, study PRJEB12502) | metagenome | biome: forest; material: soil | place: USA | collected 2011-09-16 | depth 0.3 m | reverse complement strand
GTGCTAGCTCAGCGCAGTTGACTGTCCTTGCTTCCACTGCGGTTATAGCCGCTGAAATGGCGCATCTGCTGATCGTGTTGCTGTTGGCAGGCAATGCAACGACGCACACCGGGTAGCGCCGCGCGGCGGGCTTCTGGAATCGGCTCACCGCATTGCTCGCAGGACGCTGCGCTTTCGCCTTGCGGAAGCCGGCTTTGGGCACGGCGGACACCGTCCGTGACGGTGTCGTCGATCTGTTCCTGTACAGCGCCTTCTCGCGCCCAACCAGTCGCCATGATCGTCCCATTTATTTGCTTTAGGTACTCTCAAACTTCAATTCTCGAGAGCGGCGTTTCGAGAGCTGGCGCCGATTATGCTTCCCTTCCGAAGTCGTCGCGTTCGCTGGCATATCAGCTATCGGCTGAGCTATCGCGAATCTCGTTGCCATGATGGCACAACGAGGGGTCGTCGTGTCCCACACGACGATCATGCGCTGGGTGTTGCGGTCTCGGCGCACGGGGCTCGAGTCATTGCAAAGATGCAACGCAACGAATGGTTTTTGACTATTTCACCAGTTGTGTCAACTACCGGACAGTAACCTTCTCGACTTTATTCGACCAATCACGTTCTGCACGTACTTGATCCGGCTGCGCATGTCGAACGGCAATATCCGAAGCGTCCTTAGCGAGGAATCGTGTATGGCGAATGAGCCGCGGCTGTTGTGAGCAACCGACTTTTCGATTACCTGCATAGCGATGTCGGTCGGGTACGGGGGAGTGACAACGTTTGGACGCGCATTCCGTAGAGCGACAGGAGCCTCGCCCGGTGCGTTCAGGCGACTGCCTGATGCCGAAAGACAAGAAACGCCGAAAGCTGGACAAGAAACGACGACGGTTTGACAAAAAACGAAGAGAGCGTCTCCAAGCATGGGGAGTAAGGTCCATCGACTGGAGGCTGTCCGGCGCGTGGTGAAGTTTAATTGCTGTCGGTCTCGCCGGGTCGTTGCTTCCGCCGAGCGTCGGCGCTAAGCGCCGGGGTTAAGATCAAAGCGCTGGAAGGAGTGGGCTCGCCACAAGGGAAAGGTAGATGATTTTACTCTTACAGCAATGAGATCGACCCGAAGGAGAACAAACATGCGTCCGCGCTACGCAATCGCGAGCGTGCTGCTGCTCGGTGCTGCCGTCGCCGCCGGTTACTTCTACGGCCAGCACTCCGCGGCCGTCCATGAACCCGCCGTCACCGCCTCACCACCCGCTGCTTCATCGCACCCAGCTCCGATCACGTCGCCCAGCACCGTGTCACGTGACTCGCTCGAAAGCAGAGCAGATCAACTCGATGATCAGCACCGTCGCGAACTTCAAGCGCGCTCCGCTGCGCAGCCGGCGCCGGCCGCGAAGATCGCGCATGTCGGTGACGAGAACGTCGCGCTGACGTTCAAGTTCTATCACAACCCGCCGCGCGATCCGAACGCCTTCGTAGACGACAACAAGAGCGGCGGATTCTTCGCGCCGCTCGCAGCGGATGCTGCCGCCGGCAACGCCGCCGCCGCGCGACACTTGTACGAGGCATTGCAGATGTGTCGGGCGGTGCCTTTGAGGCACGAGGATCAAGAGGCGCAACGCAAGGCGATTCGCGACGCCTTCTCGACGTCAGGCGGTGGCTCAAGCGGCAACCGACTCGAAGAGAATCTGGCCGCGGCGCAGGAGCATTACGAACGCTGTGCGGGCGTCGAGGAATCGATGTACTCGCAAGCTCTCGGCTATCTCAGCGAGGCGGCGGATCGGGGCGACGGGCCTGCGACCCTGGAGTACGCGTACGCGGTTCTAAAAGACGACCCGTCCGGAGCGCGGCAGCGATTCGAGGTGTTATGGAGGCAAGGTTACGTCGCCGCGCTCGCCGGGCTCGCTCAGACCGCAAAAGATTCGCTGCCCTACCGCATCGCGTACGGCTCGCAGCAAATCGCGCAGTTCGATCCGCCAGAGGATAACCCCGTTGCTGCGCGAGTCATCTCCGCGACTCGCGCTCTGCAAGACCAACTGCGCAACGAAACGTCTCCGTCCGAGTTCAACGAGGCGGCTAAAAATGCTGCCGCGCTGCTACGCAACCCGTCCTGCTGTCTCGTCCCATAAAAAGCGATCACGCCCGGAAAGGAGGGCCAACCCATGCTGCGACTTGCATTTGCATCACTATGTTCGTTTGTCGTGCTCGTGACTCTCGCGGTCTCGCCCGCGCGTGCGCAACAGCGCGATCCGACGTTGCTACAATGCGCTATGTACCCGGCGGGTAGTGGGGAGGCATCTCTGTCTCGAACAAGACTACGACTCGACCCCCGAAGGGTACCTATGGCAGTTCGATGGCATTCAGGAGAATGAGAATTTAATCTACGACCCGGCCACACCCTTCAAAGCGACCGTCGATTGCAGTGCGGACCTGCAAATACCGCCGCAGGCCGGCTCACAGTGGGGCCACGACATTAAGGTACAGGTCTGGATGTGGCGGAAGACCAGCGAGCAGTATCCGATTGGGCCGACTGATAAAGCGGACATAAACTGCGTCGGCCAATCAGGCCCCTCCATGTACGCCTACAATCCCGACGACGGCTACTATGGCTATTACTACTAGAAAGCCGCCGCAGGCGTGTGAATCACACACGTGCTCAAGCCGTTGGGCAGGCTTAATCGGATACTCCGGACAGCCCGAGGATTGGTGCTGCTCGTCTACGTCGTGGTATGCCTGCTGGTAGTTCTGATGATATTCATTGGTCGAGGGCCACTTGCGCTGCTAGGAATGCTTTGCAAGCTGCTCCTTGTTCTCGGGGTTGCCATAGCACTTCGCGGTTGATGTGCGGCTGAAGGCCGCCGCTGCACAATGGGACGAAGCTGTAACGCTCTAGAATCAAGCGGCTAGAGAAGGATTCGAATCCCTCTCTCCCGCCAATTTCACTTCTCGACGTGGCTCACGCGCACGAGCTCAGGCCGTCCGCACGCCGAGTGATGGCAATAGTTTGTCGAGCGTGATCGGATAGTTCCGGACACGTATGCCGGTGGCGTTGTAAATCGCATTCGCCACCGCGGCCGCGGCCCCGCAAATCCCGAGCTCGCCCACACCCATCGCCTTCATGCGCGACAGCGTTGGATCCTCGCCCTCGAGGAAGATCACGTCCTGATGCGGAATATCCGCGTGCACCGGAACTTCATAGCTCGCGAGGTCGTGATTCACGAAAAACCCCAGGTGCTTGTCGACCGCAAGCTCTTCCATCAGCGCGGCGCCGACGCCCATGGTCATCGCGCCGATCACCTGACTGCGAGCGGACTTCGGATTCAGAATCCGGCCCGCCGAGCACACGGCGAGCATACGTACGCGTGTCTCCGCCGTGAGCACATTAACGGCCACGGTCATGTCGGTTTCAACCGTGACTACACCGCTCGCATCGACACGCACGCGCGCCGCGGACTCTTGCGCCGGTGCGCCTCGATAGGCGGTGGTCACGCCCAGACCCACGAGCCAGCTGCCGTCGCGGACCTTGCCGGGCTGTGGGTTGCGACCATCCCAGCCGAATTTCTCTGCGCCTGTGCGCAGGCATTCGACGAGCTTGCGCGTGGAGTAGACGCGTGCTGGCTTCTCGGGGTCCTGCTGAGTGTCGTTGCGTACGCGGAATTCGATGGGATCCAGGTTCAATTCATGCGCCATCTCGTCAATCGCCGCCTCGAACGCCATCGATCCCGACGCGTCGCCGGGCGCGCGCATGGCGTTGCCTTCCGGCAAATCGAGAGTCGCGAGCCGCGTGGCTGTCATGCGGTTCGCGCCCGCGTACAAAGCGCGCGACGCGAGGATGGCGAGGTCGGCGCCGCCGCCCGGCAGATTGCCGGACCAGGCTTCGTGCGCGAACGCCGCAATCTTTCCCTCCGCATTCGCAGCCAGGCGCACACGCTGGATAGTCGCGGGCCGGTGCGTGGAGTTGTTCGGTATCATCGGCCGTGTCAGAGCAACTTTTACCGGGCGCTTCGCGGTATATCCGACGGGTGCGTCGCGATGCAGGCGTCGCTCGAGCCGATCACCGCGAGCTGGCGGCTGAATCCCTGCAGAGCGGCGATGTTCGAGTACGCACCGCAGCGGCAGATGTTGCCGCTCATCCGTTCACGGATCTCGCTCTCCGTCGGTTGAATGCCGGCATTGAGGTCGGCACTCGCGTAGCTCGGCACGCCTTCTTCTATCCGCGAGCACCGCCACGGCCGAACAAATCTGTCCTGGAGCGCAGTAGCCACATTGGAAGCCGTCATGTTTCAGGAAGGCGGCTTGCATCGGATGCAAGCTGGATGGCGTCCCCAGACCTTCGATGGTTGTGATGGTCTGGCCCTGGTGCATGACCGCAAGCGTCAGGCACGAGTTGACGCGGCGACCATCGACCAGCACGGTGCAAGCACCGCACTGGCCGTGGTCGCAGCCCTTCTTGGAGCCAGTGAGCCGAAGGTGCTCACGCAAGGCGTCGAGCAGCGTAGTGCGCGTGTCGAGTTTCAAGGAATGGGTCTTGCCGTTGACGCTGAGCGTCACAGTTTCGACGGCGGGGTTCTCGGATTCCTGCTGCGCCCTCGCTACCAGTGGTGCCGCGGTTGCCGCTACTCCGAGCTTCAGGACGTCGCGTCGTGAAATATCGGCACACATCGCGATCCCTTTCGAAACTCGGATAGACGGGTCAACGACCCGCGTGCGGGCGTTTTCTATCGTCGTCGCGTGAGGCCCACAGGTCGTCGCCTACTCCGGCGTTCTGGTCCCCGCGTGACGAAGATGCAGTGTGGGCGCCTTTCCGGCCGCCGGACTCCGCGAGTTCCGCTTTGCGGGCCGCCAGCTGCTCTCCGAGCGCCACCAGATCCATGTCGGCGTGACGCGCCTCAGAGAACATTCCGCCTCGTTTCTCCTCTTCGTCGACGTGATGTTTGATCATTTCCGAGAGCACGGATACTTTGGCTTTGAAGTATTCGTCGGCGGGGGAAGACGCCTCGATTTCCGCGATCAGCTTCTTGGCGCCGTCGTGCTCCACCGTGGCCTCGTGGTGTACATCGGTGTCATTCGTCGCCGCGAGAAACGCCGGATAGAAGATTTCCTCTTCGATCGTCGTGTGGATTTTCAGAGCGCTGCAGATCTGCGTGGCGAGCTCCTGGCGCCGATCGTCATTCCGCGCTTTCTTGAATTGCTCGAATGCCTCCTCGACGTCCCGATGATCTGCCTTCAGAAGGGCGATGGCATCGTTCTTATCGGGCATGCTCTTACGCGAAGTTTTTGGTGTGGCCATTGGGTCTCGTCTCCGTGTGTTATCCGTGTGTTGGCTTCGGAACTTCTCGACCTCGAGAGCTCGAGAAAACAATTCGCGCGAGTTTGCGGCGTACCGCCGACGCTCGTGCATCAGACTCGAGAGGCTTTGCGCGTAGGCTGACACTGACTCGTCGTGCTCGTTACGTCTTGCTCGTTTTCCGGCAGCGGTGTTGCAGAATTCGTCCATGGAGCAAGAGGAGCAACGCCAATCGATCAAAGACGAAATGATCATGGTGATCGAAGAAGCAAGGATGGTGCTGCCAGGCGTGCAAGCGCTCTTCGGGTTTCAGCTGATCGCCGTATTCAGCGATACGTTCGATTCTCTGTCGCCGGTCGTGCGACGGCTGCATCTGCTGTCCATGGCCTTGGTCGCGCTGACGATCATATTCATCATGGCGCCAGCGGCTTTCCATCGAATCGCGAAACGCGGTAGCGTCTCGCGGCGCCTGATCGATACGACGTCCAACTTTCTCACCGCCAGCATGGTGATGCTGATGTTTGCGCTGTCGGTGGAATTTGGACTTGTCAGCGGCGTAGTCCTGCACGACGCCGTCGAAGCCTTCGCGCTAGGCGGCGCCTTCTTCGTCGGACTGCTCGTGTGCTGGGTCATTCTTCCTTTGCGCTTTCGTCGACGGCGTTGACGCCTCTCGCCGAGCCTTCCCGAGCACGTATTCCATGGGCGATCGCCGGCGGAGCGGCGGATGGGGCGTCGCCGCTCCGCAAGCGCGCCGTCACTTTCAGCCGAGCCCGTTGTTGTTCCAGTAGGGCGGCTCTTTGTAGTACGTGTATGTTCTAGCGCGGACGTCGAGTCCGTCGTCACGCGTGAGCTCGTCGATCGATCCCGCCGGGGCGCCCTGTAGCTGCTCCTTCGTGTAGCTCACGACATACGCGTTTGCGTTCTCTTGGTACTCCAGCGCGGACCACGGTATCGGGTGGTACTTTTCGGCCATGCCCAAAAAACCGCCGAAGCCAACCACCGCGTAGAGGATGGAATTCGACTGTTTGTCGAGCATGACATCTTCAATCTCGCCGATCTTGCGGCCCGCCGGATCTTTCACGGTGGTGCCCATCACTTTCGTTGCTCGAATCGCTGAAGTGTGTCCGCTTGCTGTGGTCATCGGATGTCTCCGTGTGAGATGGAAAGGGTATGCGCGGTTTCACGCATCTCGGTTGGGATGATGCTGTTGGGATTGAACGGTCGGGAAGTGGGTCTTCACCCGATTATGCAAAAACGCGGAACGCGGGTGACGAGCGCGGAAATCTCGAAGCGCACGACACGGTGATCGCGTCGCGCGTCGCCGAGGAAATGGAACACTAGTGCACGAGTTTTCGGATTGCCGCGCGCAATGGATGCTCCGCGTTGCGGTATTCAGTCCACACCTTGCTCTTGGCGAGGAGCTGAGGGGCGGTCCGAAGCGTGAACTGCTGGGGATTCAATCCAACGCGCACTTTGGCCCACGCGAGCGGCATCGAGACAGGAGCACCGGAACGAGCGCGCGGCGAAAGAGGCGCCACCGCCGTCGCGCTACGAGTGTTGCGCAGATAGTCGAGAAAGATCTTTCCCTCGCGAGCGCGTTTCGACATGTTGACGACGTAGCGGTCCGGGCTGTCCGCTTGCATCTGCGCACACAGCGCTTTGGCGAACGTCTTGGCCACTTCCCAGTCTGAGTTGTCCGCTTTGAGAGGCACCACGACGTGCAGTCCTTTTCCGCCGGTGGTTTTGCAGAACGCGACGAGCCCCAGCTTTTCGAGCCGCGCTCGCAATTCCGTGGCGGCGTCGATCACCGCGTTGAAGCCAACCTCCGGCGCCGGGTCGATGTCGAACACCAGCCGGCCGGGCACGGCGGGTTTGCCGGGCCGGTTGTTCCACGAGTGCAGCTCCAGAGCCGCGATCTGCGCTACGGCGATCAACCCTTCGACGCTGTTGATTTGCAGATAGGCCTTGCGGTCGCCGCTTACCCTGACGAGATCGAGCAGACCGGAGGTGCCCGGCATCGCGTGGCGTTGGAAAAACGTCTGTCCGTCGATGCCGTTCGGCGCGCGCACGATCGAACAGGGTCGGCCCTCGAGATGGGGAAGCATCCACTGACCGACCTTCTCGTAGTAACGCGCGAGATCGAGCTTCGTCACGGGTCGACTATCGTCTCCGGCCTCCGGCCACAGTGCTTTGTCGGCCCGGGAGATTCCGACGCCCAGCACGCGCGCTCCCATCGGCGAGGATTGTTCCGCCTTTGGCGCGTGCTCAACAGACATGCCTCAACCGGTCCGGCTTCATGACCTTCGTCCTCACGAGTATCGAGCCCGGGAGCGCTCTGAATCCATTAGGTCAAATCCTGAGCGGTATGCAGGGTGACGCTCACACGTATTGCAGCAATTGACTGATATTCGCGCCGTCGCGCAATGCGTACGGTCGGCTACGTCCCTAACTTCAAGAGGTGAATCATGGGCACGCAGACGCAGGACCCGAATCGTCAGCAACAGGGCACCGACAAAAAGGCTCCCTCTTACGACCCCAAGGCTCCGCACGATCCGAAACTCGATCCCGAGCGTGATGACCACAATCGCGGCGGGCAGCGCACCGATCAGAATCAACAGCAAGATCAGGCCGGTTCCCGCAAGCGCCCGTCTGCCGACGATCCGGATTCGGACGACGACGATGACTCGACCGAGCAACCCGGGAAGGGCGGCGCGATCGACAAGGAGTAATGCACGCACGCATCGACGCGGTAATCGTTAAGCGATCGCGCCGGGTCGCGGCGAGGAGATCCTCGCCGCGTTCTCCTTCTCGGCGAGATCGCAGTAACGGCCATGGCTCGCGCACGAAAACGATCGGCGACCTCTCGCACGTCGACTGAGTATCGGCGACTGCAACGACAGGTCGCGCGTGCCGATCGGCACAATGGCGCGACAAAGGCGGCGGGGCCGATTCAGACGGGCGCTCGCCCCTATCCCGTTCCGCCGTTCCCGAAACAACACTTGCAGAAACCCGGCAAGGAGTCGGTCCTCGATCCGCAGCCCCTGTATGACGCGCCTTTCTATCAGGGTTCTGGAAAGCTACGAGCCAAAGTCGCCCTCATCACTGGCGGCGATTCCGGCATTGGCCGATCGATCGCGGTGTTATTTGCGCGTGAAGGCGCGGACATTGCGTTGGCGTACCTCGATGAGCACGCCGATGCCGACGTAACGCGCAAGGCGGTTGAAGCCGAAGGACGTCGGTGTCTCCTCTTGCCGGGGGACGTCAGCAATGTCGCATTCTGCCGTCGGGCCATTGCCAAGACGATGAAGGCTTTTCAGCGCCTCGACGTGCTGGTCAACAACGCCGCGTTTCAGCTGCACACCGCGAGCATCGAGGACCTGACCGAAGCGCATTTCGACCAGACGCTCAAGACGAACCTCTACGGATACTTCAACATGGCGAAGGCCGCCGTCCCCTACATGAAGCCGGGCAGCGCAATTGTGAACACGGGTTCCGTCACCGGTCTCGACGGTAGCAAACACATGCTCGATTACTCGCTCACGAAAGGCGGCATCCACACCTTCACACGTTCTCTCGCGAGCCAACTCATCGATCGCGGGATCCGCGTCAACGCCGTTGCCCCGGGGCCCGTGTGGACTCCCTTGAACCCTGCGGACAAGGAAGCAGACGACGTTTCCAGTTTCGGCGCGAGTGTGCCCATGAAGCGGCCCGCGCAACCCGAAGAAATCGCGCCGGCCTATGTGTTTCTAGCCTCGGCTCAGTGCTCGAGCTACATCACCGGAGAAATTCTGCCCATCGTCGGCGGGTACTGATGGCGCCGCGACTGCCGGGCACCCTGTCGGTATCGGCTGACTTCGGTGTGCACCGACGTCCTAGTGGTCCGTCGGACGCTTCGTGATCCGATATCCGTGGTCACGCAACGAGGAAACGTCATGCCGAGGAAATACGGCCAGAAGGCCTCCGCCAAGGTGAAGAAGGTGATGCACGAGCGCAAGCGCGGCACGTTGCGCAGCGGGCGCAGCGGCAAGAAGGTGACGAGCCGAAAACAGGCAATCGCGATCGGTCTGTCGGAAGCTCGGCGGGCAGGCGGGAAGGTGCCCGCACGCAAGCGCAGGGCACGCAAGAAAAAATGACAGCGCGCGAGCTCGATCCCGTCGGGCTCGCGGCTATTCGTCTCGCGCAGCTATCGCCCACGCCCCCGGCGTTCGACCTGCGGACCGTGCGACCGTGGTTGTGTAGCCCTTCATGCCGAACATCAGGCGCAGCACGGCGAAACGCCGCACCAGCGATTCGTATAACAACACGCAGATCAACAACGTGGCGCCGAGCACGACGAAGTATTTCGTCCATGGGTGCCACGGCTGCCGGACTACGAAATACGCGATCCCGACGATGACGGTCTGATGCAGGATGTAGATGGGATAGCTCGCGGTGCGCGCCCACGCGAGCAGCCCGTCGGCGAAGCTCAGATGCTGGCGGCCGTAGCCGATGAACGTCATGAGCCACAGCCACGTGAACACATTGGCCATGACGTGGTCGGTCGGCGTGTCGTGCGCGACGACGCCCGTCTTGAATAGCGTCAGGAGACCGATCATGACCGTGAGTCCCAGCGCCAGGGACACGCGGCGTTTCGCCGCCAGCCAGTCCCAGGCACCGGGAATGGATGCCAGCACGAAACCATAGATGGTCAACAGTAGGTAGTGGACGAAGATGTACCAATCGCTTGTCAGGTTATGCGTCTCGGGGAACAGCGGTTTCAGCAGTGCCTCGTTCAGCGCCAGCGGCAGCGCAAGTGCGTACAACCAGGCGCCCGGACGCAGCGGCGACTGGCGGCGGCCGCGCCACCAGAGCAACAGCGGTGTCAGCAGCAAGACGTACACGTACAGATAGACGATGAACCACAAGTGGTGCCAGCCGAAATCACCGGCGGGGTAGAGCTCGAACCGGAACACGCGCTCGAACAGGAACGCAAAGTAGCCGCCGTGCCACTGGCCGCGCACCACGCGCTCGACGAAGATTTGCGGGGGCACGATCACGAGCATGCCGAAGACCACCGGCACCAGGAGCCTCAGCGTGCGTTCGCGGATCAGCGTGGCGCCGCTGCGCCGTCGCAGCGCGTACCACATTGCAGCGCCCGCGACCACGAACAGCAGGGGCATGCGCAGGCGGTGCGCGATGTCCATCGGCAGCTGCAGCGCTGGAATCGTCTCGGCGTTCGTGATGTGCCACCCCCAACCGACGAACAGCATGCCGGTGTGGAAGAACATCAACACGAAGATGGCAATGACGCGCAGCCAGTCGAGGAAGTCGTAGCGCTCGGTGGTCGTGGGCGACGACATGGGGCTCTCCCGCGTGAATGTTTCACCACGGTGGGCATGAACGCTCGAAAGCGCGACGCCGCTGGGGCAAGCGGGGACGTGATGGGGTCAACGGAGATCCGGGCGAGGCGCGTCAAGCGCCCATGCGAGCGAACAGCGCGTCCTTGAACCGTCGGCTGAGTCGCAACAGCGTGCCGCTTCGCAGCCGTACTTCGTAGTCGCCCTTGAAGAGCGGCGAAAGCGCGGCGACCTCGGCGAGATTCACCGCTGTGGATTTGTGGATGCGGACGAACCGTTGCTCGCCGAGTTGCGCGAGGAGATCGGTCAGCGTGCGCCGTAGAAGGTACCGTACTTGTGCAGTGTGTACGTGCACGTAGTTGTCGTCGGTTTCGAGCCACTGGATGGTCGCGGCGTCGATGAGCTGCAATTGTCCGCCTTTCGGCACGAGCAAGCGGTCGGACGGGCCCGTCTGTACCCGTGCCGCACGAACGGCTGGTCCGGTGTCGCCGGCCCGCCGCCCGCGGACGCGTTCCAGGGTCTTGCGGAGGCGGTCCTTGTCGTAGGGTTTCAGAAGATAGTCGACCGCGTTCAGCTCGAAAGCTTTGATCGCGTGCTCGTCGAAGGCCGTGACGAACACCAGGAGCGGAGCGGAATCTGGCTCCAGCTGCGCCGCAACCTCGAGGCCGCTCAACCCCGGCATCTTGATGTCGAGAAACACCACGTCTGGAGACAAGCAGGCGATAGCCGCCATGGCAGCGAGCCCGTCCTCGGACTCGCCGGCGACTTCGACGTCCGGTTGTTCCGCGAGCCAGCGGCGGAGCTTGTCGCGTGCCGGCGCTTCGTCGTCGACGACGAGCGCGCGGATCATGCGGCCTCGCGCCGGTAAGGAAGGAAGAGTCGCGCAGCCACGCCGTCCGCGTCCTGCGCGAGATCGAGCCGAGCATGCTCGCCGTACAGCACTTCGAGCCGTTCACGCGAGTTCGAAAGGCCGATACCGTGCCGTGGTTCGGCGGCGAGAGCGCCGCCGGTGTTGTGGACGACGATACGCAACGCCTCGCCCTCCCGGCGTGCGACGACGCGAATCGCAACGGACTGGCTCGTGTGCTCGACACCGTGCTTGAAGGCGTTTTCGAGCAGCGGCTGAAGCAGCATTGCGGGGACTGCAGCGTCGAGCGTGTCTTCGGCGATTTCCCACGTGACCGAGACGCGCGCTCCGAAGCGCGCGCGCATGATGTCCGCGTAGAGCTTGAGCAGCTTTACCTCCTCGCGCAGCGAGGTGAGCTGAGTCGCGCCGGCCTGAAGGCTGGAGCGCAACAGGTCCGCGAGTTGTGCGAGCAACGCGTCGGCGCGAGCGACGTCGACATGCATCAACGAAGAGATGGTATTCAGCGCGTTGAACAGGAAATGTGGCTGCAGTTGTGCCTTGAGTTGCGCGAGTTGCGACTCGGCGAAATGTCTCTGCAACGCCAGCACCCGATCGCGCTCCTCCTTCCACCGAGTGAAGCTGGCGAGGCCGAACAGGATCGACAGCCACAGGCCCACATACAAAAGCAGCTTGACAGTCTCGTAGAGAAACACCTGCGGCCACGGGTCGTGACGGTAAGTGACTTCCGCGAGCGCGTAGACGCCGTGGCGAATGCTGTAGACCCCAGCGACGAAGGTGATGACGACAGCAGGGAACCACGCCAGATGTCGTACGAACCAGCTTAGGGGTTGTACGAGGTACTCGTCCCAGCGCGCCGAAACCCGGCGCTGCAGAACCAACCAAACCGTCGTGATCAGGCAGGAACTTCCCTCCCAGAGAAAAGGCTCCCACCAACGGACGGATGCGTTGTTACGTTGGTCCTCGACGGCGACCACGATCATCAAGAGCCAGAAGAGCGCCCACAACGCGAACAGAGCGCGATCGACCCCGAGGTCGGCGGTGGGATTGTTTGTGCCGGACGGCATTGCGCAATTGTAGAGCGCGACCCCGCCGCCGGCGCTGGAAATGGGGTGACCGGGACGAAGGCGCCGGAGCCCCCGCCTCGACTCTAAGAGGGCCGGACGGCTTCGACTATTTCTTGTCCAGACCGGCGAGCCATTCGTCGTCCGAGCCTGCGTTCAGGTCATCGAACAGGTAGCCGCCGAGATAACGCTCGCCGGTGTCAGGCAGCATCGCGAGCAACACGGAGCCGGGCTTCGCGTTCTCCGCGGCCTTCATCGCGGCCGCCACGGTGGCGCCCGCCGAGATGCCGACGAAGATGCCTTCCTCGGCCGCGAGCCTGCGCGCCGTCAGCTTGGCTTCCTCGTCCGTGACGGGCAAGAGCTGATCGAACACCTTCGGGTTCAGCACCTCGGGCAGGAAGTCCGGCGTCCAGCCCTGGATCTTGTGCGGTGCCCACGCCTTGCCGCCGAGCAGCGATGCACCCGCCGGCTCGGTCGCGATGATCTTCACCTCGGGTCGCGCGAGCTTGATCATCTCGCCCGCCCCCGTCAGCGTGCCGCCCGTGCCCCAGCCGGTGACCCAGAAGTCGAGCCGGCGGCCCGCGAAGTCCTTCAGGATCTCGGGGCCCGTGGTCTGGCGGTGATACGCCGGGTTCGCCGGGTTCTGGAACTGCCGCGCGAGGTACCAACCGTGCTTCTCGGCCAGCGACGCGGCGAGCCGCACCATGCCGGTGCCACGTTCCGCGGCCGGCGTCAGGATCACCTTCGCGCCGAGCGCGCGCATGATCTTGCGCCGTTCGACCGAAAACGTTTCGGACATGGTCGCCACGAACGGATAACCCTTCGCGGCGCACACCATCGCGAGGGCGATGCCGGTGTTGCCGGAAGTCGCCTCGACGACGGTCTGGCCCGGTTTCAGCACGCCGCGCTTCTCGGCGTCGTCGATGATCGCGAACGCCAACCGATCCTTGACCGAGTGCAGCGGGTTGAACGCCTCGACCTTCACGTACATCGTCACGTGGTTCGGCGCGATGCGGTGCAGCTTGACGACGGGGGTGTTGCCAATCGTGTCGAGAATGCTGTCGTAGATCATGGCGGTGCCTTTCCGGTTGTTGGGGCTTCTTGGTTGTTGAACTAGTAACCGACGCGCGCGCGGGGCTCAGCGGCGGCGTCTTCGTAAATCTCGATGCGACTCGGTGCGAACCAACTATAGCGCTCCGCGAAGCGCGTGGTCTCGCCGACGAGCAGCAGTGCAGGCGGCCGGACGTCGAGCGCGGCCTGCGCCGCCGCGAGGCTGCGCAACGATGTGCGGATCACACGCTGTTTCTCCGTAGTGCCGCTCTCGACGATCGCAGCCGGCGTGGCCGGGTCGTGGCCGCCGGCGATCAATGCGGCGCTGATCTCGGCGTACTGCGCGACCCCCATGTAGAGCGCCAGCGTCTGGCCGGG
>FTFB01006283.1_pt1 | contig 13992 bp, 12 predicted proteins | sample 1658331 | NCBI WGS metagenome assembly FTFB01 (sample SAMEA3914816, study PRJEB12502) | metagenome | biome: forest; material: soil | place: USA | collected 2011-09-16 | depth 0.3 m | reverse complement strand
GTTCCCACGCGGGATCACCACGCACCGTGTCCGCCCAGAGCCCGATCTCACCCAGCGACTTTCCGTCGCCGAGGTCGGCCACCTCGCTTCGCGCAGCCGATGGCGGTGGAACCGAGGTCGAGGTGCGGGTCGGCGATGACGTCCGAAGCCTGCATGGGTTTTGGGACACCAGCGTGTTCAATCGCCGGGGCGTCGCGCCGGAGCGGTTCGCGCAGGAGCTCGAGGCTGCTTTCGAGGCCGTGCCCGCCGCTCGCGCGCACGATCCGCCGGCGGAGTGGGCCGCCGAAAGCCTCGCGCTGCGGCCGACCGTATATAGTTTTGCGCAGGCCGAGGGTCCTGCCATTCTCGACGACGCTTATCGACGGATGGCGCAGCGTATCGCCGAGGAGCGGCTCGTGCTCGCGGCCGCACGCCTGGCGGCAACTCTGAACGGGGCGCTCTGCGGCGCGACGACTCGCTGAAGTCCGTCGGTCAACAGGCCGACGAGGCGAAATCAGGCAGAATCGAGCGCGAGGCGAAAAGTTCTAAAATCTGACCGCCCGGGCGTCAGCCATGATCACGTCGTGATACACAGGCAGCGACCAACCCTCGGCCTCGAGCTCTTTCAGTCGCTTGTCCACCATGCGCACATAGTTGGCCGGGCTGCCGTATTTCTTCTTCACGATCGCGGCGTCGATCGGCGTTTGCCAGCCCGAGAGATAACACAGCAACGGAGTCTGCATCCTGCCGGAGCCCGCGCCCGTGCTGGCCGGATTGGGCGGGTTGTGCATCGTGTACTTGTAGAGCGGCAGGTCCACCCAGGTGCTGCGGATGCCGCTCATGGCGTTGCCGTACTGATCGAGCTGCATCAGCGAGCCGTCGTTCACCGTATACATGTCCATGATCACGCGCGGCGCATGCGGCGGACTGATGCCCTTGTCCACCCACTGCAGCAGGTGATGCAGCGCGACCGACGCCATGGCATCGAGCGGTATCTCGGACAGCGGCTCCAGGCAATCTTCCTGGGTCAGGCGCTTGCGGGTGTTGCGTGAATCGAGGTGCGCCATGGCGGCGAATTCATATACACGAAACTGCTTGCCGGGCTCATCGCTGTCCTGTGTGGCGGTGGCCACGTCCATGTACTCCACTTGTGTGGGCACCTGGATGATGGGCACGTCCACCGGCGCAAAGGTCGAACCGTTCATGGTCGGCATGAAGCCGTCATAGATGTTGGCCATGCTGGCCAGCTTGAAAACCTTATGCGACGACAGGTAGTTGACCACCATCGCCGAGCTCGCGGACGTGCCCCACAGAATCATCTTGCGCAGCTTCAAGTCCGCGATAGGGCTTTGCGGGCTTTTGATCAGAGCACCGGCCTGGGCCAGGATTTCGCTGATTTGCTTCTGGGTGGCCTTCAGCGAGCCGTAGCGTTCCATATTGAACGCGCCGATCTGCTCTACGCCGGTGGTATCGATCTCCACGGCGATATGACCCGCATCCATGATGTACAGCGAGTTGTATTCGAACGCGTGCGCCGCAGCGGCCGCAGGATGCATGGGTTCGGCGACGACCAGGCCGCTGAACTTGCGATTGTCTTTCGGCTTACGGATGACTAGACGGGTCTCGTAGGGGTCGCCGGCAGCCGTGCCGGAGATGACGTATTCATCTACTGCGTAGTTGAAGTGATCGGGCCCTTTGCCCGGCCACACGGCGGAGGCAGAGTCGTAAACCTTACCTGGCCCCGTGAGCGGCCTGATGGCGGGGATGGGCGCGACGATCGGCGTCGGGGGTGGTTCCGGCGCCGCGGGGCGGCGGCCGGGGAAGCCCGGTGGTTGTGCCAGAGCCGTGCCGGCTATGGCGAGAAAGGCCATCACGACCGACGAAATCCGAAATTTGTGTGCGCTTGTTTTCACGGCCTGCTGTCTCCCGAGCTTCCGCGCAGATATTACGCAGGAATCAGCGGGGTTGTTCGAGTCTTTCCGGGCGCGCCAATTACTTGTTCTTCCGGTGCGAACTCGCTGCTCGGATGCTAGCCTTCGCGTCTAGCGTCATCGCCGTACCGTAAGGCATCCCGGATCACCCGTCATGTTTCCGAAAGCGTGGTTGGTTTGGGTCGCCGCAGCGTTTGTGATCGGCGTGCTCGCAGCCGTGGCCGTGCATAGACATGCCGAGCGGGTGCGAGCTTCAACGGATACGAGCTGCCATAACGCGTTCCAAAACCGAAGAGCGAACATGCTCGCTCCTAGGGGAGACATAGATCTCGGAGTCGAAGAAGAGGAATGGCCCGAGCTCAAGACCTTGCTCAGGGAGTTCGCTCGAAGTCGGGACTGGTCGTTTCGCGACGACAGTACGATCATTCCGCGCGAGGTGAACGCGATCGCTCTGAGTGTTTGTGGCGAAATGCCGTGGCAAAATCCTTGTCGACGAAGAGGGACAGATCAGGGCTGTCCGACCGAAGTATCTAGACTGAGCGCCAAACACCGCGCTCGTAGGTAGGCTTGCGATCGTCACTTCGGCGCAGGCGGCGCCTGAATCAGCACGACAAACAGGTCGTCCGGATCGCGCACGATGCCGACCTTCAACGTCACCGCGCCCGCTGGCAGATCGAGCGGCTTACCGCCCGTCGAGATGAATGTGCCACCGGCTTTCGTCAGCGCCGCGACCGCCGCATCGATATCCGAGACGCGCAGCTGCATTCGTGTCGCGCCGGGCGAGAGGTCGGCGGGTTTGACGAGCGGGCGAGCGCCCTTGAACTCCGTGAGCTCTATCTGGAGACCCGAAGTCGGCACGGTAAGCGTCGCCAAACGGTATTGCATGCTGTGCGGAAGCCCGAGCACGTCGAGCACGCTCGGTTCGCTGAAATACGGCGGAACCGGGGCGTCGCCCGCAAGCCCGAGCGCGTCATGGTAGAGCGCGAGCGAGCGCTCGAGGTTCGCGACCGCGTGCCGCACCCTGACAGCGACGATATTCGCGGTCGAACCCGCGAGCGCCGGCGGCACCAGGCCGGCCTCGACGAGCTCGACGAAGTGCCCCGCCGGATCCTTGACCACGATCGCTAGCGCTTGTCCGACCTTCACGGGCACGCCGCCGGTCGTGACAATCGGCGCGCCGAGCTGTTTCAGCCGCGCGAGCGGCGCATGGATGTCGCGCATGGCGACCACCAGCATCACGGCGCCGGGGTCCTGCATCTTTCGCTCGACCGTGTGACCGTCGGCCTTTGGAATCTCGACGATCTCGACGCCGCCCGGCGTCGGCGGTGCGCGCCCGATCTGCTGGCGAAGGTGCGCGTCCAGCAGGCCGAACATCGCCCGCAGCTGCGGATTCGCATCCGCGTTCGTAGGCTCGCCCTTCACCTCGAAGCCGATGCCGTCCCGGTAGAATTCGACGGCCTTAGCGAGGTCCTCGACGATCGGGCTGTAGAAGTTGCCCGAGCCCACGACGAGACCCGTGGGTGCGGGCCCCGGCGTTGCACCCTGGGCATGCGCGGTGCCCGCGTCGACCACCAGCACCGCGAGAACGGAAAGACAAATTTGGATGACCCTGGTGATGTTCGTCATGACGCCCCTCTGAGATCGTGCCGGCGAGCGCTGTGTTCGCGCGGTGGTTGCGATTCGAGATCGACGTGGCAGATATACCATATGCAACGCAGTGCACAGGGTACGAAATCGATGGCCGATCTGACCACGTTGGCACACTTTCGCGCGCATGGGTGGGCTCGCATTCCAGCCGCTTTCGGTGCCGAGGACGCGGCCGCGATGTGCGACGTCATCTGGGCGGGCCTTGCAAAGGCGGGAATCCACCGCGCCGATCCATCAACCTGGACGAAGGCGCGCCCCACGCATCTGCAGCATCTGAAGTCCGATCCTGTTTTCCGCGCTACCGGAACCGCACTTACAATCAGCACGATCGGTGAGGTGCTCGAAGGTCAGTCATGGCAGGCGCCGACGAATTCGGGTGCTTTCTTTCTGCAGTTCCCGACGGGGGGCGAATGGGATTTGCCAACGACGGGCTGGCACCTCGACGGGTACTACGCGGGCCAACTGCTGCCACCCTACGCAGTCAAGGTGCACGCGATGCTGAATGACGTCGGGCCGCGCTATGGCGGCATGAACATCCTCAGCGGATCGCACCGACTGGTGCATCGTTGGTTCGTCGAACATCCCCCGCCGGAGGGGGCCAAAAGCGCGCAGCTCCGGAAATCTCTGCAACGACACCCGTACCTCCGGGATCTGTGCACCGCAGCCGATCCGAAGGCACGCGTCGCTCGCTTTCACGAGCGAGTAGAAGAGGTCGATGGAATACCGCTCCAGGTGGTCGAAAACACTTCGTCCGCCGGTGACATCATCCTGATGCACGGGTTGCTGCTGCACGCACCGCCTGCCGCACACGTGGGCGTGCACCCGCGGTTCGTGCTGAACACGGATATCGTCGTGAGGCCTTGGTGGTGAGCCAAAAGCGGCTCGAGCTCGGGAAAACGGTCTCGGCGGTGCTCTTCGACCTCGGTAACACGCTTGCCGCCTACTACCGACGGGATGAGTTTCAGCCGATTCTCGAGCGCGCTGTCGACAACGTGCTCGCCGAGTTGCGCGTGCGCGGCGTCGAGACGGTCGATCGTGACGCGGCTCTTGCGAGCGCGGTCGCGGAGAATCGCGAGGCGGACGACTTCCGCGTAATCCCCATGACGGAGAGGCTCGTGCGCATCTTCGGCGTTCCGGCGAGAGACGCGCCGCTGCTCGAGGTGCTCTGCGAGCGGTTCCTGGAGCCGATCTTCGCCGTAGCGCGCGTCTACGACGACGCGCTGCCCGTGCTCGCGAGTCTGCGCGACGCGGGTTTACGGACGGCCATCGTGTCGAACTCGCCATGGGGTAGCCCCGCGCAGCCGTGGCGGAAAGAGCTCGAGAAGCTTGGGCTCGCAGGCCTCGTGGACTCCATCGTGCTTTGCAGCGACGTGGGCTGGCGCAAGCCCGCGCGGGAAATCTTCGTGCACGCAGCGGCCGCGCTTGGTGTGCATTGCGAGCAGTGCGTGTTTGTCGGCGACGACATCCAGTGGGACGTGGAGGGCAGCGAGGCCGCCGGGATGCGCGCGGTGCTGATCGATCGCGACGACAGGCATCGGGGCTTTGGCGGCGCGCGCGTTCGCGACCTGCGTAGCGTTCTGAAATACTGCACCGTCGCCTATGGGGGTGGATCATGAAGCTAGCGCCGTTTGCGCTTGAGGCATGGCTCGCGAAGTATCGCGATTCGGTCGAGCACCATCTGGGGATGAGTACCGGCCCTCAGTGGACGCTCGCGGAGCTTCGCGCGCTGATGACCGAAGCCGAGCTCGACGCGTTCGACCACTCCGCTTTGACCTACTGCCCGACCAGGGGCCGCGAGTCGCTGCGCGCCGCACTCGCGGCGATGTATGGCGCGGATCCCGAGGAGATTCTGGTCTTGAACGGCGGCGCTGAAGCGTTGCTCGTCCTGTTCTCGATTCTCGACGAGCCGAAAGCGAACGTCATCGTACCGACGCCGTGCTTCGCCCCGTTCGTCGAGCTTCCCAAAGCGCTCGGCGTCGAGACGCGGTGTTACGAACTGCGCATCGAAAACGGTTTCGCGCTCGACGTCGACGCAATCATCCGACTCGCCGACGCACGCACCAAGCTGATCCTCGTGAACACGCCGCACAATCCAAGCGGTGCGATCGCCGAGGAGAGCGCCATTCTGGCGCTCGACGCCTTCGCTCAAAAACATGCTATTCAACTCGTCGTCGACGAGGTGTACCACCCGATCTATCACGGCACGTCGGCGCGATCAGCGGGCGAATACTCGCGCGCGACCGTGCTTGGCGACTTCTCGAAGTCGTTCAGTCTCCCGGGCATACGCATCGGTTGGTTGCTCGAGCGTGACGCCGAGCGACGCCGCAAGCTGGAGAACGCCCACGGCTATTTCACGGTATCGACGAGCCTGTTGAGCGAGTTGCTCGCCGAGTGTGCGGTGCGCAATCGTGAGGTGATCTGGAATCGTGCGCGCTCCATCAGCGCCGACAATCTCGCCGCGCTCGATGAGTGGTTCGACGGGCACGAAAACCGACTCGAGTGGCTGCGGCCCGCAGGCTCGATGACGGCATTTCCGCGCCTGCGCGGAATTGCGAATGCACAGCCGTTCTGTGTGGCGGCCGCCGAGCACGGAGTGCTTGTCGCGCCCGGTTATTGCTTCCGCTCGCCCGCCCATTTTCGTATCGGCTTTGGACTTGCGATGCCGAGATACCGCGAAGCGCTTGGTCTCTTGAGCGAGGTGCTGGCATCGGGGTAGTTGGAGAGGAAAGGGTGGACCGATGGCCGCGGCTAGCATATAAAACAGCCTGCCGGAAAAACGTCGCGCAAGGAGAGATCATGAAAGCAATGCATCGCGTCGGTCTCGTTTCACTGGGACTGGCCGCCGCCATCTCGCAGGTGCTCGCCGCCGGGCCCGCCGAGATCGTGATCCCGGGCGAGAAGCTCGCGACCGAGAGCCTCACCTCCACGCGCGACGGAACCGTCTATGTCGGCAGCGTCGGCACGGGCCAGATCTTTCGCGCGAAGCCTGGCGCCGCCATGGCGGAGCCGTTCATCGCGCCGAAGACCAACGGTATCGGCGCCGTCTTCGGCGTCTTCGCCGACGAGAAGGCGAACACGCTCTGGGCCTGTTCCGGCTCGTTTCCGCCGGGGCCGCCGCCGGCCGGTGCTCCGGCGCCGCCGCCGTCCGCGCTGCATGCATTCGATCTGAAGACCGGCGCGCCGAAGGGCAAATGGAACCTGCCGACCGCGGGTGCGTTCTGCAACGACATCGCCGTCGGCAGTGACGGCACGGCGTACGCGAGCGACACGCAGAACATGCAGGTGGCGCGGCTGAAGCCCGGCGCGCAGTCGCTCGAAGTGTGGGCGGGTGCGGATGGCGCCTTCGGTCCCTCCGGTGGCGTGCTCGACGGCATCTCGGTGCTCGGCGATACGCTGCTCGTGAACGCGCTGCGCACGAACAAGATCTTCAGCGTCGCGATCGGCAAGGACGGCAAGCCCGGCAAGGTCAACGAGGTGAAGCTCGACTCCGCCATCGAAGGGCCCGACGGCATGCGCTCGTTCGGCGCGAATGCGCTGCTCGTCGCGGAAGGCGGCGGAGGCGGCAAGGTCAGCAAGATCGTGCTGAACGCCGCGAAGACCGAAGGCAAGCACACGGTGCTCAAGTCCGGTTTTCCGGACGGCCCCGTGGCCGTGACCGTGGTGGACGAGAACGTGTACGTGCTCGAGGGTCAGCTCGCGGGGCTGTTTGCGCCGCCGGGCTCGCCGCCCCCGCCCGTGAAGCCGTACAAGGCGACGGCGGTGCCGGTCGGCAAGCCCTAGGCGCGCGCGCCTTCGTCCGCTAGTTCACCGCGCCGGCACGAGTCTGAGAATCCGCCCGCCGGAGTGGTGCTCGAGCAGGAGATAGACCGCGCCGTCGGGGCCGATCTCGACGTCGCGAATCCGGCCGAAGCCCGTGAGCAGCGTCTCGCGGTGCACGACCCGGTCGTTCTTGATCACCATGCGGTAGAGCTCGGTCGCCTTCAACGTTCCGACGAGCATGTTGCCTCGCCAGCGTGGAAACGCCTTGCCGTCGTAGAAGACGAAGCTCGAGACGGCCGGTGAGGGCGTGAGATCGACCACCGGCTGCACGATGTCCTTCATGGCGAACTCGATCCCGAGCTGCTTGCCGTAGTCGACGGGAGTGCCGTCGTACTTCAGGCCTTTCGAATACAGAGGCCAACCGTAGTTCTTGCCCGCTAGCAGCAAGTTGACTTCGTCCCCACCGCGTTGACCCATCTCGGTTTCCCAGAGCTGCTTCGTCGCGCGATTGAATTCCAGGCCCTGCGGGCTGCGGTGACCGTAAGTCCAAATGCTCGTAAGCGCGCCTGGAACGTGGACGAAAGGATTGTCCTTCGGGATGCTGCCGTCGTCGTTGACCCGGAGAATCTTGCCGTAAGGCAGGGCGAGATCCTGGACGCCCGCGAACTCCGAATTGTCTTTGATGCCGATGCTCATGAACACATGACCTTTGCCATCGAACGTGATGCGTCCGGCGGCCGTCATGTCGGGCATGCCCGTGTAATTCTCGATGTCGGTGTGCCAGATCGATTGCTGGTCGACCCACTCGCCGTTCTTGATGCGTCCGCGGATCAATGCGGTCATCGAGACTGGGCGGTGCGATTTTTGGCTCGCCGCGTTGCAGTCGCTGCAACGATCGGTATAGGAGAGATAGATCCAGCCGTTCTTCGCGTAGTCCGGGTGCAGAGCCACGTCCAGCAGATAGCCGTTGCCGTATACGAGCAGCAAGCCGGGCATCTCGAAGCCATCGGCGTAGACCTTCGGCGTGCCTCGTATCAGCTCGGATTGCTGGCCACTCGGCGAGATGATGCTCAAGCCGCGCGTCTTCTCGGTCAGCAGGATTCGCCCGTCGGGGAGCGGCGCGATGGAATACGGCAGCGGATCGAGACCTGTCGCCACCGTCTCGATGCGAAACGCGTGTTGCTCGCTTTTGGTCGTGCCCTCGGGAACGGCGGGCGGCGTCGCGATTTTGAAATCCGTATACGTGTAGTTGGAGCGCTTCTCCGAGATGGATATCGCAAGGCGGCGGATCTTGACGTCGTCCATGGTTGCAGACCATGCGGGCATGCCGGTCTGAGGGAAACCTCCGGTGATGCTCTTCACGATGTCATCGACGGATTCGCCGTGCCGCAAAGCCACGCCGGCGAGCGGCGTGCCCTGCGCAGCACCTTCGAGGTTCGCGCCGTGGCATACGGCGCAAGACTCCGCGTACGGCGCGGTGAACGGATCCTGCGCGATCGCCGCAACGGGCGCGAGCGCGAAGGCGATGCAGAGAGATCGAATAGTCGCGGTGTTCATTTACCTACTTCTTGTCCTGTCTGATGCGCACGCCGGTGTAGGGCGCGGAACCGAACGCCCCCAAGTCCACCTTGCCGGTGAACGTGTCGCCGGACACGACGCCCGTGTAGGTGACCACAAGGTCGCCGCCCGGCGTGGTTACCGTCCGTTTGTAGGAGAAGCTGTCTCCGTTCAACACGATCTCCGTGCCCGACCCGGCTTCGGGCATGCCCGGCATGGGCACGACGAGCTTCGCAGTGAGCGTGTAGCCGTCGCTGGTTTTCACGACGTTGAGAGTCTCGGAGACTCCGCCGCCCGGCGTTTGAGCCGTGGCGGTCCATTCGCCGACGAAGGACTGGCCGAACGCGGGCGCCGTGAACGCCACAACGAGAACAAGACCTAACGCTGCAGTGATACGCATTGTTTTGACTCCGTTGATCCAAGAACCCATTTCGCTACTCGCGAGACGATGAGACGTGCGATTCGCCAACTGCGCTCTGTCGCCGCTGTTGGACGCGATATACGAGGTGCCCCGCGCAAACGAGACCGATCCACAGCGTATTGAGCACCCAATAAAATCCGAAGCCTCTGATGAAGCCTCGCGTGGCGTTGTCGATGTTCTGCGCGAGCTCCACGGTCTCGGCGCTCGTCGCGACGGCATCGGGCGCGACGACGAACGCAGCGCTGTGGAGAATCGGGTAGAGCATCGCGACGCAAAGGGCGTTGATGACGAGGCGCACTGCCCACGGCACCCAATTCAGATCCGGACGCACGAGACTGAAAGCCCGTTGCGCGACTCCGAGCAGGAGCAACGCGAGCAGCAACAGCTGAAAGTGCTGCCACGACGGTGACAGCTCGAGCGGCTCGACCGCGGGGCCGACGAGCAGAGCCGGTATTTCGGGCCACACACTCCACCAAAGACCCCACGAGAGAGCGGTGGCTCCCATGAAGGCCAGGCCCGAGGCGGAATACCACTTGGGCACGTACTTCAGGTACGGCGTCCAGAACAGCCAGCTCTCGGGTGCGCCGCGCTGTCTTTTGCCGGAACGCCGCAGAAAGAAGTCGACGCCGGCGAACACCAGCGTGAACACGACGAACAGAGCCAGCATGTTGACGGCGAGCGGGCGGACGATCGAAAGGAAGGGCGCACCGGCGAACAGGATCTCGACGGCCGCGATGATGACGTTCAGCGCCAGAACGAATAGCACGACGCCGATCAAGACGCGGAACGCCTCGGGGCCCATGAGCTGAAACGGGCCGAGGGCGAAGCCGCGTCCCAGGCGTCCGTAGCGAGTCGCGACGACGAAAGGCGCGCCGAAATCGGCGAGGACTGCCTCTTGCTCGGCCTCGGTGAGGGTGCGGCCAAGCTCGGCGCGGCGCTCGTCCATTTTTGTTTCGAGGTGCCCGCGCAGTTCGGCCAGGATGTCGGTCTTATCGGAGCCTTTCGGCAAGCCCATCCCGACGGCCGCCAGATAGATTTCAAGCAACGACATAGCGGTTCATCTCCCTTGACGAATGCGCCGGATCGCGCCGTGAATGCCGTCCCACTCGTCGAAAAGGTCGGCGAGGATCCGTTCCCCGTCAGGCGAAAGTTGATAGAAGCGCTTCTTGCGTTTGTCCTCTTCGCGCCACTCGCTGACGAGGAGCCCCTGTTTTTCCAGACGCCTCAGCATCGGGTAGAGCGTGTTTTCCTCGATTTCGAGGCCGATTTCGGCGAGGGCTGTGCGCAGCGAGTAGCCGTAGTGCTCCACGCGCAGCTGTGCGAGCACCGCGAGGACGATGCAGCCGCTGCGCAGCTCGATCCTCAGATTCTCGAAGAGCTCGGCGTGGGCGGGACGGTCTGCCATCGGTGTGCCTCACCTGTGTAAAGCACAGTGTATATAACCGTGGTTAGTTTGCAAGCCCTATTTCGACCGAAGGGCTCGAAGCCCGGTCGCATATCTGCCTAGCGAGTTGTCGAAGACGCCTTGCGCGCACCGAGGGTGCGTGCCGCGCCCTCGACGGCCAGTAGCCGGCGTTTGCGCGGTAGTCCCCAACGATATCCGGCCAGCTCGCCGCTGCCGCGTAGCACGCGGTGACAAGGGATCAGCACGCCGATCTTGTTGCGGGCACATGCGCTAGCCGCCGCCCGCACCGACTTCGGCGCCCCGATCGCGCGCGCAACCTCGCTGTAGGACGTCGTCGCGCCGTACGGAATCGTCCGCAGGAACTCCCACACGCGCTTCTGAAACGCGGTGCCCCGAACGTCGAGCGGCAGTTCGGCCGTCGAACGCTTGCCTTCGAGCTGAGCATTCAGCGCCTTCATCCACGCCGCGAACTCGGGTCCGGAGCCTGCGGGCGAGGGCGCCACGCTCGCGTTCGGGTATTCCGCCGCGAGTTGCTCGAGCAGCTCGCCCTGCGAGTCGCCGAACTGTAGATAGCAGATGCCGCGATCGGTCGCGCCGATCAGCATGTGACCGAGCGGCGTGGTGCCGAACGCGAACGAAATCGCCTCGTTCGCTCCGCCGCGGCGGTAGCTGCGCGGTGTCATGCCGAGGTGCACGTTCAACCGGCCATACACGGCGCTGCTCGATTCGAAGCCCGCGTCGTAGATCGCGTTCGTCACGGACGAGTCCGTGCGCAGGCGGCGCTTCAGTTCTTGCACACGCGCCTGCTCCACGTACTCGCGCGGCGTGATGCCGAGGAACGACTTGAACAGACGATGAAGTTGAAACGTGCTGAGGCGCGCGCGCCGCCCGAGCGCCTTCAAGTCGTGACGCGCGGTTGGGTCCGCGTCCACGTGGCGGCACACGTCGAGCAATGTCGCGAGCGAGGAGGAGGGGGCGCGGGTTTTGGTGTTGCGGCTATTCATGGCGAAGCCCTCTGCTGTTGTGGCCAGAATGCGCGAGCCCACCACGCCATGCTATCGGAATCTTGCGCCGCTCTCCGCTGGCGCGACTGTAGCTACTCGGCCCTCAGTGTCTCCATGGGGTCGATCGTCGCCGCCCGCCGCGCCGGCACATAGGTCGCGAGCGCTGCAGCCGCAAGCGTAACGGCGATCGCCGCCGCATAGGCGACGGGGTCCAGTGGGCTGACGCCGAACAGTAGCGACGACATCAGACGCCCCAATGCGAGGGCTGCGATCAGGCCAATGGCCGCGCCCACGCCGGCAAGTGCGAGTCCGTGCAGCAGGAACATCCTCTCGAGACGCCGCGGATCCGCACCGAGCGCCGCCCGAATGCAGATTTCCCGCGTCCGCTGCGACACGACGTAGGCGATGACGCCATAGATCCCGATCACACCGAGCGCCAACGCCATCGCGCCGGCGATCCCGAGCATCACGAGCGTGAACGACGTGCGCGCGAGTGAGCCGGCGTAGTAGTCCTGCATCGTGCGTTCTTGGGCTACGGGCACGCTCGCGCTCACGGAGCGGACCGCCTGCCGGATCTCTTCGGTGAGGCTGACCGTGCCTGCGCGCTGGCTGCGGATGGCGAAGGTGACCCACGGCGTTCCGCCGCCTGGGCCATTGAACATGCTCTCGAAGAGCACGGGCCAGTACACGAAGCTCGGCGCTGCCTCGTGCAACCCGTCCTCATGGACGCTCTGCACGACGCCGATCACCTCGCGCCAGGCATCCTGAGCAAAACCGGCAAGGCGAATACGTTTACCGAGTGCGCCCGCGGGGTCGGTCGAGAGCTCGCGAGCGAAATCCTCGGAAATCACTGCCACGCGGCCGCCCCTCTCGATGTCGCTCCAAGCCACTTCACGCCCTGCAATCATTCGCGTGCCCATGGCTTCGAAATAGCCGGGCGAGACGAACTTGTATTTGCGCTGGGGCCGCGTGCTTCCCGCGGCCAGCGTTTGGCCATCGACCTCGATGCCGCCGTTGCTGGCTCCCGGCCCCGCCATCGGAAGTTGGTTCGCGAACCCGACTGAAGCGACGCCTGGCAGCGCCGCTATTTCGTCGAGAATCTGGTGCTCCATCCGGGTGACTTGCTTGGAGTCGGGAAAGAGCGCGGTCGGAATCCAGAGGCGCGCCGTTTGGATGGTCGCTGGGTTCGAAAAACCGGGGTCGACGTCGCGCAGCGCCTGAAACGTTCGGATCATGAGCGCCGCGCTCACGACCAACACGAGCGCTAGCGCCACTTGCACCACGACCAGCGTGTTGCGCGTCGTGGTCCGCGCGCGGCTCGCGCTCGACCCGCGAGCAGTACCGGTCATGGGCGTGCCGACGTGCAGTGCATGCTTGAGTGCCGTGATCGAGCCGAACACGAGCGTCGACGCGAGCGATACCACGACGGTGAAGGCGAGCACGGGCGGATAGACGGCGATCTCCTGAAGGCGGGGCAGGTTGGTCGGGCCGATCGCGACCAGAATCTGTATTCCCGCGTAGGCGAGCAGCAGGCCGGGCACGCTGCCCGCCGCGCCCAGACACGAGCTCTCGACGAGCAGCTCTCTCGCGATCCGCGCTGGGACGGCGCCGAGCGCCGCGCGCACGGCGAACTCCGGCCGCCGCGCGTCCGCCCGCACGAGCATCAGGTTCGCGATGTTGGCGCAGGCGATCAGCAGCACCGCACCGATCGCACCCATGAGCACCCACAACATGCTCGCCACGCCGCCGACCAAGTCGTCCTGCAGCGGCAGAACGACCGGCGCGACTCGGAAGCTCGCGAGCTGTTCTTTGGTGGTACCGGGGAAGGGCGGCCACGCGTCGAACCAGATCGGCGACATGCGCTCGACGTCGGCCCGCGCCTCGGTCAGAGTAACGCCGGGCTTAAGTCGGGCGAGCATTTGCCAGTAATAGATGCCGTGAGCCTGCCGGGCAAGGTCGAGGCGCACCGCAACGATGATGTCGGGCTGCAGCGTCGCATCGAGGAATCGGAAATCGGGCGGCATGATTCCGACCACACGCGACGGTCCTGTCCAGCTCAACGTGCCGTTGCCGCCCGGCGCCTCGACCGAAAGCTCGCGCCCGAGCACCCGTTCGTCGCCGCCGAATCGGCGCTGCCAATACGCGTGCGAGAGAATGATCGGCGCGGGCCCTTCGGCGCCGGCTCCGTGTTCCTGCTCGGTGAACCAACGTCCGCGCATCGGTTGCACGCCGAGCGCTTGTAGAGTCCCGTCCGTGACGCGAAGAGCGCGTACCCGCTCCGGTTCGCCG
>FTFB01011076.1_pt1 | contig 14023 bp, 10 predicted proteins | sample 1658331 | NCBI WGS metagenome assembly FTFB01 (sample SAMEA3914816, study PRJEB12502) | metagenome | biome: forest; material: soil | place: USA | collected 2011-09-16 | depth 0.3 m | reverse complement strand
TGGTACGTGCCGGTGGCGCAATGGCACGACGCCGCGACGTTGCGCGCGTTCGGCATGTGCGGCGTTCACTTCACTTTCACCGGACGCGTGATCGAGGTGTTGTTCGCGGGCACCGACGTGCAGGCTACGTTGCTGGCGGACGGCCAGTACGTAGCGCCGGCCTTCATCAACACCGAGCTCACCGCCGGCGTATCCGGGGCACCCCTGAACGCGCCGAACGCCTACGTGCGCTTCGATTTCGGCTCGAGCGCGACGCGAAAGATCTCTCTCTACGCCATCAGCTCGCAGGGACCGTGCGCGGTCGCGGTCGGCAAACAAGACACGCTGGCGCCGTGGGACCGTTCCAGTGAGCCGTCGTTCTGCGCGATCACGGATTCGTACGGCCAGGCGCGCGGCGTTAACTTCTACACGGGCGGTCCGTTCTGGGAGGCGGCAGCCTTGCTCGGTATTCCGCATCTCGATCTGAACGCCATCGGCGGCACGGGCTACGCACCCAACAACGGCGGTAACGACGCGCGCAACCCGGGAAACGCGTTCGTCGCGCGTGTCGCGGAGGGGGCGGTAACGGCGCCCGATCTGGTGCTCACTGCCGGCGGCATCAACGACAACAATTCCGCCGCTACGCTGCCGTTGTATGCCACTGCGGCCGAGGCGCAAGCGGGCTTCGACACTGCAGTCGCAACGTACTTTCGTGATCTGCGAGCAGCGCTGCCGAACACAGTGCTCGCGGCCATCGGTCCGTGGGCGCCGGTCGAGTCCATACCCGTCGATGCCGTCGCGCAATCGAAGGCCGACACGATTCGCGCCGCGCTACGATCGATCGCAGGTCCGTGGGTGTTTCTCGACAACTTGCACGGTGGCTGGATCAACAGTGCCGGCGGTTCCGCGGTGGGCAACGGCCGCGGTTGGCAAACGGGAACCGGCAACGTGGGGCAGCGGCGCGGCGACGGCAACGGCGATGTCTACGTCTCCGCGGACGGAGTGCACCCGACGCCGGCCGGTTGCGAATACTTAGGGGGCGTCATCGCGTCGCAGCTACGCGCCGCGATTCTCGCGCTCTGAGCGGTGCGTCCGCGGCGGCGGCAGCGCCCTGGGCAGCTCGCACGGCCGCAGCGGCCATGTACGGCTCGAACGCGGCAGCGAGAACGGCATGCTTGCCCCACAGCTGCTCGGCGGTTTGGCGAGCCCGTAAACCGAGCTCCTGGCGTCGGTGGGGGTCGTCGGCCAGCGTGCGCAGCGCGTCAGCGAGCGCATGAGCGTCCTCGGGCGGCACTGTGAGCCCGCAGTGCTCGAGCAACGTTGCGATCTGGGTTCCGGGGTTCGCGGTGGCGACGACAGGACGGCCGCTCGCCAGCATGTTCGTGAGCTTCGACGGGAATACGAGATCTTCGGCGTCGGCACGCTGCGGCAGCACGTGAATGTCGGCTTCGTTCAGCAGCTCATTCAGCCGATCGGCCGGCACCAAAGGCCGAAAGCAGACTGTCGGCAGACCGGCGGTCGCGCGCTGCAATTTGTTTTTGGCGATGCCGTCACCGCACAGCACGAACTTGACGCGTTTCTCTCCGGCTTGGTGCAGCAATGCCGCCGCGCGTATCACGGTCTCGAGGCCCTGTTTCAGCCCCATGGTGCCGGAATACAGAACGGTAATTTCGTCAGCGTCCGGTCGGGTTGCGATGGGCCGAATCTGCTCGAGGTCGACCCAGTTCGGGAACAGTCCGGAGCGCGCTGCCTCGACGCCCTTGTCCACCAGTCGATCCAGCATTCGAGCCGAGACCGTCGTCGCGCGATCGAAACGGCGCATGAGCCAGCGTTCAGCGCCGTGGACGTAATGTCGCACGCGTCCCTTCGACAGCAGCCCAAGCTCGAAGGCGGCATCCACTTCGAAGTCCTGCACGTGCAGCCACGACTTGGCGCCGCACAAACGTGCGGCGAGCCATGCGGCGGGCGCCGCGAACAACGGCGGTTCGATCACCACGATCACGTCCGGGCGCTGCCACACCGCTTGCCACAGCAGAACCGGCAGAGAGGTCAGGGCGAAAGTCGCGAGATGCGCGATGCGTTTCAGGCCGGTGACGCGGCGCGGGACATACAGAGGACAGCGGACGATATCCACGCCACGCAGCGTTTGCGATTGATAGCTGTCGGTGCGATAGGGCGGGGCGACACGCCACGCGGGGTAATACGGTGCGCCGGTCACGACCGTGACGTGGGCGCCCTGCGCCGCGAGCCACTCGGCCATTTCGCCGGTGTATTTGCCGATACCGGTCAGTTCCGGCGTGTAGTTGAGGCCGTACAGCAGAACTCGCACCGAAGAAGTCTCCTGACGTATTTCGTATCGCGGACGACCCCAACCTAACGCCCCTTTATTGCGTCTCCGTGACGCTGCGCGTTGTATAGAGTCCAGGTGGAAATGGTGTGACGCGAATGTCACGGTTCCCTCTCGGGAGCGTTACGGCTACGGTGTGCCTGCCACGGTCGTCATCACGCCGCGCTCCACGAGCTGAAGTGGTTGGTCGAACGCGCCGAGCGTCGAATCGATGAACACGCCGCTGTGCACGGCGCCCACGCGCGCGCTGCCCGTGATACGGCTGCGCCAGCCGAACAGCGTCTGCTCACCGTCGACGGCGACGAGGCTGCCGCCCGACTGTGCGAACTCCGTGTCGACGAACAGCGTGCCGACCTGCCAGCTCTGCGTGTCGGTCACGACTCGAGGCCCGCGGCCGCGCCACACGCTGCCGATCATCGTGAAGTAGTACGTGGCCGTGGAACCGCCGTCGGTAATGTCGAGCGCGACATCGCCGGTCACGTTCTCGAGCACGGAGTTACTCCACAGCAGGTGATTCGCCGCGCGCGTTCGCGTGACGCGCCCGACGTCGACGTACACGTTTTCCGAGAACACGGCGCCGCCCGACGGCCGGTCCGACGTCCAGTACCACACGGTGTCTGCGATGCGCTGGTATTGGCAGTCCAGGAAGTGCTGCTTGTCCGCGTACGTCATGCCGGGACCCGCGCCTGCGCCGGTCCCGCGAAACGCGGTCGGCGTGTCGGCAATATCCACGGCGCGCCAGAGGTTCGAGTCGAGGCCACCGATGCCGTTCGCGTGCACGGCGGCGACGCTCTGCTTCAGCAGCGCGAGATCCTGGAACGCGCTCCACGCGACTACGCCGCCCGGCCCGAGATTGCCGGGTTCGCCGTTCCAGTCGAGCGCATACGTGCCGCCGTACAACGTGAGCCCTTCGAGTGCGAGCGTGACGAGCGCGTCCTTCGGCGCGCGGGGGTCGCGACCGAAATCACCGCGACCGGCGATCACCGGGAACGCACCTTTCGCGACGAGCACGGTGGGCTCGCGGCTCTCGCCGATCAGGCCTTCGATGCGGTCGTGACTGCCGATGCGCAGCGGCCGATCCAGGTAGTACACGCCGGCCGGCAGGCGCGCGATGCCGTCCGCGTCGATCGAGGCCTGGATCCGCGCGGCGGAGTCGGGATGTCCGTCGATATCGGTACGCCAGTCGAGACCCAAGGGGTCCGAGATCGCGCGAGGGTCCGGTTTCCGGCGCGCGTGCGGTGGTGCGATACCCGCGAACGCAGCGGCAAGTGCCGCGCGCCGCTCCGTGCTCGCGGCCGCCACACCGGAGTGGGCTACGCGTGCGCCGCCGTGTCCGGGCTCTGGGTCGAGCACTCTAAAGCGCGCGTTCCCGCCCGTGTCGCGGACGCGCAGGCCCTCTTCGGGCTGGACGGTGACGACGGTTCCGACGCGGTCGAATAGCAGGTCCGCGCCGTCGAGCTCGCCGCCGCGCACATTCGGAAACCAGTTCACGAGCAGCGGCACGTCGCGGAAACTCGCGAGCGCGCCGCTGCGCTCCGGTGTCGCCGTGCCGCCGCCAAGCCCAATGCTAACGACGCGCGTCGCACCTTCGATCGAGAAGCAGCGCGGAATCTCCTTGCCGCGCGTCGTCCACGACTCGCAGTCCCAGTTCGCGAACCACAGATCGCCGGCGTCGCGCCACACTGAGGGCGCGGCAGGAGTAATCGATGCGATGCCGAGAAACGCGTTGCCGCGGCTGGGCTCGCGCGCATTGCCGGTCCACGTGACGTGCGGGCCCGGCCAGTAGCCGAGCAGGCGCGTGAACGTGGAGTCGCGTACGTATCCGGAAGATGCCTGGTCGACGATGAGCCCGCCGTACTCGGACAGCGAGAGATGGTTGACGCGTGCGCCGCTGCGAATGGCTACGCGAATCTGCGTGCCGGCACCGCCCGTGCCGCCGATGATCTCGATGTCGTCGTTCTCGGCGCCGCCGGTGAACTCGATGTCCGGCGCAGTCCAGCCGTCGCTGCGTACAGCCACGATGCGGACGTGCGACACGCCGCCCGGAATCACGATGCGCGGCACGCGCGTGTTCCAGCCGCCGACGATCGTCTGGCCGCTGCTTACCCTCAGCACGTCGCGCGGGCCGCGCCGGTAGTCCGCTGCCGCGTCGAGGCGGATCGCGCCGTGTTGATCGAGCAGTGATTGGAGGCGCGCCTTGCTCTCGGCCGGCACGTGCACGAGCGGCACGTCGGCCGGTTGCGCGAAGCCCCGGCTTACGAACAGGCACGCGCCGAGCGCTGCGCACGCAAACCCGCGCGCGATTCGTCGGACGCTAGTGCGATGCATGCGGCGTACGGTGTGAGTCCGCGAGCGTCGCGAGCACGTCCATCACGCGCTGCGCGTAGGCGGCCCACGTGAACTCGCGTGCCCGTTCGATTGCGTTTCTGCCCATTTCCGCACGCAGCTCGGGGTCCGCGTACAGCCGTTCGAGTCGGTCGCGGATCGCGTGCTCGTCGCGCGGCGGCACGATGAAACCATCGACGCCGTCGCGCACGATGTCGCCCGGGCCGTTCGGCGTCACGATCACGGGCAGGCCGCAGGCCATGGCTTCGAGCACGACGAGCGGCATGCCTTCGAGCAGCGTAGGGAATACGAACACGTCGGACTCGCGATAGCGCTCTGCGAGTGCGGCCCGCGTTTGGTGCGGCATGTGCTGAAACAGGTCGGCGTAGCGGTGCAGCGGTGCAGCGGTGCCGATGACGTTGCCGACCAGCGTGAGCTCCGTGTCGGGCTTGCGGAAGCCGCGGTACGCGTTCAATAAATAGCGAATGCCTTTGCGCTGGCTCAATTGGCCGACAAAGATCGCGCGAAACGGCGGCTTCGGGCGCGTCGCGCTTCGCGCCGCGGGCGCGAACGTCTGCAGATCGACGCCATAGGGCGCAACCGCGACTTTCGCGGCGGGCACGTTCTCGCTCACGAACGTGTCGCGCACGTAGGTTGAGCCCACCAGGATGCAGTCGGCCATCTCGATCTCGGCGTCGATCTGGCGCTCGTACGCCGCGGGCCACTTGGCGAGTGTGGGCCACGTGACCGCGAGTTCGGGGTCAAGGGCGTGTTCCTCCCGCTGCAAAGCGCGGTGATAACGGTGATGCGCGATCGGGTAATTCAGCACCGCTCGCGTCGCGCCGCGTGCACGCAATGCTTCGAATGCCGGTAGGCCGCAGCCGACGTAGGCCACGGCGCAATCGGCCGCGCCCGCGAAGCCCGCTGCCGCGCGGGCCACCGCGAGCCGAACGGATTCCTGCAGCCGATGGCAGTGCTGGGCGCGAAATTTGCTCGGCAGCAATCGAAGCCGACCCAGTGCGGCCGCGGCGACATCCGCCGCGACGCCGGCTTCGTTCGTGAGCGCCGCGAGCGCCGGATCCTCGAGGCGGCGCCGGCCGAACGTGCTGGCATACGCATCCCCGACCAACGGCAGCGCGGCGAGCGCGCGCTCCCACGCGCGGTCCTTGTTCGCGTACGGCCGGACATAACGGGTCAACGCTCCGCGGGCGGCGAGCGCGCGCGCGAGCTGGCCCAGCTCCGGCGAGTTGAAGTTCACGACCAACGATTGGGGTAGCGAAGCCATGCGAAGACTCGAGCGCGCCCGAGCGACACGAGCGGTTGCGCAGCACACTACGAGCGCAATGTGACGGTCAGGTTTCGGCGATGTCTTTGGATCGCAACAATCGGCTTCTATGGTTACGGATTCGTTATCGACTCCGGAAGCAGCAAGCCAAATCGCATGGTCGGGTATCTCTCACGCTGGCAGGGGACCAGTGCCTTTGCAGCGGTAAGTCAGGGCATGGCAGCCAACGTGCTGACGGCGGCCGCCACTGTGCTGTCGGGCATCGTCACGGCGCGCTACCTCGGCGCGGCCGGCCGTGGCGAGCTCGCGGCGCTCACGACGCTGCCCGCGTTCGTATCGTTCGTCGTGACGTTCGGGCTGCCGTCGAGCGTGGTGTATCACGCGCGGCGCGATGCCGAGAGGGGAGCCGCAGTGACTGCAGCGGCCCTGATTCTCGCGCTGGCGGCCGGCGCGATCGGCGCCGTCGGTGCGTACCTAGCCGTACCGTTCGTGCTGACCGAGCTCGCACCCGAGTGGCTGCCGGCGGCGCGTGCCCTCGCCGTGTGCGTCGTGCTCGGCTCCTTGAGCAACGTGAGCATGGCCGTGCTGCAGGCGCAGCAGCGGTTCATTGCGTTCAACTACGTGCGCGTGGCGCAGCCGATCCTGCAGCTCGTCTGCACGCTGCTGCTTGGCGTGGCAGGGTGGCTCACGCCGCTGACGGCGGCGCTCGTGGTGTTGCTGGCCGGCGTGCCTGGCATCGTATGGACTTGCGGCTGGATCGTTGCGAGGGTTCGGCCGGCGTGGGCGCACTGGCGCGCGGCGGCGCGCGAGCTCTCGTCGTACGGCGTGCGCGCGTACTCCGCAGAGCTGCTGTCTGCGCTGGCTGCGCAAGTGGATCGCGTCATCGTCGTCGGCATTTTCGCGCCGGCGGTCATGGGCATGTACGTCGTGGCGCTGAGCCTGTCGCGACTCGTGACGATGTTTCCGAGCGCGATCGCGACCGTGCTGTTTCCGAAGGCTTCGGGCCGCAGCCAGGACGACGTGCTCGAGCTCACCACGCGCGCGTCCGGCGCCACCCTGCTCGTCATGGGTGCCACGGCACTCGCGCTCGTCGTGCTCGGTCCCGAGTTGCTGATGCTCGTCTACGGCACGGATTTCGAGGGCGCAAAGGTCGCCTTCCTGCTGCTCCTGGCGGAGGCCGTGCTCACGAGCCTCGTGCAGGTGCAGTCGCAGGCGTTCATGGCGTTGAACCGGCCGGGCCTGATTACCTGGCAGTACGGCGTGGGCGTCGCCGTGGCCGTGCCGCTGTTGTTTCTGCTTGCACCGCAGTGGGGTGCGGAGGGCGCAGCGGCCGCACTGCTGCTCGCGAGCCTGGCGCGTCTCGCATGCACGCACTGGTGCTTCACGCGCGTGCTCGGCATCGAAGCGCCGCGCATGTTCGCGTCTTCGGTCACCGTGCTACGTACCGTGCTCGCGGCCGCGAGACGCTGATGCGCGAGCCGCTGAACATTCTGCTGTGTTCCGTGCCGTTTCGGCCGTCGGTGGGCGGCATCGAGACCGTGTCCGCGATTCTCGCCGAGCGGTTTCATGCAGCCGGGCACAGCGTCACGCTGCTTACGCAGACGCCGTCCGTGGAGCCCGAGGTCGAGCCGTTCACGATCGTGCGGCAACCGAGCGCGGTTGCGCTGCTGCGCTGGGTTCGTTGGGCGGACGTGGTGGTGCACAACAACGTGAGCCTGCGGCTTGCGTGGCCGCTGCTGCTGTACCGCAAACCCTGGGTCGTCGCGCATCACATGTGGACGCCGCGCGCGGGGCGCGGGGCGCTCGCGGGCCGGCTCAAGCATTGGCTCACCCGGTTCGCGACGAACATCGCGGTTAGCCGTGCGATGGCGGACTCGCTCGTGACGCCGGCGACGATCATTCCGAACCCCTACGCCGACGACGTGTTTCGCGACGTGCCGGGTGCCGCGCGCGACGGCGACGTGGTGTTTCTCGGCCGGCTCGAGGCTGGCAAAGGCGCCGCGCTGGTGCTCGATGCGCTTGCGCAACTGAACGCGAATGGCAAACGCGTGCGCCTCACAATCGTCGGCGGCGGCCCCGAGGAATCGTCGCTGCGCCGCCGGGCCGAGTCGCTCGGCGTCGGCGACCAGCTGCATCTCGCGGGGCGAAGGGGCGGTGCGGAGCTCGTGGCGCTGTTGAATCGTCATCGCGTCATCGTGATTCCGTCGCTGTGGGAGGAGCCGTTCGGCGTCGTCGCGCTCGAAGGCGTGGCGTGCGGCTGCGTGCCAGTGGCGGCGCGCAGCGGCGGGTTGCCCGATGCCGTTGGTCCGTGCGGCGTCATCGTGCCAAAGAACGACGGAGTCGCGCTGGCGGCCGCCATCGACGCGCTTCTCGCGGACGGCGCCGCGCGCGCAACGCTGCTCGAGCAGGCACCGAGGCATTTGGCAGAGCACACGCGCGAGCGCATCGCGCATCGTTATCTAGAGGTTATTGAGCATGCGTACCGGGTTGCTTGATCAGTCGCACGTGGCCGTGATTGCCACCCGAACGGCGAAGGCACGAAGCCGCGTCGAGCCGCGCGAGCGGGCACGCCGGCAGCTCGTCGGCGTAGTAATGATCATTTACCTGCTGTTGCTGTTCGAAGGCTCGCTGCGCAAGTGGGTGGCGCCGCAATTCAGCCTGTACATCTTCTTCATCCGCGATCCGTTCGTGCTCTACGCGTACGTGCTTGCCATGCGCTACCGTTTATGGCCGAGAAGCACGCCGCTGCTCGTTGTATGCATCGCCATGGGCGTGCTCGGCCTGCTGCTCGGCAGCATCCAGCTCGTGGCAGACAACGGCTCGACGACGCGGGTGCTGCTCGCGTTGTACGGCTGGCGCAACTACTTCTTGTACGCGCCGCTCGCGTTTCTGATCGGCGCGCAGTTCCACCACGAGGACGTGCTGCGGATTGCGCGCTGGACGCTGCTGCTCTCCGTGCCGATCGCCGTGCTGGTGACCGTACAGTTCTTCGCTTCGCCGGATGCGCCCATCAACGTGGGGTTCGCCAGTGAATCAGCATTGCGCTTCGTGGGGCTCGGCGTGACGGGCGACCACACGCGCCCCATGGGCACGTTCAGTTCCGGCGCAGGGCAGATTCAGTTCGTCGCGAGCGCGTTCGCGCTGCTGCTCGGGCTCGTCATTGCGCCCGCGCGGCGGCGCGGCGTGTCGCTCTGGGTGTTGCTGCTGGCGGCTGCGGGTGTCGCCACGTGCCTCGCGCTGGGCGGCAGCCGCGCCACACTGCTGCACTGCGGCCTGATCGTCATCATTGGCATGGGGCTCGCGGTGATCGGTCGCAGCACCGCCTTGAAGCTCCGGTCGGTCCTGCTGCCGCTCGCGTTCGCCTGGCTGTTCGTGGTGTTGTATCCGGTGGTCTACCCGGAGGGCTTCGCCGCATTCGCGGCGCGCTGGGACGTGGCGGCCACGGCCGAGAACAAGACATTTCAGGGTGGCGTGTTCGGGCGCGCGCTGTACGGATTCGTGGACTTCACCCGCTTATGGGAACGCACGCCCGTGCTCGGCTACGGTCTCGGGCTCGGCGGCAATGCGAGCACGACACTGGGTGTGAAGATCGACGGCATCGATCCCGTGTCGTTGGCCGAAACGGACTGGGCGCGCCACATCGTCGATCTCGGCCCTGTGTTCGGCACGGGTTACATCGTATTCCGCATCGTGCTGGTGCTGCGGCTCGGCGTGCTCGTGCTGAAGGCCACGCGGCGCGGCGCGGGCCCGCTGCCGCTGCTGTTGTTCGCGTATGCCGGCTATGTGCTGCTGCTGGGCCAGATAACCGGGCAGGGCGCGGTGAACGCCTACGCGTGGCTGTTCACGGGTCTCTGTATTGCGGCGGCGAGCGTGGAGCGCCGTGCCGCATCGCAACCCGCGAAACCGGTGCATGACCGCGTCGCGGTGCTGCGGCAGCGACTGCGATCGGCAGAGCGCAGGCACGCGGCATGACGGCGCGAGCAGCGGTGCTCGTGGCGCCGTTGAGTCCGGACGGTGCGCCGGAGCATCTTGGCGCGGCCCGCAAGATCGAGCTCGTCGCGGGGGTGCTCTCCCGCCTCGAGTTCGACGTGCACCTCGTCGACAGTTCGCACGCAACGAGCGCATGGCGGCGGCCTGTGCTCGGCGAGCCGCGGCGCCTCCCGGACTGCGACGTCACCTATTGGCGCCCGGCGTGCGTCCCGTCGCGCAAGCTCGGCAAGCTGCGGAATGTCGTGGTTCCCGGGCAGATTTTAGGGCGGCTCGCCGCACTCGAGCCCGCGTTCGTGTGGCTGTACAACTCGTACGCGTTCGAGGCGCGCGTGGGCCTTGCGCTGCAACGCGCGACGGGATGCGGTCTCGTGCTCGAGCTCGAGGACCTGCCGCACGCACGCTCGCGCGGAGTGAATCCGAAGCCATGGCTCGATGCGTGGTACTTCGAGCGCGTGCTGCCGCGTGCGGATCTCGTGACGTTCGTGAATGCCGCGCTCGAAGCGCGGTTCGCGCCGCGCATGCAGGGCCGCGCTTTGTTGTTCCCGTCGCTTCTCGGCCGCGAGCTCGTGGCGGCAAACGCAACCACGAGGTTCGGCCGCGCACGGCATCAGCTCGGCTATTTCGGCGGCCTCGAGCCCGAGAAGGGTGCAGGTGTGCTGCTCGACCTGCTGCCACGATTGTCCGAGTCGTGGCATGTGGTCGTGACGGGCGCCGGCAGTCTCGAGCCTGCGTTTCGCCGCGCGGCCGCCGAGTATCCTCACGCGCTGGCGTTCCACGGTCGCGTGGGACATGGCCGCGTCGCGGAGCTGATGTTCGACAGCGACGCGATCGTGAACCCGCATACGTCGATCGCCGCCATGCAGGATGGCGTGTTTCCGTTCAAGGTGTGTGAGGCGCTCGCGAGCGGCGCGCTCGTGATCTCGACGCCGCTGCCGCCGATCGACATCGAACTAGCCGAGGCTGCGATGCCGTTCGACGGTTCTGCCGCGGGCCTAGCGCAGGCTCTGGCCGGCGCGCCGCACCGATATGCGGAGAATCGATCGGCGATCGAGGCCGTGCGGCAAGCGGTTGTGGCGCGCTACTCGGAGGAGAGCATGCTCCGCAGCTTGGGGGATTCGCTGGACAGCGCGGTTATCAAACGTCGCGAGTCGCCACAGGGGCGTCTGTCCGCTCGCGATGCTCGAGCTCGCGCGTCTTGAGCACGATCAGGTATTCGTAGATCGACTGTAGCCGCGCGTAGGTGAAACCGGCCGCTCCATCGAGAAAGCCGCGCCGCCAGACGTAGATGTACATGAACTTCAGTAGCGGCCGCAGGGGCAGGCGATAAAAGAGTTCTTTCTGATTCTTACGCCGCTCGTTGAAGTCACGCGCGAACAGCGCACCACGCAGCGAGAACGTCGTGGTGCCTCGCCGCGCGTCCAGCACGCAGCGTGCTTCCATCGTCGAATACGTGTTGTGCTTGTCAAGCCAATGACGCATGCCCTTCGACAAGGGGTAGTGATCGAATGGCTCGGCGAGATCCTGGATCGGCCCGTCGACGCGCAGCACTTCGTTGACTGCGCGCTCGTAGTGGACGAGCTTCGGCCGCACGACGCGGACGTAAAACGGCGAGATCTGGCTGTGCTTGAGCCAAGTGTCGCCGAGGAAGTCGCGGCGACGTAACCGGCAAGCCGCGACGTTCGGCGGCGGCGCTGCCGAGAAACGCGCGAGCGCGTCGGCGAGCGGCGCCGGCACGCGCTCATCGGCATCGAGCGTCAGCACCCACTCGTGCTTGAACGTAAGGCCGTGTAGCGCGGCGTTGCGCTGGCTCGCATAGTCGTCGAAGTGGCGCTGAGTCACGTGCGCGCCTCGCGCCGCTGCGATTTGCGCGGTCCTGTCGGTGGAGTGCGAATCGAACACGTGCACGTCATCGGACCATGCCACGGAAGCGAGACAGCCCGGCAGGTCGAGCTCCTCGTTCTTCGTAAGGATCAGCACGGAGACCGGTATTACGTTGGCCACGTTACACCCGCCGCGGCCGTGCTTTGACTCGCCGCGCAGGCACGCCGACGTAGATCGACCACGGATCGAGATCGGCGGTAGCGACGCCGCCGAGGCCCAGGATGGCGCCTTCGTGCACAGTGACGCCCATCTGCACCGAGGCGCGTGCGCAAATCCACGCGTAGCGTTCGATGACGATCGGCGCGGAGATCATCGGGAAGGCCGGATCGTTGTAGTCGTGGCTCGCCGTGCACAGGTACGCCTGCTCCGATATCACGCTGTGCGATCCCAACGAGATCGGGGCGGGGTTGTAGACCACGGCGTCGTCGGCGATCGCGACGACGTCTTCGGCGTGCAGGTTCCAAGGCGCCCAGATTCGTGCGCGCGGATAGACATGTGCGTGCTTACCTAGCCGTGCGCCGAAGAGCCGAAGCAAAGCGGCTCGCCACGCATGCAACGGCCGCGGCGAGGGCCGGAACAGCAGTACATATACGACGTGCCACAACGCGCGCGCCGCGCGGTTGGCGAGCGTGGTGCTCGCGAGCAGGTACGGGTCACCCGCTGCGGGTGAAGGTAACGCGACTTCCGCGGAATGGCGTGTTGTGGTCATGGTGCCTGGGTGAACGTGCGCGCGCCAAGGAGTGTTGCGCCGCTCTGTTACGGCGTCGTTACACGGCCTCGAACGCAGCGGCGGGCGCGCCGTTCTTCGCGCGCAACAAGCCGTACAGGCGAGTCGCGAAGGACTCGATCTCGAAGTGCTCGCGGAACGCCGCGACCGCGGCGATGCGCATCGAGAGCCGTTCGGCGTCTGAAAGCGCAAGCCATTTGTCGAGCAACTGTTCGGTTCCAGCGCTGCTGTCGTCGGCCACCAGGCCCGCGCGTGCTGCCTGCACCTCGCGCCACGTGTTGACCTTGTCCGACGTCAGTACGGGAACGCCGCATGCCAAGGCTTCGGCTACGACGACCCCGAAGTTTTCTTGGTGCGAAGGCAGCACGAACGCGTCGGCGGCGCGATACGCGCCCCATTTCAGATCGCCCGTGAGCATGCCGGCCCATGTCACGCGCTCGGCGATGCCGAGGGCTTGCGCCTGCGCAACGAGCGTGCGCTGCCAGCCGACCTGATCGGGCCCTGCCATGACGAGCCGCAGCCGCGGGTCGCGGTGCGCGAAGCGCGCAAAGGCGGCGAGCAGCATGTCGCAACCTTTCTTCGGATGCAGGCGACTCAGGAACAGCAGGTTGCGCGTGTCACGCAGCGCCGGGAAAGCAGCGCAGAAAGCCTCGCGTTGCCGTGCTGCGTCGCCCGTCGGCGCCGCGGTGCCGTAGCCGATCACGGCCGCGCGGCAGCGGTATAGCCAGAACGATTGCCGCGCCAGTAGCCGCTCTTCCTCGGTCGTAAATAGCACGGCTTCGGCATCGCGCAGCACGCGGTAGTCGGCCCACGGCCAATACAGCCATTTCTTGAGATGCTTGAGCGGATAGGTGCGCTTGAACCACGGGTCGAGCATGCCGTGCGGAAATACGTAATAGGGCGTGGACGTGCGACGTAACGCCTGCCGGGCCGCGAACCCGTGGTACTGCCACAGCCCGTGCACGACCACCGCGTCGTAGTCCTGCGCGTGCGCGCGCAGCCACGGCAATAGTCGCGGCGCATAGGAGTATTTCAGGCGCGCCGGCCCGAAGGCGTGCAGAGGCAAGGGGAAATCCCGTACCCACCGGGCCGCCGGATCGTCCAGCGTGGCCACTTCCACGGTCACGCCGCGGCGCACGGCCACGGCTGCGGTCTGCTTGAGCCCCTCAACAGGGCCACCGCCGGCGGGGTTCACCGACGAAATCAACTCGAGGATTCGCATGCGGACCAAGTGTGCAGCTGCACTGTGTCAGCCCGATGAATCACGCCCCGTGGACCAATCGCGCTCGTTGCACGACACATACCGCTCCGGTAGTGCGGCGTTTATGTCACGTAGATGTCATGCAGAGTCCACTCGCGTTCAACACAGAGTCACTACATTGAGCGCCACAGTCGATCTACTTGTGGGAGGCGGATCGGTGAAAAGTCGGAAAGCGGCAATTTCGGTGCGGATCGGTGCGGCGGACGTTCGTAACGTCAAAGCTGTGGC
>FTFB01011370.1_pt1 | contig 14106 bp, 10 predicted proteins | sample 1658331 | NCBI WGS metagenome assembly FTFB01 (sample SAMEA3914816, study PRJEB12502) | metagenome | biome: forest; material: soil | place: USA | collected 2011-09-16 | depth 0.3 m | reverse complement strand
GTCGAACGAGCGCCTGATCAACTCGGGCTTCTTCCACGGCATCTGGGCGTTCGACTTCGCCACCGTGGGACGTCCGCGGGAGTTTGGCGTGCAGATGAACTTCAAGCTGAAGTAGCGGTAGTCTCAGCGGAAGAGACGGGGGCGTTGGCGAGCGATCGCCAACGCCCTTTTTTTAGTCGCGAGACCGCGGCATCAGCAGCTTGGCAACGAGCCCCGTCCAGCCGGTCTGATGCGACGCCCCGACGCCGCGGCCGGTGTCGCCGTGGAAGTACTCGTAGAACAACACGTGGTCACGAAAGTGCGGGTCGTCCTGTAGCTGCGGATGATGCGCGTACACCGGTCGCCGGCCGTGCTCGTCTTTCAGAAAGATCCGTGCGAGTCGGCGGCTGAGCTCGTCGGCCACTTCGCGAATCGACATGAAGACACCGGAGCCGGTGGGGCACTCGATCTTGAAGTCGTCGCCGTAGTAGTGGTGAAACTTCTGCAGTGACTCGATGATCAGGTAGTTCACCGGGAACCAGATCGGCCCGCGCCAGTTCGAGTTACCGCCAAAGAGCCCGGTGTCTGACTCGGCCGGCCGATAACCGACTGACAGCTTCTGGCCGTTCACGAGCTCGAATACGTACGGATTCGACTCGTGATGCCGCGACAGCGCGCGCACGCCGTAGTCGGAGAGGAACTCCGTCTCGTCGAGCATGCGGCTCAGGAGCTTCTTCATGCGGTGGCCGCGCAATAGCGAGAGCAACCGGCGGTGCTGCATACCCTCGGTCTGCCAGTGGGAGACCAGCTTCGCGAGATCGGGCCGATAGTGGAGGAACCACTTGAGACGGCGCGCGAACTCGGGGACCTGCTCCAGCAGCTCGGGCTCCAACACCTCGACGGCAAACAGCGGAATCAGGCCAACCATGGAGCGGACCTTGAGCTTTTGCATGCGCTCGTCCGGCAGGTGCAGAACATCGTAGAAGAATTTGTCCTCATCGTCCCAGAGTCCGATGCCGTTCTCTCCGATGTTGCTCATGGCATCGGCGATGTGCAGGAAGTGTTCGAAGAACTTCGTCGCGATGTCTTCGTAGACGTGGTTGTGCTTGCTGAGCTCGAGCGCTATTCGCATGAGGTTCAGCGAGTACATCGCCATCCAGCTCGTGCCGTCGGATTGATCGATGTGGCCCCCGGTCGGCAGCTGCGAGCTGCGGTCGAACACGCCGATGTTGTCGAGACCCAAGAACCCGCCCTGGAACACGTTGCGGCCTTCCGCGTCCTTGCGATTGACCCACCACGTGAAGTTCAACATCAGCTTGTGGAACACGCGCTCGAGAAACGCGATGTCGCCCTTGCCGCCGTTGCGCTTGCGGTCGATCTGGAAAACGCGCCACGTAGCCCACGCGTGCACGGGAGGATTCACGTCACCCAACGCCCATTCGTACGCGGGCATCTGGCCGTTCGGGTGCATGTACCACTCGCGCGTCAGTAGCACGAGTTGTTCCTTCGCGAATTCCGAGTCGATCAACGCGAGCGGAATCGTGTGGAACGCCAGGTCCCATGCCGCGTACCACGGGTATTCCCACTTGTCGGGCATCGAGATCACGTCGGCGTTGTTCAGGTGCGCCCACTCGCGATTGCGTCCGTTCTTGCGATTCGCGGGCGGCGGCACATGGCCCGGATCGCCGTTCAGCCATTCGGGCACGTCGTAGTAGAAGAACTGCTTGCTCCACACCATGCCGGCAAACGCCTGACGCTGCACGAGTGCCGCGTCGTCACTGTCGATGCCGTGCTGCAGCGCAGCGTAGAACTCGTCGGTCTCGCCCCGGCGCGCCGCCACGATGCCTGTGAACTTGGCGAACGGCTGCGCGAGCAGCTCGCGGCACAGGCGCACGCGCACGCTGTGCGCGCCGCCGGCCGGGATCACCGCGTGCATCAGTGCTGCGGCTTTGGTGCCCGTTTCCGCCGGATTCACGGCTGAGGGCTGGCCGTTCACGACGTAGTCGTGGAACGCGTCCTTGAAGAACCGCCCGGGCCCTTCCTGCCCGTACAGACGCGTCACGTTCGTCTCGTTGTCCGTGAACAGCAGCTCGGCGCCCGGCTCGACGTGGGCGAAGTAGCGCCCGAGCGTCGGGTGCTCGACCTCGATCACGTCGGGCGCGATTTTCTTCAGCGACGGCCGGACCGCTTCGTTCTTCCATGTCCAGCTGTTGCGGAACCAAAGCTGCGGCAGCAGCGTGAGCTCCGCCCGGTCGGGCCCGCGGTTGTGCGCCGTGATCGTCAGCAGCACGTCGCCGGGCTCTGCCTGCGCGTATTCGATGAAGACGTCGAAGTAACGGCCGTCCGCGAACGCGCCGGTATCGAGCAGCTCGTACTCCGACGCGCCGATCCCGCGCCGGCGGTTCTCTTCCACGAGATCCGCATACGGGAACGCCGTTTGCGGATACTTATAGAGCATCTTCAGATACGAATGGCTCGGCGCGGCGTCGAGATAGTAGTAGAGCTCCTTGACGTCCTCACCGTGATTGCCTTCGCTGTTCGTGAGCCCGAAGAGGCGCTCTTTGAGGATCGGGTCGCGGCCGTTCCACATCGCCACGCCAAGGCACAGCCGCTGCTCGGAATCGGAGAAACCCCCGATGCCGTCTTCACCCCAGCGATACACGCGGCTGCGCGCGTGATCGTGCGGGAAGTACTCCCACGCGTTGCCGTGCGGGCTATAGTCTTCGCGCACGGTGCCCCATTGGCGCTCGCTCAAATACGGACCCCAGAGTTTCCACGCCGCACCGGTCGTCGGCGTCTGCACGCGCTGCCCTTCGACGGTCGTGGCCGTGCCGGTGCGCGCCACCGCGCGCGATTTGGCAGCTCGGCGTCTCGTCGTTTGCCCTGGCCTCGCGGTGCGCCGCGCACGCGCGATCTCCGGCGGATTGGCACCCGGCTCCACGCGCATCGATGCCTGTTCGTCGGTTAGCTCCGTCATGACGCTCGTTCTCCCATGAGCCGCTGCGACGCACGCGCGGCAGTTTCGATCTCGACCCACGCGCGCAGCACCTCGGCCACGCTCCACGCCTGCGCGAAACACCCCTCGGGACGATGCGGCGCATCGCCGTCGAAGATTTCGCTAACGGTGCCGACGCACGCCTGCTTCAGGTGCGCAGCAACGCCCCGCAGCCACCCGCGAGCCGCGGCCGCGTCGCCGTATACGTGGTAGTGCGCGAGCGCAAACGGCCCGAGCAGCCAGCCCCACACCGTGCCCTGGTGGTACGCGCCATCACGCTCGCGCGGCCCGCCGCCGTATGCGCCGCGGTACTGCGACTCACCGGGCGCGAGGCTGCGCAACCCGAGCGGCGTCCACAACTGCTGCGCGCACACGTCGACCACGGCGCGCGCCTGCTCGTGCTCGAGCAGGTTCTTGTCGAGCGACACGGCGAAGATCTGGTTCGGCCGAAGGCTCGCATCGACGCGCCGCCCCTGTCGGTCGAGCTCACCGCTCGGTCCGTCGACCACGTCCGCGAGATAGCCGCGGTCCGGCAGCCAGAACCGACGCCGGAACGAGTGCAGCGTCGCGGCCGCGAACGTCGCGAACCGACGCTCGGCGAGCTCGTCGCCGAGCAGCGCCGCGAAGCTCTGCATCACGACTAGCGCGCGGTACCACAGCGCATTGATCTCCACGGGCTTGCCGATCCGCGGCGTCACGACCCAATCCCCGACCTTCGCGTCCATCCAGGTCAGTTGCACACCTGGCTCGCCCGCGAAGAGCAGACCGTCGCTGTCCGCGCGAATGCCAAAGCGCGTGCCACGGCGGTGCCACTCGACAATGTCGAGCAGCACGGGATACAGCTCCGCGACGAGCTGCCGGTCGCCGGTGGCCGCGAGGTATTGGTCGATGGCCACGAAGTACCACAGCGTCGCGTCGACCGTGTTGTACTCCGGCGTCTCGCCGGCGTCCGGAAAACGGTTCGGCAGCATGCCTTCGCTGACGAACGCGCCAAACGTTCGCAGCACGCTGGCCGCGATCTCGGGTCGGCCCGTCGCAAGCGTCAGGCCCGGCAACGCGATCATCGTGTCGCGGCCCCAGTCGCCGAACCACGGATATCCAGCGATGACCGTGTGCCCCGCCGCCGCGTGCCGATCGTCGGCACGTTGGGCGCTGCGGCGAACGACGAACTGGTCGGCCGCGAGCACGAGCTGCTTCGTCCAGTCAGGGCCATCGAGCGCCGCTGCGGCGAGCAGCTGCTCCTGCCGGCGGCGCTCGGAGGCATTCGCGAGCGCTCCGCCGATCGGCGCCACGCGCTCGGTCGTCAGCCACAGCGTCACGGTTTCACCGGGCGCGAGCTCCACGGAAAACCTGCCGGGCGAGAACAAATCCTCACTGTCGTCGAGCCCGCGCGCACGCTCGGCGCGGTGCCGGAAGTTCCAGTACCAGGCGGGCGCCGGCGCGAACGTGCCGCGGTCGAGTAACAGGCGATACGGGCGCGCGCCGTCGAACGCCGTAACCTCGCAGCCGCTTTCGACCACCGTGCTGCGCGGCATCCAGTCGGCGCCGCGGCCATGACTGTGGAAGTCGCGATACGTGCAGAGCGGGTTCAGATCGAGCGTGAGCGGCAACGAGCCGCGCAGCAGCGTGAAGCGCACGGCCGTCGTGTTCTCGCCGTGCACCATCACGATCCGCTGCTCGAGGAGCGCGTCCCCGAGCGTGTATTCCCACACCGGCAGCGAACCCTCGAGCCGAAACGCGTCGAGATGCTCGAAGCCGCGCGGATCGATCGTGCCGTCCCCGTACTCGTTGGCTGTGAGCCCGTAGCTGCGGCCACCGTATTGCGCGACGGTTTCGACCTTCGCGACCAGCACTGTGCGCTGCGCCGGCGGCTGCAGCGCGGCGACGAGCAAGCCGTGGTAGCGCCGCGTGCAGGCGCCCGCCACCGTGCCGGCCGCGAACCCGCCGAGCCCGTTGGTCAGCAGCCACTCGCGTTCGGCCGCACGTTCGAACCCGTCGACCTCGCTGCGGCCGAGCTCAATGACTGGCAGTGTCATCGGCGTCGTCGAGATCGGTCTCGAGGTCGGAGTCGCGAAGGAACGGCTCGCCGTGCAGGCCGGCGAGCCAAACCGCCGCTTTGAAATTCACGTCGCCATACAGCTCGTCGCCGCAGCCGCCGCGATCGAGGAAGCGTTCGTCGAGTCTCATTTGGGCATGCATGTTCGGTCTCCTGGAGGTTCGTTTCTGGGATCGCGTTACGCGGATTGCCGCGACAAGCCCACCTGGCCCATCCAGCGCGCGCACGCTTCTGCGAGATTCAAGTGTCGCGATGGCGACGTGATGCGGCGGCGATCGATTCGCTCGAGGGTGTCGGCCACGCGTTTCGGCGTGCCGAGATCGTTCCAGCCGCAGTACGGTACGGGCACCACACGCAGCGGTGCATTGGAGCCCTCGACCACACCGCGCGAGAAATCAATCTCCGGCAGCTCCGCGTAGAGCCGCTCGAGCGCGACTTCGGCCATCGGACCGCCACCCCCGTGCGCTCGCCACACTGCGGCGAACGCGGCGACCTCCGCCGGAAAGCGCCGCGCGACGAGTCCCACGAGCGCGGAAGCGCGCGCGACCAGGATGAAGCTGTTCCACAAAGCACGCCGGCGCAGCAGGGTCGTCGCGAGCTCGGCATTTGGTTTTTCGACGAAGCGCGCGATGTCGAAGCTGCCGTCGACTTGGGGCTCGCCGCGCTCGATGTAGCCGAGCTCGGGATCCGCCGTCTCCGGCGTAATGCCGAGGAAATGCACGGCGTCCGCAGAGCCGTACTCGGCGACTGCCAGCGCGCGCGACACGCAGCGGCGCAGGACGTCTTCCTTCGCCACATAGTGATCCGAAGGCAATACGGTCACGAGCGCGTTCGGGTCGTGCGCGAGGATGGCCGTGAGCCCGAGCAGAATGCCGTTCGCCGTGCCACGGTTCGCGGGCTGCACGAGCATGTTCTCGCGCGGCACGCGGTTCAAAGCCTGGTGCCAGAACAACCGATGCTCGGCGGCGACGACGACGAGCGTGCGGCGGGCCGTGCTGAACGCATGCGCGCGGTCGAAGGTCTCCTCGAGCAGCGACGCGCCGCCGTTCAGGGAGCAGAATTGCTTCGGCACTGCGCCACCGCTGCCGTCGGCCGTGAGCGAGCTCAAGCGCGTGCCGGAACCGGCGGCGAGAATCAGAGTCCAGCGATTCGGAATTTCGGACATTGCAGGCTCCCCGTGTTGGTCGCGCATACGCGCCTTGCGTTCGCGGAGGGAGATTGCAATCGGCGTGCCAGCGCGTGAGCCGCGAGGGCATTGGCGCACTTACAGGGCTTTTTTGTCCGCCGGCAGGCGACATTCGTCCCGCGGGTCCGCGGATCCACCACGGTTGGTGGCCGCGCCGCAACGTGTGATGGCCGCCGCGAGCGCGGCTTCAGTCCAAGTAGTCGCTCTTGCGAATGCCGAGCTTCTTCATGCGGTAGCGCGCCGTGCTCGGCTTCATGTCGAGCAGCTTGGCCGCGCCTTTCGGCCCTTCGACGATGCCGGCCGTGCGCTTCAGCACCGCGATGATGTGCTGGCGCTCGACCTCGACCAGGGTGTCGCCGTTTGCGGCAACCGCCGGTGACGGCGCGAGCCCCGCCATCGGCGCGCCATCTCTGGTCGCCACAGCGGCGCCAGCGCGTGCGTGGCCGCGCAGCTCCCAGTCGATCGCGAGCTTGTCGCCGGGCGAAGAGATCATGGCGCGCTCGATCACGTTCTGCAGCTCACGAATGTTGCCGGGCCAGTCGTAGCCCGCCAACGTTTCACGCACGCCGGGTGCACAGCCTGCGACGCGTCGTCCGAACTTCCGCGCATAGCGCTCGATGAAGTGGTCGACGAGCGCCGGGATGTCCTCGCGCCGTGCGCGCAGCGGCGGCACTTCGACCGGGAACACATTCAGTCGATAGAACAGATCCGAACGGAACCGGCCCGCAGCGATCTCGTCCTCGAGGCGGCGATTCGTCGCCGCGATCACGCGCACGTCGACGCGTTGCGTCTTCGCGCTGCCGACCGGCTCGAACTCGCGCTCCTGCAGCACCCGCAGCAGCTTGACCTGGGTGTCTAGCGGCAGCTCGCTGACCTCATCCAGGAACAGCGTGCCGCCGTCCGCGAGTTGAAAGCGGCCGATGTGCTTGTCGGTCGCGCCCGTGAACGCGCCTTTGACGTGGCCGAACAGCTCGCTCTCGACGAGCCCGGCCGAGATCGCGGCGCAGTTCAGCTTGACCATCGGCCGCTCGCGGCGCGGGCTGGCCTCATGGACGGCGCTCGCGATCAGCTCCTTGCCCGTGCCGGTCTCGCCGACGATCAGCACCGTGGCGTCCGTCGTCGCCACGCGCGCCACGTTGTCGAGCACGCGGCGCAGCACTGCGGACGAGCCGACCACGTTGCGGGCGTCGGCACCGAGCTCTTGCTTCAAGTACACGTTCTCGGCCTGCAGCCGCTGCTTCAACGCCTCGAGCTCGGCGAGTGCAGCGCGCAACTCTGCGGTTCGCTCCTCGACACGCCCTTCGAGCGTCTTGTTCGCGGCCGTGAGCTCGCGTTCGCATTCGCGCAGGCGCAGATGCGTGCGCACGCGCGCGAGCACCTCTTCCCACTGAAACGGCTTCGTGAGGTAGTCCACCGCGCCGGCCTCGAAACCCATGATCTTCTCGCGCGTATCGGCCAGCGCCGTCAGGAACAGCACAGGCGGTTCGGCGGTGGCGGGATTGCTCTTCAGGCGCCGGCACGTCTCGAAGCCGTTCATGTCCGGCATCATGACGTCGAGCAGGATCAGATCCGGTTTGCCATATTCGGCGCGCTCGAGCGCGCTGCGCCCGTCCTGCGCCACCAGCACGCGAAACGCCGCGCGGCGCAGGCATTCGAGCAGCGCGCCGAGGCTCGCGGCGTCGTCGTCGACGACCAGTATCGTGTGCGGCAAAGACGTCATGAATTCTTCTCTCTGTTGTCGATCAAGGCGTCGAGCGCCTGCTCCACGCTGCGCAAATCGAAGCGCGCCGCGTAGCTTCGCAGCTCGGCCGTCAGCGCCGGAAATTCCGCGGCAAGCGCATCGAGCATGGTGCCGAGCGCCATCACGTCGCCCGAACGTGCGCAGTCGCTGAGCTCGAGCAGTCGCGGCAACAGCGGCGCCGTAGCATCCACGGCAACCGCGGTTCGCGAAACGTCGCCGGCCACATCCGAGCCCGCGCGCAGCCACTCGATGCCAAGCTGCTCCGCGAGCACGGCGAGCAATTGCTCCACGTCGACCGGCTTCGTCATGAACGAATCGCAACCCATCGCGAGCGCGCGCTGTCGAGCTTCGTGGAATGCGTTCGCAGACAGGGCGACGACCTTCGGCTCCGGACCCTGCGCAGCGCGCAGCTGTCGCACGACTTCGAATCCGTCGAGCCCTGGCATCACGAGATCGAGCAGCACGAGATCGGGCGCATCGGCCTGCAGCGCGGCGAGCGCCGCGTTGCCGTCGTGGGCTTCGCTGACCTCGAAACCGAGTGGCCGCAACAGGCTCGTGAGCAGCGCGCGATTCTCGGCCACGTCGTCTGCGATCAGGACGCGGCGCACGGGTCCGCGGTAGCCGGTTACCCTGGCCGCGGCCACGGGCCGGCCGCCACCCGTGTGCTGCGCGCCCGTGGTCGCGAGTGTCAACGTGAAGGCCGTACCGTTGCCGACGCTGCTCGCCACGCCGAGGTGGCCGTGCATGGCTTCCGTCAAACGCCGCGTGATCGCGAGCCCCAACCCCAAGCCCTCGGCGCTGCTCGGCCCCACCTGATAGAACGGCTCGAAGATTCGCTCGAGATCGGCGGGTGCGATGCCGATGCCCGTGTCTTCCACGATGAACGTGAGGCGCCATTCGTCACCGACGCGCTTCTGCGCTTCGACGCGCAGCGTCACGGTGCCGCCGCGCGGCGTGAACTTCACGGCGTTGCCGAGCAGGTTGATCAGAATTTGCCGCAGGCGCCGATCATCGGCGCGAACGCGCTCAGGACACGTCCCCGCGAGCTCCGCGCTAAAAGCGAGGCCCGCGGCTTCCGCGCGCGTGCGGAACATAGCCTCGACGTCACGTACGAGCGCACGCAGGTCGAGCTCCACGAGCTCGATCTCGACGCGTCCCGCTTCCACACGGGCGAGATCGAGCACCTCGTTGATCAACGTCAGCAGGTGCTCGCCGGAGCGATGCACGGTCTCGATCTGCTGGCGTTGCTGCGCGCCGAGCGTCGTGTCGCGTTGCAGTAGTTGCGCGTAACCCAGGATCGCGTTCATCGGAGTGCGCAGCTCGTGGCTCATGCGGGCCAGGAATTCGCTCTTCGCGCGGCTCGCGGCCTCCGCTCCCTGGCGTGCCTGCTCGAGCTCGCGCTCGGCGGCGCAACGCTCGAGCGTGCTCGCCATGATCTCGCCGAGCAGGCGCAGCAGTTGCACGTCGGCGCGCAGCCAGCTGTGCGGCCGGCCGAACGTCACGAGCTCGAGAGCGCCGAGCCAGGCCGAAGAGTTCGCGACCGGCACGCTGATCAGTCCGCCGATGCCGGCGGCGGTGAGCGACTCGACGAACGGCACTGCCGCGGCAGCATCGAGCGACGGCACGTCGACGAGCTCGTCGCGTTTGCGCAGATGCTTGCGGGCCACGATCGGTGCGGCGGGCGCCGGCTCCACGCCGTCGGCACGCCACTCATAGTGCAGCTCGGCTTCGGCGCGGCCGGGAGAGTGCAAGAAAACCCGCGCGCGGTCCCACTTACCCCATACGCCGAGCCGCGCGAGCGCGCGCTCGAACGCACGCTCGAGGTCGTCCGGCCGCGCACCGACGAAGCCCGTGGCCACTTCCGTCAACAGCTGCTCCAGATTGAGCCGGTGCTGTAGCGCCTCTTCGGCGCGTTTGCGCTCGGTGATGTCGGCCAGCGTCGTGCGCGTGGCGACCGGCTTGCCGTGCTCGTCGAAGATCGGCAGCACATTCACGCTGGCCCAGATCACGCGACCGCCTGCTCCGCGGAATTCGAACTCCTCGCCGTACGTGGGCTTGCCCTCGAGGAAGCGCTGAAACACCTTGCGCGCGCGCGGCAAACCAAGCGGCGTGTCCGCGATCCAGTGCGTATACGGCTTACCGACGAGATCTTCCGGCGGCATGCCGAACAGCTCCGCCGCGCGTCGGTTCACGCGCTTGATCAGGCCGTCTGCGCCCGTGGACCAGTAGACGTTCGGCGCGTTGTCGTAGAGGTCGCGATACGCTTCTTCTTGCCTGCGCAGCGCCGCCTCGGCTTCCGTGCGCCCCGCAGCTTCGTAGCGCAGCTGCGTGTTCACGGCCGACAGCGTCGCGGTGCGCTCCTCGACGCGACGCTCGAGCTCGTCACGCGCACCCTCCAGCTCGCGAGTGCGCTCCAGCACGCGCTGCTCGAGCTCCTGGTTCATGGCCGCGAGCGTGCGCTCGGCGCGCTGATGCTCGAGCTCGGCCGTCGCGCGGCTCGCGCAGATCCGGAGCGCACCGAAATGGGCTTCGTCCCAGCTGCGCTCGCGCGTGTCGATGACGGCGACGTGACCCATGATCTCGCCGGTGCGGCTCTTCAGCGGAATCGCGAGATAGCTCTCGGCCGCCAAAGCCTCGAGTCCCTCCCGATCATCGGGAAATTGCTCCACCACCGCGCGCTCGAACACCACGATGTCGCCGCCCAGCACGCGCTCGCAGGGCGTACCGGCCAACGCGAACGGCGGGACCGCCATGAGCTGATCGCCGTACCAGAACACGAGGGGCTCGGCGCGCGTGTTTTCCTGCGTGAACTCGCAGACGAACGCGCAGCGCGCTGCGAGTGTGCTCGCGAGGGTTTGTGCGAGCTTATGAAAGAACTCCGGGCCCGTGAGGCCCGCCAACGACCCGTCGAGCGTCCAGAGCAACTGAGCCGACACGCTAGCGTTCGGTTCAACTACCACGGACGATCCCGAATGAACGGCGTTGGCGCGTACAGAACAACGAGTACCTCTCCCGAAGTATAGCCGCGCGGCGCGGGTGCAGCCCGGTCAGACCGCGTGCGCCGGCGCCATGCTCGGCGCGCGTTTCGGCGCGCGCACGAGCAGATGATCCACGGACGCCCGGCCCGGCCCGAAGACGATCAGCACGACAAGGCCGAAGCCCCACATGATGTGCTGACCCAGCGCCGCTTCGAAGCCTTCGCTGAGCAGCACGTCCGAGTACGACACGACGGCCATGACGTTCACGGCCGTCAAGCCGATTGCGCCGAGCCGTGACGTCAAACCGACGATGAGCAGCGCGGGGAATGCGATTTCACCGGCCGCGCCCATGACCGCGGCGATCTCCGGTGGCAACACCGGGGTGTGGTACTCGTTCTGGAACAGGAACAACGTGTTCTGCCAGTTCGTCACCTTGAGCCACCCGGACTTCAGGAAGTCCCAGCTCACCCAGAGCCGCACGCCGAGCAACAGCAGCGACTCGAAATTGCCGAACAGGCGCGCCGGAGTCACGACGAGCCATTGAACGAGGTTCTCGAACATGTGCATTGCCTCCTGAAGTCGGTGAACAGGTTCAGCGTCGCGAGCCGCGCGAGCGCTGTGTTGAGATCGAAGGGTTCGGACGCCGCAAGCGCCGTCGCGTGCGCGTCTTCGAGCGTCTCGCCGTCGGCCAGACTGCGCGCGAACGCGAACGTGCCGGTGTCCAAGCCGTGCAACCGCACTTCCGCACGGGAGCGCAGCAGCAGCACGTGCTCGGCACCGGCGCCAAGCGCGACGGGCCGCACATCCGCGGCCTGATGTGCCTCCCAAATGGACAGCACGGGGTAGCGAGACGTCACGAATCGGCTGCTCGGATGCAACACGAAGCGCAACTCCGAATACTGATCGGGATCGATTGCGGCGAGCGCCCGCAGATCGAGGGGCTTCGCGTCTGCGGCCGTTTCGGCCTCGGCGTACGCCCACTCGAGACGCGCCACGTCCGCGAGGTACGCGAAGGTGGTGTCGCGGTAATAGATGTCGAGCAGCGCCGCGAGCTCCGCGCCGAACCGGCCGAGATCGCCGGAGCGGGACGGAAAGTCGCGCGCGAGCTCGCGCGCCAAGCCGCGAAAGCACGGCTCGCCGACGAGCCGCTGCACAACAGGATACGTCGCCGCGAGCGTTTTCTCGAACGTCACGCGGGCGTTGTTGCGATACACGGCGAGCCGCGCCCCCGAGCGATCGACGGAGCCCGCCACGATCGAGAGGTCGTCATCGAGCGCGATCGCGCGATACGCCCTCTGCTGGAGCTCACGCAGCGAGTTCATGGCGCATCCCCATAATCTGGTTGGCCCGATCGGCCTCGTCGAGCAGCACGCCAAGAGCCGGCAGCTCGGAATCCCATTCGATCAGTGTCGGCACGTGGCCGAGGCGCTCGGTGGCGCGCGCATACAGATTCCACACGGCCGGGCACACGCGTGCGTTGTGCGTGTCGACGACGATTTCCTCGCCGTCGTATTCCTGCACGCTGTGTCCGGCGAGATGGATTTCGCCCACGAGTTCGGCTGGCATCGCGTCGATGAACGCAGCCGCGGACGTGCCGTGGTTGCGCTCGTTCACGTAGAGATTGTTGACGTCGAGCAGAATGCCGCAGCCCGTACGCTGCGCGACCTCGACCATGAAGCACGCTTCCGGCATCTCGGCCGCGAAGCGCAGATAGCTCGAGACGTTCTCGAGCAGAATCGGTCGACCGAGCGCGTCCTGGGTCTCGTCGACGTGCAGGACAACGAGCTCGAGTGCCTCGCGCGTCGCCGGCAACGGCAGCAGGTCGTTCAAATAGCGGCCGCCGACGGAGCTCCACGAAAGATGCTCGGACACGAGGGCGGGCTCGTAGCAATTCAGAAGCTCGCGTAGCCGACGCAGGTGCGCACGATCGAGCGCGTCCGTCGAGCCCAGCGACAGCCCCACACCGTGAAACGAGAGCGGATAGTTGCGGCGAATTTCCGTCAGCACCGCATGCCCCGCCCCGCCGCGCGCGAAATAGTTTTCGCTGTGCACCTCGAGCCATGCGGCGCGCGGCCGGCCTTCGAGGAACGCGCGCTGATGGGCCGAGCGAAGCCCGATCCCGGCCGAAGCCGGGATCGGGGTGGCCAGCGCTCGCGGGGGAACGAACGCGTCCATGAACTTACTTCGCGGCCAGCGTGCCGTTGACGATGCGCTCGCACGTGCCCTTCGGCACGTAGACCCACTCTTTGCCGTTCGCTTCGGCTTTGGACTGCCCTTGGCAGGCGTGGCCATTCGCCGCGCAGTCGTTCTTGCCGGCTTTCGTCACGCCGTAGCACTTCTCTGCGTCGAACTTCGGCGTCGGGGCTGGCTCAGCGCGCAGCGCGACCTGCGCCAGAGCGACGAGCCCGCTCACTGCCGAAACGATCAAAGCCTTCTTCGCGTTCATTGCCGAGTTCTCCTGATGAGGTTGGTGGTGGTGGGCGTAAACGCCCGCTCGTGAGTCCCATTGCAAAGGCGATGCCAACGCCTCAAGACAGCGAGAAACGTGGGTTTCCGGCGGATCTCGCTGCGTTGCGGATCCGCAGCCGCGGACGGCCGCCGGCGCGCCACCACTATTCGCGGGCCGCCGCTGCTATTGGTGGATGCCGGGCCGTCCACTACGATACCGGCCGCAAGGAGATTGACGATGCGTGTGGCGGTGCTGGGCGTGGGCGGCGTGGGCGCGTATTTCGGCGCGCGGCTGGCGGCCGCGGGCAACGACGTCGTGTTCATCGCGCGCGGCGCGAATCTTGACGCGATCCGCGAGCGCGGGCTGCGCGTCGACAGCGTGCTCGGCGACCTGCTGATTCGGCCCGCGCAAGCCAGCGACGATCCAGGCGCGTTCGGCGCCGTGGACTACGTGCTGCTCGGCGTCAAAACCTGGCAGATCGCGGAGCTCGCGCCAAAGCTGAAGCCCCTGTTGAAGCACGACACACTGATCGTGCCGCTGCAAAACGGCGTCGAAACACCCGACGAGCTCGGGCGGGCGCTCGGTTCGCAATACGTCGGGGGCGGTTTGTGCGCCGGATTCAGCTTGATCGAGGCACCGGGTCACATACGCCACCTCGGTGGAGTGACGTTCATACGTTTTGGCGAGATCGACGGCACGAAGACATCGCGCGTGCTCGCCCT
>FTFB01005582.1_pt1 | contig 14110 bp, 9 predicted proteins | sample 1658331 | NCBI WGS metagenome assembly FTFB01 (sample SAMEA3914816, study PRJEB12502) | metagenome | biome: forest; material: soil | place: USA | collected 2011-09-16 | depth 0.3 m | reverse complement strand
GTGCGTACTGCGGTACTTCTCACGGGCCGCGCCCAGGGTTCAACGGGGTCGAGACGACCCGTACGGCCACGGTCAACCGCGATGTCCTACGTGCAAGACGCTCAATTGCGCGGGACCCCGACGATAACGGCGCTGCGCGCCGAGAAGAAATACATTTACTTGCGGCCGATGCGCACGGACAACGGCCAGCTGACGACCCTTGTGCCACCCCAGAGTGGTTCGAGCTCTGCGCCCACCGCAACAACCGGATCGTCGCCGTTGCGATCGACATAACGGCCGGTCGCAGACCAGCTGCGCAGGTAGCCGAGGAACTGGGGCAGCGTCCATTGCTCGTGCATGCTGAGGCTGGGGGCCTGCATTTCCAGGAACGGAAATTCGAGCGTGCGATAGCCATCTTCGACGATACGGCGCTCGAGCGGCCAGAAGGGTCCGACCGTGTCCGAGTAGAACCTCTGGACGATGCGATCGATGCTCGTAGTGTTGGTGCGCGGGGTGGCATAGGACCACACTGCCAGCACGCCTTCGGCGCGCAGCACGCGGGCGACTTCACGGTAAAACCCGTCCCGCTCGAACCAGTGCAGCGACTGCGCAACCGCTACCAGGTCGACCGACTCGCTCTCGAGCCCACTCTGCTCGGCTCGTGCCACGGCGTAAGTCACCCGCGGATGAGGCTCGGCGGCTGCGATCTGCTGTGCGCTCGCATCCGTGGCGATGACGGAATCGAAGCGCTCCGCCAGATCGCGCGTCGCCTGGCCGCTGCCGCACGCACAATCCCACGCGCGCTGCCGCAACTTGCAGGCTTGTGCAACGAAATCGAACAGGGCGGACGGGTAATGGGGCCGGAACTGGGCGTACTCGGCCGCGAGACGCGAAAAATGATCCTTGAATTGCGTAGGGTCCGACACGAGCACGGATGCTACGGCGGCCCCTCTATACCCGGCAAGAATTCTTGGCGGCGCGAGCCCGTGACGAGCATAGCGGCGTTCTCGGCTAGAATTCACGCCCCGGCGCAGCGCGCCGCCGCGAACGATCACGGGTTCTTTGCATGGCGACAGACGGCCGCGTTCCGGTTACGGTGCTGACGGGCTTTCTCGGCTCGGGCAAGACCACACTTCTGAACCGCATCCTGTCCGAGCACCACGGCAAGCGCATCGCGGTGATCGAGAACGAGTTCGGCGAGGTGGACGTCGACACCCAACTCGTGATCGGCGCGGAGGAGGAGATCTTCGAAACCGCGAACGGCTGCATCTGCTGCACGGTGCGCGGGGATCTGATCCGCATCCTCGGCCAGCTCGTGAAGCGCCGCGATCGGTTCGACTACGTGTTGATCGAAACGACCGGCCTCGCGGATCCCGGCCCGGTCGCGCAGACCTTCTTCATCGACGACGATCTCAAGGAACAGTTCGTGCTGGATGCGATCGTGACGCTCGTGGATGCGAAGCATTCCGAGCAGCACCTCGGGGAGGCACGTGTGGCGGGCGAGCAGATTGCTTTCGCCGACGTGATCCTCATCAACAAGACGGATCTCGTCGCGCCCGCCGATCTCGCACGCGTGGAGCGCCGCATCCGCTCGATCAATCCCCGTGCGAAGGTCTTGCGGGCTCACACGGCAGACGTTCCCATCGACAGCGTGCTCGGCCTCGGCGCATTTGATTTGAGTCGTGCGCTCGCGGTTGACGGCGAGTTTCTCGAGCCCGAGTACCCCTTCGAATGGGCGGCGGTGTACGCACTCGGGCGCGGCCAGCTGCACATTCGCGCGGGCGACGCACACCCGCACACTCATACGCACACCCATACGAACTCACACAGGCCTGCAGATCCATCTGCGCATTCGGATGCGCATGACTCGGGCGACGAGCCCGACCGTCACGATTCACACCCCGATCATCGACACGACGGCCTCGGTCTCGTGATCCTGCCGGCCGCCGCCGCGACTGTGGCGGCGCTCGATGAGCAGTTGCAAGCGGCGGTTCGCGCGTTTTCAGCAGATGCAGCCGACGTGTCGTGCGGTGGGACGCTGGCTCCCGGTGCGGTTCTGCAGCGTATCGACGTCGGTCATGAGGGCGCCGAGTTCACCTTGCAGGTGAACGAGCCCGGCGCCTATGCCATCTTCTGCGAGCACGCCCCTGAGGAATTCTCGTTACGGTTCGAGGGTGTCACGCCCGCTGCCGAGCGGCAGTTTGCGTCACACCACCATCACGAAGACGAAATTGTTTCCGTGGGCATCTCGGACCCGCGGCCGCTCGATGAGAAGAAGCTCAACGACTGGCTGAGTTACCTGCTGCAAAGCCAAGGCCAGGACATCTTCCGGATGAAGGGCGTGCTCAACCTGCGTGGCGCAGAGCGACGCTATGTCTTTCACGGCGTACACATGATGTTCGACGGCCGGCTCGAGCGGCCGTGGGCGGACAGGCCGCGCCGCAACAGCCTCGTATTCATCGGGCGCAAGCTGGATCGACAGGAGATCGAGGCCGGCTTCGAAGCCTGCATCGCATGAGCACGGCGGTCCTGACGCCGCGTGCGGACGTCATGCTCGATACGTACATCGTCGACTGCGTCTGGTCGACTGATGGCCGCTCGCTGGCCGTAGCGGGTGGCGAAGGCGCGGTAGTGCTCATTGAGGGTGCGAGCGACCGGCCGCAGGTGCGGGCGCTTGGGGAACACGGGCTAGGCGTCATTGCGATCGCCTGGCAACCCGGAGGAACCGTCGTCGCCTCATCGGGACAGGATGGGGCACTCGTGCTGTGGGACTCGCGCAGCGGCGGGAGCGACGCAACGCGACGTATCCGACCCGGTACCGCGTGGACCGAGCACCTGGCCTACTCACCCGACGGCAAGCTTCTGGCCGCCGCAACCGGTAAGACGCTTGCGCTCTGGGACAATAAGGGCGGGCGCGTTCATCAATTCGAGCCGCACCCGAGCACGATCGCCGCGATCGCCTGGGACCGGCCCGGCCGGGATCTGGCAGCGGCAACGCAGGGCGGCCTCTCGAGTCATCGCGTCGAACCGCCGCAGTTCGTGACGCGCCGCTACGCCTGGCCGGCGGCGTGTCTCACCGCCGCCTTCAGCCCGAACGGCAAAGTGCTCGTGAGTGGCACGCAGGATGGGTCCGTGCATTTCTGGATGCTCGCCACGGGCCGCGATTCGCAGATGCGCGGCTACGGATCCAAGGTAACGCTGACTCAATGGAGCGCCAACAGCCGCTACCTTGCGACGGGCGCCGGCTCGGAGATCGTGGTGTGGGATTTTGGGGGCAAGGGGCCCGAAGGCTCGCATCCGCTCGAGCTGAGGGGCCACACGGAGCGGGTCAGTTGTCTTGCATTCCAGCCCGGGGGGCCGTGGCTCGTGTCCGGCGGGCGCGACTGGCGCGTGTCGCTTTGGCTACCCGGCAAGGCCACGCAGGCCTTCGATGCGCATCTCGTGGGGGCCGATGTGACCGTCGTGCGCTGGTCGCCGGATGGCCGCAAGGTCGCGGTCGGCACAAGCAAAGGAGCTCTGACGATTTACGAGCTGGTGACGAAGTCCTGAAGCCTAAACGAGCTGACGAGTGCTTGCGGAGGCGCTCACGATGACGGCGAACGCAGCTCCATCACCGCACCCGCAGGCACACGCATCCGCTGCCCGCTCACGAGGCTCGCGTATGCGTACGTCTGGGCGCCAAACGCCTGAGCCCAGGTGAACTGGCGCAGCACGAGCGCGCGCGCGGCCGCACCGACGGAGTCAATGTCGCGCTCATAAAGCGCGATGATGGCCTCCGCCATACTCTCGCCACTCCCGGGCTGCGCGAGGACGCCAACCCTCTCGTCGACAATCTCCGGAATGGCGCCCGCGCGCGCCGCCACCACCGGCCTGCCGCACGCCATGGCTTCGAGAACCACGAGCCCGAACGTTTCCCGGGTGCCGGCATGCACGAGCGCGTCCACCGAGGCGAGCCACTGCGCAAGCTCGTGGCTATCGCGGCGATACGGAAGCATGGTCACGTTCGGGGTAGGCCGCGCCTCACGATCACCGCCGATCAACAGCAGGTGATATGGCCGCCCGAGCCGCGCGAAGGCGTGCAGCAGTACGGGCAGATTCTTCTCGCCCGCAAATCGTCCCGCGTACGCCAGCAGGCGCGTATCGGCCGGGAGCCCGAGCCTCGAGCGCAGGTCCAGAGTGCGACAGGCCGGTGTGAACACCTCCGAGTCGACGCCCAGAGGCTGATGCACCGTGTGCGGCACGCCGAGCTCGTTGAGAAACGCACACATCAGCCGGCTGGGCGCGAATACGACGTCAAATCGCTCGTACAGCCAGCGCACATACCGCCCGATGACGCGCTCACTCATGGATCCGATGCGCCGGCTGATGATCTGCGGCACGTTGGAGTGATAGAACGCTGCCAGTGGTATGCCCCGGCTGCGCGCCACGCGCCACGCGCACCAGGCGGGGTGAAAGGCGTCGCCGGCCTCGATGAGATCCGGCTCGAGCTCGGCCAGCAATTCCGCCCACCGACGCGGATTGAGCGGCAGCCGATAGTTGAACGTGCCGGGCAGCACAGGGCCCGCCACCGTGCACAGGCCCCCGTGCTCAAGATGCTCCTCATCCCCAGGGACGAGGATCGAGTGTCGCCACGACGTGTGCGCGCGAAGCCAAGCGTGCTTAGCGTTCAGGTAGCGCTTAACACCGCCGCTCGTCGGAGAATAGAACAGGGTCGTGTCGACGAGGTGCATGCGGGTCACGAAGACGTTACGGCTTTGAAATACCAGCAAACTTCGGGCCTGCATTGCACCTTTATGACGTAGACCTGTCAAGCTCGTTGCAGCGCTCGGGCTCGCTGCGCAAGACTTCCAACGACCGAGTGCCGCAAGACGCATATCGAGTGCCGGAGACGCATATGAAGTATCCGATGATGGTCGTGGTGTTGGTGCTCACGCTCTTCGACATCTCGACGAACCGCGCGCTCGCCGCCGTGGACCCGGCGCAGCTCGATACACTCACGCGGGCCCTGGAGCCGAAAGTGATCGAGTGGCGGCGCGATATTCACGAGCATCCGGAGCTTTCCAATCGCGAGGTCCGGACCGCTAAGCTCGTGGCGGAGCACCTCAAGCGTCTGGGCCTCGAAGTTCAGACAGGCATCGCGCACAACGGTGTCGTGGCGCTCCTGAAAGGCGGTTTGCCGGGCCCGACGATTGCGCTGCGCGCCGACATGGATGCGTTGCCGGTCACGGAAAAGACGGACGTGCCCTTCAAGTCACATGCGACGGGAACGTATCGCGGTGAAACGGTCGGCGTCATGCATGCATGTGGGCACGATGCGCATACCGCCGTGCTCATGGGTGTGGCACAGACACTCGCGCAGGTCCGTCGGGCGCTCCCGGGTGACGTGCTCTTCATCTTTCAGCCGGCCGAGGAAGGCGCTCCGGACGGAGAAGAGGGTGGCGCGCAACTGATGCTGAAGGAAGGTCTGTTCGACAAATATCATCCGCAGGTGGTGTTCGGGCTGCACGTGTGGGCGCCGCTGCGCGTCGGAGAGATCGGGCTGCGGAGCGGTCCACTGATGGCCGCCTCGGATCCGTTCCAGATCGAGGTGCTCGGCAAGCAGAGTCACGGCTCACAGCCGTGGCACGGCATCGACCCGATCGTGATCGCCGCGCAGATCACCAACTCGCTGCAGACCATCGTCAGCCGCCAGGTCGACATCACCGCGAATCCCGCCGTCGTCACGATCGGGGTCATCAAGGGCGGAATCCGCAACAACATCATTCCGGACCGCGTCGAGATGATCGGCACCATCCGTACCTTCGACAGCGACCAGCGCACTGACATCATCGCGCGCGCGAAGCGCATCGTTGAGAGCACCGCCGCGGCGAGCGGAGCGACGGCTACCTTCCAGATCCAGCCCGGCGGCTACCCCGTCACGCTCAACGATGACGCTCTTACGGACCGCATGCTCCCGACGCTGCAGCGCGTCGCCGGCGTGAGCAAGGTGCACCTCATGCCGCTCGTGACCGCGGCCGAGGACTTTGCGTTCTTTGCCCAGAAGGTGCCGAGCCTGTTCTTCTTCGTGGGCATCACGCCGGCGGATCAGAATCCGGCCGAGGCGCCCGCGAACCATTCCGATTACTTCTACCTCGATGAGAGCGGCATTCCGCTCGCCTCGCGCGCCATGACGCAAGTCGCGGTGGATTATCTGCAGGCCACGAACCGCTGATTCTTGCGCCGCTCCACGCGTTCCTCACGCACTCGCGAGGCTCGAAGCGATCGGCAGGCGGCGAATGCGCTTGCCGGTGGCGGCGAAGATGGCGTTGCACACAGCGGGGGCGATGCACGGTGTGCCGGGCTCACCGATCCCGCCCATTTGCGCATTGCTCGGCACGATATGCGTGTCGACGACGGGCATCTCATTCATGCGCAGCGGCGCATAGTCATTGAAGTTGCTTTGCTGCACGCGGCCGTCCTTGAGCGTGATCGCACCGCGCAGCGCCGCCGACAGGCCATAGACGATGGCGCCTTGCATTTGCGCCTCGACCTGATCCGGATTGACCGCCATGCCGCAGTCCACCGCACAGGTCACTCGATGGACGCGAACCTCGGCTCCCTGTACGGAAACTTCCGCGACTTGCGCGACGATGCTGCCGAACGATTCCTGCAGCGCCACGCCGCGAAAACGCCCTGGGGCGGGCTTGGTACCCCAACCGGATTTCTCCGCCGCCATGTCGAGCACGGCGCGATAACGAGGCTTGTCTGCAAGCATTGCGCGCCGCAATTCCACGGGGTCCTTGCCACCCGCCGCCGCCAGCTCATCGACGAAGGAATTCACGGCGAACGCGGTGTGCGAGTGCCCGACCGAACGCCACCACTGCACCGGCACTGCATTCGTGGGGCTGTGCAGATCGACGTGCAGGTGCGGCACCGCATAGGGCATGTTGCCCACGCCCTCGACACTCGCCGGGTCCACGCCGTTCTTGATCATCCCGCGGAGCATGTCCACGGCGGCGAAGATCGATTGACCGACGATCGTGTGACGCCACGCGAGCGGCATGCCGCTCGCGTCGAGCGCGCCGCGCACCCGGTGCAGGAAGAACGGGCGATACCAGCCGCCGCGCATGTCATCTTCGCGCGTCCAGACCACCTGCACGGGCTTGCCGACGCCATTGGCGACGTGCACGGCTTCGACGACGAAGTCCGACGCCGGGTTGCCACGCCGACCGAAGCCGCCGCCGAGGAACGTCGTGTGAATCTCGACCTGCTCGGGCTTGAGGCCGAGCGCCGCGGCGGCCAGGAGCGCATCGCCCGACTGCCACTGCGTGCCAGTCCAGATTTCACACTTCCCCGGAGTGACGTGTGCTACGCAGTTGAGCGGCTCCATGCACGCGTGGGCCAGAAACGGCGTTTCATACTCCGCTTCGATCACACGCCTGGCTTTCGCGAGCGTTCCTTCGGCATCACCGACGTTCTTCGCGACCGAGCTGCTCGGGGTGCCTGCGAGGCGCCGATATTCGGCGCGCAGGCTCTCGGTGGACAGCGAGGCGCCTGCACCGAGATCCCACTTCACCTCGAGAGCGTCGCGCCCGCGCCGCGCCGCGAAGGTATTTTTGGCAAGCACGGCGACGCCGGAGGGTACTTGCTTCACGTCCACGACGCCGGGTACTGCCCGCGCCGCTGTGTCGCTGAACCCGGTGACCTGCGCGCCGAAGACCGCAGGGCGCGCGATCATGGCCACGAGCATGTCCGGCCGCCGCACGTCGAGCCCGAATTGCACCTGCCCGGACACCTTGCCGGGGCTGTCCAGGCGCGGCACGCGCTTGCCGATGTATCTGAAGTCCTTGGGATCTTTCAGCCGCACGTCCTTGGGGGGCTCGATCTTTGCGGCGAGCGTGACCAACTCGCCGTAGCGCTTGCGCCGCTGACCGTCGGTGACGGTTCCGTTCACGGTGGTGAGCTTCGTGGGGTCGATCTGCCAGCTCTGCGCAGCGGCCGTGATCAGCATCGCCCGGGCCACGGCACCCGCCTTGCGAAGCGGTTCGTAGGTCGTGTTCGTCGAGGAGCTGCCGCCCGTGAGCTGGGTCGGAAACATGGGCATGTTGAACGCGGAGTTGACGGGAGCGAACTCGACCTGGACGCGCGCCAGGTCCACGTCCAGCTCCTCGGCGACGAGCATCGGCAAGGTGGTGTATATCCCCTGTCCCATTTCGGATTTTCCGATGATGATCGTGACCGTGTCGTCCGGTGCGATGCGCACGAACGCGTTGGGACTGAACCGGACGGCCGCGGCGCCGGACTCACCCCCGTGCATTCGACGAGCCACCTGGATGCCCACGACCAAGCCGCCGAGGACGACCCCGGCGCCGATCAGAAAATGCCGCCGCCCGAGGTCCGCATCGCCCGATCCTACGAATTCAGCCATAGCGCTCACCTATGTGCGATTACCGGATGGTACGGGTTTGCCACCGTGTGCGCGAAATCCACGTGGACTCTGGTCATTGGCCGCGCGATGTGCGATTTACCAGGCCGTGCGGACAACCTAGCGTCATCCGCGCGGTCTATAACGCGTTCCAAGGAATTTCGCGAGCGAGACTTTACGTTCCCAGCGGCGCACCTCGCGCCACCAACCATACCGGCATCGCGGTTCGCGATGTCAGTTAAGTCCCGGCCGCAGGCCGTGAAATGAGGGCAGGTCGTGGACAACATTCGATTTCTCAGCATCTGGGCGGCCGCGGCCGCGGGGTTGTTGTCGGCGTGTGCGGACCACAGCGCGGTCAGGTCGACAACGAATGCGCCCCTGGTCCTGGTCGCCGGCGCGACCGGTGGCACGGGCCAGGAAGTCATCGAGCAGGCACTGGCCAACGGCTATCGCGTCCGCGCTCTGGTGCGGGATGAAGTGAAGGCTCGCGCCCTGTTCGCAGATCGCGTGCAATACGCGGTAGGTGACGTGCGGAAGCCCCATTCGCTCGGGAAAGCGGTCAGGGGTGTGGACGAGGTGGTCTCGGCGCTGGGATCCAACGTCCAGCGCGATCCCGAGAACAGCCCGGAGCGCGTCGACTACGCGGGCGTGAAGGCACTCGCGGAGGCTGCGAAAGCGGCCGGGGTAAAGCAGTTCGTCCTGGTCTCATCGATGGGTGTGACCCATCCGGGCCATCAGCTGAACCCGATGCTCGAAAATATCCTGGAGTGGAAGTTGAAGGGAGAAGACGCGGTGCGCGCGACGGGTATCAACTACACCATCATCCGGCCAGGTGAGCTCACGAACGAGCCGGGCGGCCAGCGGGGCGTGCGCATCATGCAGGGTGACCAGCCGGAAGCCGGCGGCAGCATTGCCCGCATGGATGTCGCGGCGGTGCTCGTGAATGCGCTTGGGCGGCACGAGCTGTACGACACGACGTTCGAGATCGTCGGCGATACCAGCTCGAAGCGCATCGTATGGGCGCGGCTCTATACCGGACTTGCGCCCGATGCCCGCTGACGAGCGTCGCGCGGGCCCCTTGAGCCGGTTCCTGGTACGCGTTGCAGCCATCGAGCCGCGCGAGGTGCCCGCGGTGGTCGCGGCATTCTGCTTGTTCTTCTTTGTACTCGGCGGATATTTCGCAGTGCGGCCGGTGCGGGAGACGGTGGGCACGATTCTGGGCAGGGATCGCGTCGCCGGTCTGTACTGGATCACCTGGGGAGCCTCGCTCGCGATCATTCCGATCTACGGGTACCTCGTGGGTCGCTTCCGGAGGAGCCTGTTCCTGCCCTGGATTTACGGAGGAGTGGCGCTCGCACTGGCTCTCGTCGGCGTGACGTTCCGGGCCGACGAGAACAGCGTCGCGGTCGGCCAGTTCTTCTATGTCTTCATCAGTGTTCTGAACCTGTTCGTGGTCTCGGTGTTCTGGAGCTTCCTGCTCGAGCTGTTCGACAACCGCCAGAGCAAGCGCCTGTTCGGGTTCATTGCCGCGGGCGGCACGGCCGGCGCGCTGGTCGGCCCCGCGATCACCGACTTCGCCGTCGCGCACATTGGTAACAGCGGCGTGCTGTTCCTCGGTGCGGGAATGTTCGCGATCGGCATTGCGTTTCAGCGCACTCTCATTCTCATCTGGCGGCGCGAAGCCGCGGGTGCGGCGCCCGTCAGCGCGAGCAAGGAGCGTCCCGCCGGCGGTGGACAGGTGCGCGGCGACCGCGCGATCGGCGGCAACCCGTTTGCGGGCTTTGCGATCGTGCTACGTTCGCCGTACCTGCTCTCGATTGCATTGTTCGTCGTGCTGCTGGCCTCGGTCAGCACGTTCCTCTACTTCGAGCAGCTGCGGCTGGTCGAGGAGACGTTCGCGAACACCACGGATCGCACGCGAGTTTTCGCGCGGCTCGACTGGATCGTGCAGGGTCTGACGATCGTCGCGCAGATCTTCATCACGGGCCGAATTGCCTCCCGCCTCGGGCTCACGGCGCTGCTCATCATCGTTCCGGTGGCGATGATCTTCGGTTTCATTGCGCTCGCGACCTATGGCACGTTCGCCGTGCTCGCAGTGGTGTTCGTGCTGCGGCGGGCGGGTGAGTATGCGTTCGTGCGACCCGGACGCGAGATGCTGTTCAGCCGGGTCGATACCGAGACCAAGTACAAGGCCAAGAGCCTGATCGACGTGCCGATCTATCGTCTCGCGGACGCATCGTCCGCGTGGGTCAAGACCGCCATCGAGCACAACGGCGTCGGTCCGGCCGCGGTCGCGATGCTCGGTGCGGGCATTGCCGGGGTCTGGGCCCTCAATGCCTGGTATCTCGGCCGCAAAGCCGACGCGACCACGGCCGCTGCCAACGCGGCGGACGATGCGGCGGCGGCGCACGCGGCCACCGCAGCATCACGCCGCAGTTGATTGAGGCTCGCGCGCCTCGCGCGCACCGTTGATGGCTTCGATCACTTCCTCGGCGCTGGCGAAGCGCTCGTCGCGCGACTTCGCGAGCAGCCGCGCGAGCAGCCCCTGATAGTGGGCGAACCCATGCGGTAGCTGCGGGAGCGGTGCGTTGACGTGCTCCTGCAGGATTTCGATCGCGGAGTTCCCCGAGAAGGGTTTCCGCCCCGTCAGCATTTCATAGAATATGATGCCGAGACTGTAGAGATCGGTACGCGAATCGAGTTGCTCGCCGAGCGCCTGCTCCGGGCTCATGTAGTAGGGTGACCCGCGCAGCACGCCGGTGCGGGTGCTCTGCAGACCTCCCTCGAGGTTGCGCGCGAGGCCGAAGTCGATGAGCGCGACGTCATCATTCTCACGCAGCATCACGTTCGGCGGCTTCAGGTCACGGTGCAGAATCCCTGCGTGATGCACGATGCGCAGCGCCGCAGCGATGTGTTCGACGTAACGCAACGCCTCGCTTTCCGTCAGGCCCTGCTGCAGCCGCGCCTTCAGGTCGCCGCGCGGGAAGTACTCCATTGCGATGTATTCGCGCCCCGCGCACACGCCGTAGTCATGCAATTCGACGATGGCGGGGTGCCGGATCGCAGCCACGGCTTCGTATTCGCGCGCGAGCAAGTGATGAGCGTCGGCGTCATCGCTCACAATCGCGGCGATCTTCAGCGCAACCTCGCGCCCCAGAGCCTCGCTGTGCGCGAGATAGACCGCTGCCTTGTCCGACTCCCCGAGGAGTCTGCGGATCACGTAGCCCGGAATCGCGTCATCTGCGGAAGCCGCACGGGATGGCGTCTCTGCTGGCGCCTGTGCAAGTGGAGCGGCCTCGCCCGCCTGTTCGTCGCCAGTCCCCTCGAGCGCGGCTTTGGCGGAGCGGCGCGTGATGCGCCGCTCCACCCGGCGCAGTGCCAGGCGTACTGCAGTCTTCAATCGTTCCGGTGTCAACAGTCGCTTCGGCAGGTAATCGAGCGCGCCGAGCTGCAGCGCGCGGACCGCAGTCAGCTCGTTGCCGTGCTCCGCAACCGCGAAAATCGCCGGGAACCTGGGACGGCGGCGCACCTTCCGCAGCCACGCAATACCTTCGGAACGCGCATCGTCCGGACTCGCGCCGAATGAGGCGGCGAGCATGAGCAGGTCGCAGTCGTCGTACGTGAGCGTCTCGCTGATGTGGTCGAAATCCACAGCCTCGAACACGGTGACCGTGGCCTCCGGAAACAGCGCGCCGAGGTGGTGGCGCAGCCATTCGGCATAGCGGGAGTCGCGATCGATGATGATCAGGCGTGCGTGCACGGGAGGCGCTTCTTTGGCTACTTTTCCATTGTGAAACGGACACGCACCATGGCGCGCTGATCGACGGGTCTGCCGTCACGCTGGATCGGCCGGTAGTGCCACTTGCGCACGGCGGACATGGCCGCCTGCTCGAAGACGCCGACCGGTTCCGCGGCCACGATGCCGACATCGCCGGTGGAGCCATCGTTCCGTACCGTGAACAGGATATCCACCCACCCGCTGGTGCCGCGTTCCCGCGCGGCGGTCGGATATTCGGGCGGCACATAGCGTTGCCGGTCGAGCGAATTGGCCGCCACGATTTCGTTCGAGCGCCGCGTCATGTCCTGGGCCGCCGTGATTTCGCGGTCGACGGTAGCCGTGCCCGCCTCATCGCCCCCCGCTTGGCGCGCCTCGGTGCTCCAGCGGCGAGCGCCGGTGAAATCCTGCCTGGTGACGGAACTGCGCGCTTCCTCGAGGAGGCGCGCGGTCAGCGCCTGCCGTGCCTGTTGGGTCGATGGGTGGCTCGCCTCCGCCTGGGTCAGTTGTGCCAGGTAGAACTTGGCGCTGTCGTTCGCCGGCTCGAGGACACGCCCTTGCGTGAGCCGCTGGTTGAAGGATTGCGACAACCGCGCCATTGCATCCGCACGTGAGGTGATGCGCACGCGCTGCGCGTCGCGCGTGAGCGCCGTGATCTCTTCGCGTGCGACACCGGTCTCGCCAGCCGCTGTGATCCAGCGATCTGCCTCGTCAGCCTTGCCCGCAACGATAGCGGTGCGGGCGGCGCTCGTGAGGCGGTCGGCGAGCTGATTCTGGGCCTGACCAACGTTGCTGTCATCTGGAGCGAGGGCGCGTGCCGATTCGATGTAGAACCGCGCGTTGTCCTGCGCGGGCTCGATCAGGGCCCCACGGCGCATACGTTCGGTGGCGCGCCGCAGAAAATCACGCACGCGGTCAGTGGCCTTCTGCTGTGCGAACTCGTTCCGAGCCTCGGACATGAGCGTAGACCCACGTCCCTGCCGCGTGGCGCTGTCTAGGACCGCGATCGCCTTTTCCACATTGCCACGCGAGGCCGCCTGGCGTGCCTGCGAGAGCAGCGCGCGTTCGCGCTCTTTGCCGATCTGGGTCGTCAGAAAAGCGACGCGCACGTGGTCCGGCTGAATTGCGCGCGCAACCTCGGTGAGACTCGCCGCATCGTCAGTGCGGCGTTCCACGAGTGCTGTCTCCGCCGCCGTCAGAACCTTATCCAATACCTTGTCGAGCCCCGCCCGGGCGCGCGGGTCGTCGCTCTTGCGCTGCAGCGCCTTACGGTACAGATCGGCCGCGTTGTCTCCGGGCGGAGTGACCAATGCGCCGCGCTCGTAGGCCGCATCGGCGCGCGCCAGCAGCCGGTCCTGCTCGGCATCGCCCCCGCCGAGGAACACTGCCGCGGGCGCTTTGCCGGCCACCCCTGCCGAGGTACCAGCCGGCTGCTGTGGCGCCCGAATGAAAAGCCACACCGCGCCGGCGATCACAACGGCGGCAACCGCGCCGCCGGCCCACAGCACGGTGCGTGACGGCATCACCGGCTGCCACGCAGCGCGCGGATCCGGCGGAGCGGCGGCCTCGACGATGCCGGCGTGCTCCTCGCCATGGCGGCGCCACGCGGCGTTCACGAACAGCCGCACGCGCTGCTCGGACAGCGGTTTGTGGAGAAAACGGTACACGGTGCCGTTCGTCACCTGGCCTGCCACCGCGCCCTGATCTGCCCCTCCACCGGCGACTACCAGCACGAGCTCCGGGAACTGCGCCTTGAGACGGGCGGTGAGCTGCGCAATGGGGCTGGTGATCGCCGCGGTATCCAGAATTGCGACACCGGCGTGGTCGTCGAGCAGATGCGCCGCCAGGTCGGTCTCAGCGCCGATCGTGGAGATGTCATGCTCGGTGGCGACGGCGCGCAGGGTTTGCAACAGGTCCTCGTCGTGCGTGAGCACGACCAGGCTTTCGCGCAC
>FTFB01005339.1_pt1 | contig 14117 bp, 13 predicted proteins | sample 1658331 | NCBI WGS metagenome assembly FTFB01 (sample SAMEA3914816, study PRJEB12502) | metagenome | biome: forest; material: soil | place: USA | collected 2011-09-16 | depth 0.3 m | reverse complement strand
CCATGCCAGAAGGTGCGAAAGTCGTCGTTCCGGACGGGCGCCAGTGCCAGCTTTACTACTTCACCGGCAAAGTGCTGTCGAGCCAGAAGCAGAAAGAGACGCAGATCAGCAGCGGCTCGCAGTACAACGCCGGCACCGGCCAGACGGTGGCGACGGTGTCGTCACGGACGGTCGATCACCACGAGTTCTTCCTGGCCGATAGCGCCGGCACGGAACGCGCGTTCAAGACGGTGAACTTCGATTTCCCTTGCCGCGATGGCCAGACAATGTCGGTCATGTGGAGCATCGCGGAGGGCAAGAACGAAGGGCCGTTTCTCGCGGTGCGCAACCACAATACCGGGGAGCGGCACGACGCGTCCCAGGCAAGCGTCGCGGAGTGGATGAAGGAGCCCTATAGCTGGGCCGTGATCGGGATCGCGGCCGCGGTCATCGTCGTGTTATTCATGATCTACGACACCCTGGGACTCCTCGCCCTAATTGGCCTGCCGATCTACGGTTGGTGGCGAAAACGGTCGCGAGCTAATTCGGCCGCGAAAGAGCTGTTGAACGGCGCTGGATTGCGCCAGCTCGACTCGCAGCTCGCGCCGCTGAAGGCGTTTGCGACTTAGCACGCTAGCGGACACGGACCACGATCTTCCCCATATAGTCGCCGTGAGCCATGAGCTCGAAGGCGGCGGGCGCCTGCTCGAACGCGAGCACGCGGTCGATTACGGGGTGGATCTCGTGTTGTGCGATGAACGCGTTCATCGCTTCGAAGTCGGCGCGCGAGCCGACGTAAACCGCGGTCAGATGCGCGCCCGCCTGAAACAACGGTCCAGTCGGTAGCTGCTCCGCGAAGCCGGACAGTGTGCCGATCAACGCGACGTGACCGTCGAACGCGAGTGCTTCCAGCGCTTTCGCGAGCGTGGCGCGGCCGCCGACCTCGAGCACCTGCTTCACGCCTGCGTCCCCCGTCAGTGCCCGGACGGTCTTTTGCCAGTCCGGGTCTGCGCGGTAGTTGACCGTGCCGAACGCACCGAGCTTGCGCGCGCGCTCGAGCTTCGCGTCGCTCGAGCTGGTGATGATGGGCTTGGCGCCGGCGCCCGCCGCGAACACCAGGCCGAACGTCGACACGCCGCCCGTGCCTTCGAGCAGCACGTAGTCGCCGGCATGGACGTTTCCGTACTTGAACAGGCCTACCCAAGCTGTCACACCCGAAGTCGGCAACGTGGCGGCTTCCTCGTAGGAAAGGTGCTTCGGAAACGTCACGAGACTCTGCTCGTCGGCGACGACGAATTCGGACAGCATGCCGCCGGCGTTCCCGCCGCGCGACGACTGGAGACCTTCAGCCGTGCGATCGCCGCTGAGCCAGCGCGGCATGAAGATGCCGACCACGCGCTCGCCGACCTTGAACCGCGTGACATTGGCGCCGAGCCCCACGACCTCGCCCGCGCCGTCGGCGAACGGGATGCCGCCGGTCAGGTCCGCGGGGCCGCCCGGCTTTCTGTCGCGCATGTCGACGTCGTAGCCGCCGTTGATCGACGTCGCGTGGATCCGCACGAGCACCTCGTGCGCCGCAGGGGTCGGCCGCGGCACCTGTTTAAGCACGACTTCGTATGCCGCACCGTCCGCGCGCGGTGCGAACTGGTATTGGCGAATCATCGCGGTCTCGGCGGTGGCGCTGCAGCTTGCGGCGAGCGCGAGCAGCAGCACGGCGAGGCCGGTCGCTCTGCGGTGATCGGGCATCGAGGCTCCTCGGGCGGGCCGGCCGATCATAGCGATCGACAGCCTAAGTGTCAGTCGGCGGCGTGCAGGAACAGCCGGTACGCAGGGTTCGCGGTTTCGTCCCAGTACGTGTAGCCGAGCTGCGCCAGGTGCTGCGTGAACTTCGCGCGGTCCTCCGGCGGCACCTGCACACCCGCGAGCACGCGGCCGTAGTCCGAGCCGTGATTCCGGTAGTGGAACAGGCTGATGTTCCAGCTGTTCCCGACCGCCGTCAGGAACGCGCGGAGCGCGCCCGGCCGCTCCGGGAACTCGAATCGGTACAGAACCTCGTGTCGGAGTCCAGGCGCGTGCCCGCCGACGAGGTGGCGTACGTGCAGCTTCGCGAGCTCGTTGTCGCTGAAGTCGATCACGGGGTAGCCCTGCGCTTTGAGTTGCGCGACGATCTCGGCGGCTTCGCCGGAACCGCGCTGCAACGACACGCCTACGAAGATGCGCGCCGTGGTGCCGGGCGCGTAACGGTAATTGAACTCTGTGATGTTGCGCGTGCCGAGTGCCTCGCAGAATCGTCGGAACGCTCCCGGTTGCTCCGGGATCTCGACTGCGAGCACGGCCTCGCGGTGCTCGCCGATCTCCGCGCGCTCGGCGACGTGCCGCAAGCGGTCGAAGTTCATGTTGGCACCGCTGTTGATCGCGATCAGCGTGCCCCCCCGCGTCGACTCTCGCTCGACGTACCGTTTCATCCCGGCGACGGCCAATGCGCCTGCCGGCTCCACGATCACGCGGCAGTCCTCGAAGATGTCCTTGATCGCCGCGCACATCTCGTCGGTGCTGACGAGAATGATCTCGTCCACGACCTCGTTCGCGACGCGGAACGTCTCGTCACCGACACGCCGAACCGCCACGCCGTCGGCGAACGTGCCGACGCGGTCGAGTGTGAACGGGGCTCCGCGCTTCAGCGACTCGTACATGCTGGCCGATTCGAGCGGCTCCACCCCGATGACCTTCACACCGGGGAAACGGTTCTTGAGATGTGCGCCGATGCCGCAGATCAGGCCGCCGCCGCCCACGGGTGCAAACACCGCGTCCGGCACGCGCGGCCACTGCCGCTCGAGCTCGATCCCGACCGTGCCCTGGCCGGCGATGACGTCCGGGTCATTGAACGGGTGCACGAACGTGAGGTTTTGCGCCGCCGCGAGCTGTGTCGCGTGCGCGAACGCGTCGTCGAAGGTGTCGCCTTCGAGCACGATCTCGCCGCCGAGCGCGGCCACGGCGTCGACCTTGATGGATGGCGTGCTGGTCGGCATCACGATCACGGCCCGCACGCCGCGCCTGTGCGCCGCGAGCGCTACGCCCTGCGCATGGTTGCCGGCCGAGCTGCAGATCACGCCTTTGGCCAGCGCGTCAGGGGGTAGATGCGCGATCCTGTTGTAAGCGCCGCGCAGCTTGAACGAGAACACAGCCTGCAGGTCCTCGCGCTTCAGCAGCACCTCGTGGCCGAGTCGCTTCGACAGGCGGGGTGCAGGGTCGAGAGGCGATTCGATCGCCACGTCGTAGACCTGCGCACGCGCGATCAGCGGCGCATAGCTCGCAGCGACGGGGTAGGACTTTCGGACCGTGCTCATAAACGCTCGCGCCGTCAGCAGGCACGCAAGTGTACTCGGCGCGCCGGGGGCTCGACACTTCGGCGCCCCCGTCGTGAGACCGCCCGCCATTGCCCGCGGCGCTCGGCGGGCGCAATGTAGGGCCGACCGTTGGACCAACTTCGAGGGGTGCGAAGAATGACAAAGACACCGTTTGGCCGCCTCGCGGCCGTTTCAGCCGTCGCGTTCGTGCTGCTTCCGCTCCAGGCGCAGGCACCGGGCAATCTGTGGCAGGTCACGACGAAGATATCGATGCCGGGCATGAACATGCCGGGGCAGCAGAGCCAGGTGTGTGCCGCCAAAACGTGGACGAAGCCGCCGGGCGGCGAACGCCAAGGCTGCACGTCCTCCGGTTTCGCGATGAATGGGAACACTGCGAGCTGGGACACGGTGTGCACGGGCCCGCAGACGATGATGGGTCACGGCGAGATCACGCTGAACGGCGACAGCTACAAAGGCACGATCAAGTTCGCGGGCGACGGGTTCTCGATGACGATCGAGCTCGAAGGCAAGAAGCTCGGAGACTGCCCGAACCCGCAGTAGACGCGCCCGGGAAGCAGCGGCCGCTACTTGCGACGGGGCACGATGCTCAGGCCGAGCGTCGGCAGAAACTCGAGCCCGTTGCCGTGTGACCAGTGCAGCAGCGCGTCGAGCCGCCAATACTCCTGCTTGTACGGCAGCTTCGGCAGCGGCGTGAAGCCCAGTTGCGCCGCTCGCGTGCGGCAGTCGCCGACGCTACGCATGCCAAGCTGCTCGGGCGTTACGACGAGTTGGCAACTGTGCCAACCGGCCACCGCAAGACTTGGGACATCGTTCATCGGCGCGACTCGAAAGGGTCGAGCTGCGATTCTACGCCCCTGCGGCGAGGTGCGTACTTATATCGGTCATTGACGAAGGCGTTATGGTGCATAGTGCGGGCGCAAGCGACAGGAAATCGGACCCGGAGTGCATGGACGCAAGATGTTGATAAAAGTCGGCTATGACATCGTATTCGAGCATCCGCAACCCACACCGATCGTGGCGATGCTCTACTTGCACCCGCTTTGTCTGCCGGCGATCCGGCGCAACGAGTATTTGCTCGTGGACCCGCAGGTGCCCATCAGCGGTTACAGCGACAGTTTCGGCAATCGCTGCGGCCGGCTCACGGCGCCCGCTGGGCGCATACGCTTCTGGAACGACGCCGTCGTGGAGGACGGCGGGCAGCCCGAGAGGCACAATCCCGCCGCCGGGCAGCGCGAGATTCAGGAGCTGCCCGCAGACCACATCGTGTTTCTGCTGGCGAGTCGTTACTGCGAAGTGGATCGAATGATGGCGACCGCGTGGCAGCTGTTCGGCGCGGTGCCAGCCGGTTGGGCGCGCGTGCAAGCCGTATGCGACTACGTGCACGGGCGCATCCGCTTCGACTACCTGCAGGCACGCAATACACGCACGGCGTTCGAGGCGCATGAAGAGCGTGTGGGCGTGTGCCGAGACTTCGCGCACCTCGCTGTGACTCTTTGCCGATGCCTGAACATTCCGGCGCGGTACTGCACGGGTTATCTCGGCGACATCGGCGTGCCGGCCGTGCCTTCGCCAATGGATTTCAGCGCGTGGTTCGAGGTGTACCTCGGCGACACTTGGTACACGATGGATGCGCGCCACAACGTCCCGCGCGTCGGCCGTGTTTTGATGGCCCGTGGTCGCGATGCAGCGGACGTTGCGCTGCTGACTTCCTTCGGATCGAGCCGGTTGGAGCGTTTCAGCGTGTGGTGCGACGAAGTCGGGCCGGAAGCCCTGTTGCCCGCGGCCTGAACGCGTCGGCTCCGGTCAGGCCCGCTGGCGGCTCAGGAATTTGTCGAGCTCGTTGGCGAAGGCCTGGATGTCCGTCTTGTTGAGAGTCGGCGGTCCGCGGGTCAACTCCCCTGCCGAGCGCAGGGATTCCATGAAGTTGCGGCGCGCCAGGTGATCCTCCACGTTGTCCGGCGTGTAGAACGTGCCGCGCGGATTGAGCGCGAATGCCTTCGCGCCGACGACCAGTGCAGCCAGCGGCACGTCGGCCGTGACGACGAGATCGCCTGGCTTCAGCGCAGAGAGGATTCGGGCGTCGGCGACATCGAATCCGGCTTCGACCTGCAGGCGCTTGACGAACCGCGACTTCGGTACGCGCAGCGCGTGGTTGGCGACGAGCACCGTCTCGACCCGCACCCGCTCCGCGGCACGGAACAGGATTTCCTTGATCTGAGCGGGACAGGCATCGGCATCGACCCACACGATCATGGTGATTCGCTACCTGCTTCGAAATAGTTCAAGCTATTCCTTCGCCAAAAGCCGGAGAATCCCATGGTCAAGACGCCGAACTACAAACAAGACAAACGGCGCCGCGAAGACGCACAGAAGAAGCGCAATCTGGAAGAACAGGAACGCAAGGCGGCGCGCAAGAAGATCTTACCCGTCGACCCGCCGCCGCAATGAACGGGCGCCGCTCGTGCGAGGCACGAGCGAACGGCGAATCTGCCGAGCAGGTGATCGCAGAGACGCGCAATTGGGTTGAGAAAGCGGTCATCGGGCTGCGCCTATGCCCGTTTGCCGCGGCACCGTACCAGCGCGGCCAGATTCGCTATCGGGTGAGCGAGCAGGCCACCACGTCGGGGCTTGCGGAAGATCTCGCCGAGGAGTTGCGGTATGTCGCCGCCGCGGACCCGCAGGTGTGCGAGACCAGCCTCCTGATACATCCGCACGTGCTGAACGACTTCCTCGACTACAACCAGTTCCTGGATCAAGCGGACGCTACCGTGGCCTCCCTCGGTCTGACCGGCGAGTTGCAGGTCGCGAGCTTTCATCCCGCCTACCAGTTCGCCGGGAACGCGCCAGGCGACATCGAGAACTACAGCAACCGTTCGCCGTATCCGATGCTGCATGTGCTGCGCGAAGCGAGCGTGCAGCGCGCCGCAGCGACGTTTCCGCAGGTGCACGAGATCGGCAACCGCAACATTGCGACGTTGCGTGACCTCGGAGACGCCGGCTGGCGCGCGTTACTGGATCGGGATCGGTAACGGCTTACTACTGGCGCGGTGGGGGCTGACCGCCGCCGGCGCCGCCTGGCCGCGGACGTGCGTCGAACTCCGCCTTCGTGACTTTACCGTCTCCGTTGGCATCCCAGCGTGCGAAGATCTGCGCGGGATCGGGCGGGCCGCCGGCGCCAGCAGCACCGCCACCGCCACCGCCACCACCTGCGCCTCGCGCCTCGAAGAACGCGACCACCTCATCCTTGGTCAGCACGCCGTCCTTGTTCTTGTCGATCGCATCGAACGAGAGTGGGGCGGGTTGGGCACCTGCGAGGCGCGCGCCCAGTAGCAAAGTGGCGGCCGAAGCCGCGAACAATACTGCGTGTTTCATGTCGGGTCCCCGAGTTCGTGAGTGGATGACACGCTGAGCATAGATCCGGGCCGAGACAGAGCGAGCGCGTGGCGCGCGGTCGCCGCCCGCCAAAGGGACTAGCGGGCCTTCGGGACCTCGGCGGGTGGCTTCAGCAGATCCGTGAGGCGCCGCGTCATCTGGTCGTACTGGAACGTCGCGATCTTGTAGCGCCACGGGCCGACTTTGGCGTTGATGCGTTCCGCTTCGGCCGCAGGGTCGGGCGCTGCCACCGGCGGCGCGACCGGTTTCGGCTCGTCCGCGGGTGCGCCGGCACCTTGTGCGGGTGGCGCCGGAGTCGTTGCGGCCGCCGCGCGCGTGGCTTGCGCGGCGTCGACGCTGGCCATGAGGCCGATCCAGCTCGCATCGCCGCGCCTCTCCCCTTCAACGCGAACGACGAGCCCGTCGAACGTGTGGAATTCGACGACCGTGGGTTTCGCCGGCGGTGACGCGGCCGCGGGCTCCACGTCCTCGAGGTTGAGCTCGCGCAGCGAGGTGCCAATCACGTTGGCAACACCGGGATACAGCAGCTCGCGGCCTTTCGGTACGTCGGCCACGTCGAAGTTCGCCGCGTCCTTGTTCGGCTTGGAGATTCGGACCACGGGCCCGTCGGGCTGCGTGATCGTGACCTGCGCGATGCGGTCGCCGCGCACGTCGGCGATCTGCGCGTCCAACCATTGCCCCACACCGCGCGCGAACTCGGGATTCTTGTCGATCAGGTAGCTCTGCGTTTCACCGGCGCGCCGCACGTAGCGGTGCTTCGAGCCGTCGGGATTCCCCAAGATCAGCACCGGCAGCTCCGTGCCGTTGGCCGTCAGCGCGATCGCGATGCCGGCGGCTTTGTCGCCGCTGATGTCTTCGACGCCGAGATGGCTGTAGAGGTCGGGGTTCGCGGTTTTCTGTTCCAGGATCTTCGCCTCGGCCAGCGCTCGCAGCCCCTGCCGAAGCTTGCCGACGTCCGCCGGGTAGCCGCTCTTGTTCGTGGCGACCCAGCCTCCCGGTTTGCGCTCGAGAGCCACGACGGTCTCATTGTTAGCCTTCGTGATCGTCACGCGCTCGATATCGTTCAGCGCGGCCTCGAGCGACGGAGCGAACAGCTTGCCGCTGCCGCGGTTCCCGCTGCGTTGACCGAAGAGCACCAGCGCCACGAGCACGACGACCGTCGCGAGCAGGATCAGAACGTTGCGCCGGCTCATGCGCTCAACTTCCTGCGGCGCTTCACGAATACCGCCGCCAGCGCCAGGGCCGTCAACAGCAGCGGCACGAGCGCGATGTTCAGGATCTTGAGCGTAGTGCCGAGGTTGTCGATGTCGCGGTCGAGATTGCGGCGCACGGTGCGCAGCTGCTGGCGGATCCGGACCTGTTCGTCGAGGAACTTCTGAACCTCGGCCTGTTGCTCGGGGCTCATCATCAGCGAGCTCTTGTCCTTGCGCGCGGCCTGCAGGTCGCCGAGCTTCTTCTCGGTGTCCCGCAGCTCGGCCTGGAGCCGCTCCTCGGTGGCGCGGAATTGCACGTCGGCGTTGCGTCGCAGCTCCTCGACCTTCGTGAACGGCCGTGTATACGTCGCACGGCTGCGCAGGCCGATCAGCGCCGCGCTGCCGGAGAGGTTGTCCAGCGCGTTGAACACGAAGTCGCCGTTGTTCGCAAACGCGCTCACGACGCGTTGACCGAGGAAGTTCTGCGCCTGCACCCACAACCGATCGCTCAAGATGTCGACGTCGGCAACCAGCACGAGGTTCGCGTTGTCCGTCGATGCCAGATGCGTGGCGCCGAGTGCTGCATCGACCGGCGCGTCGCGGCCTTCGGCCTTCGGCGCGCCGTCCGGGAAGGCGGACTTCAGCGGCCCGGACAGCCGCGCGGCGATGATCTGTTCCTTGCCGCCCGGGGTGAAGTTCTTCAACAGTTCGCCAGGGTCGGCCAGGAGCTGGAAACGGTCGGTCGGCATGAGCTCGGACTCCGGGCTCGAATGCAGCAGCGGCGCAAGCTTGGCCGTCGCGCCTTCGGCCAGCTCGAAGTGGCCGGCGATGCCGACATTCACGGAGTTGAGCCCCTGCGTGATGACGTCCGCCGTGCTCATCGCCTCGGCGTCGAGCCCAAGCAAACCGACGTGGCGCACCGGCCGGGCGCGGCCACCGATGCTGAGCGCGTAGCGGTTGTCGGCCACCACGTCACGCGTGTTGAACTTGACGCCCCAAGCTGTGAACAGCTTGTCGAGCGACGACGTGGCTTGCGCCGCGCCAGGTCCTTCCTGTCCACCGCCCGCGAGGATCTCCGCGAGCGGGTCGACGAAGATCAGTGCGCGGCCACCGCGCATGACGAACTGATCGACGGCGTACTGGGTCGTGTCGTCGAGCATTGCGGGGTGCACGATCCACAACACATTCACGTCGTCGTCGATCTTCAGCGCGGTGGGTGGCAGCGTGCGCAGGTCGAACAACTTGCGCGCCTGCTCGACGACGACCCAGGGCTGGCTCGGCTGCTGCGTCAGCGGATCGAAGCCGCCGCCGATCGGCGCGGCCGTGAGCAGGCCCACGATGTTTTTCTTCGTGTTCGACAGGTTGTAGACGAGCCTCGCCAGGTCGTACTCGAGGAACATCTCCTTGCGTGGGTCGAAGAACGCGATCGTGTCGGTCTTGCCGATGCTGTTCGAGCCGGCGAGTCCGAAGTACACGGATTCGCCACCGGCACCGAGGTTGGCGGCCTGAAGGCCAAACTGCTCAGCGCGGTCCTCGTCCTCGGAGAATTGCACTGGATCGACCACGTGCAGCACGAGCCGGCCGTCCGGCGTATTGGCTGCGAATTCCTCGAGCGTCTCGCGCACGCGGTTCGCGTAGGCACGCAGTTGCTGCAGGTTCTTCGTCGACTCGTTCGAGAAGAAGAAATACAGATCGATCGGCTCTTTGATGTCCTTCAGCACCGCGTGCGTGCCCTTCCCCAGCGTGTACTGGCCGTTCGCCGTGAGGTCGAGGCGCGCGCCGCGCAACCAGACGTTGCTTGCGATCACGGCCACGATCAGCGCGACGAAGAGTACCGCGAGAGTCGAGTAGCCGAGTCTTTGCCGGGTGCGCGTGCTCATCGACTCAATCCGCCTTCTTCAGTTGCAACACGATCGAGTTGGCGTACAGGCATGCACCGATCAGCAGCGCGAAGTACACGAGGTCGCGCAAGTCGATGACGCCCTTGCTGATGAAGTCGAAGTGCGTCTGGAAGCTGAGCGAGGCCAGGCCGTCGACGAGCCACTGCGGCGCCCAGTTCGAGAGCATCTGTTGGACGAGCTGCATGCCGACGGCGTTCAGCATGAAGGACGTGATGAACGACAGGATGAACGCGATGACCTGGTTTTTTGTCGTGGCCGAGATGCACGCTCCGATCGCGATGAACGAGCCCGCCATCAGAAAGCTTCCGACGTACCCCGCCAGGATCACTCCGTTATCGGGTTTGCCCAGGTAGTTGACGGTGATCCAGACTGGGAGTGTCAGCGCGAGCGCGATGCCGGTGAAGACCCAAGCCGCGAGAAACTTTCCGGCGACGGCTTGCCACATTTCGAGCGGCAGCGTCATCAGCAGCTCGATCGAGCCCGATTTCCGCTCTTCGGCCCAGAGCCGCATGGTCAAGGCGGGCACGAGGAACAGATACAGCCACGGATGCCAGAAGAAAAAAGAGGCCAGGTCGGCCTGCCCCGCCTCGTAGAAGCCCGTGAAATAGAACGTGCAGAACCCCGACGCGATCAGGAAGATCACGATGAACACGTACGCGATGGGTGTCGCGAAATAGCTCTTGAGCTCGCGCTTGAAGACTGCGAGTACGCCGCTCATGCCGTGGCTCCGCCGGTGATCGACCGGAATACTTCGTCCAAGCGGCCGGACTCGAGATGCAGCTCGGCCAGGCTCCAACGTTCCCTCTCGGCCAGCGCGTTGATCGCAGCGAGCGGCAGCTTGCCGGCTGCCGGGAACGCCGTGAGTCGCTGGTTTTTCTCGTCGAGTTCCGTGCTCGCAACCTCGGCGAGTGCGTTGATCGCGCGGCGCGCCGTGCCCAGTTGCTCGGCGTTCGCGAGCTTCACGGACACGGCGTTGTGGAACCGAGACCGCGTCTCGAGACCGCGCGGCGTATCGTCGGCCAGGATCTTGCCGTGCGCGATGATGATGGCGCGGTCACACACGGCGTCGACTTCCTCGAGCAGATGCGTCGAGATCACGATGATCTTGTCGCGCGCCATGCGGCTGATCAGCTCGCGAACCTCGTGCTTCTGGTTCGGATCGAGGCCGTCGGTCGGCTCGTCCAGTATCAGCACTTCGGGATCGTGCAGGATTGCCTGCGCGAGACCCACGCGGCGTCTATAGCCCTTCGACAGCGTATCGATGCTCTGCTCGAGCACGCGCTCGAGGTGCAGCAGCGCGAAAACCTCGTCCAGCCGTTGGCGGCGTCTCGCTGCCGGCATGCCGCGCGCCTCCGCTATGAACTCGAGGAACGAGCGCGGCGTCATCTCGGGGTAGCTCGGTGCGCCCTCGGGCAGATAGCCGATGCGGCGTTTGGCCGCGACCGACTGCGTTTCGATGTCGTGGCCGCACACGAGCACGCGGCCCGAGGTGGCCGGCAGGAAGCCGGCGACGATGCGCATCGTGGTGGTCTTGCCGGCGCCATTTGGGCCCAGGAAGCCGAGCACCTGGCCCGGCTCGACCCGGAAGCTCAAATTGTCTACGGCACGGAGCCGACCATATTCTTTGGTGAGGCCCTGGACGTCGATCATTTGAAAACCTGGCGGCGACCTAAAAGGACGAGAGTGCCGCGAAGCGGCGCATCATTCTCCATGGACGCTAAAGTCCTTTCAAGTTACAGACTTGTCATGGAGAAGCCGACGGATTGCCGTCGACATCGACGATGCTGACCGCGCCGAAGTTCAGGGCGCGAACCTCCGCTTCGATCACCTTGCGGTCGCCGACGACGACCCAGGTCAACCGACTCGGTTGCAGCAAACGCTTGGCGGCGGCATTGACCTCGCCCGGCGTGAGCTTCGCGACGAGCTCCGCGTAATCGTTCCAGTAGGTGTCCGGCAACTTGAAACGCACGAGCGCCGCGATGTCGCGCGCAACGGAGCGTGCCGTTTCCCAGCGGCCCGGCAACGTCAAAGTGCTGCGCCGCTTGCTCGTGGCGACCTCCGCGTCGGTGGCCGCGCGCGAGCTCAAGTATTCGTCGAACTCTTTCTTCATCTCACGCATCGACGGCGCGGTCTTGTCGGCTTGCACGGGCGCGATCGCGAGGAACGGCCGCTGCGCCTGCGTGTCGACGATCGTCGTGTCGGCGCCGTACGACCAGGTCTTGTCTTCGCGCAGGTTCATGTTGATGCGCGAAGTAAACGCACCGCCCAGGATGTCGTCCATGGCGCTGATCGCGATCTCGTCGGCCTGATTCTTGGCCGGGATCAGCTCGCCCGCGATGATCATGCTCTGCTCGGAACCCGGCCGGTCGATCAGATACACGCGCGGCCCGTCCGGCAGGCCGACGTCCCCGAGCTTCTTGGCGGGAACGTCACCGCGCTGCCAGCGCGCGAACAACGCCTCGAGCTTCGGCTTGATCTCCGCGAGCGTCGTGTCGCCGACGACGATCAGCGTCGCGTTGTTCGGCTTGAACCACGTAGCGTGGTACTTCACGAGATCGTCGCGCTTGATCGTCGCCACCGATTGCTCGGTGCCGGAGCCCGTCATCGGCAGGGCATACGCGTGACCTTCGCCGTATAGCAGGCGTGGCAGAACGCGCAGCGCCATCGACGTCGGCGTGTTTTTCTCCTGCTGGATACCGGCGAGCTGCAAACGTCTCAACCTGTCGAGCTCGGTCTGTGCGAACGCCGGGTTCAAGATCACGTCCGCGTAGATCGCGAGCGAGGCGTCGAGATTCTCCTTCAGCGCGTTCAGGCTCACGACCGAGAAGTCGAGATTCGCGCCGCTGTTCAAGTCCGCTCCGAGGCGCGCGAGCGCGTCGTCGATCTTCAGCGCGTCCATGCTCGTGGTGCCCGCGTCGAGCATCTCCATGGTCATGTTCGCGACACCGGGCGTTGCGAATTGATCGGCCGCGAAACCGGCATTCAGCTGCAGACTGAACTGCACCACCGGCACCGCGTGGCGCTCGGCCACGATCAGGCGCACGCCGTTCGCGAGCGTCGCCTGGCTCATCGTCGGGAACGGCGCATCCGGGAACGACGTCGGCATCGGCAGCTTCTTTCGATCGGCGCCGCCGGCGCCGGCGGCAAGCTGCCTAGAGAACGGCTGCACCTCGAGCACGAGGGGTGCGCCCTTGATCCAGGTGCGCGCAGTCGCGACGACCTGCTGCGGCGTGGCGGTGCGCATGAGCTCGAGCGAGTGCTTGTAGAAATCCGGCCGGCCACCGTACACCGCGTTCTCCGCGAGAATGCCGGATTTACCACCGCGGCCGCCGACCTGCTCGACGCCGCGCGTGAACGAGGCGCGGATCTCCGTTTTCGCGCGATCGAGCTCGGCGCGCGTGGGCCCCTGCGCCAGGAACCGCGCGAGCTCCTCATCGAGCGCTTTTTCGATCTTCACGAGGTCCTGGCCGGTGCCCGCCGTGGCGTACACGATGTACGCGCCCGCGATCTCGTTGTTCAGCGCGAATGCGCCCGCGTCGGTCGCGATCTGGTCCTTGTACACGAGCCGCTGATAAAGCCGCGACGTCTTGCCGCTCGTCAGCACGTAGTCGGCGAGCTGCAGATATGTGGAGTCGTCACTGATCCACTCCGGACCGAGCCACACCTTGTAAATCCGCGCTTCGGGCACGCGGTCCTGCATCACCATGCGCGTTGGCGGAATGCTGACCGGGATCGAGCGCTCGCGGCGCGTCAGCGGCGGTCCGGGCGGTATGTCGCCGAAGTAGCGCTGCACCTTTTCCTTAGCGGTCGCGAGATCGATGTCGCCGGCCAGCACGAGCGTCGCGTTGTTCGGCCCGTAGTACGTCTGGAACCACTTCTTCACGTCGTCCAAGCTCGCGGCGTTCAGGTCTTCCATCGACCCGATGACCTCCCACGAGTACGGGTGGCCCGGCGGGAACAGATTCGTGACGAGCGTGCCGAACGCTTTGCCGTACGGCGCGTTGTCGCCCTGCCGCTTCTCGTTCTGAACCACGCCGCGCTGCTCGTCGAGCTTCTTCTGGTCGATCGCGCCGAGCAGGTGGCCCATGCGGTCGGACTCCATCCAAAGCGCGAGATCGACCGCCGAAGTGGGTACCGTTTCGAAGTAATTCGTACGATCGAAATCCGTGCTGCCATTGACGTTGGTAGCGCCGACTTCCTGCAGCGGCCGGAACCACTCGTCGTTATGATTCTCGCTGCCGTTGAACATCAGGTGCTCGAACAGGTGCGCGAAGCCGGTTTTG
>FTFB01007021.1_pt1 | contig 14327 bp, 13 predicted proteins | sample 1658331 | NCBI WGS metagenome assembly FTFB01 (sample SAMEA3914816, study PRJEB12502) | metagenome | biome: forest; material: soil | place: USA | collected 2011-09-16 | depth 0.3 m | reverse complement strand
CTCGAGCCGGCCGACCGACGGCGGCGTGAAGATCTCCGGACGTATTCCGTTGGGCACATAGACCGCGCCGAACCGCAGCTGAGCCGGCGGCGCGGCGCTCGCGGCAGGCACCATGGCGTCGAGCAGAGGCAAACCGATCGCGGCACCGATGGCGCCGCGCAGCACGGTGCGACGCGAAAGATGTTTCTTGGTGATGAACATTACTGCGATCCTCCTGTCGCGGCAGCGGACGCCCGGTTGTCGGCGACGGTCTGCGCTGCACTCGTCGTGAAACGAGCCTTTTGCTGAAACTGAGCGCTGCGCGCGATGCCGAGCACGATGGTGCTGAACCGGTAGTCGTCGTGCGCGGCTTCGCGCACGACGCGGCGCACGGTCGGCATGTCCTCGGCCTCGAGGCGGCGCCCCAGCGCGTACACCATGAGCTTCTCCGTAAAAGTCGAGACGAAGAGCTCGGGACGATTCAGTAACGCTTCGCGCAAACCACTGGGACCGGAAACGGGAATGCCGCCCGGCAGCGTGGTCGTGGCGTCTATCGCCTGGCCCGAATCCGTGTCGCGCCACCGACCAATCGGATCGAAATTTTCGAGCGCGAGACCCGGTGGATCGATGATCGCGTGACACGCGGCGCACACGGGCGCCTTCCGATGCTGCTCGAGGCGCTCGCGCACGCTGTGCGGTGTGTTGCCGGCGATGCTCGCTTCGAGCGCCGGCACGTTCGCGGGCGGCGGCGGCGGAGGCGAGTTGAAGATGTTCGTCATGATCCATTTGCCGCGGAACACCGGCGACGTGCGGTTCGCGACAGAGGTCTGGAACAGAATGCTGCCCTGGCCGAGCAGCCCCCGGCGATTCGGATCGTGCAGCGCGACTCGGCGAAAGGCGTCGCCGAAGACGCCGTCGATGCCGTAGTGTTCTGCTAGCCGTTCATTGACGAACGTGTAATCGGCCCGGATCAAGTCGAGCACGCTCGCATCCGCAAGCAGCACGGACCGCAGAAACAGCTCCGTCTCGTGCAGCATGTCGCGGCGGAGGTTGTCGTCGAAGCTCGGGAAACTGCGCGAATCGGGAGACTTCGAATTGACGAGCCGGAGCTGCAACCATTGCTCCGCGAAGTCAGTCACTAGTGTCTCGGCACGTGGATCGGCGAGCATTCTTCGCACTTCCGCTTCCAGCACTTGTCGCGAGGCGAGGCGACCGGCGATCGCGTCGTCGCGCAGCGGGTCGTCCGGAATGCTGTTCCACAGAAACAAAGCGAGACGGGCCGCAAGCGTGGCGCCGTCGTCGTGTTCGTCGCCTCCGGACACCGCGGCGTCCTCGGTCAACCCGTGGTACAGCAGAAATTCGGGGCCGCTCAGGATCCTCCCGAGCCCAAGCTGGATGCCGGCCTCGAAATCGCGGCCGTTGTCGCTGCCGCGTGCGTAGAGGTCGCGCAAAGTTTGCAGATCCCGATCATTCAAGGGCCGGCCATAGGCTCGGAGGGCTAGGCCGCCGAGGATCCGTTCCGCGCACACGGTATCGCTCGTGGACGCGTCCGGCCGGCAATTGAATATGGCTCTGCGCGTCGCTGTGTCACCGGGCCCGGTCGACTGGTACGGTCCGGCGACCAGCACGCGGGTGATCATCGGCCAGCCATAGGCATCGTTGCCGATCGGCAAGTCCGCTTTCTTCGGATCGAGGATCTTCTGCTCCAGCGCGAAACTCTTCATGACGAAGGTGACGCCGACGCGATGCAGTCCGGCGCTCACCGGTATGCGCACCGGAAGCCGCGCCCTCACCTGCATCACCGCACTGCCGATGTCTCGATTCGAGAGCGCGTCGTCGTCCGCGCCTCCGAGCTCCGCGGAGTGAACGACAGCACCGTCGAGCAGGATCTGAAACTCGAAGGGCGTCTTGAACCCTTCCACTCCGCGGATCGTGCTGCCGGTCGCCCGCCACAGATCCGGGCGGATCTCGTATTCCGCATCCGTCGGGAAGTAGTGCTCGACGACGAGCCCGCCGCGGGTTCCGTACGGCAACCCTTCGATCCAGTCGTTCTGTGAGAGGTCGAGCCGCGGTCGGTACTCCGTCGCTTGCGGCCCGAGCTTCGTGTCGCCCACCGCCATGGCGGCCACACGCAACCCGACCGTGAGATAGCGCTCGAGCAGCAGCGGCGAGGTCTTCAGAGTATCCGAGACATTGTCGAACCCATTGCTCGAGACCTCTGCGGGCAGCAGCGTTTCGACGTCGATCGGAAAGCCGAGCAGGTCTCGGACCGCGTTGCCGTACGCGGTGCGGTTCAACCGACGTACCGGCGCGCCGGCGAGTTTCGGCGCCGTCGCGTCGAGAGTCGTCTCGAGATAGGACGCGAGGCTCGCGACGGCTTCGTTGGTCGGCCGCGGCTCGCCGGGCGGCGGCATGAGTCCCGCCCTGAGCTTGTGAATCACCTTTTCCCATTTCGCGCGCTGCGCGACCGGATTCATCAGATCCGGCTTCTCGAGCACGAGGCCGGCCTCTCGTTCCGCGTCGCTGTGACACTCCGTGCAGTACTTGCTGACGACGGCGCCGTGCTCGGCGGCCACTTCCTGCGTCGATCGCGTACAGGACAGGAGCGGCGCCGCGGCGATGGCCGCGAGGCAGAGCAAGACGCAACGCAGCAGCGACTCTCTGCTCATCGCGCCGCTGTCCTCGGCTGTTCCTTTTCGCGCGCGCCGAGCTCGCGAAGCGCAGTGGCCGCGGCGGTGATGTCGGCCGGCGGCTTACCCCGCATCTTCGACGGCAGATGGCCCAGCGCGTAGTCGAGCGGCGTGAAACCTTCGCGATCCGCCACGTTGAGGTCGGCACCTCTGTGCGCCATGTGCCGGATGACGGCGGGATAATTTCGCAGAGCGGCCATGTGCACGGCCGTGGTGCCCAGGTTGTTGGCGATGCTCGGCTGAACACCGTGATCAATGAGGAAGTCGATCGCAGCGATCGCCTCATCCTCGCTCGGGCGACGGTCGGCCTCGATGAGCGAGGGAAGCTCGGGCCCCATCATCACCGCAAGCAAAGGAGTAACGCCGCCGCGCTTCTCGTCACGAAGGGAAGGATCGGCGCCGCCCTCGATGAGCACGCGCATCGCTTCGACATCGGAGGATCGCGCGGCGCGAATCAGCGCCACGTCGGTGATCTTGGGCGGAGGCGGCGTGAACCGCGCGTCTCGATCCAGCAGCTGCTCCGGCAGGCGGCTCATGAGATCGGCGCCGCGAGACAACATCAACTTGAGCAGCTCCAGGGAGCCGTCGGCGCCCGTAGGAACCTGGAACTCGCCGACGTAGTTGACGCGATTGCGCGCCTCGACCACGGCGAAGAGCCCGCCGCCGTCCGCACTTGCACCGCCCTCCACCAACACCTTGGCCGCATCGAAATGCAGATTGTCGAGCGCGATCACGACGGCTGAGAAGCCCTCCGGGGTCTTGGCGTCGAGGTCGGCCTTGGCCTTGATCAGCACACGCAAAGCAGAGACCGCGCCATGCCGGGCCGCGAACATCAGCGGCGTCAAACCGGCTGAAGGAATTTCGACGAAGTAGCGAACGGCCGTCTTTCGCTCCGGCAGATCGTTTACGGGAGTTCTCGCGTTGACGTCCGCGCCCACGGCGATCAACGCGGCCGCCACTTCGCCGCGATCGTGCGCCGCCGCGTACATGAGCGGCGTCTGGCCTTGCCAACGTTCAACGACGTTGACCTTTGCGCCGCGCTCGATGAGTAGCCGGACGGCGTCCACGCCGCTCGTCCGAGACGCGAGCATCAGCGGTGTATCGCCCTGCGGCAGCGCGAGATCGACGTGGGCGCCGGCGTCGACAAGTATTCGCAGCAGACCGGCGTCTGCACGAAGCGCAGCCTCGTGCATCGGTCCTACGCCGTAGCGGTTCGTGAGATTCGGATCGCCTTGCGCGCCGAGCAGCGCTTGCACGCTGGCGCTGTCCCCGAAATGGGCGGCATAGATCATCGGTGTCGAGCCGTCAGCGGTCCTCGCGTTGGCGTCGGCACCCGCCGCGAGCAGCGAGCGGACATCCGTGGGATTCGTCTTCTGTACTGCTGCCAGCAGCTTCGCGTCGAGATCAGGTGTGCCCGAAGCGCCAGCCGACCCTATGAAAAGGGACGCGATCGCACCAATTGCGGACAACGTTCTCACGATGCCTCTCAACTCGAAATATGAGCCTCCCGGAAGAGTATTGATAATTTGACAAACCGTCAATAACAGAAGCCAGAGCGACCCGACAAGTGGCACAGCTGGTCGTTATGGTCGCTGCCGACGAACTGTGTCGACGTTGCGTCCGTGCAGTGCGCCGCGGGCGCGCTCGATGAACGGGTGAAACCACTGTCCCGATACCAGCGACTGCGGCGTGAGGCTGCTGAATCGCCGAAACTCCGCGATCAAATGCGATTGGTCGGCGTAGCCGAGATCCGCCGCCGCGTGCGCCCAGTCGACGCCGCTTCCGCAACCCGCGTACGCGAGACCTGCCTGGAAACGCGCAAGCATGCAGTAGACCTTCGGTGTCACCCCGACGGCGTCGCGAAACGTTCGTGCGAGCGCTTGCCGCGACACGCCCGCGGCATCGGTCATCCGCTCCACGGTGAGCTGACCGCGTTCCGCCAGAACCCAGCGCGTCAAGCCGACGACATCGACGGTCGTCGTTCGTCTCGGTTCAGGCTTCAGCTGGCGGAGCAATACGCGTTCGAGAATGTCCATGCGCGCGAGCTCGTCCGCTTCCGCGAGCTCGACCGCGAGGCTCGAGCCCACGGCGCCCCATAGATCCTCGAGTGCAACGATCCGATCCGTGAGCACCGCGCCGGGCGCGCGGAGAAATTTGCCGGCTTCGCCGGCGCGGAAATAGACGCCGAGCATTTCCGCGCGCTCGCTCACGCGCGGCGGGCCAACGACGCTCATCGCGCCGATCACGACCGTGCTCATGGCGGCTCCGTCGCGCCAGCGACCGTCGACGCCGCACGCGCGATCGAAGTTGAAGACCAGCGACACGTTGCCGTCGGCGAACAGCGGCGAGGAGAACGATTCACCTTCACCGAACACGGTCTCCAGCAGGATCCGACGGCGGACGTCGACACGATTCAGAGGATTCGGCACGAACGAGAAGAACGACAGAATATGGCGGCGCAACGCCTCGCAAGGTGCGAATTCTCGGTAGCAAGCGACCGGCGGAAGCATGGCGACTTTTATAGCAGAACCCGTTCTCGGCAACAAAACCGCGGGCGGTCTCCGCGCACTCCCTTTCCATTTTTTCTATCCGCCGTCCCCAGACTCGGCGAAGGTGACCGGCGACCCCCATTCTGGTCGTCTTCAGAAAAGGAGTGCAGCGATGTTCCTTCGAGCTTTCTCTTGCGTCCTGTTGTTCGCGCTTTCGCTCGGATCGCTGGCCGCGGCGGCCGCAGACACCTTCCGTGACGAAACGGTGATCTCGCTAGAGCGCGCGGCAATGGATCGTTGGGGAAACGGCGACCCGTACGGATTCCTGGAGACGTACGCCCCGGAGATCACGTACTTCGACCCCAGCCGGGAGCGGCGCGTCGACGGCATCGAGGCAGTGACGGCGGCGCTGGCGCCGGTCAAGGGGCTGATCATGCTCGATCATTACGACCTGATTTCGCCGCACGTCTACCACGACGGCAACGTCGCGATCCTGTCGTACAACCTGATTACCTACCGCAAGGGTGCGGACGGCGCCGCCGGCGTGACGCGCTGGAACGTGACGGCCGCCTATGCCCTGATCGATGGGCATTGGAAAACCGTCCACCACCACTTTTCGATCACCAAACCGGTTTAGGTCGGCGCTCTAGCCGGTCACCATAGAAAAGACTTCTGGTGCTGCGCATCGGTGCAGGCGAATGGCTCGGTTGGTTCATTCCCAATTGCGGCGCCGAGGTATACTCGCCGAATGCCTCAGCAAGAGCTCGCGGATTTTTGGGAAAGCGCGGCGTGCGGCGAAGCCCAATACCTTCCGTCGCTGACCGCGGACGGCTACAACTTCGAGGGGGCCGAGCGTTACCGGCTCGAGCCTGAGATTCTCGCCTTCGCCGAATTCAGTCGATGGAGCGGCAAGAACGTGCTCGAAATCGGTGTCGGCCTCGGCGCTGATCACCAGCGGTTTGCCGAGGCTGGCGCGATTGTGACTGGTATCGACTTGACTGAGCGAGCAATCGGCCGCGCTCGCCACCGTCTCGAAATCTTCGGTCTGCGTTCACAGCTTCAGGTTGGCGACGCCGAATCGCTCCCATTCCCCGATGCGAGCTTCGATCTCGCCTATTCGTGGGGCGTTATTCACCACACGCCGCGCACTGATCTCGCCGCGCGCGAGATCCTCAGGGTCTTGAGACCAGGCGGCGAATTTCGCGTAATGGTCTACAACCGTTACAGCATCATCGGTCTCATGCTGTGGTTGAGATACGGCCACCGCTGCGGGTTCTCTCTGTCCGAGTGCTACTCGCGGTTTTTGGAGAGCCCTGGCACGAAAACCTACACGCCCTCGCAAGCTGCCGAGCTGTTCCACGGTGCCGTCAACATCAAGACGCAAGTCGTGCTGACCCATGGCGATCTGCTCGCGTCCGACGCGGGGCAGCGGCACCGCAGCGCCGTCCTGAAGATTACGCGCGCTATCTGGCCGCGATGGTTGTTGAAGCGTTTCGCGTCTCAGCGTGGGCTGTTTCTGTTGGTCAGCGGTCAGAAGCCGTTGAAGACGGCGTAGTCCCACTCTTCTGCACGTCCGCGTTCGCTCGCTCCGCTGGTCACCTGCGCGTCGAGCGTTGGCCCGCTATAGTCGCCTGAACATCGAAGTCTGCCAGGGAAGGTGGCTGCGTTGACCCCATACCGTCAGCGGAGCGCATCGAACGCTGGTGGCCTGCAACTGCCGCGACGGTCAGCCCAATCAGCAGCGACGATACGAGTTCGAGGGCTAGTTGCTTCCCCACCAAGCTGTCGGGCCAGGGTTGCTCTGCGTACCACAGCAACCACAGCGGAGCGGAGGCGGCGATCCGGGACGCGGACGGGATGATCTGTGTCGATCGCGCGGCGCGCGTCGTGACCGCGCCGAAGGATCTGCAGAAGCTGATCGCGAAGAACGCCAAGGCGCGCGCGGCGTTCGACCGCCTCTCGTTCACCAACCGCAAGGAATACGTCGTCTGGATTCTCGACGCGAAGAGGCCGGAAACCCGCGCCGATCGGCTGGTGAAGAGCGTCGAAAAACTCGCGACGGGCAAGAAAAACCCGAGCGAGACGTAAGATGTCAGTGTCGAACCTGACTCGTGACGTTTCCTTCTTCGTACACTTCGCAATTCGCGCGCTCTGCCTGGATTCGCTCGCCGCTGACTCCCTGAAAGGGCAAGACGCGGGTCGGCATCACCCACGGCTCGATCAACGCCTCTGGATCTTCGAGCGTCATGTCGTATCGGAGCTCATTGCCGACACGTGTGACCTTCTCGACGATATGCATGCTGCCGGAGTGGAAGAAGCCTCCTCGTCCCAACCATGTCCCATCGTCGAAATTAGTGGAGTCGATGACGAGCGTATCCCCTTGCCAGGTTCCTATGCTCTGCCCATAGAACGTTGCGAGGTTCTCGGCCTCCTTGGTCCGCGCGCGACCATCCGTCGGGATGTCGCGGTACTCGTTGTTTCCGCCACCGTAATCGGCATTGATGGGATAGAAGAAGACGACGTCTTTATCGGTTTGGATGATCCGCGTGGGCGTGCCGTGCCGCGGGAGCCCCAGGGGCTTGCACGTCATGACAGGATCTTCCTTGTTCGTCCACTGATCGAGCTCCTGAACCCTGTCCCAGAACTCGGGTTTGTAAGTGGGAAGCCCTAACACCCCAAAACGCGACGGCGAGATCCACTCGTATTCCACCCAGAAGTTGTCTTGCCCGCCTGTGCAGCCGTTCTCGGGGTTGATTCCTCCGCCCTTCACCTGCGTTGGACCACATCGGCGGTTTCCATTACCCCCGATTGGATTGGGCGCGCGACCCCAGTTTCCGTTCAGGTCCGGCTTCCCATCGGCGCGGCGCGGCGTGGCGACTGCAGCAGTCTGCGTCGCGGGCGCTGCACCGACCGACAGCGTCCAGTTGGGAGGTTGATGCGTTGGTTTGATGGCCGCCTTGACGCTCGCCGGCACGGGCACCACGACATACATCTGTCCCGTTTCCGTCACCGTCGTCGTAATGTCGCGGACGACGGCTCCGTTTTTCTTCTCCGTCATCTTGCCGGCATAGAACACCTCGGCAGGGTTGAGCGGATTGTTCCAATCTTTGTAGTTGCCGTACGTGAACTCGTAAGTGCTCGCGCCGTTTTTCACCACGACGCTCGCGGGCATGAATTTCGCGTCGAGTGTGGCGGTGGCCGTTGCGTTGGGGACGCCCGGGATCGGGAACGTCAGCACCGGCGTGCTGCCTTCCCATTTGACCGACGTTTTACCTGCCGTCATCACATCGGCGGGTACCCGCTGCGGTCTGGCTGCCACGTCAGGTGGCGTTTGGTACTGAGTGCCGGCAATGGCGGCCTTCCACGCGCCCTGCGGGCCTGCCCAAAGGCGAATCATCCGCTCCTCTACGGTCGCCGGCATCGGAGTGGCTTTACCTTTGCCCGGGACGAGCTCGGCGCCCTGGATGTCTTCGTTCCAGGCATAGGCTCCACTGAGCGCTTCGATGTTGGAGCAACTCTGACCATTGGGCCGCGTGCCGGTGATCCGGATCCGCTCGCCGGACGCCCGGTAGCTGATGTCGGCTCGGTACATGGACACATTGCAGGGCTGTCCGTCCACTTGCATGGTGCCCTTGCCCTGATAGACGAGGGTCATGATCAGATCTCGTTCCTCAGTGCTCCGCAGCATGCCGGTGTGCCAAGCCCAGTTAAACAAGACTGACTTCAGGTCATTTGCGCCGGCAGCGGGGGTGTACTCCGGCTCGCCTTCGCCGCGGCGGCGAACTTGTGCGCCGGTTGGCAGCGCTGTGCTTATTCGGGCGCCGACTGCCGGCGCCGAGCTTTGGTCTTCTTGAGCGCTAGACAGGGACGGCACGCAGATCATGAGAGTGGCAACGATCGCGACACGTGTCGACATCATTGTTTTTCGAGACGCCATAGTGATCTCCAATCGAGGGCGCGCTTACTAGTTTCCGCCTTCGTTACCTACGACCGTGCCGTCCGCCCGCTTGATCGTCTTGAGGCCTCCCAATGGACTCCCGTTCCGGGCCGGGGTGAAGGTCACGGTCAACTCTTCGCCGATCTTGAGCGCGTTCGGGCCGACTTTGCTGATCCCGCGAGCGGCGAGCGCTGTAGCCGAACCGGTCGTGAACGTCCAGTCGGTGGTCGTGCCGTCGGCGTTCTTCACCGTAACCGTTATCGATCCGTGCGGATTCACGAACTGGAGCTTGGCTAGCGTGCCCGTCACTTCCCCCTCCTTCGCGGGGTCGTAGACGCCGGCGGTGGAATGATGGGCCTCGAGCGACACACCGGCCATCAGACACCCGAACACGACGATACATCGCAAAGCTCGTCTATTCATTGTGCATCCCCCAAAGTTGTGACCAGCACCAGGCATCGCCATCGACAAAAACCGGACAACCGTCCGCCAGCGTGTAACAGCGTGCTGTACGTCGCGGGCTCAAATCAAGGGATCGAGGGCGCGGTTTACTAATCTACGGGTAACGGTGCGGCGCAGCCTGGAGCATCCGCTCGGGCTGCGTGATAGGACGGTCGAGATCGGATGCTACCTCGCCAGACCATTCATCATCTTCTGGAATGACGCCATCGTGTCCGGAATGCGGTCCACCTTTTTAAACGGCGTCGTGAGGAAGCGTTCCACCGCAGCGTTGAACATCGGCGGATCATCGTAGGGAACCAGATGCGTGCTGCTCGGAAAGACTGCCAGCTCGGCGTTCGGCAGGCTCTTGTAGATCGTAACGATATGCTCCAGCCGGATCAGGTCGTGATCACTCGCCAACACCAGTGTCGGCGCCGCTACCTGATTCAGAAGGGCCGGATCGATATTCGGCTCCGTCAACATGATGCCGCCCACCTTCAGCTGGCGCTTGCCCTCCGGCGTTTTCCGCACGTCATCCGGAAGCGAGAGGAATGAGTTCTTGATCAGCTCGATGATCTCCGCATCGACTGCATCAAGCCCCGGGTTGAGGTTCGCCGCCATGGCGACGAGCTTCTTCACCTTGTCGGGGTGGCGCACGCCCATGAGCAGCGCCTCGATCCCTCCGTCGCTCCACCCGACCAGGTCGACCGGCCCGACCTGCAGATGATCAAGTAGCGCTGCGAGATCATCCGTCATCTTCTCGTAGGTGATCGGCCCTTCGCTGTCGCTCGACCGGCCCTGGTCGCGGCTGTCCATCGCGATCACTTTGTAGTGCGCCTTGAAGTACTCGATCTGCGCTGCAAGCGAGCCGATGCTGGCGCCATTACCGTGCACCAGCAGCAACGGCTCGCCCTGGCCGTAGATCTCGTAATACAGGGTTACGCCATCGTGGACGAACGTGCCGCTGGCGGCCTTGTTGGCGCCGTAAGGGATCGCCGCGGCGGCCGGCGCCGGCAGCGCCGCTGTAGCTGTTGCTGGCGGCGTCGTGGGCGCGCACGCGACGGCGAGCGTGAACGTGAGGGCGACCGTCGCCGCGCGCAAAAGTGATTTCATACGGGAACCCCACATGCTCTGTGTCGCGGTGGATAGTACGGAAGAATGGGCTTCACGTAAGCCCCGGCGTCGAGTGCCGTTATCAAGCGAGGCGGAAGAAACACCGGCCGCCAGGCGCGAGAGTCTCAATTTCAGAGGGGCGGGAGTGTTTGATCGCTTCGAGCCTCGCAAGCTCGGCAGAGAACCGATGTAAGCGAAAGGAAAGTGGCGTAGTAATTGTTTGAAATGGTGGGCCGTGCTGGGCTCGAACCAGCGACCAATGGATTAAAAGATTGTGCTCCGATCGAAGCTACGTATCTGAGTAAAACCCTACTTCGCTTGTCCGATCGTGGGAAACAACTTCGCACAATTGCGCCCGAGGGCGCATCACACCGTAGGCGTGTTCGGGAATTTCCCACACGTTCCACCCCTCCGGTCCGCTCCCGACTCGCACAGTTGCGCTCGCAGCTCGTGCGCCGGGCTGCCGACCCCGAGCAGGCGCGTCGGCACGCCGAGGTGCTCGCGATCGAGCGAGATCTCGACCGGCTGCGCGAACTGCTCCGCGACGGTGACTGAAGTCACGCGGCTGTCGAAGCTAAAGGAGTGGATCGGCCCGGTGCTCGCCGTGACGTCCTTCCTGCTGCTCGTGCTCGTGTTCGCGTACAACACCGAGGACTCACGATTCAGGCGGCTTTGTTGCGACGCCTGCGCATGAACATGCCGAGTAGACCGGCGCCGAGCAGCGAGAGCGTCGCGGGCTCGGGGACCGACTGGGGGGTGGAAGAGCCCGAAAACGAGAATTGCGCCGTTTCCGTAAGAGAGGTCCAACTGCAACCTGGCCCCAAGATGCAGGTGGGTGCGAGCGTGAGCGTGAGCGTATCGCCGACCAACTGCGCCGTCACGCCGCCATTGTCGAAACTGTCTTGAGTCTTGGTAACGGTGAGACCGGAGAACGCAGTGTCCGTGAAAACAAACTCGTTGCCACCTATCACGCTCAGAGACGGAATCACTTTGGTGAGAGTGAGAGTGGAGTCGGTGAAATCGAGAGTAGCGAAGTTGGTGGGGGAAGCAGAGACGTCGAACTCAATACCTGGATCAACGATTGTCGTCGTGGGTCCGGTAGAGTTTCCGTAGCCTGGGAGGACGAAGCCATAAACAGGATCGAATTGATTGCCTAAAATAGTCGTCGCGACGCCGGGACTGGACCAGTCGTATTTCTCTCCGAATACCGAAGAACCCAGCAACAAGCTTGCATTGGCCGCTGAAGGTATCCAGACAAGTGTACAGACAAGTGACAGTCCGATTCCGGTCGCGAGGCTTCTTGTTTTCATATCCGGCGCCTTATGGTTGTTGTGAAATTCGAGCACGTTCCGTCGATGACGGATATTGTTAATGAAACCAGAGAGTTTCACTCCAAGGACAATCTTCTAGCACTCATATGTATAAAAGTGATCGACACATGCGGCCCCACGGGCTACCTCGACTGCGGTTCGGGGACCGCGAGTAGGAGCAACGCGGTTGCACAGATACGAAGAGTGCAAGATCGCCGTACATTAGCTGTTCGCCGCACGTTCCATCGGACCGCATGTCGGCGGGAAACCGCCCTGAATTGGTCTCGAACCTTAGCTTGCCCGGTTCGCGGCCTGTGCCTTCCGCCGGCTGGGTCGCATCTGGCCCCGTATCGAGCATCATGGATTGCGCTCCTTGTTGTAGTTGTGGCGCTGAACGTCGACGTCTCCGGCGGATTGATTAAAACCCCGACAGGCGGCAGTCCGCATCACCCAGGTGGGTTACGCCGGAGCGCAATATGGCAAACGATCACGTTCGCCGGGAGGAGAGCGTCGCCAGCCTGGCCGCCAGCATCAGGAGTTGCCCCTGGCTACGCCGGCCGGTCTTGCGGAAGACGGATTTCAGTTGAGCGCGCGCAGTGTGAATGCTGATGCGGAGCGGGGCCGTCGCCTCGCGCAAATCATCGCCTTCGATGAGTCGGTGCAGTAACCGCCGTTCCGCCGCTGTCAGGCCGAACAACAGCGCGATGTCGTGCGCGGTGTCCGTGCGAGGAGCCGTCGGGATGACCCAAACCAGCGCAGTGGGTGGGGCGAGGAACAACCCAAGATCAATGTTCGGCGGAATCGGCGCCATCGACACTTGCGCGTCGGCTCCGGTCATCAAGTCGGTCACCAGCAGAGAGGACCCGACCCCGGACGAGACATGGTTGAAGGCGGCCGTGAAGCGATTCGCTGCGAGAACGGTCGAAGCTGGCGCCAGGATACCTCTCGATACCCGGACCCAGCGTTCCCAGCGAATGAATTCCTCTCCGAGGCAATTGACCAGAATCACACGTCCCGACCGGTCGAGCGCAAAGACCGCTGCCGTTAGAGCATCGAGTGCGTTCGCGCGGGCGCTGCTCAAGAGACGCAGTGACTGGGTCATCCAGTAGTTCCTCGCAGCTACCGTCAGATGCGGGGAGAGCCTGGACAGGAGCTGGACATCGCGGGATGAGAATGGAGACTTTCCGATTCCGCGATACAGGGAGAGTGCCGCTCTGCCAAAAGCGTCGTTGGGTTCGGATCCCGCGAGGCACACTTGGATCATGCTGCCGATATCGATCGGCTTGAGGTAGTCGTGGAAAAAGGCCGACGAGGTGAGTTCATCCTCGCTCGAGAACTGTGTGCCGATGGAAACGAGACCGGCGCTTATACGTCCGGTTCGGAGCGCACCGTCGTACCAGACGTCGTGACGGCCCCAGTGATCCACGTAGGCCTGTGCCGCGCGCGGATCGAAGTCGATCAGAACGGCCCAGGGTTCAGGATGTGCTGCGGAGCCTACCCGCAGTCCAATGCCGCTCTGTGCCGACAGCACGTTCATGAGAAGCTGACCCAACCGGCTCCAGCCGTCCGGGGCCAACGCCGCCGAATGGATGGCGAGGATCAGATCGTCAACATTGGGGCTACGTCGGGGCATTGTCGAACTTTGCAGTCGTGCCGAGCGCCCATATCCACTTGAAATGACACAGGATGAACGCGCGCGCGCGCTCGGATTTCTGCAGACGAACTCGGTCGGCGCGATGCGTACCTCGTCTGACGAACGCGCGGCGGCGAGAGATCGACGTTGGGCGGTTCAACTGTATCCCCTTGACCGTGCTGGCGGGCGACAGGGGCGGTGTCCGCCTCGTGAATTCGCTCGTGTGGGCTGCGGCTAGTTCGTATCAAACGGCTTTCTGTCAAAAGCTGTTGGCTCGCAAGAGGCCTCTTACTTCAATTGAAGCACGGCGGCAAATCTGTCTAGTGGATAGTTGCAGTGGAGACGGCGAGCCGATGTGCGGCCGCGACGATAGAAGACCCCTGGATAACTCTGTTCTTCTTGCCCGCAGGATACTCCCGCGTCGATCAAATACAACGATCGCGAAGCTCTCTATTGCGATGTCATATCGCGAGTACCTACGGGCATCACACACGCGCAATGCAGTCGAAATACAAAATACCCACCAAGGCTGGGTGCAAGACGTCGATTGATCCTCTCTCCGCAAGATTAACCATTTGCGCTCCTGCGACCACCATGTGATCAATAGTCGAATCTCCAGGAGCGCAAGGGCTGAAAAGTGGTGGGCCGTGCTGGGCTCGAACCAGCGACCAATGGATTAAAAGTCCAGTGCTCTACCAACTGAGCTAACGGCCCGTGCTTCGAATGCGGTTGCGG
>FTFB01011013.1_pt1 | contig 14363 bp, 9 predicted proteins | sample 1658331 | NCBI WGS metagenome assembly FTFB01 (sample SAMEA3914816, study PRJEB12502) | metagenome | biome: forest; material: soil | place: USA | collected 2011-09-16 | depth 0.3 m | reverse complement strand
TTCTCCACGCTCGGGATGTGGCAGGACGCGATCACGTCGAACCTTGCGGCCGATGCGGCGACCCGGGCCTACGGAGCGAGCACGAGTCCTGCGGCGGCGGCCAATCCGGCGTCGATTGCCGGCCGTTATCATCCGCTCGACTTCCTGGTCAACGCGTATCTGCAGTTGGGCCGGGACGCCTTGGCGAAGGCGGTCGTTGACGAGCTCGGTCCCGTTCAAGCGCTGCCGTCCAGCGCGTCGATGACGGCGCATACAGCTTTGGCTGCCATTCCCGTGCGATACGCGTTCGATCGGTCGGCGTGGCGGGAAGCCGCTTCGCTCGCGCCGAGGTCGTCGCCCTTCAGGCAGGCCGAAGCCATCACCTGGTTTGGCCGGGCGTTGGGCGCCGCACGAACAGGCGACGTCGCCGGGGCGAGGCAGGCCCTCGCGGAGATCGCCGCCCGCCAGCGGCAGCTGACAGCCGCCGGCGATCCGTACTGGGCCGATCAAGTGGGCATTCAGGAAGCCGCGGCGTCCGCGTGGATTGCCCTGGCCGGAAATAAGATGGACGAGGCCATCGCGCTGATGGCCGGTGCAGCGAACCGAGAAGACCTGAGCGAAAAAAGCGTTGCCATGGAGAACCGTCTGTCGCCTATGCGCGAGCTGCTCGGGGAATTGCTCCTGCAGGCCGGGCGCCCAAAAGAGGCGCTCGCCGAGTTCGAGCGTTCGCTCGAGGCCGTGCCGAACCGGCGCCGGTCCTTGAATGGCGCAGCCGAGGCTGCCGAGAAGTCGGGCAACCGGACCTTGGCCGAGTCGTATCGAACGCGTTGGACAGCCCAGAGCGGAGCGCCCCTTTCGCCGCCGGCACCGTGAGCGCGGCGGCTGAGGTGGAAATGAGGTGGACGTTGAGTCTCGCTGCCCTCAGCGTAGCCGCATCTCGCGAAACTCCTCTCCTTGGTGGGTGATGTTTTTCGTATACAGCGGGTGGGCGAAGTCGTGCAGCACGTAGATTTGGTCGTTCCAGGCTCGGTATTGGGACCTCATGTGGCGCAACAAGTGAAGCGGAGTCAGCTTTAACGTGTCGTGCTCGGAATTGAATTCCTTGATGGCCAGGAGCTCTCCAACGTATTCGTTGTGGCACGCATACTCTGGCCAAATGACGTCATCCATGTAGCTGTAGACCCTTGGCAATCGAGTCTTTGTCTCGCCTTCGAATAGCTTGAAGGCTGTCTTCGTCGAGCTGTAGTAGTCGAGGTCGAACGCGACAAATCCTATAGGCGGGTGACCGCCTGCGACGAATTGCGGAATGGTCTTACTCACGTCGCCGATGAATAACTCCGCGCGCGAGAGTCGCGCGCGCAGCTTCGCTTCATCCATTTTGTAGAATCCCTCTCCCCAGACGTGGGCGAGGTCTCGATAGTCGATCGGCGCCGGCATTCCCGAACCCGCATCGAAACCGTAAACCCTTACGTCGATAGCGAAATGGTCGCCCACGGCCTTGGATATCTGTTCCAGCGCGAGGAGTCCGCTACCGCCGGCGACACCGAGCTCGATGACCGAAATGCTCGAGAGTCCCAGACGTTTCGCGAGCTCGGCTGCGGAAAACACGCCGTAGGCGTAGTGGGGCCTAGACCACGCGCCGTGACGCGCTCTTGTCGGAACAGAACCTAGTTCGAGCCGCCTCCACAGCTGCAGAAAGCCCGGGATGCCCAAACACTGTTTCAATATGCGATCCGCAACGCTCACGATAGACCTCCGTCACGATGAGCCGATAGCGGATAGTAATTTCAAACGCGCGGTTCGGCGAGGGACCGAGACTGGAACAGCGGCAGATCGCTAGTGGGCGGCGGCGCGCCCGGTAAGCCGAGTCGCCCGCGATTGGACCACGCGCCCTAGCGGTTCTTCCTGAGCTCGATGCTCGCGGCCCCGTCGGCGATCGCGATCCGCGTGCCGAACGGCTTCGAGAACTCCGCGACCCGCTCGAGAATGTACCGCGCCTGCGCGCCCTCCGCGGGCGACGGTAGCCCGCGTGTGAGCAGGAACTCGTTGGTCGTGTACTGGCTGTGCACGTCGGGCTGGCCGTTGCCGACGTAGTTCAGCGCGATCGGACGCAGCGTGATCGAGCGCAGCATCTTGCCCTGGAACTCGAGATGCGCGACGACGCTCTCCCAGGCCATCGGCTCGGAGATGTACGTGATAGCCGGCGGCACGTTGTAGATGAAGTTACCGAGGCAATAGAAGATCGGCTTGCCTCGAAACATCTCGATACCGTGCAACAGGGGGGCGCCGTGCATGACCACGACGTCGGCGCCGGCCGCAATCTCCGCGTGCGTCCACTCTCGGAGCCACGCGTTCGGCGCGAGCCGCTCGCCCATGCCCTCCGAAAAGATCGTATTGAACGATCTGTTCCCGAACACGTGGTTGTGCTGGTAGACCACGACGACGTCCGCGTGTGCTCTCGCCTCGCGGATGGCTTGCAGAATGCGCGCCGCATCCTCGCGATTGGGAACGTTGGCCGCCGCGCCCGGAAGGTCCGCGTTCGCTTCGTTGACGGCGTCTCCCGTCATCACGCGTAACTCGTTCACACCCCGGCCAGCCGCGCGCGCAGCGCCTCCCGGAGCGATGAGCCCCGACGCGCTCGCGACAAGCGCGATGGTCATGGTCCCGACGCGGAGGTAGGTCGGAGCGGCCGCCTCTGCCAGCGTCGCGCCCACGCCCGCGTGGGTGATGCCACGCCGCCCCACCTCCCGCAAGGTGTTGTCGATGCCGGCCTCCTTCAAATCGAAAGCATGGTTGTTCGACAACGACAGCAGGTTGAAACCAAGCGACTGCAGCGCGTCGAGCGCTTCCGCCGGCGCGAGGAACCCGCGCCCACCGCCCGCGACCGATTGGCCTGGCTCGGCGATCGCTCCCTCGAAGTTCGTGAAGACGACGTCGCCGCGGAGCAGTGACCGGATCCTCGGGACGGCGTCGGGCGCCGTCGCGCGAAGGTCCGATCGAATCATCGACTGCCCCGTCAACGTAATCGTGATGTCGTTCGATTGCGCGTACGCGCCCGGCCCACACGCAAGCAGCACAGAGGCCACCCACGCACGCGAAAATTGTCCCATCGAAGCTCCCTTGGCGATCCCGCTGATCGCGATGCGATTCTACGCTCGCATCCTACCGAGATGCCTCAAGGTCGGCTGTCCTTCTCGTTGCTGTGCTCACTCCTCGCGCAGAACCTCCATCGGGTCCGCGCGGGCCGCAAGCACGGCCGGCAGAACGCTCGCGATCGCGGCCGTCACGACGAGCACCACACCGGCGGCGGCGTATGTGGGCAGATCGAGCGGCTGCACGCCAAAGAGCAGGGTCGCCATCCAGCGGCCGAAGAACGCCGACGCAGCGAGCCCGATCACCGCGCCGATCACCGTGACCCGCGCCGCACGCGCGAAAACCAACCGCACAACGTCCCGCGTCTCGGCGCCGAGCGCAACGCGCACGCCGAACTCGCGTTTCCGTTGTTGAACCGAATACACGAGCACACCGAAGATGCCGACCACGGCGAGCGACAGCGCGAGCGCGCCGAACGCGCCGACCAACAGAGCCCGAAAGCGCGGTCTCGACGTTGCCTCGTCGCCGATCTCGGCGAGGGTTCTCACGTTCGTGACTGGCACGTCCGGGTCGATGCGCGCGACGGCCGCACGGATCGCGGAGGTGAGCTCCGCCGCTCGTGCGCCGCCGGCCGCCACGACGAGTGCGGCGCCGTACGATGCGTCTTGCGCAAGGGGCACATAGACGTGGGGCTGCCCTTCGGCTTCGGCCGGCCCCTCCTTGACCTGCTTCACGACGCCGACGATTTGCCGTACAGGCAGCGCGCCGCCGCCGGTGGTCATGGCCCGCACTACCAGCCGGGTGGCGAGGGGGTCCCGGCCATCGAGGTAACGCCGAGCGAACGCTTCGTTGACGATCGCGACGGGAACGGCATCGGCGCGATCCTGGTCGGTGAAGCCGCGCCCTTCGAGAATCGGGATGCCGAGCGTGGCAAAGTAGCCCGCGCTCACGATTTGATATCGCGTGCTCTTCCCTCTGCCTTCAGGCAACCGCGGCTCGCCGTCGATCTGAAACAGCATGCCCACCCGCCAGCCGTCCAATGGCAACGCCGTGCCCCAGGCGACTCGGTCGACGCCGGGAAGACCTTGGACGCGTTCTTCGACGTCGCGGTAAAACGCGAGGCGATCGTCGGGGCTCGCGTAGCGCGTCGCGGCCGAGTCGCCGCCCGCAAAAGGCACATCGATCTCCGCCGTCCACACGTTTCGTGCACGGTAGCCGGGATCCACGGACTCGAGGGCGAACAACGTTCGCAACAAAAGCCCCGCGCCGCAGAGCACGAGCATAGCCGCTGCGATCTCGCCGGCGACGAACACGCTTCGAAGCGCCGAGCCCGATCGCGTTACCGTGCGAGATTCGGATGCGATGGCGTGAGTCGGCTGGACGCCCGTGGCTTGCCACGCCGGACCGAGGCTGAACAGAACGGCGACGACGAGCGCCGTGGCCGCGCAAAACGCCAAGACGTGGCCGTCGAACGCGAGCTCCACTCCCGCGGGCAAGAGCCGCGAGGGGATCAACGCCGGCGCCGCCGCGAGCACGATGTCGCCGATTCCCGCGCCGACGAGCCCGCCGCAGGCCCCCAGCAAGAGGCTCTCCGTCAGCACTTGCCGAACTATCCGCGACCGCGAAGCGCCTAGCGCAGTGCGCACGGCGAGCTCACGTCTGCGGGCGATGGCTCTTGCGAGCTGGAGGTTGGCCACGTTGACCGAGCACATCAGCAGCACGACACCGACGACGGCCAGGAGCAGCAGTGAGGTCAACCGCAGCTCGGGACCGAACTGCGCGTCGCGCAAGGAATCGACGGCGGTGCCGTGATCCTGATTCGTGTCCGGCCGCTCTTCGGCGACGCTCTCGGCAACCCTCTTCAGGTCCGCCCCTGCGGCCGCGAACGAGACTCCCGGGGCGAGACGGCCGATCACGCGCAAGCGGTGGCTGCAACAGCTGCCCGGCGTCCCCAGCGTGGCCATGTCCTGCAGCGTCCACAGGCCGGTCGGCGCGTTCGAGAAGCCGAGGTCGAGCTGAAACGCGCTCGGCACGACGCCGATGACCGTGGCTTGCTTGCCGTCGAGTCGGAGCTGCCGCCCTACGATCTCGGGGTCTGCGCCGAAGCGGGACCTCCACAGCGCTTCGCCCATGACCACGACGTCGGGGTTCAGCGGGTCGTCGGTCGCGCCGAACGTGCGGCCGACGAGCGGCGTGATGCCGAGGACCTCGAAGAATCGCGCCGTCACGGTCTGGCTCGAAATTGCCTCGGCTACGTTGTCGGCGCCGGTCAGAGCGCTTTGCGCGGCAGCTACCGCGGCCATCGCTTCGAAGGCGCGGCTGCGCTCGCTCCACGCCAGAAACTCATAGGGGGCTATGACATTGTGGGGAGAACCCGGGCTTCTCTCCCACAGCATCGCGAGTCGATCGGGGTCGCGAAACGGCAGCGAGCGTATCCACGTCGCATCGGCCAGCGCGAAGATGGCGCTGTTGACGCCGATTCCGAGCGCGAGCGTCACGATTGCGACGACGGTGAAGCTCGGTGCCTTGACGAGCTGGCGGACGGCGTAGCGCAAGTCTTGAAGGATGGTCCCCATGTACCGAACCCAGCAAGGGGCATGCCAATGCGCGTCGAGTTGCCGAGCTTGATCCAACCGGATCTCGCTTGTGGCGTTGCAAAGCAAGCGTCCCGCAATCGCGACGCGCCCGTGTCGATCGTGGGACCGCCGCTCGACGCGCCGCGGGGCCCTACTTCTTCAGGTCGAAAAACCCGTCATCCACAGGCAGGGCCTGACCGCCGTCCCAATCCTTGATGGAACCATCGGCGGCTTGCATGAACCCGAGCAGACAGCCTTCGGATCCGTCTCGCGCCGGGTGGCAGCGCACCTTGATTTTGTCGCCTGGCTTGACGTAACCGCGCGCGATCCCGAGCCGTGTGAGTCCGCCGATGCCGGTGGCCTCGAGCGCCCATGAAGTCGCTGCACCTTTCTCATCCGTCACGTCGAGATAGATCCACGAGTGCGGGTTGATGAGCTGCACGCTCGTAACCGTTCCCTTCAGATCTTTGAAGAACTGTTGGTAGTTGCCGTGGGAGTGATGTGCGGAGGCCGCCGACGCGAACGCCAGCCCGCAGATGACACGCAAGCCCCAAGCTCTACGCAGCATGCTCGCTCCTCTTCATCGCGGGGCGTCGATCCGCCCCTGACCCGTCTGACTGTCGGTGCCGGAGCGGTCGAACCGGCCGGGCGGCGCGTGGCCGTTCAAGTAAATGTCGGCGTTGTTGTAGACATCGCGATAGCGAAGCCCGATGCCGTTCTCGTCGAGCCAGCCGAGCGACTGCTGAAACTGCTCTTGCCCGTGCATTCCGCGTGGTGCGGTGGCCTCCAGGATGTACAGCTTGTTCTCGTGCATGTGCACCGACGCGAAGGTGCGCGATTGATCGGCGTTGTTCGTCATCTGCAGCCGATGCCCCTCGACGAGATCCACGAAAGCCCAGATGTAGCTGGTCACCTTCGCGTCCCGCCGCATGAACTGCCAGCTCGCGTACACGATCGCGCCACGCAGATCCGTCTTCCACTGCCCGCGCCCGCTCGTGGCCAGCGTGCCGCTACAGGTCTCGGCACCGGGCGGACAAGCCTCGGATTTCTGCGTGAGAATTCGCTCCAAGGAGTGATAGTCGACGACGGTCATCGAATAGCGGCTGGGGCCGCTCTCGGCACGATAAACGCGCGCAGGAAGCACGGCGCCGTACTCCGACGTGTAGGTCGTGTCCTCGATGCGTGGCTGGGCGGGGAAATTCAGGGTGAACCGATCGGCGGTGCTCGCGAACTCGATCCAGTCCTGCGCGGCGGCAGGCCGCGACAGCGACAATATCGCGACTGCAGAAAGCAGGCATATCGAGCGCATGTATTCCCCCCGAAAAACTGCGCACAGGTTCCGATCATACCCCGCCCGCGGACCCTTGCGCCGATCAGTCTTTGATTTGCGCCCGCAGGGCAGCGCGGTCGATCTCGACGCCATCGATGAACATCCCCGAGATGCGACGGGCGTTGACGATGTCGTCGAGCGGGCTTGCGTCGAGCACGAGGAGGTCGGCCCGTTTGCCGGCAACGAGACTGCCGCGATCGTCGAGATGCAGGTACTCGGCGGCTCGGCTCGTCGCCGCGACCAATGCCTGCGCGGGCGTCATGCCGCCGTCCACCATCGCCTGCAGCTCGAGCTGCTCGGCCAGGCCGAAAAAGTGATCCTCCAGCCCGGTATCCGCGCCTAGCACCACCTTGGCGCCGGCGGCGGCGAGCTTGGCGAGACTGCGCTCGAGGATGGCGTATTGGCGACGTGACACCGCGGCGGCGGCGGGGTCGCGGCTGCCGAAGGCGGATTCCATTCTGGCGATCACGCTCGGCGCGATGGAATCCTTGAGCAGCTGCAGCATGGGGTCGGCGGGCGTGAGCCACGGCGGGCTGCCCACCTGCGTAGCCCGGCGGGGACTCGACATGTTCGCGTTGACGTACACGTTGCGTTTGACGATCTCGGCAATGAGAGCGTCGCTCATCTCGACGTCGCGAACGAGGTGCACGAGGCCGTCGATTCCAGCAGCCACCAGCCCCACGGCATCGTCGTGATAGAACACGTGCGCGTTTACGCGTAAGCCCCGGCGATGGCCCTCGTCGATCACGGCGCGGTACAGCGCCGGGCTCAAGCGCGGTGCACGACCGTTGCGGTCGTCCACCCAGATCTTCACGACGTCCACTTTGTTCGCGGCGAGCTCCGCCACTGCCTGCCGCGCCTCGGCCTCGGTGGTGATCTCGTAAGCGATTCCCGCGTAAGCCGCGGCACCCGGACCCGCATTCGGCGCGCCGATGCCGCGGCCCGCGACCCGCAACTTCGCGCCGCCCAGCGTGCCGGCGGCCTGATCAGCGCGGATCCGGTACAGCACGTCGCCGCGCTCGATGCCCTGCGACTGCACGACCGAAACGCCAAAATAGAGGGCGCGATAGAGGTCGTTCATCACGGTGTCGCGCGTGAAGTTCGCTGCGACGTACGTGAGTCCTCGCTGGAAGCCGGGGTGCACATGCGTACTGATCAGCGTGGGCATCACGGATTTGCCCGCGAGATCGATCACCCGGGCGTCGGTACCCCCCCGCGCTTTGATCTCTGCAGACGTTCCGACCGCTACGATTTTCCCGCCGCCAATCGCGATGGCCTGAGCCACGGTGTCGCGGCCGTCAGCCGTGATGACCGTGCCGTTGACGAAGACCAAATCCACGCGAGGCTGCGCAGCGCTTCCGGCCGCGACCATCGCAGCGAAGACTCCGCACAGAAGGCGAATCGGCATTGCGGGATACGTCGGCTCGTTAACCTACTTGGCCAACCCAGCCCACGGGCCGACCTCGACCTTGCCCGTCGTGTTCCACAGCTCGCCAAGCTCGACGCGCACACCCGTCGCGATCGCACCGGTCTGCTGTTGGGCCTGGAAGCACGTGAAGTCCGGCCGCTCGCGCCAGGCGAACGGTCCGCACAGGCGCTTGCCCGCGTTGATCGCGGCGTCGTGCACGGCGTTGATCAACCGCTCGTAGTCGGGCGAGCCCTGCGCGTAGCCCGAGAAGTTGCCAAGGTCGCCGGAGGCCGCGAAGATCGCGGTCACGCCCGGAATCTTGGCGATCGCCGCGGCATTCTTGACGCCTTCCAGCGTCTCGATCATCAGGATCAGGACGAGGTTGTCGTTGATCGTCTGGCGATATCCGCCCGGCACGTTGCCATACATATTGGCGGCGAACGCATAGCCGCCGCCGAGGCTGCGCCGGCCAAGCGGCGGGAAGAACGCCCAGTCCCGGGCGGCGGTGGCTTCCTCCACGGTATCGACGGTCGGCACTACGAGGACCAGCGCGCCGTTGTCGAGCGCGTGCTGGATCTCCTTCTCGTCCGTATACGCAACGCGCACGCCGGGAACCGCGCGCGCATAGGGGCAGGCGCTCCACATCTTGGCCGCCTCATCCCAGGTGGTCGAGGAGTGCTGCATCTCGGTCCAGATGAAGTCGTAGCCGGCGTTGGCCAGGGCGCAATACACGCTGGCATCGGTGACGTTGAACAGCGTGCCGCCGGCGATTTTCTCGCCCGCCATCAGCTTGGCCTTGACCGGGTTCCAGATCTTGGCGCCGGCAGGCGCGTTGAACGCCGGCCCGTACTTCCACGTCGTAGGATCGAACGCGCCCTGATTGACGGCGTTCGGCAACGCTGTCCGCATGGCACCACTGTCCTTGCCGGCCGGAGCCGAGAGTGGCGAAGTGATCGGGGGCGACGCGACCGCGTACGCGGGCTGCGCACCCGCTCCCGGCGTCTGCGCCGGAGCCGGCACCTGCGCGTTGATGATGCCGGCGGTAAAGACGATGACCGTGCCAACGGTTCTCGCAACGGGGCTCGAATTCATTGTTGTTTCCTCCCGGGCAGATGGGTGGATAGTACGTTCACGTGACGCTGCCCGCGACCCTCCCGGCGCACCGGGCGCCCCGAAGTGCGCTAATGCCGTCGAGGTACCCACGCGGCCGCGCCTTCCTCGGTGGCGTTGTCCGTCAAGACGCGAAGATCGGAGCCGTCGGGATGAATCACCGCGATCTCCCCGTAGGGCTGGAAGTTGAGCGGCGTCAGAATCGATTCGTCTTTGAAACCGCCGCGCGCCGTCGCGAACGCGATCCACTCCCCATCCGGTGAAAAGCTCGAGTGCGCGTCGTTTCCGGGTGCGTCGGTCAAACGCGCGAGGCCCGTACCGTCGGGGTGGACGACGTAGACGTCGTAATTGCCGTCGCGTTGGCTCGTAAAGCTGATCCAATCGCCGCGCGGCGACCAGGACGGGAACGTTGCGAGCTCCGAGCCGGTGTCGAGGGAGCGGGATGCTCCGGTGGCTACGTTCAGGATTGCCAAACCTCGACGAGCGCCCTTCGCATAGCGATACGCGATGAGCTTGCCGTCGGGAGACCAAGTCGGGCTGGCGCTGTTGTCGTCCGCACTGGTGAGCGCGCGCAGACCGGTGCCATCGGGGTGGATCAGCATCAAGCGCGTCGACGTGGGATTCGGGCCTTCGAAGAATGCGCCGTACCCGAACGCGATCCATTCGCCATCCGGCGACCACTCCGTTCCGCTCACCTGCTTCTGCGCATCTTCAAACACGAGCTTCCCGTTCGATCCGTCGGCGTCAGCGACCGTCAGACCGTTCGTACCCGTGATGAACGATGAAACCTCGCAGACGAGACGTCCGCCATTCGGAGAGAAGGAGCATCCGACCGCTGCAGAATTCGTCCGTTGCAACGCGAACCGCGCATCGCCGCTGCGCCACCGCTGCACGCCCGGATCGATCTTCAAGTCGTGGCTCGTTCCGACTTCGCGATGGAAGACCATCCTGTCGAGCGCCGGCGACCAGTCAGGCGCACCGAAGGGCTCCGACGCGTTCTCCGCGAGCCCGACGACGATGGACGGCCGCACCCCCAGGCGTTCGTACGCAACCCGGCCGTCAGCGAGCGCACGCGGAAACGCTTTCGGCCCGGGCCCCGCACTCACCGTTGCGCGCGCTCCCGTCCGGACATCGACCGTGAGAATCTGTGTGGTTGCTGCGTCCGCGCGAAAGGTGCCCGCTCCGCACGCATCGTGGAAAGGTGCGTCATAGAACAAAAGCGTGGCCCCGCTCGAAGACCACCGCGGGGTACCGGCAAGCCGCCCCGCGTCGCTGACACGTCGTAAACCGGAGCCGTCCGGATGCACTACGTAGACGCTCGTCGAGTGCACACGCACAAACGGCGGCACGCTGAGTGGCGGGGTCCCGGAGCATGGGACCGCCGGCGGTTCGCGGTCCGACGAGAACGCAATCCATTGCCCGTCCGCAGACCAGGACGGTCTGAATTCGCCCGCGGCGCTGTTGGTGAGATTCCGCAGGTCGCGGCTCGCCAAGTCGAGCATCCAGATGTCCGCCTGCCCACCGCGCGTGGACATGAACACGATCGACTTTGCATCGGGCGAGAACGCCGCCTGATCGTCGAACGCATCGCCGTCGGTGATCTGCTCGAGACCTGAGCCGTCTGTGTGAACGCGGAAGATCTTCGTCGGACCCGAACGCTGCGAAGTGAAGGCAATCCATTGCCCGTCAGCGGAGAACGATGCATTCGAGTCGAGGCCGGCGTGAGCAACGAGCGCCCTCGCGTTGCGACCGTCGGAATCCGCAATGAAGATGTCCGTGTCGAACGGCGCGCTGCTTCCAAACGAGACCGTATACGCAGGCTGCGCCTCCGACTGGAGCGGCAACAGCATGAGAGCCGTGAGCGTCAGAATCGCACCGATTTGCATATCAGGACCGGCTTGGTGTCGAGCGACCGTAGGATGCTGTACCGAGTCTCACTACTTCGCCGCGGCCCATCGGTGCGGCAACGCACCCAGTCACAGTCGAGGGAAGGCCAGCCATCCGATCGAACGGGGCATGGACGGGCGGTTGCCGATGCGCGACCATCAGGGCACGACGCCAAGTCGCAGCGACCGATGCCAACCCGGAAGATCACTGAACCGAAGCTCACGCCAGGGACGGACGCGTCCTCGGAACCGTTGCTGCGCGGGCGAGCTTGCTACGAGCAGCGTCAGTGGCACGACGCGTTCGAAGCGCTGTCGCTTGCGGACCGGGCGACGCCGCTCGGCACCGAAGACCTGCAACGGCTCGCGTGGTCGGCGGGGCTCGTGGCCCGCGACGCCGAGATGCTGGCGACACTGGAGCGCGTGTACCGCGCCCGCCTCGACGCCGGCGACCACCTGGCGGCCGCGCGCGCTGCATTCTGGTACGGCTTTCGGCAACTCGCGCGCGGCGAGCCCGGCCAAGCCAGCGGCTGGCTCAGTCGCGCGCAGCGACTCGTCGAGTCGCATCCCGAAGACTGTGTGGAGCAAGGATATTTGCTGCTGCCCGCGGGTCAACGACACTTGAGTGCGGGGCAGCACGTCGAGGCACACGACTGCGCTGCGCGCGCGGCCGCCTTCGGCGAACGATTTGCCGAGCCCGACCTGATCTCGTTCGCGCGCAACCTTCAGGGGCGCGCGTTGCTGAGCGAAGGTCGAATCGACGAGGGCCTCGCGCTCCTGGACGAAGCCATGGTGGGGGCCACGTCCGGCGAGCTGTCGCCGGTCGTCACCGGCATCATCTATTGCTCGGCCATCGCCAGTTGCCACCGCGTGTTCGAGCTCGAGCGGGTGCGCGAATGGACCGCGGCGCTTTCCACGTGGTGCGAGACGCAACCGCAACTCGGCATGTTCACGGGACACTGTCTCGTGCACCGCGCCGAGGTCATGGAGATGAGCGGCGCCTGGCCAGAAGCCGTTGAAGAGGCCCGGCGCGCCGTGACGCGTTGCGTGCGCAACATCGAGCGGGACGCGGCCGGACGTGCACACTATCAAGAGGCGGAGATTCATCGGCTACGCGGCGAGTTCGAGGCGGCGGAGGCGGCCTACCGCGAGGCGAGCCGCGCCGGTTTCGAGCCGCAACCCGGGCTCGCTTTGCTCCGGCTCGCAGAGGGCGACGGCGACGCCGCGGCGGCAGCGAGCCGGCGCATGGTCGGCGCGACCGCGGAGGCGCTCGCGCGCCTTCGATACCTGCCCGCGCACGTGGAGATCATGCTTGCCGTGGGCGATCTCGACGAGGCACGCGCCGGCAGCCGCGAGCTGGAGGAAAGCGCGGCGAACCTCAGCACCGACGCGGTGACCGCCATCGCCGCGCATGCGGTGGGCTCGGTCCGCCTGGCCGAGGGAAACCCGAGTGCGGTTCTCGAGCCCGCGCGCCACGCGTTCGCGATCTGGCAGCAGATGGGAGCGCCGTATCTCGCGGCCCGGCTGCGCGTGCTGCTGGCGCGAGCCTGTAGCGGTCTCGGCGACACCGAGGGTGCGCGGCTCGAGCTCACGGGTGCCAGCGAAGTCTTCGAGCGGCTCGGCGCGAGACCCGATCTCGCCGCGGTTCAAGCGATCGAAGCGGGTCTTCGTAGTGGCGGAACAACGGCGTCCGCCGCCCACCACGGACTCACCGAACGCGAGCTGCAGGTGCTTCGCCTCGTCGCCACCGGCAAGACGAACAAGGCGGTCGCCCGCGAGCTGTCGTTGAGCGAGAAGACGATCGATCGCCACGTCAGCAACATCTTCGCGAAGCTCGGCGTCTCCGCGCGCGCCGCGGCCACGGCGTTCGCGTACGAGCACAAGCTGATCTAGGCCTCGCGCCGCACTGGGCACAACTACCCATGCCCTTCCGGCACCTCTTGGGTGATCCGCCCGAAGTTCGCCGCGGGCGCTCGCCGTACGCTCTCTTCCGCACGAGCCCCTCAACACGGGAGAATCCGATGACTATCAACCAAGCCACGCAGCTGATCGAAGAAGGCGCAGCAGCGCTGCAGCTCGTAGAGCGCACACCGCGCTCCGCCTCGACCGATCGGGAGCACTTCGACGTGATCGTGATTGGCGGAGGTCAAGCCGGTCTGTCCGTCGGCTATCACCTCGCGCGCGCCGGCGTCCGCTTCGTCATTCTCGATGCCAACGAGCGCATCGGCGATTCCTGGCGCCAGCGGTGGGACTCGCTGCGGCTGTTCACGCCCGCGAAGCTCGATAGCCTCGACGGCATGCCGTTCCCGGCGCCGCGCAACTCTTTTCCCACCAAGAACCAGATGGCGGACTACCTCGAAGCCTACGCGCGGCGCTTTCGGCTGCCGGTGCGCTCCGGGGTCCGCGTCGAGCGGCTCTTCAAACGCGGCTCGCGGTTCGTCGCTGCCGCGGGCAGGCGCGAGTTCGAGGCGGATCAGGTCGTGGTGGCCATGGGCAAGTATCAACAGGCACAACTGCCGGCGTTCGCGAAGTCGCTCGCGAGCGAGATCACGCAGTTGCACTCGCTCGACTACCGCAACTTAAGTCAGCTCCGGCCGGGCGGCGTCGTGCTCGTCGGCACGGCCAACTCGGGTGCGGACATTGCGTTGGAAACCGCGCGCGGAGGCCGTGAGACGTGGATCGCAGGCCGCGACGTCGGCGAGATACCGGTTCGCTCCGAGGGCTTTGTCGGCCGTCATCTGGTCATGCCGCTGTTGCTTCGCTTCGTCTTCCACTACGTGCTGACCGTGAATACTCCGATGGGCCGCAAAGCAAGGCCGGCGGCCCTCACGAGCGCGGTTCTGCGGATTCGCGTCAAACGCCGTGACCTGACGGCCGCACGCGTGCAGTTCGTGCCGCGCATCGTCGGCGCGCGCGACGGGTTGCCGTTGCTCGAGGATGGTCGGACGCTGCCAGTAGCGAACGTCATCTGGTGCACGGGGTTT
>FTFB01011326.1_pt1 | contig 14476 bp, 12 predicted proteins | sample 1658331 | NCBI WGS metagenome assembly FTFB01 (sample SAMEA3914816, study PRJEB12502) | metagenome | biome: forest; material: soil | place: USA | collected 2011-09-16 | depth 0.3 m | reverse complement strand
GCCGAGGGTGCCGCGCGACCGCAATTCGTGTTCTACGAGGGGCCCCCGACGGCGAACGGGCGGCCCGGCATCCACCACGTGCTGGCGCGCACGTTCAAGGATCTGTTCCCGCGCTATAAAACCATGCGCGGCTTCCACTGCCCGCGGAAGGCCGGTTGGGACACCCACGGCTTGCCCGTGGAGCACGAGGTGGAGAAAGAGCTCGGCATCTTCGACAAGAAGCGCATCGAGCAGGAAGTCGGCATCGCGAGCTTCACGGCGCAATGCCGCGCGTCGGTCATGCGGCACGTGGCCGAATGGGAAGCCATGACGGAGCGCATGGGCTTCTGGGTCGATTTCAAGGACGCGTATTTCACGCTGCACAACGACTACATCGAAAGCGTTTGGCAGCTCTTGAAGCAGCTCTGGGACAAGAAGCTGCTATACCAGGGCTACAAGGTCGTGCCGTACGACCCGCGGATCGGCGCCACACTGTCGTCGCACGAGGTGGCGCAGGGGTATCGCGAGGTCGAAGACCCCTCCGTCTATGTGCGGTTCCGCGTGGAGGGCGAGCCGGGCACGTCGTTCCTGGTTTGGACCACGACGCCGTGGACGCTGCCGTCGAACCTATTGCTCGCGGTGCATCCCGACGTCGAGTACGCGTGGGTCAAGCGCGACGGCGAGACGCTGATCCTAGCGCTTCAGCTCGTGCCGGCCGTGCTCAAGGACGAGCCGCACGAGATCGTTCGCACCGCGCTCGGCAGTGAGCTCGACGGCATGCGCTACGAGCGCCTGTTCGACTACCTGCCCGTGACCGGCGACGTGTGTCGCGTGCGGCCTGCGGAGTTCGTCACGACCGACGACGGCACGGGCATCGTGCACATCGCGCCCGCCTACGGCGAGGACGACCTGAAGCTCGGCCAGCGCCAAGGTTTGCCCGTGCTGCACGGCGTAGGCGAGGACGGCTATTTTCTTGCCGCTGTGAAGCCCGTAGCCGGCAAGTTTTTCAAAGACGCCGACCCGGTCATCATCGACATCCTGCGCGAGCGCGGCCTGCTGTTCCGCGCGCAAAAGTACTTGCACAACTATCCATTCGGCTGGCGCACGGGCGACCCGCTGATCTACTACGCCAAGAACGCGTGGTACATCCGCACGACGGATTATCGGCAGCGTATGGTCGCGTTGAACCAGACGATCAAGTGGGTGCCGGAGCACATCCGCGAGGGGCGTTTCGGCAACTGGCTCGAGAACAACATCGATTGGGCGCTGTCGCGCGAGCGTTTCTGGGGAACGCCGTTGCCGCTGTGGACGGACGGCAAGGGCGACTACGTCTGCATCGGCTCCGTGGAGGAGCTCGAGCAACGTGCGGGACGCAAGCTCGACGATCTCGACTTGCACCGCCCCGCCATCGACGGCGTAACGTTCAAGCATGACGGCCGCGAGTACCGGCGCGTGACGGAGGTCATCGATTGTTGGTTCGATTCGGGCGCGATGCCGTTCGCGCAGTTGCACTATCCGTTCGAGAATCGCGAGACGTTCGAGAAAAGCTTCCCGGCCGACTTCATCTGCGAGGCTATCGACCAGACGCGTGGCTGGTTCTATACGCTGCACGCGATCGCGACGATGGTGACGGATCGGGCCGCCTACCGGAACGTGATCTGCCTGAGCCACATCGTCGACGGCGACGGCAAGAAGATGTCGAAGTCACTCGGCAACATCGTCAATCCGTACGACGTGTTCGATGCCGTCGGAGCCGATGCGCTGCGCTGGCACTTCACTGCGCGGGTGGCTCCCGACGTGCAGAAGCGCGTTTCAGTGGAGATCATTTCGGAGGTCGCGAGCAGTTTCATCAACACGTTCTGGAACACGTACGGGTTCTTCGTGATGTACGCGCGGCTCGACGGCTTCGACCCGCGACGCAGCGTGCCGCTCGCCGAGCGCCCCGAGATCGATCGGTGGGCCATTTCGCTGCTCGAGCAGACGATCGCCACCGCGACCGCCGCGCTCGACGATTACGACGCGCTGAAAGCCGGCTTCGCGATCGAAAGCTTCGTGGATCAGCTCAGCAACTGGTACGTGCGGCGCAACCGCCGCCGGTTCTGGAAGGCCGCAAGCGGCGCCGACAAGCAGTCGGCCTACCTCACGCTGTACGAGTGCCTCGAGACGGTGACGCGGCTCATGGCGCCGTTCGTGCCGTTCATCACGGAGAACGTTTATCAGAACCTCGTTCGCGTGGTCGCTCCGGATGCGCCCTCGAGCGTCCACATGGCGGGCTGGCCGCAAACCAACGTCGCGCGCTGCGACGGACAGCTTTTGGAGGAGACGGCCGTCGTGCAACGTGTCGTCGGTCTCGGCCGTGCGGCGCGCAACGCGTCGCGTCTCAAGGTGCGCCAGCCTCTTGCGCGTCTGCTGATCCGCGTGCCGGACGGTCCTGCGGAAACGGCCGTGCGTCGCCACGAGGACCAGATCTTGGACGAGCTGAACGTGAAAAGCCTCGAGCTGATCGCGCGCGACGCGATGCTCGTGAGCTATCGCATCAAACCGAACTTGCCCGTGATCGGCAAGCGCTACGGTAAGCTGATACCGAAGATACGGCAGTATCTCGCGACCGCCGACGGTGCAGCGATCGCGGCCGCCGTCGCGCGCGGCGCGACGCAGACATTCGTGATCGATGACCAGTCGCTAGCGATCGAGCCTGCAGACCTGCTCGTCGAAAGCGCGTCGGCGGAGGGATTCGCGTGCGCGGAGGAGGGCGGCTATCTCGTGGGCCTCGACACCACGTTGAACGACGAGCTGCGCCGCGAAGGCGTGGCGCGCGAACTCGTGCGTGCGGTGCAGGAGGCGCGCAAGCAGGCCGGGCTCGAAGTCGCGGATCGCATCGTCTTGTACGTCGAAGGCGACGAAACGGTTGCGGCGGCGTTGGCTGCGCATCGCGAGTACCTGATGAACGAGACTCTCGCGAGCGCGTGGCGTCGGCCGGTCGCGAACGCCTACATCGTCCGCCACGACGAGGGTGACGCGCGTTGGGCCATCCACCTCGCGCGGGACGCGGAGGCACCATGACGCCACGCCGCTGGTTTGGTTTGCGTGCCGGCGCCGCGAACTGGCTGTGGCTCGCCGTGGCCGTGATGCTGCTCGATCAGTGGACGAAGTACCTGATCACGGACAATCTCGCGGAGTTCGACGAGATCATCCTGCTGCCGGTCCTCGAGATCATGCGGCTGCACAACGAGGGTGCTGCGTTCAGTATGTTGAGCGGCGCGGGCGGCTGGCAGCGGTGGCTGTTCATCGGCCTCGGTCTGGCAGTCAGCGTCGCGATTCTGGTCTGGCTGCGGCGCGTGCCCGGGAAAGGGCAAAACTTGCTCGCCGCGGGGCTGTCGTTGATCCTCGGCGGCGCGCTCGGGAACGTGACCGATCGCGTGCTCTGGGGGCACGTGATCGATTTCATCCGCGTGCACTACCAGCAGTACTACTTTCCGGCTTTCAACGTGGCGGATTCGGCGATCACGATTGGGGCGGCGCTGCTGATCCTCGATAACCTGCTCGAGTACGACCGAGCACGCGCCGCCCGCAAGAAACGCTAGCTCACCAGCACGACGTCGGGGTGGTGCCCGTCGCGGTCTTCACGCCCTGCGCAGTGAGCGACAACGACGTGCACATGGCGTCCAGTGTCATGTCGATTCGCGCCCCTGCGATGGGCGTGGCCGTCGCCGTATACGTAGTGGCATCCTCGCCGGCGATCGTCAGCTGATACGAGCCGTTCTCCGACTGTCCTGTCGGGAAGCCGAGGGCCACGAGATTCGCCGTGCCGCCATAGGTGCGGTTCGCAAGATAGAACCGCTCCTGGTTCGTCTGCAGCCGCAGCAGCGCGGTCTTCGCCTCGGTTCGTTGCGCCCGCATCACGTACTGCCTGTAGCTCGGCAGCGCGATCATGCCGAGTACACCGATGATCATGACCACGGCCATGAGCTCCAGCAGTGTGACGCCTGCCATTCGGCGGCGATTCGACCTGTTGATATCCATCGCTCGTCTTCCTTGAGCTCGAGTTAGTCGAGGCTGCGTTGCGTCCAGAACGTGCGGACCGGGGTGTTCTGGTATCCGGAGGGGAAGCAGATCAGGCCGACGCAGATGTCACCGGGAGGCGGCTTCTTCTGCCAGTCCGGATCCAGCCCGTTCGGGACGCCGTCGCCGTCGTCGTCCTCATCGACATCCGGGATGCCGTTGCCGTTCTTGTCGGGATCCTGCGAATCCGGAATGCCGTCGCCGTCCGTATCCTTCTCGGCGTCCGGGTTGACGAACAGCGCTTGAGCGGTCGACAGAATGCCGCCCTGCCGTTCGACGAACAAGTCCGACATCGTCAGCGTAGTCGGATCGCTCGATCCATCGAGGTTCGTGACAGGCGAACCGTTGAAGACATTCATCTGATAGACACGGTTGATGCCGAGCTGCGGCTGGCACGAGTTTCCGCCGCTGCCGGGCATGAATGTGCTGAAGATGACCTGACCGTTGAACGTGCGCGCTTCGGCCAGCACCTTCTCGCCATTCCATCCACCGAGATTCAGATCCAGGCGCCAACCGGGGCTCCCATTCGGTACGCTGGTGTTCACGGTCGTGACCGGCACGAGAGTCCCGTCCGTGATGGGGGTCAACGCGTCGAACTGCACCTGCGTCAGCGGATCGAGGTTGTAGTCGCGCAGCGCGTAGAAGCGGTCGTGGTTGCCCGTGCCAAGCGGGTGCTCGCGGTGGCCCGAGCCGATGCCGATGTGAGTGAAGTTGTAGAGCCGCGTATTCACCGGAGCCACGTCCGGCGCGTAATAGAACCGGCGCGTGTCGACGAGGGCCGGTACGGCGCTCGGCGCGCCGCCCAGCTGAGCGATCACGCCGCCGGCGACGAGGTTGGCGGCGGTCTGTCCGTTCGAAATGTCGAACCGCCAGACTTGGCCACCCATGTCGGCCGCGTACATACGGTCCGCGAAGCCGTCGCCGTCGAGGTCGATGACACGAACACGGGCCGGCATCGAGTAGCTCATGCTACGGCCGCCCGTGTTGAATCTCTTGGTGGCGCCGGCCGTGTTGCTCGCGTACCAGAGCAACGATCCAGTGACGGCATCGACGATATAGATCGAGTTGCCGATCATGTCGGTCGTCAACGCGCTGTTGTCCTGGTCGGGCTCATAGCCGCCCGCGATCACGAGCACGGACTTCAGCGGGTTCTGCGTCGCACCGGAGATGTTGATGTGTGCGGGTTGCGGTTGGGCCCATGACTGGCCGAGGCCGGGCAGTTGCGCACCGTCGAGTCGGAACATGAGCTGGGGGCTGTTCGGGTCGCTCACGTCCAGCGCGTAATAGAAGTCACCGCCGCGGCGCATGCCGAAATACAGATACACCTTCTCGCCAGGCTCGATGATGCCGTCGTTGTCGGCGACCGTCTGTATGCGCAGGTCGCCATCGATGCCATAGAGTTTGGCCGCGGACGATTCGTCCTTGTACAGCTCCATCTGGTTGCGGAGGAACTCCGGCGGCACGAACGCCCACTTCTCGACGCCCGTGTTCAGGTCGACCGCATGCAGATAGCCGTCGTTGGTCGCGAAGTAGACGACACCATCATGAATGGTCGGACCGTAAATAACCGCCGTCGGCTGCGAGTGCAGCGGGTCGCCCATCTGATGGCGCGGTTCCGCCGTGATGTTGTTCTGATTCGTATCGGGCAGGTCGAGACCGTTGATGAAGTCGATGACCTGATCGCGGGTCGGATCCCCGGGCGTACCGGTGTACAACAGCGCATCGTTGATGGCGGCGTTGGTCTTTGCGACCCGGTTCGCAGCGGCCGTGAGATTCGACGTACCGAGGTACGTGTACACGAGCCGACTGGCGGGGACCGGTATCTGATTGGCTGCACCGCCGTTATCGACGTTCGAGCCATCGACCAGCGGCGACCAAATGCTCTGGGCCGTATCGCTGAAGAACCCGGTCGACGGATCGACAGCGGGATTGTTGTTGGCGTCGACGATTGTCGCGTCGCTCGGGCGCAGCCGATACTTCTTGAGGTTGCCCGGCCAGTGAATGCGGCCGGACGGGCGGAACACGCTGATGAACAGGTCGCTCAGGTTCTGCGTGCGGTTGAACGAGTTCACGGCCACGGTCGGCGACGTGAACGTCGTGTTCGTGGTCAGGATCGAGGTCACGATGTTCGACATGGCGTTGGCGAGCGTCGCCGTGTCGTTGGCCGTGTAGTACTTGCCGCCGCCGCGCTGCGCGGTGTCTGAAAGGTTCGGCAGGTCGACCGTGAAGCCGATCGTGTACGTGACGACGTTTTGCGGGCCGGGCAGGGTCGACATGTCGCCCTTGTTCATGAACTCGGCGAGGTCGTCGAGGCAGTCACCGCCGTCCGGCGAGAAGCCCGGCGGGTAAGTCTCGACGTCGCACGAGTTGCCGACCAGCTGGCCGAAGCTCTTGCCGTTGGCGTCCTTGACCGCCTTGATCTTCGTGTCGGCGTCGACGTCCTTCGTCGGCTCGCCGTCGGTCAAATACACGATGAAGTTCTTCTGGCAGTCGTAGCCGATCGGCGACAGATAGTCGGTCGGGGCGAGCGGCATGCGTGATCCCAAGGCGCTGGTGACGGCGCCGTAGTCGGCCTTGCGGCCCATGTAGTACTGCGACGCCTCCCACAGCGTCTCGGACAGCGGCGTCCATGTGTGCGCGTCCAGGGCGTTGATGGCCGCTTTCATCGGCGTGCGTCCGGTGCTGATATCGGTCATCGGGTATGCGACGTAGCCACCCTGGCTGCCGACAGTGTTGTTGACCGGGTCGTTGAACGTCATCAGACCGACGTTCACGCCGCTGACCGAGTCGAGCAGGTTGGTCGCCACATCCTTCACGATGTCGATTCGAGTCCGGAAACGCGTTGGGCCGAACTCCCAGTTCAGGTAGTTGCCGCTGTACAGCGTGTACGTTTCGTTAGCCGGCGTGTTACCCCAGGAGATTTCCTGACCGGCGGTGCCCCAATACCCGGGGACGCCGTTCTGGCCATTTCGGGCGTACAGCTTGGTCGCGTCGACGCCGTCGCCGTGGAGGCCACGGTCGGAACGACACTCGACCAAGCGCGCTTTCTGCGCATTGGCGATGGTCTCCCAGCGCTTGCCGGTGCCAGAGTTCGTCGGGTCGTACTGCGCCATGTTGTCGGTGTAGTAGCCGGCCGTGTTGAAGGCCTGCAGCGCGCCGTTGCACTTCAAGGCCGCCAGGTTGAACCAGCGGTCCACGGTGCAGGCCGGCGGGGCGCCGACGCCAACGCGCCAGTACACGTGAGTCGGGTCGCAGCCCGCACTCGGATACGTGATCGTTCCGTCGTAGGTGTCCTGCGTATCGACCAGCGTGTCCATGCTGCCCGAGTTGTCGAAGATGAACAGAATGTTCGGCTGCGACTGCGAGTTCAGGTTGGTGCCGACGAACAGTTCGGTGTCGTCCCCGAGCGCGGGCCCAATGGCCGCCAGCGCCCACAGAGTACCCAGGCCGAGCCAAGCGAAACGTTTGGTGATGGCGTTCATAGTCGGATCCTTCGAAAGTGTCTGGTGCCTTCCTGGCAGATTGAGATCGGTTGGCGAATTAGTGACGCGGGCGATGGATCGCTACGCGAGTCACTCGCTCGGTGGCGATGTCGATGTAAACGTTGGCGACGGTCGTGTCGTTGGCCTTCGAGTTTCCTCGCAGGTCGTTCACGGCCTGCAGGAAGTCGGCGTACCGAAGTTCGCGACCGTCGATGACGAATTTCGCGCCATCGACGAACCGGCGTGTGCTGATGCGGCAGGTGTCGCACTCACGCACGGTCACGCTGCCGCCCGTGTCCTTCGGCAGCGTGAGCTGGCTCAGGGTCAGCTCGAACGGCCGCTCGGGCTGCCCGATCACGCGAAACGCGTTGGCCGAGCCCATGAAGCCGAGCAGGGCGAGAATGGCGAGAATTCTGATCGTCATCATGGCGTCCTCCGGAGCGGCTAGAGCGCGCGTCCTATCACGTAGAAACTCTGCGTATGTTCGGAAGTGGCGTTACGCGGCCCTCTCCCAACCGACTGGATATCGAAGTGAAACGCTTCGAACTCCGAGTAACTGAACACCTGGTCCGACGGAATGTTGGTGTTCAGGCGGTAGGTGGTCACCGCGCGACGGTCGAAATCCGGGTTGACGGTCCAGGGCAGGATGTGCGGCACGTCGGTGCCGTAGTCGAGCGTACCAATCTCGATATCGATTGCGTCCTCGGTCATCTGAAATGCGTCCTGCTGAAACTGTGTATTCGCCGCCATGGTGATTTCCATCGTGGAGGTGTTCATACCCGAGACCCCGACGACGGTCAGCACGAGCAATAGGACGAGGCCGACGATCAACGTCGCGCCGCGTTGCTGTTTCCCCAGTGCGATGGGCTGTCGATTCATTGCCGGTACGACATTCACGGTCTTTTTCCTCAGGTGATCGGGCGTGCGTTGCGCAGGTAGATGGTCTTGGAGATCAACACGCGGCGGAAGCCGTCGTTGAACGGACCGACGTTCTGGTCTGCGTACACGTAGTTCGTCGTGTCAGTGAAGCCGTTCTCGGCGCGTTCGGCGCGCACGCGCAGCCAGATTCGAACGGCGACGATGATGGCGTCCGGATTGAAGGCTGCGTTGGTCGGATCGATCATCGGGTCGTTCGTGCTCAAGTACCGATCCACCGAGCCACGGTTCGGGTTCGGCTTGTCGGGTGTCCCCGGCGGGTCGGTATCGACGCCGAACTGGACTTGCATGTCCTCGACGCCCGCAATGACTTCTTCGTCGATGATGTTGCCGGCGGGCTGTAGTGACTTCCGGCGCAGCGCGGGCGGCGTCGTGGCCGTCGCCCTGCGTACGTAGTAGCCGTTCACCACCAGCCGATGCACTTCGCTGACGGCGGCCGGGAAGTTGGGGGGAATCGCCGCGGTGTTGAAGATTCGGCCAGAGGTACGCGTCGAGACGACTGACATCTGGGCCGCCACGGGTACAACGATATCGTCGCTCACGTGTCGGACGACCAACGTGTCCGAGTTCGTTTCGACCGGGGCCACACCCGCGCATGCCCAGGCGTAGCCGTTGTTGGTGCCCTGTACCGACTGGACCAGGTTGATCGTCCAGTTGTTGCCGCACGTCACGGGCCCGATGCCCGGCGGACCGGTGGGGATGCCGCGAGCTCTGATCAGGTAGCCGCGCGTGTTGAGGCCGTAGTACTGCGCCATCCGGACATCTGGTTCCAAGGTGTCGATGGCGAACCGGGCGGTTTCCTGCAGTCGAGCCACGGATTCGGTGACGCGGAACGTCGTGCGGCTCTGCACGAATACGGTCATTGCACCAATCATCAAGAACATGCCGATGGCGAGCGCGACCATGAGCTCGATCAGCGTCATGCCCGATTCTCGGAGCTTCTTCATGGCGAACGTGTTATCAACTTGGCGCATAAGAGTTGTCGAGATCACAAGTTCGGTACACGGATGACCATTTGGTAGTTGACCGCGCCGAGGCCGGTCTCCTGCCATGCGACCTGAATGGTGTAGGTGGGGGGCGCGGTCGCGACGAACTGGACGGTGCCCGCGCCGTTTGGCAGCTGCGCTGCGACCTGGGCCGTCCACGCCCAGATGTCATGTGCGGCCATGAGCGCCGGCGGGCAGTTCACGCCGCCGCCGGGGTCGCAGTTGTTGTTCGCGCCGGGGCCGGCGTAAGCCGCGCCCCCGAGACGGTTCACGCGAATACGGTCGGCCATGTCCGCCGCAAGGTTCACCGCCTGCGTTCGGGATAGTGCGGTGCGGCTCGCGCCGAGGCCCTGGCCGTACAGCGCCGCAATGCCGATCATGCCGACGGACACCACGACCAGCGAGACCATGGCCTCGATCAGGCTGAACCCGGTTTGCGTGCGTTTGAGCAACGTGTGCATGACGTCGAGTGTCCTCACGGGCAAGTCGGGTTGACGCCGGCCAGATCGACGGCGATGACGTTGTTCACGGTAATGGGGTTGGCGGGGAGGCCCGCTTCCTGAAGGACCAGGCCGCGTCCCGGCCGATCGATCCTGACGGCACGGGCGCTCGACAGCGAGCCAGCCGCTACGCGGCGGCCGCGATCGTCGCAGAACAGAACGGCACGCGGGTTAGGGTTGCAGAGCCCACCCCCTAAGCCGCGTGTGAAGCCGTTCTGTCCGTAGGAGACGTAACCGCAGTTCGCCGACACGCGCATCGTGCCGCCGGGCGGTACTTCGCGCATCAGCACGAGCTCGTTCGCGTCGATGATGCCGTTGCCATCGGTAGCGTCCGTCAGGACGCGTGCGCCGTTCGCGTCGACGTTGTTGTTCTCGTCGACCCACACGACGAAGCCCAGCGTCGTCGAATCGGCCACCGGGTTCGGCGAGCATGTCGGCATCGGTGCAGTTGGGTTGGCGCTCAGGCACAGCCCAACCGGCGATTGCCGTTTTACGGCCTCCGTGCGCGCCATGATGAGTCCGGTCAAAAACTGGTTCGCTGCCGCCGTCATCGCGCCGTTGCGCTGGAACTCCATGACGTTCGGCACCCCGATGCCGATCAGGATGCCGGCCACGAGTAGCGTGATCAGCAGCTCCCAGAGGGTGAAACCGTGTTGGTGGCGAAGGTTCATGGCGCCGGACTATACGGAGGCCGCCGGGCTCGCCCGGTTTTCGGCCGACGTTCGGCCCCGTCCGGGGGACGAGCGGTGGTCGGTACCCCGCCTTATGGCAAATTTCCGCACACCAGCGGCTTGCCGTCGGGGTCGACCTGGTCGACGCGCGGCCGGCCCGTATAGCTGACGATCACGGCACGAGCGGCCGGTGTGCCGCGTCGGTCGCAGAACACGACCGTGCCGTTCGTGCTGCGGCGCAGCAGCGGCCGAAACTCGAAATACGGTCGGTTCCCCGCGATGGTACCGTCGAGCTCGGGGACGTACGCGTACATCATGGGCTCCGCCGCAGAGCGCTCCGGCGGCAGCTCGTCGTCGACGTTCGCGAACACCATCCAACCGGCGTCGAAGCGCAGCTCGGCGCCGCCGCAACGTCGCCAGTCGCGCGTCTTGCAGAGGATCACCGAATGGCTGCGCTTTGCCGCCTCGCTACGAGCGACCTGCACAGCCAGCACAAAGGCATTGACGTCGGAAGTACGCCGCGAGTCGAGCAGGAAGCCGTGGAAGCTCGGCACTGCGACGCCGAGCAATACGCCTGCAACAGAAAGTGTGCCGAGGAGCTCGAGCAACGTGAAACCCGGGGCGCGGCGCATCGGCGGTTTTCCAGGGAAGGTAAGCGTCGACGCTAGTGCCGCAGGCGGATAGGGATCGATCGCAGAAACTCGCGGGTTCGTCGACAATGGCGAGGAGGAGCGGCTCCCTCGATGGGTTTTGCTCTTCCGCGCCGCGTGTGGGTATACTGCGCAAGTCGCTGATTCTTCACGGGTCCGACCATGAGCAAAGACGAGGTCATGCAACGGCTGGTCAGCCGTGGAGTCCTCCCGACCGCGCAGCGGGTCGAGGTTGGGTTGCTGCTGTTCGCCCGCCCACAGCATTTGTCCGCCGATCAGATCATCGCCGGCTTGCGCGCTAACGGTTCGCGGGTATCGAAGGCCACGGTCTACAACACGTTGAACCTGTTTTGCGAGTGTGGCCTCGCGCGAACCGTTGAGGTGGATCCGGCCCGGCAGTTCTACGATTCGTCGATCGAAGCCCACCATCATTTCTTCAACGTCGACACCGGCGAGCTCACCGACATCCCGGTCGAGGCTGTGACGTTGAACGTCGCAGCTGCGCTGCCCGCGGGCACCGAGCAGACCGGCGTCGATGTCGTGATTCGAATCCGGGGCAGGGACCAGACTGGCGTGCGATGAGCGGCGCCCTCAGGCACAATACCCGGCACACACTGCCGGCGTAGCTCAGTTGGTAGAGCATCCGCTTCGTAAGCGGGGGGTCGGGGGTTCAAGTCCCTCCGCCGGCACCATCAAAATCGTCGAAAACGCAGACTCGGCACCACGCCGAACGCCAATAGTGTTCGCCTTCCCGTGCTGCTAAGCTCCTCGCAAACCAAGGGCTTGCGCACTCGGGGGCGAGGGGACACGCGCGAGCACTGTGCACGAGGATCGGGGGACCGGATGTCGTCGCTCTTGCGGGTGCTGGTCGTGGTCGCGATCGGTCTGTCTGGCTGTTCGTCCGGTCACGACCAGCCAGCCGCCTCTGCCACTACGCCGGCGGTCGTCTGGCAAACGTTGTTCGACGGCACCAGTCTCGATGGCTGGGGCCGGATCGGTGACGCGAATTGGCAAATCGTCGATGGCGCCATGCAGGCTGATATGGGCACCGGATTTCTGCTGACGAATGGCGTGTACGATGACTTCGATCTCGAGCTCGAGTTTTGGGATACGCCGGACACGAACAGCGGTGTGTTCATCCGCTGCGCAAATCCCGGCCAGATCGGCGCTGCGACGTGCTACGAGGTCAACATCTTCGATCATCGACCGGATCCGGCCTATCGCACGGGCGCCATCGTCGGCGTCGCGAAGCCGCTCGTGATGCTCGACACCGCCAACCGCTGGAATACGTACCAGATCGCTGCACACGGCAAGCGCATGCTCGTGAAGCTGAACGGGCAGGTCACCGCCGACACCGAGGACGACAGGTTCGCGGCCGGCCCGATCGCGCTTCAGTATGCGGCGGGGCGCGTGATGTTCCGCAACGTTCGCATCAGGCCGAACTGACCGGCACGACCGAGCTGCGCGTGGCGTTACCGAAGGAAGACGACGTAAAGGTGCAGGAGGCCGAGCCGCCGCCGGCGCCGAAGCACTTCTGGCACTTCTTTCGCGGCTGGCTTCGCGATCCGCGTTCGATGGGCGCGGTGGCCCCGAGCGGTCGGGCGTTGGCCCGGCTCATTGCGACCGGAGTGACCTCCACTGCGACCGTACTCGAGCTCGGAGCGGGCACCGGCTCGCTGACGGAAGCCGTGCTCGCCAAGGGCGTGCAGCCGCAGAATCTGTATCTCGTGGAGCGAGATCCGGAGCTCGCAGCGGTTCTGCGCAAGCGCTTCGTCGGCTCCCACGTGTTCGCGGCCGACGCGCTCGCCCTGCATCGGGAGCTGCCGCCCGGCCTGACCTACGATTTCGTCATCAGCGGTTTGCCGCTGTTGTTGTTCTCGCCCGAGCAGCGTTACGAGCTGCTGCGGCAGATCCTCACGCTGCTCCGACCGAACGGCTGTTATCAGCAGTTCACTTACGGCGGTCGCTGCCCGATCGATCGGGAGACGAGACGGAAACTGCAAGTCGACAGCGTACTGCTTGGCATCGCCGCGCTGAATCTGCCGCCGGCGTTTGTCTACCGCCTCACGCGTGCGGTCGGCTAGGGAGTCTGCCGTGGCCTCGACGTCGCTATGCTCCGCGCTGGTATTTGCTTCGTTGCTGCTCGCGGCCTGCGGACGTGCGCCGCCGTCTGCAGCGGCCGGTGCCGCAACGTCGCGTGCCGCGCTCGGGCCGATTCATGCGCTCACGTCGCCCGTCGGCGCAGATGGCGGCGAGCCGCGATTGTCGCGTGACGCCACCGGGTCGCTGATCTTGAGCTGGCTTGCGCCGGTCGGCGACGGCGGCGTTTATGCGCTGAAATATGCGCGTCTCGCCGGCGACGACTGGACGGGCACGGCGGTGGCCGCGCAGGGGCCAGACTGGGTCGTTTCGGCGGCCGACTTGCCGTCGGTACAGGCGCTGTCTGAGCGCTTGTGGGTCGCGGACTGGCGCGTACAGTCGCCGGCCTCAGCGGCCGCATACGACATCCGCGTCGCGATATCCGCCGATGCGGGCGCCACCTGGAGCGCGCCATCGCTTTTGAACGACGATGCGACGGCGAGCGAGCACGGCTTCGTCAGCTGGTTTCGCGACGGCGACCGTGCGGGAGCCGTCTGGCTCGATGGCCGCGACGAAGCCAATGACGCGCCGGAGTCGGCCACGGGTGAGCCGGCCGGTACGAGCCTGCGTTACGCATTTCTCGACGCCGACGGTCGTCGGCGCGAGCAGGGCGTCATCGACAACCTCGTGTGCGACTGCTGTCGCACGGACGTCGCGTTGACGGCAGCGGGCGCGGCCGTCGTCTATCGCGATCGCAGCGCGACCGAGATCCGCGACATCGCGGTTCGAGTTCGTATGGCTGGTGGCTGGTCCGCGCCGGCGCGCCTCGGACCGGACAATTGGCAGATCGCAGGGTGCCCCATCAGCGGGCCGGTGCTCGATGCCAAAGACAACGAGGTCGTGGCCGCATGGTTCACGGCGGCGGACGGTCGCGGTCACGTGCGCCTTGCGCGATCGAACGACGGTGGTGCGAGCTTCGGTGTGTCGGTGGAGATCGACGGCGACGGTGCGTACGGTCAGGTCAGCGTGGTGCTCGCCGACGAGGGTCGCGCGTTCGTCAGCTGGTGGCGCCGCGCCGCGGGCGGCGGCGCGGAGCTCGCCGTGCGCGCGGTCGCTCGCGGTGGCGAGCTC
>FTFB01007193.1_pt1 | contig 14511 bp, 12 predicted proteins | sample 1658331 | NCBI WGS metagenome assembly FTFB01 (sample SAMEA3914816, study PRJEB12502) | metagenome | biome: forest; material: soil | place: USA | collected 2011-09-16 | depth 0.3 m | reverse complement strand
GCTGGAAGTTTCGGTTCGCGATCAATTTCCAGGCGATTCGCGATGCCTCCGGCAAGGACTGGATCATCGAGCTGAACCCGCGTCTCGCGGGCAGCGCTATTTTCTCGACGATGGCCGGCTGCGATCCGTTTGCTGCAACCCTCGCGCTCTGGCGCGGCGAATCCTGGCATGGCCAGGCGCGCTCGCTGCACGTGTCGCGGTACTGGCAGGAACTGGTCCACGATGAACCGGCGTAAGTGGCCCGGTTCCGAGCAACTCGTGCTGGCATTATCCGGCGCGGCCCGCGCGGTCTTCGATCTCGACGGAACGCTCTATGACACCCGTGACTTCGAGCGGCCGGCGCTCGCTGCCGTCGTCCGCCTTCTGCAGGAGCGCAGCGGCAGGGAGTTGTCGGGATTGCGTGACGCGCTGTGGGCCCGTCGCGAATCAGATCGCCATCGTCCCGGACTCTTCGACGAGCTGCTGATGCAATACCAGCTGCCGAAAGAGTGGGGCGCCGACTGCGCTCGTGAGTTCCACGGTTACGCCGCGCCGGAACTGACGAGCTCCGAGAGCTTGCGCTCGCTGCTCGTGGAACTTCGCGAGCGCGGATGTCGCCTCGCCCTCGTGAGCAACGGCAGACCCGAGCTGCAGCAGCGCAAGCTCGAGTTGCTGGGTTTGACCTCTCTGTTCGATCGCTGCATTTTTTGTGACCCGCGCCGCCCGCAGGAGCTGAAGCCTTCGCCATGGGCATGGCGTCAGCTCGACGACTGGCGGGGTGACACCGCGGCGGCCTACGTCGGTGACGATCCTGTCGACGCCGAGTTTGCCCAGGCCGTCGGCGCGCCTTTCGTGCCTTTCTGTTTCCGGAGCACTTCGTATGATCATTGACGGACGCCCGATCGGTGCCGAGCACCGCCCGTACGTCATCGCCGAGATTTCCAACAATCATCTCGCCGATGTGGAGCGCGCCTGCCGGCTGGTGGAAGCGGCAGCCAAGACGGGCGCGGATGCGGTGAAGATCCAGACCTACGACGCCGAGTCGCTCACCATCGACAGCGACCGGCCGGAGTTCATGATCCGCACGCCGCCGTGGGAAGGGCTCAACTACTACCAGCTGTATCGCAAGATCGCGCTGCCGTTCAGCACCACCGAACGACTCTTCAAGGTGGCACGCGACAACGGCGTGACGATCTTCAGCTCGCCGTTCGACGAGCGTGCCGTGGCGCTGCTGCAGAGCCTCGATTGCCCGGCCTACAAGATCGCGTCGTTCGAGATCTGTGACGATCCGCTGCTGAAAGCGGTTGGCTCAACGGGCAAGCCGGTGCTGGTTTCCACGGGCGTTGCGAATCTCTCTGACATCGAAGAGACCCTGCGTGTGCTACGCGCCGCAGGCTCTCGCGATATCGGGCTGTTCCATTGCGTTTCCGAGTATCCGGCGCGCACGGTCGACATGAACCTGAAAGCGCTGGATCGGCTCGCGAAGTTCGATGTCGCGATCGGTCTTTCCGATCACAGCCTGACGCACAACGCCGCGATGCTCGCGGTCGCGCGAGGCGCGACGATCATCGAGAAGCACTTCACGATCGCGCGCGCGGACGGCGGTCCGGACGCGCTCTTCTCGCTCGAACCCGACGAGTTCAAGGAGCTCGTGCGTTCGGTAAACGAAGCGTGGGAGGCGATGGGCAGCGCGGATGTGCTGGGTCGCAAGCGCCCCGGCTCCGAGCACGCCCGTTCGTTGTTCATCGTGCAGCCCGTTCCGGCGGGCGGTACCGTCGAAGCGCAGCACGTGCGCGCCATCAGGCCGGGTCTCGGTCTGCCGCCGAGAAGTCTGCCGCAGGTGCTGGGCCGCAAGGCCAAGCGCGCGCTCACGCGTGGCGAACCGCTGCGCTGGGAGGATCTGGAATGACGTCCAAGGTTTGTCCGATCTGCTCCGGAGCGGGGCGTCCGCTGTTGTCGCTCCCGCGGCAGCCGATCTATCAGCATCCGGTTGCGCCGGATGTTTCCGTTCCGGGCCCGCACTCGGTGGATCTTGCGTGGGTGGCGTGCTCGGATTGCTTTCATGCCTGGCAGCCGGATTTCGATCCGGAAGTGCTCGCGCAGATATATCGCAGCTTTTACTACACGCCCGCGCCGGATGGCATCGCAGTGCAGTTTCGCGAGGAGTTCCTCGCGGCGATGGACAAATTCGGTCTCGCCGGCCCGCGGCGCGTGCTGCTGGAAGTCGGGGCGTCTGGCGGCGATGTGATTGCCGAGCTGAAAGTGCGCACGGGGGCCACGCGCGCTTACGTGTTCGAGCCGAACACAGAGAACGCCGTGCTGGCCCAGGCGCGCACGGAGCTGAACGTCATCGAGGACTTCTTCACGAGCAAGACGGCTGTGGCGGCCAACCTGGAGCAGGTGGACTTTATCTACGCCCGGCACGTCATCGAGCACATCTTCGAGTTCGATGATTTCTTCGCCGGCGTGAATGCCGTGACAGGGCCGGGCGCCGATCTCGTTCTCGAGACCCCGAGCCTGGATTTCCACGCCTCGGAAGGCTCGCTCGCGCCGTTCCACGTCGAGCACATTCACGTGTTCGCGCTGCGATCGCTGGCGCGGCTCGCCGCGAGACATGGCTGGGGCCTCACTCATTCAGAAGTGACGGGGCCCGGCAATCTCATTGCCTGCTTCAAGAAGGGTGCGCCGGTGAAGGAAGTCGCCGCGCCGGCGCTCGATCTCCTGCAGCGAAAAGTCGCAGAGCAGAGGGAACGGCTCATCAGCACGCTCGCGGGACGGAAGCTCGTGTTCTGGGGCGCGGGCAGTGCCGGCGTCGGTCTCGTCAGCCTCATCGGCCGTGAGCCGGATCTCTGGACCGACGGCAACCCGAACAAGGTGGGCAAGCATTTCGTCGGCCTGGCGCGAGAGATCGTGAGCCCCGATAGCGCATTCCGCGAGGTCGCGGCGCGTGCCTACAGCAACCCCATGCTGGTGATCGCCTCGTCGTTCGTGGACGAGATCCTGCCGCGCGTGCGCTCGCTCGGCTGGACGGGCGAGGTGTGTGATTGCGCTGGGAGGCTGTTGTAAGGCAATGAACCCGCCAGCTGACTTTCACATCCTGACGATCGGGTGGATCGAGGACATCGGCGATCTCATCGCCCGGCGCAGCGGCATTCGCTTCTCCTACATCGCGCATCCCCGCTACACCGGCGATTCGCCTGGGCCGCGGCACGAAGCGCCGACGTATTTTGTCCGGGAGCGGTTGCGCCAACCCTTGCCGGAGCCGGATCTCGCGTTGCTGGCTTCGCTCGAGCGCGAAGGTGTGCCGACCGTTCAAACCATGATCCTCAGCGATCGTGTGGTGTCGAAGATCGCCCATCGGGATGCGCTGAGCTACGCCACGCTGCTTGCGCGGCGCTTCAGCGAACTCTTCACGCAACTGGCGCCATCCGTCGTGATCGCGAGCTTCGACGGCCTGCACAGCGCGATCGCGCTCGGCGTCGCGCGCAAGATGGGCTTTCCGTGGTTCGCGATGAACTTCAGTGTCATCCCGCCGGGGCTCACCTGTCTGTGTGATGCGATGTCGCCCAATGCTCGCGTGCACATCCATGCACCAGACAGGGCACAAGTGCGCGCGTTCGCGGAGCAGGTGCTGTCGAACTTCGAGAATCGGGCCGTCCGGGTGCCGGCGCATATCACGCCGCCGGGCCTTTCTCTGGCGGCCGCTCTGAAGAAGCTCCCCGCGCGGGTCAAGACTGCGCTCGACACGTTCGCTCGCGCGAAGGATCGCGAGTTCCTTCAGGTCACCGAGGACGTGACGGACCTCAGCGTCGGCGCGGCGATGCATGGCCTTGCGCGCGCCCGAGCCGCGCGCAAGGCGGTGCAGGCCACACGCATGATCGCCGAGCCGCCGAAGGCGCCATACCTCTTCTTCGGGCTGCACACGCAACCCGAGTCCTCGATAGACGTGTGGGCGCCGTTCTACGCGAACCAGCTGTCGGTGCTCGAGGCGCTGGTGCGCGCGATGCCCGTGTCGCACCGGCTGCTCGTGAAGATTCACAAGAGCGATGCAGTCAACTACTCGGCGAAGGAACTCGCGCGCATGCAGGCGCTGCCGGGTCTGGACCTGGTGCTGCCGTTCGCCGATTCGCGTCGTTTCGTGGATCAGGCGGACATGATCATCTCGATCCAGGGCACCATGGGGCTCGAGGCGGCGCTGCTCGGCAAGCCGGTCATCATGCTGGGTGATTCGCCGGTCGTGAAGTTCCCGAGCGCCGCGCGGATCGGCGAGCTGTCGGAATTGCCGGCGCTGATCCGTCGCATGCTGGAGCGCAAGCCGCCTGCACGCAGCGCGATCCTCGATGCATACACGGACTATCTCAGTCCGTTCCTGCCCGCTGTGCATAACGACTGGACCGTGCGCAAGACCGACGCGGAGATCGACAAACTCGTGGTGTTCTTCCGAACCCTGCAGGAATACATGAGCATGCAGCCTGCCCGGCGCAAACATGGCGCGGGGTGACATGACGCGACCGGACGTGCACTCGGGTGCGGCGCCACCCCGCAATGGCGGGCTGCTGCGTCAGTTCCTGGTCGACCGCTACAACGATGTCCTGGCGCTCGGGTACCGCACCGCGCTCTCGTTGCGCTTCATGGGAAAGGGCGTGTCCGTGCATCCGTCGTCGGACATCGCGTTTCGCAGCATCGTGCGCGCCAATTCGGGTGGACGAATCTCGATCGGCCGCAATTGCGAGATTCATCCGTACGCCATCCTGATGACCTACGGCGGCGATATTCACATCGGTGACAACTGCAGCGTGAACCCGTACTCCGTCATCTACGGGCACGGGGGAGTGCGCGTCGGCAACGGTGTGCGCATCGCGACTCATGTCGTCATCGTTCCGGCGAATCATGTGCCGGGCACGGACGAGGTGCCGCTCCATCGTTCAGGCATCACGGCCCGTGGCATCGTCATCGAAGACGGCGTCTGGCTGGGCGCCGGCTGCCGGATTCTCGACGGCGTGACGATCGGGCGGAATGCCGTGGTCGCCGCGGGCTGCGTCGTGACCCGCACGGTTCCGGCGAACGCGACGGTCGGCGGTGTGCCGGCGCGCGTGCTGAAACAGAGATAGGGTCATCCAGTGAGTACCACGGCCAACAACGTACCTTTCGCGCGACTCGAGCAACCGCTCGCCCGGTTGGGGTCTGCCGTGATCACTGCGCTGGCCTCGCTGACGGTGGTGCTCAGCGGCCTGTTCTTCGACGACTTCACCACTTCGCGGGTGATGCCGGTCTACATGGCGCTGATCATCCTGCATTGTCTCATCTGTCCGAAGCTGTTCATATTCCGCGAGCTCGGCATCTACTTCGCGCTCACCGTCTACTTCTTCCTGTCGCTGTTCTGGACACCGGACGGCGTCGTGGCGATGAACACGCTGTTCCCGGCCAGCAATTTCGTGCTGATCCTGCTGCTGTTCGGTTCGCTGCTGGCGTATCACGATCCACGCGCGGTGGTCACGGGTGCGTTGGTCGGCTTCTGGGCCGGCGCCGCCGCGTACACGGCCGCAGTCGGCTTTCCGTTCGTGTATCCGGCGGGCTTTTCGTACAACGGCATCGCCGCCGTGTATCTCTATGGCCTGCTTGTCACGATGTTCTTCGGCTGGGTCACTGGCGCGCGGGCGTTGACGATGCTGAGCGCGCTCGTGGTGATGGGGCACATCGTCGCCTCCACCTCCATCAAGACGAATCTCGGTGTGCTCATTGGCGTCGTCACGGCGCTCGTCTTCTACTTCCGGCGCACGATGCGCGAGGTCCGGCGCAGCGCGATCTACCTCGGGTTGGCTCTCGTCGGAATCGTCTATGCCGTCATGTCGAGCAAGGCGGCGATGATGATGATCAGCGGTGGGTTCGACCGCATCGTGCTGGGTCTCGACGTGCTGCAGACCCGTGAGGACAAGGCGGGCTACTCCGGATTCGGCGAGCGCGAGTACTGGATGCGCGAAGGCCTCCTCGGATGGACCCGCAATCCACTGTTCGGCCACGGCGCCGAGGCGTTTCGCGCGGACTACGGCGCCACTTCGCACTCGACGCCGGTGGACCTGCTCTACAACACGGGGCTGATCGGCACGCTGCTGTTCTTCGGCATGTTTGCCTCGATCGCGTGGCGCCCGCTCGTTGCACGAAACATCCAGGCGAACGGCCTGCATGCGCTGGTGCTGGCGGGCATTCCCTGCTACCTGTTTGCGAGCCTCTCGGGAACGATTTTCTATCAGTCGTTCATGGCGATCTATGTCGCGTTCTCCGTTGCGCTCGTCGTGAAGGCCGAGCGGCAGGTTTGAGCTTGGTCATCGTGCTGGTGACGGCGGATCTCAACGGTGGTGGCGCCGAACGGCAGCTGTCCGAGATGGCGAACTACTGGGCGGCGCGCGGCGTGAGCGTGATCGTCGCCTCGTGGACGAGCGAGGGAGCCACCGATTTCTATCGGCTCGACGAGCGGGTGCGACGAGCGCATCTCGACGTGAAGCCGGCCTCTGGCGTACTCGGTGTCCTCTCATCCGCCTGCAAGCGGGTCGTTCGATTGCGCGCGGTCGTAGCTGCCGCGCAGCCGGATGCGGTGCTGAGCTTCATCACCGAGAACAACATGATCACCATCCTCGCCACAGCGCGACTGGGCGTGCGAACGATCGTTTCCGAGCGCGCGCACCCCGGCCACGATACGAGCGTGCCGCGGGTCTGGCGACGGTTGAGCCGCTGGCTCTATTCGCGATGCGACGGTGTCGTGGCGCAGACGGTCGTCACGGCCCGATGGTTGGAGCAGCACTATCGCGTCAGGGCTCTCGTCATTCCGAACGCGTTGCGCGTGCTCGGTGCATCCGATGCTCAGCGCGAGAAGCTGATCGTTGGCGTGGGCCGGCTCGTGCGGCAGAAGGGCTTCGACCTTCTGCTGAATGCGTTTGCGCGCATCGCCGCGAGTTTTCCGGAGTGGAAGGTCGTGTTGATCGGCGCCGGAGAAGAGCGCGACAACCTGGCGAAGCTGTGTGACGAGCTCTCGCTCGACACACGAGTGACGTTCGTCGCGCCGACACGCGACGTGGAATCCTGGATGACGCGCGCGGGGCTCATCGTGCAGCCCTCGCGATTCGAGGGTTTTCCGAACGTCGTGCTGGAAGCGATGGGGCTCGGCGCCGCCGTGATCAGCGCCGACTGCCCGGCCGGGCCGGCGGAGATCATCGAAGACCGCCACAACGGTCGGCTGGTTCCGGTCGAGAACGTGGCGGCGCTCGCGCAGGCCATGGCGGATCTCATCGCCGATCCGGTGGAGCGCGCCCGGATGGGGGCCGAGGCCATGCGAGTCCGCGAGCGCTTCGCGCTCGAGCGTGTCATGAAAATGTGGGAAGCCGCGCTGTTCGGGAAGAGCCGCGACGGGCAGCCCGAACCTGTTCTCAACGAGGGGTCTCGATGACGATGAATGCGGATCAGGAAATCGCTGCCGGGAAGCGATTCCAGTTCGGCGCCAACTGGGCGCAATTCCTGTTGACGCTGGACGAGTCGCGCATCGTCGAGGCCGAGCAGTCGCTCAAGGACATGCTCGGGCTGCCGACGCTGGAAGGCCGCACGTTTCTCGACATCGGTTGCGGTTCGGGTCTGTTCAGTCTCGCCGCACATCGTCTCGGTGCGCGCGTGCATTCGTTCGATTTCGATCCGCGTTCCGTCGCGTGTGCCACCGAGCTGCGGCGACGGTATTTCCCGGAAGACACCGCGTGGCGTATCGAGCAGGGCTCTGCCCTCGATCGTCGCTATACCGAAGCGCTGGGCCGTTTCGACATCGTCTACAGCTGGGGCGTCCTTCATCACACGGGCGCAATGTGGCTGGGGATCGAGAACGCCGTGCGCAACGTCGCCGCGCAGGACGGTCGGCTCTTTATCGCGATCTATAACGACCAAGGCTGGAAGTCGCACGTGTGGTGGCTCATCAAGGCCTGCTATAACCGTTTGCCCGACTGGTTGAAGAGCCCGTTCATCGGACTGGTGACTTTCGTCACGACGTTCGCCGTGATCCTGAAATACACGCTGAAGCTGCAGCCGATGGTCGCCATCCGGCCGCTGTTTGAGGATCGGCGCGAACGCGGCATGAGCGCGAAATACGATCGCGCCGACTGGATCGGCGGCTTTCCGTTCGAGTTCGTCACCTTCGACACACTGCGCGAATACCTGGAGTCACGCGGATTCGCGCTCCTCAACGCGCGCACCACGACCAGCTGGGGCTGCAACGAGTTGGCTCTGCGGCGCACGGCCGTCGCGGAGTAGGCGGCCGGGATGTGCGGCATAGCCGGTTTCTTTCGCCCGGCCGGGCTCGTTGCCTCGGCGGCTGAAGAGATACTCGCGCGCGTCAACAACCGGCTGCTCCATCGCGGGCCGGACGACGGCGGTGCGTGGATCGATGCGCCCGCAGGCATCGCGCTGGGCCATCGACGTCTCGCCATTCTCGATCTGTCGCCGGCCGGCCATCAGCCGATGCACTCGGCCTCGGGCCGCTACGTCATCGTCTACAACGGCGAGATCTACAACCACCTCGCCATTCGGGAGCAGCTCGAGCGCGCCGCGCAGGCGCCCGCGTGGCGCGGTCACTCGGATACCGAGACACTGCTCGCCGGCTTCGATGTGTGGGGTATCGAGCGCACACTGCAGGCCGCCGTGGGCATGTTCGCGTTCGCGTTGTGGGATCGCGAAGAGCGGATTTTGACGCTGGCGCGCGATCGCGTCGGCGAGAAGCCGCTCTATTTCGGCTGGCAGGGCGACGAGTTCCTGTTCGGATCCGAGTTGAAGGCGCTCTGCGCGCATCCGCGTTTCCGCGCCGAGATCGATCGCGAAGCGCTGGCGATGTACATGCGGCGTGGTTATTTCGCTGCGCCGAAATCCATCTATCGCGGCATCTTCAAGGTGATGCCCGGCACGTTTGCGCAGCTTTCGGTGCGCTCTGCGCCGGGCTCGGCGCCGCAGGCGACGGCCTACTGGTCACTGCGCGAGATTGCCGAGCGGGGTCTTGCCGCGCCGCTCGAAGCAGACGACGAAGCCGCTACCGATGCGCTCGAAGCGGCACTGAAGCGGGCGGTCTCCCAGCAAAGCTTGTCGGACGTGCCGCTCGGTGCATTTCTTTCCGGCGGTATTGACTCCACTATCGTCGTGGCGCTGCTGCAGGCACAGGCCGCGCGACCGGTACGCACGTTCACGATCGGCTTCCTCGAATCCGAATATCACGAGGCCGATCACGCGAGGGCTGTCGCGCAGCGGCTCGGCACCGAGCACACGGAACTGTATGTGACGCCTCGGGAAACGATGGACGTCATCCCGAAGCTCGCTTCGATGTACGACGAGCCGTTCGGCGACAGCTCTGCGATTCCGACGCATCTGGTTTCGCAGCTCGCGCGCCGGCACGTTACCGTGTGTCTCTCGGGCGATGGCGGCGACGAGCTGTTTGGCGGCTATACGCGCTATCGGCGCACGGAGGAGACGTGGCGCATGTTCAGTCGTGTGCCGGGTCTGGCACGCAGCGCGCTTTCGTTCGGCTGTCGCGCGTACGCGCGGAGCACTCGTGTCTCTGCGAGTGGCTGGAAGGCGCGCAGGTTGGCGTTGTACCTGTCCGCACGAACGGCGGGTGAGTGCTATACGGCTCGCACGCTGTTGCACGATGACGCACACGATCTCGTGCCGGGATCCGGTGAGCGACTCGGTCTCGGCTCGTTGAGCGAAGCGCTCGACGCCAGCCTCTCGAGCGACAACATCTTCAACCGCATGATGTACGCCGATGCGCTGACCTACCTGCCGGACGATATCCTGGCGAAGGTCGACCGTGCCTCGATGGCGGTGAGCCTCGAATCCCGCGTGCCGCTGCTCGACCATCGCGTGCTGGAGCTCGCGTGGCGCCTGCCGTTGCGCATGAAGGTTCGCAACGGCGAGTCGAAGTGGCTCCTCAAGCGCGTGCTCCATCGCCACGTGCCGCAGAGCCTGATGGAGCGGCCGAAGATGGGTTTCGGCGTGCCCGTGAACGAATGGGTGCGCGGCCCGATGCGTGCGTGGGCCGAAGACCTGCTGAGCGAGTCGCGTCTGCGCGCCGACGGGATGCTCAATCCGCGGCTCGTGCGCGAGCTGTGGTCGCGACACGTCGCCGGCCTTTCGGACGAGGGCGACAGCCTCTGGCAGGTTCTCATGTTCCAGGCCTGGTTCCGCGAGCAGTCCACGGTCGAGCGCCCGGATCGGGCCGCCTGAAGCGCGCGCTCCATGTCGTCGCCTGAAGTCGTTCTGTTTCTGCCTTCGCTCGCCGGTGGTGGAGCCGAGCGTGTGTTCGTCGAGCTGGCCAATCAGTTTGCGGCGGACGGCGTGCGCGTGGATCTCGCGCTCTGCAGCGCCACCGGTCCATACCTCGGAGAAGTGGCGTCCGCCGTGCGCGTCGTCGATCTCGGCGTGCCTCGTGTGCTTCGCGCATTGCCTCGGCTCGCACGTCACTTGCGCAGGGAAAAGCCCGCGTCCGTGCTGTCGGCGCTGGATCATTCGAATGTCGTCGCGGTGGCTGCGTGCACGCTCGCGGCCCGGCGCACACGCTGTGTCGTCTCCACCCGCGTAGTGCCGACGATGCTCAGTGTCGAATCCGGCGCAGCCGCAGCGGATAAGGTGATGTTCGCGGCCCGGCTCGTCTATCGGTTCGCCGACGCCGTGATCGCGAACTCCGGCGCCGTGGCGGACGACATGGCCGCATACCTGCGCGTTCCACGGCGACGAATCAACGTCATCTACAACCCGCTGGGCCTCGACTTCATCCGACGACAGAGCGAGCAACCCGTCGCTCATCCGTTTTGTGCGCCCGGCGCGCCGCCGCTGGTGCTCAGCGCCGGGCGCATGTCGCCGCTCAAGGATTTCCCGACGCTGGTGCGTGCCTTCGCGCAGGTTCGCGCGCGACGCGACTGCCGGCTCGTCATTCTCGGCGAAGGGCCTGACTTCGATGCGGTGCGCGGCCTCGTGCGCGAGCTCGGGATCGAACAGGACGTGGCGCTGCCCGGCTTCGATCGCAATCCCTTTGCGTGGATGCGGCGTGCCGGTGTGTTCGTGAGCTCGTCGCTCTCGGAAGGTTGCCCGAACGTGCTGATGCAGGCGCTCGGCTGCGGCACACCGGTGGTCTCGACCCGGAGTATCGGCGGCGCGGCCGAGATTCTCGAGGACGGCCGATGGGGAACGCTGGTGCCGGTGGGCGACCCGCAGGCGATGGCCGATGCAATCGACGCGACGCTCGACGCCCGTACGCATCCCGACGGCCGCCTGCGCGCCGCGGATTTCGCGCTGGATCGCGTGGCTCGCCAGTACCTGGCAATCGTGCTGCCCGAACGCTTCCCGCCGGCGAGGCATAACTGACATGTGCGGCATTGTGGGAATGGCCATGCGTGCCGGTTCCGCATCGGAGTCGTCGATGCAGCGCATGGAGCAAGCGCTCGCTTCGATCCGCCATCGTGGCCCGGACGCGGAAGGCCAGTACGCACGCGGCAACGTGGTGCTCGGCCATCGGCGCCTCAGCATTCTCGATCTTTCCGAAGCCGGCCGGCAGCCGATGCAGACGGACGACGGCCGTTTCGTCATCAGCTACAACGGTGAGGTCTACAACTTCCGCGAGCTGGCGCGCGCTCACTCGATTGGTGGGCTGCGTTCCGGGTCCGATACGGAAGTGGTGCTGCGCCTGTTCGCGCAGCGGGGCGCCGCGTGTTTCGCGGAGCTGAACGGCATGTTCGCGTTCGCGTTGCTGGACAACCGCGAACGCAAACTCTGGCTGGTGCGCGATCGTCTCGGCATCAAGCCGCTGTACTTCCTGCTCGATCGCGACCGGCTCGTGTTCGCGTCGGAGGTCAAAGGCATTGCGGCGCTGGCGCCGGGCCAGCAGGACTGCGACCTCGCCGGCCTGCACGAGTGGCTGTACTTCGGCAACCCGCTCGCGGGTCGCACGCTCTACGACGGGATCAGGCAGCTGCTGCCGGCCCAGTATCTCGAGCTCGATCTCGATTCGTTCGCCCATTCCGTGCGCACTTACTGGTCCGTCGCCGAACAGGCGTCCCGCTCGACGCCGCCGCCGAGCCTCGATCAGGCGATGGAGTCGACGCGTCAGCTCCTCGAGCAGGCGGTGAAGCGCCAACTCGTCGCCGATGTGCCGGTGGGGCTGTTCCTGTCAGGCGGTGTCGATTCGAGCGCGCTGACGGCTTTTGCCTCCCGGCACTACGGCCGCCGGCTCGCGACGTACTCCGCGGGCTTCGATTTTTCTCGTGGCGAATCCGAACTGCCGATCGCGCGGCGCGTGGCCGAGCATTTCGGCACCGATCACCATGAGATCCAGATCGCCGGCGAGGGGCTCGGCGATCTCATCGAAGGCCTCGTGCACCATCACGACATGCCTTTCGCGGATGCGGCGAATATTCCGCTTGCGCTCATGGCCTCACGCATCAGTGCGCACACGAAGGTCGTGCTACAGGGGGACGGGGGCGACGAGTTGTTCTGCGGCTACGGCCGTTACTTCACGTTGAACCGCTATCGCTCGATGCACGCGCTAGCGAAGCTCGCGAGTCCGTTCGCCGGGCTGCTGCCGAAGTCGGAGCTCGGCTATCGCATCCGCCGCTACGTGCATGCAGTGGGTGCCGAGGATCTCGCGACGACCCTGGCGCTGCTGCTGACATCCGAAGATCGTGCGATAGGCCCGGCGCGGGTGTTCGCGGAGCCCTTCCGCAAAGCGGTGGAGCGGTCCGATCCGTTCGCACGTCATCGTGAGTGCCTGGCGCTCTTCGGCCGCGAGGATCGCGTGAACCTCATGTCGTTCGTCGACATGCTCATCACGCTGCCCGACACGTTCCTCGAGAAAGTGGATCGGGCGACGATGGCGGCGAGCCTCGAAGTGCGCGTGCCGTTCCTCGATCACGATCTGGTGGACTTCGCGATCGGCCTGCCGGGAAGCCTCAAGGCGCCGGGCGGAGAGCGGAAGTGGCTGCTGAAACGCGCGCTGCAGGGAGTGGTGCCTGACGGGGTGCTGGCCGGACGCAAGAAAGGCCTCACCGTGCCGTACGGTGAATGGTTGCAGGGTGTGTTGCGGCCTTTGTTCAGCGATCACCTGGCGACATTCACGCGCCGCTATCCCGGCGTGCTCGACGTCGCGCACATCAACCGGCTGTTCGAGCAGACCGCGGCCGGGCGGCGTGACGACTCCTACATGCTCTGGAAACTCATGAATCTGACCGTCTGGGCGAATCGCACGAACGTGCGAATGATGGGTACCGCAGGATGATACTGAAGCTCAAAGCGCTCGTTTCGGGGCTCGTGACCTGGGTGCCCGGCTTTGTCGCCATGCGCGCGACAGGGGGCACGGACTCCGCGCGGTACTGCTACTCGGCGTGGTTGCGTCACTTCGTGCTCAGCTCGCCGGCGCGACACGTCGCCGGCGCGCCGCGGACGGTCGCGGAACTCGGCCCGGGCGATTCGCTGGGCATCGGGCTCGCCGCGTTGTTGTGCGGGGTCGAGAAGTACTACGCGCTCGACGTCGTCCAGTACACCGACCTGTCGAGCAACCTTGCGATTCTCGATGAGCTCGTGGCGCTGTTCGCACGGCGCGAGCCGATTCCGGGCGACGACGAATTTCCCGACATGAAGCCGCGCCTGACCGACTACTCGTTCCCGCATCATCTGCTGCCCGAGCCCATGCTTCGCGCGGCGCTTCAACCGGATCGCATCGAAAGCATCCGTGCGAGCCTGCGCAATCCCGGCCCGGAGTCGCGCATTGCGTATCACGCGCCGTGGACTGATCCGTCGCTGATCCAGCCCGGCTCCGTCGACATGATTTTCTCGCAGGCCGTACTGGAACATGTGACCGATATGTCGGGCGTCTACGAAGCAATGCATCAGTGGCTCACGCCAGGAGGTGCGATGTCTCATCAGATCGACTACCGCTGCCACGGCAAGGCCGACACCTGGAACGGCCATTGGACCTATTCGGATACGGCCTGGAAGGTGGTGGTCGGGCGCCGCCCGTACCTGCTCAATCGCGAACCGCATTCCGCGCACCGGAAGCAGTTGCGCGAGGCGGGTTTCAGCATCGTCGACGAACGGCTGGATCGCTCCGAATCGCACCTCACGAGACGCCAGCTCGCGCCGCGCTTCCAGGCGCTTTCCGACGATGATCTCACGACGAGCGGAGCGTTCGTGCTCGCAACGCCGGCTGTGCAGCCTCACTGAGCGATGCTGATCCGGCTGCTGTTGATCGGGCCGTTGCCGCCCCCGATGGGGGGCGACACGCGTCATTTTGCGACGCTCGCGGAGGACATGGGGGCTCACCCGGAATTCAGCGTCACGGTCGTGAACACGTCGCGGGGAGAGGAGCACTCCAACGCGCCGCGCAATCTCGCCATGGCATGGAAGACGCTGTGGACGGTGGTACGGAACCTGAAGCAGGTGGACGTGATTTCCTACCACGCGAGCGATCGCGGCATGTTGTTGTTTGCGCCGTTCATCGTGGTGCTGTGCCGGCTAGCCGGC
>FTFB01006606.1_pt1 | contig 14536 bp, 9 predicted proteins | sample 1658331 | NCBI WGS metagenome assembly FTFB01 (sample SAMEA3914816, study PRJEB12502) | metagenome | biome: forest; material: soil | place: USA | collected 2011-09-16 | depth 0.3 m | reverse complement strand
TGCGCAGCTGCTGGCGATGCTGAACACCGCGGATGTCTGCGTGAATCCCGACGTGGCGAACGAGATGAACGACAAGTCGACCATGAACAAGATCATGGAGTACATGGCGCTCGGCAAGCCCATCGTGCAGTTCGATCTCACCGAAGGGCGGTTCTCCGCCCAGGAAGCCTCGCTCTACGCGCGCCATAACGATCCTGTCGACATGGCGGAAAAGATCCTGTCGCTGCTCGACGACGAGGATCGCCGCGTGAGCATGGGTAACCTCGGGCGCCTGCGCGTGGCCAACGAGTTGTCATGGGACCATGAGGTGCCAAGGCTGCTGGCGGCGTATGAGGCGCTGTCGCCCGTTCCCTCGACCGCTCTCGCGCCCACTTCCAAGCCCGCTCATTCCGGCGATAGTCGAACTGCGAGCCCCTCGGCGTGAGCCTGAAGTGGCGCGTCGCTCGCGTGCGCGCCATGAGCAGCCGCGAGATCGCTTTTCGCGTGGGCCGCGCGGTTCGCGCCCGGGTGGAGCGCCTGGGCCTGGGGCTGGCTCGCGCGGCCGAGCCCGCGGGCCCGTCGGGCAACGCCTGGCTCGCCGTTCCGGCGCGAAACTTCAACGTTGCGAAATACACCGCCGCGGCCGACAGGATCCTGTCCGGGTCGTTTCACGTGTTCTCGATGGACAACGCGCCGCTCGGCTTCCCGCCGCGCTGGAACGCCGACCCGAAGACCGGCACTACCGCGCCGCTCGTGTTCGGCAAGAGCCTCGACTACCGCAATCCGCGAAATGTCGGGGACATCAAGTACCTGTGGGAGATCAACCGGCACCTCGAGCTCGTGACGCTCGCGCAGGCCTGGCATCTTTCGGCGGAGGGGCGCTATCTCGACGGCGCAAAGATTCTGCTCGACTCCTGGTTCGAGCAGGCGCCGTATCCGTTTGGCGTCAACTGGTGCAGCAGCCTCGAGCACGCGATTCGCCTGACAAACTGGTCGTTTGCGTGGAATCTGCTGGGTTCCGATTCCTCACCGCTGTTCGCTGGCACGGAAGGCGAGGCGTTTCGCCGGCGCTGGCTGCGCTCCATCTACCAGCATTGCCACTTCATCGCCGGGCATCTGTCGCGGCACTCGTCTGCCAACAATCACTTGATGGGCGAGGCAACCGGCCTGCTGGTTGCCGCCGTCACGTGGCCGATGTGGGAAGAGAGCGCGCCTTGGCGCGCTCAGGCCCATGAAGAGCTGGAGCGCGAAGCCCTCCAGCAGACCTTCGCAGACGGCGTGAACAAGGAACAGGCCGCGTGGTATCACCACGCCGTCGCCGACATGATGCTCGTCGCGGGGCTCGTCGCGCGCGCCAATAAAGTGGACTTCAGCCCCTCATACTGGCAGCGCCTGCAGGCCATGCTGGAGTTCCTGGCGAGCATCATGGATGCCGGGGGCAACGTGCCGCAGATTGGCGACGCCGACGATGGCCTGCTCGTACGATTCGACCCGGCGCCGGACTTCGATCCGTTCCGCTCGCTGCTCGCCACCTGCGCCGTGCTGTTCGATCGCCCCGAGTTCAAAGTGAAATCGCAGGGGCTGGACGACAAATCGCGCTGGCTGCTCGGTGACGACGCAGGCCGCAAGTTCGAGGCGCTCGAAACCAGGCCCGAGCGCCTCACGCTGCCGGTGCGGAGCGAGTTCGCGCAAGGCGGCTATTACATCCTGGGCAGCGACTTTGAAACGCCACAGGAGGTGCGCATCGTCGCGGACGCCGGGCCCCTCGGATATCTCTCGATCGCCGCTCACGGGCATGCGGATGCACTCGCCTTCACGCTGAGTGCAGGCGGCCTGCCCATTCTCATAGACCCAGGCACGTTTGCGTATCACACCGAGCGTCGCTGGCGTGACTACTTTCGCGGCACCTCTGCCCACAACACGCTGCGCGTGGATGGAGAGGACCAGTCTGTGGCCGCGGGAAATTTCCTGTGGCTGCAGCACGCGCAGGCGCGCGTGGAGTCATTCGAGTCGATGGAAGATGGCGTGCGGATGGTCGCCAATCATTCGGGCTACGAGCGGCTCGACGATCCGGTGAAGCATCGGCGCACGTGGGTTTACGAGCGCAGCCGCAAACGGCTCTCGATCACCGACGACGTGCAGTGCCGGGGCGCGCATCGCCTCGAGTGGTTCTGGCATTTTGCACCCGGGTGCGGCGTGAGCGTGGGTGCGAACACGCTCGTCGCCCGACGCGAAGGCGTCACGCTCACGCTGACCTGGCCTTCCGCGCTCGCAGCCCGACTCGAGACCGCGTCCGAACACCCCCCGCTTGGCTGGTACTCGTCGGCACTCGATCGGAAGCAGCCTGCGATCACCGTCGTACTGGAGATGCCCGTTACCACGGGCATCTCCGCCGACTTCGATCTTCAGGTGGAGATCAGTTCACCGTGACGGTGACTTCCGGCGAGAAGTCGCTCTCGGCGCCCGCGGCGTTCACCGCCGTCATGGCGATGTAGATCATTCCACTCGGCATCGAATCGAGCTGGTACCGCGTGAGCCCGGCGTTGGTCACCGCGACGCTCTGCGTGTAGTTCTTCGATGTCATGCCGTAGTGGATCTTGTAACCCGACAGGTCCGTCAGCGTCGAGCCGTCGGCGTTCTGCGTCGGCGGCGTCCACGCGACCGAAACGGACTTCGTGGTTGCGGAGGCAGCGGCGACAGCGATGGCGAACGCAGGCAGCGCGGTGACGGCTTTGCCGTCCGTCGCGGCGATCTCGATGCCGGAGTACGTACCGACATCCGCCGCGGCCGGCGTGCCCGTGAGCGCTCCAGTGGTCACGTTGAACGCAGCCCAGGCCGGCTTGTTCGCAATCGTGAAAGTCACCGTGTCGTGGTCGGCGTCGGCCGCCGTCGGCTTGAACTGGTAGGCCTGGCCCGCAGTCACGCTCGCCTGGGCACTGCCCGAAATCGTCGGTGCGGTGTTCCCCGGCACAGGCGCTGGCGCGGGGGCAGGAGTTACCGGAGTAACAGGCGCCGTTGTCACCGGCGGTGTAACAGGAGCAGTTTGCGCGGACGTCGAGGCGCCCGAGCCGCCGCCGCCACAGGCGGCAAGCGTTGTGCAGAGAATTACGGAACTGAAGACAAAACGAATCCGTGAACCCGAAAAGGCTCTCATTGTGCGACCCCATCAAGTGACCAACCCGGTTATCGAGCCGAAACGTCGTCGCAGCCGTGGCGTGTCCTGTGTCGATTTCGAGTCGTCACGGTCACGTCCGATCTGGATCGCGTTGCGAGCTTCGCCTGTGCGGGAACAAAACCTGCTCAGGTCCTGTTACAGCACGGGCAACGGGAGGCGGAGGTGCAATGGATGTGCCACGTTGTGTAACTGCCTGCCCGCGCTGTGTTTTTGGACGATTCGCGGTAGCGCTTCAGCTTGCTGGGGGTCGACTTCTGTTGCCCATGGCAGACAGGCGCACGGCGAAAACCGACCCCATCTCACTCAACCAGATGAACAACAAGGAAAAAGCGTAGGTCGCAATGTACCGACACGGTTTGTCAGTCAGCGACGTCAAGAGAACGGTGTCGCATTCCGCGAAGCCGGTGCGCCACAGCGCAAACTTTGCCCTGTGGATATGTGCAATTCCGACATCGCCAGTCTTGAGTCGCCTGCGCGATGAACACGCGCAGCGCTGCATCGAGCAATACGCGCCAATGACACCGCTGCGCTCAAGCGCGCTCACCTGCATGAAACAAGCTTTGCAGGATGGGATCGTTACTTGCTCGATCCGCCGGTGCATCAAGCCCAGTTGTATTCGAGTCGCATCAAGATCGCATGACAGACCCTGTAATGTTCACGCGCGGATTTTCGATCGCGCTGGTGTCGCTGCTTCAAGCGCTTATGCCTTCGCTGATAGCAGTCGGCATGCTCGTGCTCCTCTGCAACGCGTACGGCGTCGTCTTCAGCGACTTCTTCCAGGTGCTGGCCGTTGCGGCAGCGGTACTGAGCTCGGTGCTTCCTCGCGGACGCACCAACGGACAGCAACCCGTGCTGCCTGCAGCGATGCCGCTTGCGTTCAGCGTTATCGTGCGCTGGATGGTGATCGTCGCGATCCTGCTGGGCGTCGGGTTCATCACGAAATATTCCGAGGACTTCTCCCGTCGCGTCGTGCTTACGTGGATCCTGCTCACGCCTGCGCTTCTGGTGATCGTAGCCCTCTACCTTCACGAGATGATGCGGCGGCTGCTGACCGACCCGAAGCACACGCGCGGCGTGGCGTTCGTGGGCTGCACCGAAGTGAGCATGATGCTGGCCGAGCGCATCACGCAGAACTCGCGCGCGCTCGGAATGACGGTGCATGGCTTCTTCGACGACCGCGGCCCGGATCGTCTCGGCCATTGCGGCAGCATGCGGCGGCTCGGCGCGATGTCAGACATCTTCACCGCGGTCCAGCGCAAACAGATCGACGCAATCTTCGTCGCGCTACCGATGCGCCAGGTGCAGCGTGTAATGGACCTGGTGCAGGAGTTGCGCAATACCACCGTTTCCATCTACTACCTGCCCGATCTCTGCGCGCTCGACCTGCTGCAGGCTCGCATGGGCGAGTTGCTGGGAATGCCGGTTGTTTCGATGTGCGAGACGCCGTTCTACGGCTATGGCGGATTGGTGAAACGCATGACGGACGTGGCGTTCGCCGTGGGCATCCTCACGATTACCGCGCCGCTGATGGTGCTCATCTCGCTGGGCATCAAGCTCACGTCGCCGGGTCCGGTGCTGTTCAAGCAGCGCCGCTACGGTCTCGATGGAAGGGAGATCCTGGTCTACAAGTTCCGCACGATGACGGTCCTCGAAGACGGCGGCAAGGTGCATCAGGCGACGCGCACGGATTCCCGCGTGACGCGGCTGGGGCGGTTCCTGCGTCGCTATTCGCTCGACGAGTTGCCGCAACTGTTCAACGTGCTCCAGGGAACGATGAGTCTCGTCGGCCCGCGTCCGCATGCCGTCGCCCACAACGAAGAATATCGCCAGCTCATCAAGGGCTACATGGTCCGGCACAAGGCGCCGCCGGGTATCACGGGGCTTGCGCAGATCAATGGCTGCCGCGGCGAGACCTCTCGCGTGGAAGACATGCAGGCGCGCGTGAACTACGACCTCGAATACCTGCGCCGCTGGTCGCCGCTGCTGGACCTGAAGATCCTGGCGCTGACTGTCGTTCGCGTCCTGCGGGACGAAAAGGCGTACTGATCCCTCCACTTTCGCGGACCGCTTCGCGCGGGATCGGGCCCTGAGCATGCGCTGGTTATTCTTCGCATTGATTGCCGCGTTCATCGTCGGCGCCGTCTTTGGCCTGGGGATGAGCATCGCAACCGGGCTCAGCGTCAAGAACGCGTTGCTGTATGCCATCGGTTTCACGCTGGTGTTCCGGACGGCGCTCAGCGGCAACATCCAGGTCGAGCTGCCGGCGATCCACATCCTGTTCATCGCGTTCATCGGCTACGCCACGCTGTCGTGGATCGTGACGTTCGGGTTCATTCATTACCCGGGATATCACATGTTCTCGGGCCTGATCACCCTCAAGACCCGCCTCATCGACCCCGCGCTCATGCTGCTCACCGCGTTCTATGCCCTGCGCAGAATGGAGGATGTGCGCTGGGTGCTGAGTGTGCTGCTGCTCGGTATTGCCGCCGCGAACTTTGCAACGCTCGTGGATACGGCCGGCATACACAGCTTTGGCATGAAGGTGGGCGACCATGGCCCCGAGCTGGGTCGCGTGTTCGGTGTGTTCGGCCATGCAAACGACACGGGCGCGCTGCTGGTGTGTGTCATCCCGGCGATGACCGCGATGATGGTTACGAACCACGGTTTCCGCAGGCTCGTCTGGCTTGGGTGCGTGGTGGCCTCGGCGGTCGTGCTGCTGCTCACCGTTTCGCGTGGCGCGTTCGTTGGTCTCTTCGTCGGCACCGTCGCCGCCGCGTTCATCTGCCGCCGCTATGTGCCGGTCAGTCGATTCGTGTTGTGGGGTTTCCTGGCGCTGGTCGGTGTGATCCTGACGCTGGCCGTCGCGAGCCTGGCCGACCCGCACATCGGCGATATCGTTTCCGATCGCCTGTTCAGCCAGTCGAAGTCGTATGACATCGGCGACGCCTCGTCGGGCCGCACGCAGATCTGGGCGGAGCTGCTGAGCCGCATGGCCCGCGCGCCGATCTCGTTCCTCACGGGGTTCGGGTGGGATGTCTACTCGGTCATGCCGTTCCGGTATGCGCCTCACAATCACTACCTCGGCACATGGTTCGACCTTGGCATCATCGGCGTCATGCTGTTCGTGTCGATCCTGGCAACCATCCTGGTTACCGTGTACCGCGCGATCCCGATGGCAAGCGAGGAGGCGCGACCGCACCTGCTGGCGTTCATGTTCGGGATGATGTCGCTCGTTGTCGCCATAGTGTTTGCCGATCTCTTCGATCCCTGGTCATACATCTGGCTGTATGCCGGTATGACGCTGCGAATGGCGGTGCTCGCCCGCCAGGGCGCCGACCAGCCCGTAGCGGTGCGTATCACGGACGAACCTCTGCGCGTTGCTTCGGTGGCTGCGCCGGCGTTTCGTGACGGGCGCAGCGCCTTCGGTGGCGTGCTGGCCGGTCGCCCACGCTGAGGGGTTGAACTCGTGAGCTCCATACCTTCGGTTCCCGGGCAGGCCCGGCCAGAGTCGACAGGTTTGCTGGCGTTTCCGCTGCAGCTGGCCGCGTGGTTCGGGTCGCTGTTCGAGGTGCGCGAGCCCGCGGCGCGCACACGCGTGCAGACCCTTCTCATGCTGCTGGCAATCGTCGTTATCGGCACCGTGCTGCGTTTCTGGGGCCTCGGCTCGGTTGGCTTGCACGGCGACGAAGAAACCATGGCCATGCCGACCATGCACATCGTGCAACACGGCTCGCCGCTGCTGCCGAGTGGGATGTTCTATCCGCGCGCGATCGCGCAGCTGTACATGATGGCCGGTTCCGTGATGCTCTTCGGTGAGTCCGAATGGGCGTTCCGCGTGCCGTCTGCGCTGTGCGGAATCCTGATGATCGTGCTGTCGTTCTATGCCGGCCGCCGATTTCTCGCGCCCGCCTGGAATCTTGCGTTCACCGCGGCGGTGGCCCTGTTGCCGGAGTTCATCGTCGATGCGCAGACCGCGCGCATGTACACGTTCCTCGTCACTTGCGTTGCCGGCTACATGATTCTGCTATTCCGCTGGGAGCGCACGGACAACGCCGCTTATCTCGCGGCGGCGGTGCTCACGCTCATTGTCGGCATCCAGTTCCAGACGCTCGCCATTTTCGCGGCATTCATGGCGTTCTATCCGGGCCTCGTGCGCGGCGAGCTGCACAAGGTGCTGCTGGGCGCGGCGGCGTTTGCGGCAATCCTCGCGGGATTCATGGCGATCGATCATTGGGTCGCGAGCGCGTATCCGACAGCACGCGAAGTGGCAAGCGACGACGGTGGCGCCGGCGGGGCACGGGCCGCGAGCGCGATCCCCGAGGTGGCGATGTGGGTATTCGCCGTGGCGGCTGTCGGCGCGGCTGCCGTCGCAACCTTTACCGTTCGGCTGGTTCGTGAGCGCATCGCCGCGATCGCTGCAGCGACACTCATCGCACTGGGGCTGCTCGCGCAGGTGGGCTTCAGCTACCACCTCGCCGCGCTGTTGATGATCGCGGCCGTGATCATTGCCGCCAGGACTGGGCGGCTCACAGTGACGCGCGTGCTGCCGCTTGCCGTCATCTGCGCGGCGCTTTTTGCTGGCCAGGTTTACCTGCTGCACGCGAACGGCGTCGCCTCGCTTCGCCAGGTTTTCGGCGCAATGCTTGGCTGGCCCAGCATCTGGCCGCAGATCATCGCCGGACAATACTCGATCGGCGCCGGATTGCTCACCGTGGCAGGCATCATCGCAGGTCTCTGGTGCCTCGCCCGTCACAAGACCGTGCCGGACTTCGTGCTGCTTGCCGTGCTGGGCGTGTGGATTCCGCTGCTCGTGATCGGCGTCTTCAAATGGAACGTGCCGCTTCGATACACATCGGTCCAGACCTTGCCGCTGCTGATCTGTGCGTTTGCCACGGCGCAGTGGTTCTTCACGGGCGGCGGCGAGCGGTTCGCGCGATTCCAGGCGGTCGCTGCCACGATAATCTGCATTCTCGTCGTCAACCCGGTTGCCTTCGCGCGCACCGTGAACTCGGGATACGCGACGAACCCCGACCACCAGGGCGCTGCGGCGTTCATCCAGTCCGTGAACCCCGGTCCGAACGACATCGTCATTGCCGAAGACGTGCTCGAGCAGACTTACTACCTGGGGCATGTCGATTACTGGCTCCAGGCGAAAGACATGGCGGGCCCGTACATCCTGAACGTCAACGGAACGTGGCGGGATTTCTATACCAACACGCCGCTCATCGGCGCGCCGGAAGACCTGCAGGCGCTCATCGCGAAGCCCGGCCGCGGCGCGATCTACATCATCGGCAGCGGGGAGAACCAGGAAGACGGGCGACGTCTCGTGCGTGGCGAAGGGCTCGCGAAAATGCTGGAGTCCCCGCAGTTCAAGGTGATTTATCGCGGCCGCGACAATCTCACGACCGTGCTGAAAATGCCTGCGCCTGGCGCTGCGGAGTAGCGCGATGGCGCCCCTTGCAAACCGTGCCGCCTTCCTCAGTCTCGCCAGGCTGGCAAACTACGGGCTGATGCTCGTGAGCCCGATCATCCTTGCGCGCGTGCTCAGCGTGGAAGACTTCGGCCGTTACCGCGAGTTCCTGCTATACGGCGCGTTGCTGCAGGCATTCGGCGGGTTCGCGATCTACGACAGCCTGCTGTATTTCATCCCGGCGCATCCGGATAACCCGTGGCGAATCGTCCGTCAGACGACGGCGCTCACTTTCTGCGCCACAGCCGTAACGTCCATCGTGCTCGTGGCCGCCGATCTCGCCACGGGCGGCGCGGTGGTCGGGCAGTATCTCTGGCAGCTCGTGTTGTATCTCATGCTGTCGGTGAACGTGGATTTCTGGGAGATGTACCTGCTCGCCAACCATCGCTCCGTGGCGATGTTCGGTTATTCCGCGGGCAGGTTGATCGCGCGGCTTTTCGTTGTCACGACGGTGGCGGCGCTCACTCACAACGTATCGATGATCATCTGGTCTCTCATCGCGCTCGAAGCCACCCGGATGGTGGGCTCTTCGATCGCACTGTTCATGCTGGATCGCTCCAGCCGCGAGCCGCCGCTCGAGGAGCCGTGGCGCGGCCAGCTGCGATTCTGCCTGCCCTCCGGTACCGGCGGACTGATCGCAAACGCGAACCGCTATTTCGCCAGCGTGTTCGTCGCAAAGATGCTGGGCGCCGCGTCGCTCGCCCACTTCGCGATCGGCCGCTTTCCGGAGCCGGTGATCGCCGTCGTGCGCAACGCGATTTCGGCCGTGGTGCTGCCGGAGATGGTGAGGCGAGGGCGCGACCGCCAGGCCCAGTTCGCTCTCTGGCGGGGCGCGACCGTGATGAACACGATGCTGCTGCTGCCGTTCATCGTGCTCGTCATCCGTTACGCCGAGCCGGCGGTGACCACCTTGTTCGGTCACGACTACGCCGCGGCCGTGCCGCTCATGCAGATCTTCATGTTCGCGATCCTGCGGGAGTGCTTCGACTTCGCGCCGGCGCTGCGTGCTCTGAACCAGGTCTCTCCGCTGGTTTACAGCAACCTGGCCGCGCTCGTCGGCGGCGCTATTGCAATGGCCCTGCTGGTGCCGCCGTTCGGGGTGAATGGCGCGATGGCGGCCGCCGTGCTTGCGACTTACGTCGATGCCGTCTGGCAGGCGCGAAGTGTTGCGAAGCGGGTGGGCATGACGACTTCTGAGCTGATCCCCTGGGGCAGCGTCGGCCGCGCGGTGCTCGCGGCAATATTGGCTTGCGCAGTGGTCATCAGCCCGATCTGGACCGACACGCTCGGCTTTGCAGGCGTGATCTTTGCTGGAGCCGCCTACATGGTGGCCTATGTGGTTTTACTGAAGTTGTTTCGAGTGCCGGAGGCGGAAATGCTCTTCGCTTCCGTGCGGCGCACGGTGGCGGGTGGGAGCAAGGCATGAGCGAGCGAATTCCTACGGCGAACGAGATGTACTTCGGCAACCTTCCCTCGGAGGCCGCGCATGTCGAGGCGCTCGAGATTGTTTTCTTCAAGAGCGTCGGGCTGCCGAACGGCACGTGGAAGACCACCTCGCATCGCAGGCTGGATGACCTGAATGCACTGGTGCAGCAGCACCTGCCAGCCAACCGGCCTCTCGAAGTGATGGACGTTGCGTGCTCGTCTGCCGTCAGCAGTGTGGAGTGGCTGGAATCACTGACGAACGCCGGGATCGAGTGCCACATGACGGCGGGCGACGCGTCGGTGAACGCATTTTTGCTTTCCGTCGGCAACAACCTGCATGCGCTCGTCGACAGGCACGGCCGCGTCATGCAATACGAGGTGGGCGGAACGGGGCTCGAAGTGCCGCTGAGAAAGCGCAAGATTCCGAAGTACGGGTTGCCCGTGTTGTGGGTCAAAACGCTCGCGAAGCTGCTTGGCCCGACACTGAGCGACCCGAAGCGCGCCGCGCTCGGCCGGCGGTGGGGGCTGCGATGGCGTCCCGTTCAGCTCGTGAGCCCCTCGATCCGCGGGCGCCGGCACATCGACGTCGTCGAAGACGACATCCTCGTCAACAAAGGCTACGCCCGCTGCTTCCACGTCGTGCGTGCGGCGAACATCCTGAACCTCGGCTATTTCGACGAGCCCACGCTCTTCGCGATGCTGTTCAACCTGCGCGAGCGCCTTCGCGACGGCGGGCGGCTCGTGGTGTGCCGCACCGATCGCGACAATGTGAATCACGGAACGGTGTTCGGGCTCGACGCGGAACGCCGCTTGCGAGTGCTCGCCCGCCTCAACGAGGGCTCCGAAATCGAGCCCATCGCGTTGTCCCTGGCGCCTGTGCCATGAACGAGGCAGGAGCTGAAACAGAGAATTCTCCGATGAGCGACTAGGGAATTACCGAAGGCACGATAGCGCGAGGCATGCGTGAATCGAGCCATGTTTTGTGAGCTAACCCCCGGATTCCATCACGGCCAAGCTCGTGCTGAAGCGCGAATGGCAGGCGTGATCGGAAGCGTTGCGCGCGATCGTCTCTGTTCTAAGACATTGCGCGCAGTTCGCCGCGGCCTCGATACTCCGCCGCGGTCGCATCCGGGGGTTCTTAAATCAAATGATTCGCTCACTCTTGAGAGTGACAGCGTGCTCGTTCGCGCTCGTCACCGCAGCTTTCGCTGCAGACACCTATCCGCGCCTGGCGACGTATTCGATCGGCAGCCCGCAGGATTACTGGACGCCGGCATTCCAGAAAGAGCTTTCGACCGTGCAGGTCGCGGTGCTCGGCTATTACCCCGGGTGGGGCGCAGCCGCGGGCGTCACGATCAACGACGCCGCGAACAGGATCAAGGCGCTGAATCCCAGCACCAGGATTTTTCTCTACACCTGCGCCGAGGCGCAGCAGATCCCGATGAGCTCCGTGTACGCCGATCTCTACACGAAGGTTCAGAACGAGCAGTGGTGGCTCACCACTTCGGGAACCAGCGGCTCGAAGATCCTTTCGGATTTCGGCAACGGCCAGTACCTCCTCAACACCACCGCGGGCTCGCGCAAGGATTCATCGGGCAAGACGTGGGTGCAGTGGTACGCCGGCTGGGTGGCGCAGAAGTACATGGCGCCCAATCCCAACGTCGACGGGGTGTTCACCGATGACGTGTTCTACAAGCCGCGCCGCGACGGGGACTGGAACCTCGACGGCAGCACCGACAGCGCGAATGCCGTGGCCACGCAGAAAGCGTTTCGCCAGGGCTACGCGCTGCTGGCGGACAGCTTCCGCGCCGCCGCGCCCGGCAAGCTCAACATCGCGAATGCCGCGGACTGGGGCCAGCCCGGGGCCGATCTCACGGAGTACAACGGCAAGTTCAACGGCGGCCTCTACGAGCACATGGTCGGCCGCTCGAACTCGATCGAGACGTATGTCGGCTGGGCCGCGATGATGACCTCGTACCGCAAGGTGATGGCGGCGCTCGCGGCGCCCAAGTACGGCATCTGCTCGATGAGCGGCTCGCCGACGGACTATCAATCCGTGCGTTACGCGCTCGCCTCGTGCTCGATGGACGACGGCTACTTCGCGTTCAGCGACCAGAGCCACCTGTATCACGGCGTGCCGTGGTTCGACGAATACGGCGCGAAGCTTGGTGCTGCGCTCAGCGGCCCGGTCACGGCCGCGTGGCAGTCTGGCGTTTACCGCCGCAATTTCGAGAAGGGCATCATTCTCGTGAACCCGAAGGGCAACGGTGCGCGCACCGTCACTCTCGAAGGGGACTTCGTGAAGCTCAAGGGATCGCAGGTGCCGTCCGTCAACAACGGCCAGACCGTGCGCACGGTGACCCTGCAGGATCGTGACGGAATCATTCTGTTACGCACTTCCGCCCAGGCCGCAGCGGCACCGGAGATGCCGGCCAACTTCCAGGTGCAGTGAAAGCCCGCAATCCAATATTCGAAGACAAGGATCGAGGATGATTCGCAAACTACTAGTCGCAGCCGCGGGCACGCTCGCGGTCTCCCAGGCCGCCTTCGCCGCGGATGATTATCCGCGCCTCGGCGCATACCCCATCGGCTCGCCGAAGGACTACTACAGCCCCGCTTACCAGAAGCAGCTGGCGAAGGTCCAGGTCGCCATCGTCAACATCTACCCGGGCTGGGGTGTGGCGCAGAAAACCACGCTCGACCAGCTGGTGAAGCAGGTCAAGGCGATCAACCCGAACACGCGCGTGTTCAACTATGTGATCGCAGAAGGGCTGGAGAGCCCCGCGAACCAGGCCTATGTGGACCTTGAAAACAAGGTGAATTCCGTCAACTGGTGGGTCTACACCTCCGGGCTCACGACCTCGAAGGTGATGACGGACTTCGGCCACGGGGTCTACGTTCTCAACATCAGCAACCAGTCCAAGAAAGACGCCGGCCAGACCTTCGGGCAGTGGTTTGCCGGCTACGCGGCGTCGGCGTTCGCAACTCCGAACCCGACACTGGATGGAATCTTCACCGACAACGTGTTCTGGAAGCCGCGACGCGACGGCGACTGGAACCTCGACGGCAAGATCGACAGCCAGAATGACCCGACCGTGCAGGGCTGGTACCGCGCAGGCTATCGCCTGTATGCCGACGCGCTGAAGAAGGCGATGCCCGGCAAACTGCAGCTCGCGAACGTCGCGGACTGGGGCCAGTCGGGCGCCGTGCTCACGGAGTATCAGGGTGTCTGGAACGGCGGCGTGCTGGAGCACATGATCGGCAAGACCTACTCGATCGAGTCGGCGAGCTGGTCCGGCATGATGGCGCACTACCGCAAGACCATGGACGCGCTCGCCGCGCCGAAGCTCGGCGTCTTTCAGCAGGACGGCAGCGTCACGGATTATCGTGGCATGCGTTACGGCCTTGCCTCCTGCATGATGGATGACGGCTACTACTCGTTCAACGACCTGTCGCATGAGAACTACGGCGTGCCATGGTTCGACGAGTTCGACGCGAAGCTCGGCGCCTCCATGAGCAAGCCGCAGACTGCGGCATGGCAGTCGGGCGTCTATCGGCGCGACTTCGAGAAAGGCATCGTGCTGGTGAACCCGAAGGGCAACGGCACCCGCGAGGTCACGCTCGAAGGGGATTTCGTGAAGCTCAAGGGCTCGCAGGATCCGACGGTCAACGACGGTTCGACCGTGCGCAAGGTGACGCTGCAGGATCGCGACGGAATCATCCTGATGCGCGTCAAGTCGCTGAAGCGTCCGGCGCCTCCGGCCGGCGTCACGACCACGGCGAGCAATTGATTCGTCGATCGGTGGGTTGATTGCACAGCAAGGCCCGGGCGGCGCGAGCGCGTCACCCGGGCCTTCCTGTTTCAGGGCGTCGACGCCAGCATCACGAACCGGTCGATCATCCGGTCCCACGCGAAGTGTTCCACCGCTGCCTGGCGCGCCGCGCGCGCGAGGCGGGCGCGCTCCAGGTCGTCTGAGAGCAGGCGTTCCAGAATCGCCACCAGCTCGCCGATGTCGCCGGCGGTGTAGCTGATGCCGCCACCGTGGCGAATGAGCTCTTCCATTCCACCGGTGCGTGAGCACACCACCGGCACGCCGCACGCCATCGCTTCGAGCGCGGCATTCGAGAAAGTCTCGGTAGTCGAGGTCAGCACGAAGACGTCCATCAGCGCGAGGTGCGGGCGCACGTCCCGGGCCGATCCGGCGAGTATCACGAAGCCCGCGAGTCCCTGCCGCTCGATTTCCGCCGCCACTCGTGCACGTTCGCTGCCGTCTCCGACGATGATCGTGCCTACATCGATGCCCCTGCCGCGCAGGGCCGCCGTGGCGGCAACCAGGTCAACGTGGGCTTTCTCTGGCCGCAGTGCCCCGACCGTGCCAATGATGTACTGCGTGTTGAGCAGCACTTCGGCGCGAGGCCGCGTGTGCGGCAGGTGTTTGTCCGCGCAGGGTGCCGCGAACCTGTCGGTATCCACGCCGTTGTAGAGC
>FTFB01006918.1_pt1 | contig 14558 bp, 9 predicted proteins | sample 1658331 | NCBI WGS metagenome assembly FTFB01 (sample SAMEA3914816, study PRJEB12502) | metagenome | biome: forest; material: soil | place: USA | collected 2011-09-16 | depth 0.3 m | reverse complement strand
TGCCGCCGAGCGTCACGCTGCCGCTCGTCCCGAACCCGCTGCCGTAGGCCGTCACCCACGCCCCCAGCGGTGCCGACGCAAGATCCGTGTAATAGCCCAACGGCTGCGATGTCGGTGCTGCTGACACGTCGATCGAGAACGCCGGCAGTTGCGCAGAGGCCTGCGCGTCGCTGACGCTGATCACGATGTTCGAGAACGTGCCGACGTTCCCGGAAGCCGGCGTGCCTTGCAGGCGACCGGTGCTCGTATCGAACGTGAGCCAAGAGGGCCGGTTTGTAATGCTGAACGTCAACGTGTCGCCATTCGGGTCGTTCGCCGTGGGTGTGAACGAGTATTGGCTTCCAACCGTTGCCGTCGTCGCCGGGGTGCCGGAGATCGTCGGCGCCGCATTCGTCGCCGCGACCGTGATTGCGAATGCAGGCAGTGCAGCCGATGCGCTGCCATCGCTGACGCTGATCACGATATTCGAGAACGTGCCGACGTTCCCCGCAGCCGGCGTGCCTTGCAGGCGACCGGTGCTCGCATTGAATGCGAGCCAAGAGGGTTGGTTCATGATGGTGAACGTCAACGTGCCGCCATTCGCGTCGTTCGCCGTGGGTGTGAACGAGTATTGACTGCCGACCGTTGCCGTTGTCGCCGGCGTGCCTGAGATCGTTGGTGCAGCGTTCGCGGAGGCTACCGTGATTGCGAATGCAGGCAGTGCGGCTGATGCGTTGCCGTCGCTGACGCTGATCACGATGTTCGAGAACGTACCGATGTTCCCCACAGCGGGCGTACCTTGCAGGCGGCCCGTGCCTGAACTGAACGTCGCCCACGTGGGCCGATTCGCGATCGAGAACGTCAGCGGATCGCCGTTCGCGTCGACAGCGCTTGCCTGAAACACATATAGAGTCCCGGCTATGACCGAAGTCGAGGGTACGCCGCTGATCGTCGGCGGCGAATTGTTCGTAGGCGCCGTGACCGCGATCGAAAAGGGCGCCAATGCGGCGTTTGCTTTGCTGTCGCTCACGCTGATCGAGATGTTACCGAACGTGCCTGTCGTGCCGGTTGGAGGTATGCCGGCAAGACGTCCGGTCTGCGCGTCGAACGACGCCCACGCCGGTTTGTTCGCAATTGCAAAGATAAGAGAATCGTGGTCCGGATCCGACGCGGTCGGGACGAACGCGTACATCGTTCCTGCGACCACTGACGTCATCGGCGCGCCCGAGATCGTCGGGGCCGAGTTCGAGTTACCGCTCGGGGGGACTACGGTGATGACAAAAGGGGCTAGCGCGATGGTCGTTTTTCCGTCGCTAACAGAGATCCCGATGTCGTTGTACGTCCCAGCGTTCGCAATCTGCGGCGTGCCCTGCAGGCTTCCAGTGGTCGCGCTGAATGCCGCCCAGGTTGGACGATTGCGAATCGTAAACGACAACGAATCGCCATCTTGATCGGTAGCGACTGGCGTGAAACTGAACGCGCTCCCGGCGTTTACCGACGTGCCCGGCGTTCCAGAAATCAATGGCGCGTGGTTTGGGAGTGGCATCACTGTGACGTCGAACGGCGGTAGCACCGTATCCATTTTGCCGTCCGATACGTGCACGACGATGCCGCGCCACGGACCGACATCGCTCGCACTGGGTGTGCCGCGCAGCCGACCGTTTGCGGTATCGAAATCGGCCCAACCGGGCTTGGCGTCGATGCCGAAGATCAGCGGATCGCCGTCCGGATCGCTCGCGGTCGGAACGAATTCGTAGGTATTGTCTTGTATGACCGAACTCGGAGGCGTGCCTGAGATGCTCGGTGCTTGGTCTGCTTGAGGGGAACTCGCGCCGCCGTCCTCTGCCGTACAGGCGACGAGCATGACCGAGACAGCGGCTACAAGACTCGTGAACCGAGCCGCATGATGAAGTGCGTAAGACATCCCTGATCCCCCCCCCTAACCGACATTCCCCTGAATGGATGTCCTGCAAAGCGATGGCGACGGCGTGAGCCCGGAAAACCTGCGGACCGGGGTTTGGTTAGCAATTGCCGTGCCAGGCTAGTCGGAGCCTCATTCCTGACGCACACGAGGGCTATTCGTTCGAAATTGCCGCGCAAAAGCGTCCGCGTTTTCCGACAGGTCAGCGCGTGCGGCGCCGCGGCGCTAGGGAATCGACGTCGCCGTTTGGAGACTGGGCTCGTCGCGCACGATTGAGATTCGGCGTCGGCCGTTCAAGCGGTTCTGAGGCGGCACAACGCTCTCGTGGCCGAAGACTGTCGTCGATTTCGTGCGTCGCAAATTGCGGACAAGAACAAGAGAGCAGTCGAACGGACCGGGAGAATCACGCCGGCGCACGTGCCGGCGTGCAGCTAAGGCTGATTGCCGGGCTGACGGCTTTCGCTGTCACCGCGTTGATCGATGACGAGACTTGGATGACTCGATCCCGCGAGCGTGCGCCCGCAAAACAGTCAACTCAATTGCAGAGGAGGGTCATTATGCAGTCGTCTTGCATGAGTGACGTGGTCGACGCACCAGTCGCGAGATAGGCTATCCCTCGACGGCTCACATGGCGCAAGGTTCCGACGACGCTGCGACGAATGCGATCGGGTAGCACGATGCGAATCAGCGCGACGATGGAGGCTTTGAGCACCAAACGATGCGTTAGGCCGGCCCAAAGGAGGCTCAATGCCCGGCCGCGTGCGGAAGGGCCGATCGCACTGGCCGCGCTGACCAGGGATTCTGCCGTGCGCAGGCGAAAGAGCGGCGCACACCGTGAGAATACTGCCGGATCGCTCGCGCGGATCTTGTCGAGAATCTTCACGGTCTCGAGGGGCATGGCGCCGCTGCTAGAATTGCTGGACATCTGCTTTTCGCTTCTTCGATAGCGCAGTAGTGGCGCATCGACAAACGCGAAGTCGCCAAGGCGGGCGAGCCGTATGATCAAATCATAGTCGCTGCTACAACGCAGGGATTCGTCGAACGCCCCGGCGCGGTCGAGAAAAGTGCGCCGCGCCATCACCGTCGGCGGGTGCACGAAGTTGCCCCACAGAAGGTGCTCGTAGATGGGGCCACGCCAAACGGCGTGGTTTGAGCCGTTGACCTTCTGGATCGAGCGCTGTGAGTAAATTCCCTTCGCACCGCCGAGCCGGACGTATGCGTCGTAGTACGAATCGATGTGCGACGCGTCGAGCGGCATGCCTTCACTCGTGAACGCGCTGAAGTCCGAGCATACGACAGCGATCTGTGGATTTGCGGCTAGCACACCCGCTTGAACGGTCACGCGGTCAGGCGTTGCCAAGTCGTCCGCGTCCATCCATGCGATGAACTCGCCGCCCGCCTCGCGCGTTCCCGCGTTGCGTGCGGATGCGAGCCCACCGTTCTCCTGGTCGACGACGCGGATCCGTGACCCAAAGGACGTTAGTACGGCCGCCGTCCCATCGGTCGACCCGTCATTGACGACGATCACTTCGGTGTGCGGGTAGGTTTGGGCGAGGCAACTCTCGACTGCGGCATGCACGGTGTCCTCGCAGTTGTAAGCCGCGATGACGATCGAAACGAGGGGCTGCTGGGGCAGGGTGGAGTTCACCATTCAGGACCTCTGTGCCAACAAGTTACTTCGCCTGGCATCACATATCATACCGAGAACCTTCTCACAAACCTTGCGCGGGGTCCCGGTTTCGCGTGTTGTGGTGGACGAATTCGGTAGGCTGCCGTTAAGGCGGCGGTGAGTTTCCCGCGCGCGGGCAAGCTTCAAGGCTATTTGAGACCCGTCTCTCAGAAACGCCATGTATCGTCGCTTGCGTTAGGGAGCGACTCCACGCTTCAGTTTTCGTTGCTCGCGATCGGAGCCATGCTGCTAATGCGGAATCAAACGTCTTCTGGTTAACTGTGATCCGAGACCTGAATCGGCGACGCATTAGGGGTAAAATTCATTTGTAGGAGACGCTCTTGCGCCAAGCGGAACAGTCCAAGAGAATCAAAGAAATAGACGCCGCTCGCGGTCTGGCGATGCTTGCGGCCTGCCTTTCGCATTCCGCGGTCTATGTAACCGGGCAGTGGGACAGCGCGCTTGGCATCGGCCTTTTCACGATCGGAATGCTCGCGACCCCCACGTTTCTGTTGCTCAGCGGGATCACGTGCGGATACCTCGGGACGATCGAGCGAGAATCGATAGGCCGTTTCCGCTGGCGCCTCATCGACCGCGGTTTGTTTCTTCTGCTCGTCGGACACTTGCTACTCGGGCTGGTTCACGCCACGTGGTCCGGCGTCCCAGCTTTGACTGACAGCTTCTACATCACCGACGCGGTCGCTGTCGGCCTGCTTATCGCTGCTTTCGTCGTGGGACGCGCTAGCTCATGGTCGCTTGCGCGGATGGGGATTCTGCTGTTTGCGTTCTCATGTGTCGTGGGGAATATCGCCGCTTCGAGCACCGAAATTGGGCGCGGAACAATCCGGTTGCTGTTTGGTGTATACGATGCCAGCGAATCCGACGAGGGTTGGGTCGTACCGCTGATCCCGTATCTCGGTGTGTTCCTGATTGGGCTGTCCGGCGGAATAGAATACGCCCGACAACTCCAGCGCCGAACCTCCACGGATGTGATATCCAGGTTCTGTATCCGAGTCGGCCTCGTCGCGATGATCACGGCGGTTGCGTTGAAGGGCGCGTGGCTATTCTTCGAGCCATTCGTCGATTCGCAGTGGTACGACTTCCTCCATCGCTTTACCGGGCTGCGGTCCAAAATTCCGCCGGGCCTCGCGTACATCCTTGCCTATGGCGGTGCAGGTTTTGCGATGGTGGGAGTAGTCGGAAAACTTGCTGCAACGAGGTGGGTTGGCCCCGTCATCTCCGTATTCGCCCTGGTTGGCAGAACGTCGCTGTTCGTGTTTTTCGTCCAGTATCTCCTGTACTTCTTCCCGAGCCGTGTACTGCACGTCGGAGTCGGATATTGGATTGTGATGCTGCCGTTGTCGCTGTTGATCGTGTGGGCGGTTGCGTGGATCTGGGATCGTGTCAACGGCAATCGTCTATTTACGGTCGGCGCGCGCCGACTGAAACATTTCGAGCATCGCCAGGGACGGCTCACCATCTGAGATCGTTTCACGCTGAGTGCAGGGCGAGCAATGACAGTGCTGACGCTGCGGAGTTGACCTGCTATCCAGCCGTCCCTAGACTGCCCACCGGTTGTCGATCACGCGTGGGGCCATAGCTCAGCTGGGAGAGCGCTACAATGGCATTGTAGAGGTCGCCGGTTCGATCCCGGCTGGCTCCACCAATCCGCTCCCGCAGTCCCCATCGTCTAGAGGCCTAGGACATCGCCCTTTCACGGCGGTAACGGGGGTTCGAATCCCCCTGGGGACGCCATGTTAGAAGTGCTGCTCTTGTTGGAGGTCGGTGTCGACACTCAGAAGAGCACATGCAGGGCCTACACCTGCCGTGCGTCATCTCTTGCGTCATCACGAACGCAGACGTCACGATGCGTTTCGCCGACGTCATTTAAATGGCCGCTGTCGGTCGTGATGTTGTGCTCAGTGTGCGATCGCCGCAGGCGGATCGGAAGCGCGCTCGCTGCTATGGCGTCCACGTGGGCGATGCCGAACAGATGCGCGGTGTTGACGGCGCTGACGAGTGGCCCGGGCCGCGCCGCGCATTCTGGTCCCGAGTCTAGGATCGAGTGACTCGAGCATTCTTCCCGACGTCCTATGCCGGCAGCGTTTGAGGTCCTTGGACTTTCTCTACGACGATCGCGGGCCAATGGAGCGGTGCCGTGGTTCGGCGCTTAGCCTCGATGTCACGATAGATCATTTCGGCGCGTTCGGCCGTGAAACCGAGACACTCTCCGAGCGCGCTAGCCGGCGATCCTTGGTTGTGGTGCCACATCGCGATGTCCATCTCTTTGTACGGAAGGGCGAAGTAGAACTCGTCCTGGCCCTGTGCGAGGCTGTATGTGTCAGTGCTCGGCGTCGAGTCGCAGATCGTCGGGGGCAACTTGAGGTGCCGCCCGAGCATATAGACCTGGCTCTTGTAAAGATGTGCGATGGGTTTGAGGTCGGCCGAGCCGTCGCCGTTTTTCACGAAGAAGCCCTGGTCGTACTCGATTCGGTTCGGCGTGCCGACCACCGCATAGTTCAACCGGTCCGCGTGGAAGAACTCGAGGGTTTTTCGGATACGCTGCTTAAAGTTTGTCGCGGCGACAATCTGTAGATATTCCTTGAGTCCGAGCCGTTGCTCGTGCAACCGACCGTGATCATCCTCGACGACAAGCTTGAAGTGGTTGACGCGGCCTTCCGAGCCGCCGCTGATTACAATCTTGCTTTTCCACGTCGAGCGATACTCGGGGAATACGGTCTGCATCGCCTGATCGCGCCAGCGATAGCAGCCGATCGCGTCAAGCGTCGGCGCGATGTCCTGCACGACATGCTCGATCCCGCAGAGCTGTGCGACGATCTTGCCCTTGGTGACGCTCTCGGACGAAGAATCGCGTTCCGGCATGAGTAGACCGAATACCTTTTGGGCGCCCACGGCCTTGACGGCGAGCGCCGTACAGACCGAGCTATCGATACCCCCAGAGATACCGACGACGAGCCCGCGCTTGTGGAGGCTGGTGCGCAGCAGATCACGGATTCGGCTAGTGATCTTCTCGATCTCCATGTCCATATCGAACGCAAACAGCTCGGTGATTTGTCGGTCTATGGACTTAGTCATGCGGCAGTTCCTCGGTATCTGGTCCGCCGGGGGTTATGTGCGGCGCGCGGAAATCGTGCGTATGTCACCGTGTAAGTCTTGGTGGGCGCGGACATCCTCGAACGACGAATTGCTGAGCAGGCGTTTGCTTAACGCGGGGCCCTGACCTAACCCGACCTCGAACGCGAGCCAACCGCCCGAGCGCAGGAATCGTGGCGCCTCATTGAGGAGTTGCATCAGCACGGAAATGCCAAATGGACCGCCATCGAATGCGAGCGACGGCTCGTGCCGGGAGATCTCACTGGGCATCTGCTTGATCTTCGCGCTACTGATGTATGGCGGGTTGCAAGTGAGAAGGTCGACTTTGCCCTCAAATTCGGGCGAATCGAATGGCTTCAGCAGGTCGCCAGTGCGAAACTCGATGCGACTCGACAGGTTCAAATGGCTGGCGTTCCTGAGTGCGAGTGCGACGGCGTCGCCGCTTAGATCAGCCGCGAAGCCGCTCACTGCGGGTACGTGCCGCGCTATCGCAAGGGCTACGTTGCCGCAGCCAGTGCAGACGTCGATCAGCAGCAGCCCGCGTCCGTCGGCGCTCATGCTGCGTGCAAGGCCGATCGCGACGCTGGCAAGCAGCTGCGTTTCCGAACGAGGCACCAGCGCGCCGGGCCCCGCCAGCATTTCCAGCCCCATGAAGTGCTGACGCTCCGTGAGGTGTGACAAGGGTGCGCCTTCGATACGCCGCCGCACGAGATCCTCGAGTTCTTTGCTTTGTGCTACCGTCAATTCGGCTAACTCCTCGGTCGTTGCGAGCTCTGCGGACAAACGGCGGCCCATGGCGCGATGCCATAGCGCGCGCACCGTACTGTCGGGTGTTTCCTCTGGTTTGTCCGGAAGGAACTGCAGCGCAGCCGCGAGCTTTTCGCGCAACTGCCGATAGAGCGGGGAGGAATTCACGTGTTGCTTTGTTCCCGCAGTAGTTTTTTGCTGACCTTGCCGGTGGAGGTTTTTGGCAAGCTTTCACAGAACACGATTTCCTTCGGTACCATGAAATTCTCGAGCAAGGCGGCGCTCAATGCGCGGATCTGCCTCTCAACCAGCTTCGCCTCGGGTTCTACGACGACGTAGGCGCGAATCGCCTCGCCGAGCAGTGGGTCGGGGATCCCGATCACTGCTGCCTCGCGGATACCGGGAATGCTATGCAAAGCGTTCTCGACTTCGACGGGGCTGACCTTCTCGCCGCGCGTCTTGATGATGTCGTCGGTTCGGCCGACGAAGTACAGAAACCCTTCCTCGTCTATCCGGAAGTGATCCTGCGTACACAGCACGCGTTCGCCGGGCAGTTTGCCCGGTTTGAGCATTTGCTCGCTGAGATCCGGGCGGTTCCAATATCCGAGCATGACGTGGGGTCCGCGCACGTGCAGGATTCCGGTTTCACCGGGTGGAACGGGTTGGCCTTCAGCTGACAGAAGGTAGATCTCGGTGCCGGGAATCGCCTTGCCGACGGAACCGGGCTTCTTGTCTATCAGCTCTGGTTCGAGATAGCAGACGCGTTTGCACTCGGTGAGGCCGTACATCTTATAGATCAGTGCGTTCGGGAAGATCTCGCGCAGGCGCAGTGCGATATCGTCGTGCAACGCCGCCGCGGTGTTCGTGACGCGCGTGACCGAAGGAAATAACAGCGGGCTGCGGCCATGAGCCGACAGCAGCATAGCGTATATCGTTGGTACGCCCGGGAAGACCGTAACGTGATGTTCTCGCATGCGCTCGAAGATTTGCGCGGGATAGATGAAGGACCGCTCTAGCACGAGCGTGGCGCTCAGCGTGATCGCCATTAGTAGCTGGTAGAGTCCGTAATCGAATGCGAGTGGCAGCATGCATAGGATGCGGTCGTCCGCCGACAACCGCAGATATTGGATTAGGCTTCCTGCAGCGAACACCATTGACTGATGCGTTTGCATCACCCCTTTCGGATTCCCGGTGCTGCCGGAGGTGTAGATCAACGCTGCTAGGTCGAGAGGAATCGTGAACGCGGCCTCCCGCGGCGGCTGAGCCGTAGCGATGACTTCCTCGAACCCCTCGACCTGCGCCTGGGACCCACTCGAATTCGCTGGGAGCGTCCCGGAGCAAATAACCATCAAGTTCGGCGCCTGCTCGACGGCTGGCAGGAAGACATCGGCAAGGTGCCCATCGGTGATCAAGATTCGAGCGGCACTGTCCTTCAAAATGAAATCGACCTTGTCGGTCTTTGTTTGCGGATTGATCGCGAGGAAGACGCCGCCTGCGATAAGAGTGGCGTAAATCGACACCACGCACGGCCAGGTGTTATCCATGAAGATCGCGACGCGATCTCCACGGCGTAGACCTCGTGCCTCGAGTGCGCCTGCGAGGCTCATCGCGCTCGCTAACAATTGCGTATATGTGTACGGTTGTCCTTCGACGACAACAGCAATTTTGTGACTCGCATCCTTGCCGTTGGCGTGACGCAGCAGGCTGTCATGCAGCAAACGTGGAGGCGTGGGAATCATAAGATATTGATGACGTGATTCGCAGAAGAAGTCTAGGCTTCAGTTACAATTTTACCGAAATTGGCTTCGAAACATGGAGCCTAATTCTCCAGGAGTTTGCTCGTCTTGTGTGGAATCGCCGGAATACTGACCTCTGCGGGAGCGGTCCCCGTCACACGCGAAGAATTGGAGCCAATGATTCAAGCGCTCCGTCATCGTGGACCTGACGGTTTCGGGTTCTATCAAGATGGTCCGGTCGGACTCGCGCACGCGCGACTCAGTATCATCGACCTGGCCACGGGAGATCAGCCGATGACGAACGAAGACGGCTCCATATGGACGGTCTTCAACGGCGAAATATTTAACTACGTTGAGCTGCGAGCGGAGCTCGAAGCTGCGGGCCACCTCTTTCGAACCCGTTCCGATACAGAGACGATCGTGCACGCGTACGAGGAGTACGGCGATCGCTTCGTTGAGCGGTTGAACGGACAGTTTGCGATCGCCGTCTGGGACCGCAAGCGCGAGAGGCTCGTTCTCGCACGAGACCGAGTCGGAATCCGGCCGTTGTTTTTTCAGTGGGACCGGGGGCGGCTTCTGTTCGCGTCCGAGGTGAAGGCGTTGTGCGCCGCGGCATCCCAGACGCCGAGGCTCGATGCGCGCGGGTTGGCGCAGGTCTTCACGTTCTGGGGGGCGATAGGCTCGCAGACGGTGTTCGCGGACGTGCGTATTCTACCGCCCGGACATCTGATGATTGTGGAGAAAGGCAAGGAGCAGACCGTACCCTATTGGGATTGGGATTTCCCGGCCGCGGGGCATTCGAAGCGCGTGCCGATGGCGGAAGCAGCCGAGCAACTTCGGGAGCTATTGATTGATGCCGTTCGCTTGCAGCTGCGTTCCGACGTGCCCGTTGGCGCCTATTTGAGCGGCGGCCTCGACTCGTCAGGCATCGTTAGTCTGGTCAGGAATTTCACATCCAACGCTGTTCGCACATTCTCCGTCGCGTTTGAGGACGCCGAGTTCGATGAGAGCATCTACCAGCAGGAGATGGTGAAGTATCTCGGAACCGATCACACGACGATCCACTGCACGCAACGCGACATCGGGGAACAGTTCCCGCGTTTGATTTGGCACACCGAATCCCCGGTGCTCCGCACGGCGCCGGTGCCGCTGATGTTGCTCTCGGGCTTGGTTCGACGTTCGGGCTACAAAGTCGTCCTCACGGGCGAGGGTGCCGACGAGGTGTTCGGTGGCTACGACGTTTTTAAAGAAGGAAAAATTCGTCGTTTTTGGGCACGTCAGCCCGACTCGCAATGGCGCCCGCAGCTGTTCCGTCGACTTTATTCGTATCTGAAGCATTCGCCTGTCGCAAATGCCGCGTACTTCAAGCAGTTTTTCGGCCAAGGCTTGACAGAACTCGACAATCCCGGTTACGCGCACCAGGCGAGGTGGTCGACGACGCGCCGACTGTGGAGTTTCTTCTCGCCCGAAGTTCGCGAGGACCTCCGTGGCGTCGACGCGGAGAGCCAGCTCTCGCGCAGCCTACCTCTAGGGTTTGGCGACTGGGCGGGATTGAATCGCGATCAATACGTTGAGGCGAAGACGCTTTTGTGCGGGTATCTGTTATCGTCGCAGGGGGATCGAGTCGGAATGGCCAACTCGATCGAAGGCCGTTTCCCGTTCCTCGATCACCGGGTGATCGAGTTCGCGAGCACGCTGCCGCCGCGCCTAAAGCTTCGCGGCCTGCAGGAGAAGGCCGTCCTGCGCGAGGCGCTGCACGGGTTGCTCCCGAACGGGGTAAGGCAGCGGGTGAAGCAACCATATCGGGCGCCCGACGGTCCGAGCTTCTTTTTCGATGGCAAGCCGCTTCCCTACGTTGAGGAGCTCCTCGGACAGGCTCGAATCCGGGATGCCGGCTACTTCCAGCCAGCAGCGGTCAACCGGCTATTTGAGAAGTGCCGCTCAGGTAAAGTGATCGGCTTCAGCGACAATATGGCGTTCGTCGGCATTCTGTCGACAATGTTGGTGCATGACCAATTCGTGCAGGGCAGGACGCAGGTCTTTCAGTAATCGGCGGCGGGATGCGTATGGACCTCAACAAAGAGATCAAGAACTTTATTCTCCAGAACTACCTTTTCAGCAGCGACGAGTCCTTGGTCAAGGACAACGAGTCGCTGATGCAGAAGGGCATAATCGATTCCACGGGCATTCTGGAGCTGATCATGCACCTCGAGGAACGCTATTCTATCGAGGTGCTAGACAATGAAATGGTGCCGGCGAACCTGGATTCGGTGGAAAACGTCGTAGCGTTCGTCCGCCGCAAGCAAGGCGTAGCCGCTTAACGATCGCGCGAGACTGCTGGCGGAAGTGGCCAACCATCTTTGCTCGGCGCCAATACGTGGGAGCGGTGGCCGCGGCAATCGAGACTCGACCGGAAGGCTCGCATAGGTATGGCGCAAGCCATGCCATGAAAGGAAATCGGTCCACCGCGCGACACGGGCAGTACGGTTGAGAGCGGCTTTGAAATTTCGCGCAGCTCGAGTTGGTTTTGTTGGAAAATTGCGCCAGAGCCGCCTGACCGACTCTCGAAAGTCTCGCATACCACATGACCAACCCCCGCACGCGCTTCGCTCCGAGTCCCACCGGCGCCTTGCATATCGGTGGCGTCCGCACCGCGCTTTTCTCCTTTCTCTACGCCCGTCGCCACGGTGGCCAGTACATCCTGCGTATCGAAGACACCGACCAGGAGCGCTCGACCGAGAAGTCGGTACAGGGGATCCTCGAAGGTTTCGCCTGGCTCGGGATCCACGCGGACGAGGGCCCCTATTTCCAAAGCCGCAGGTTCGACCGTTACCGCGAAGTAGCACGGCAGATGATTGCGTCCGGTCATGCGTACCGCTGCTACTGCACCCCCGACGAGCTCGCCGAGATGCGTGTGCAGCAGACCGCACGCGGCGAGAAACCACGTTACGACGGCCGCTGTCGCGATCTCGCACGGCCCCGCGAGGGGGTGCCGCACGTCGTCCGTTTTCGCCAGCCGTCCGAAGGGCAGGTCATTGTCGAAGACCTCGTCCACGGCCCCGTGATCTTCGAGAACAGCGAGCTCGACGACCTCGTGATCCTGCGCTCCAATGGCACACCCACGTACCATTTCGGTGTCGTGGTCGACGACATCGATATGCAGATCACGCACGTGATTCGCGGCGACGATCATCTGAACAACACGCCGCGGCACATCAATTTATTCCGCGCGTTGAACACGCCCGCACCGCGCTACGCTCATATCCCGATGATCGCGGGGCCAGACGGAGCCAAGCTCTCGAAGCGCCACGGTGCGGTCAGCGTGCTCGAATATCGTGAGCAGGGGTATCTGCCGGAAGCCTTGCTAAACTATCTCGTGCGGCTCGGTTGGTCGCACGGCGACCAGGAGATTTTCACTCGCGACGAGATGATTGCGTCGTTCGATTTGTCCGCCGTGCAGCGCTCGATGGGCCGTTTCGATGTCGACAAGCTCAACTGGCTCAACCAACATTACATGAAGGTCGCGCCGGCAAATCGCCTTGCCGAGGGAGTGCGCCACCAACTAGCCGCTTCCGGCGTGAAGTCCGATGCAAGCTCCACGGCGCTCGAGCCCCTGGTCGACGCCTTCCGCGAGCGGGCCAAGACGCTACGTGAAATGGCCGAGCGGGTACATGTGTACGTCGCTGACGACTTCAGTTACGACGCAAAGGCAGCTCAGAAACATCTGCAGGGACCAGCTGCGGACGTCTTGCGTCAGGTTCGCGACGGGCTGTCGGGGCTCGCAGATTGGACGGACGCCGGCACGCAGGCTGTTGTCGAGCAGGTTGCAACGTCCGCGGGGGTGGGACTCGGCAAGGTCGCGCAGCCGCTGCGCGTCGCGCTCACCGGCGATACTGCATCACCCGGCATTGGCCTTACTTTGGAGCTCATGGGCCGGCAGCGTTCGCTCGCGCGAATCGAGCGTGCGCTCGATCACATTCGGTTGAGCGCGGAGTCGCAGCCCGCCTGAAGGCGATTACTCGCTAAGGGAACTCCGCACGGCTTTGATCTCGTCGGCATGCTTGTCCATATCGCCCGGAGCGATACCGACGCGCCGCAGCGACGGATAGCGCGCGAGATCCTGCTCGCCGCGTTGCACGAGCTTCGATGCCACGAGCACGTCGGCGAGCGTGACCTCGCCGTCGAACTCCACCTCGAACGCGTCCTGGTGTTCCACGGCGCTCTGCAACGTCTCAGGCAGTCCCCATGTCTCGAGGATCGCCTTGCCGATGTTCGCGTGCCAACCGTCGATGATCTCGCGCAGCGCGGCGTCGCTGAGCTCGGGAGCGTCTTTCGACCGCATGATGATGTACAGGCGTCCCAGCACGTGCAGCAGGCCGATCAACAACGCCTGATCGGGGCTCACCCGTGTGAATCGCTTAGCGATCACGAAACACAGCGCCGACGCGTCCAGGCTGTCGGCCCACGCACGCTCGAGCTCGGCCTTTGCGGCCGGGGAGTAGCTGTCCTTCGTGCGGAGCTGGCGCATCGCAAATGCCACGGCCACGCTTCGGACCATGTTGAAGCCCATACGGCTCACGGCCTTGCGCAGATCGGTGATGTTCGCATCCGCCCGCCGGAACTCCGCCGAATTCGCGATCCGTAGCAAGCGGGCCGCGAGCGCGGGCTCGGAGCTCAGGATTCGCACGATGTCGTCGGTGCTGGTATCGGGTGACTGCAGTGCGCGCTGGATGCGGAGCACCGCTTCGGGAAAGGCCGGGAGCTCGAGGCGCTCGTCGCGCAAGTCTTGGGCGAGGCGCTCGACGAAGCTGAAACCGACGGCTTGTGCCGTACTTGACATAAACAAACCCCTCCCAAGGGAGCTACTGCCTTACCGTATCGGCCGCTGTTCGGATACCTTGAAGGTTTGATGTCCGAAAATCGGTCTATGTCGTTCGTTGCGGGGAGTCCTCTGTACGGCCTGGTCTTGGCCGGAGGCCGGGGTACGCGCCTTGGCCGCGACAAGGGCGAGCTCGATTACCACGGGTTGCCGCAGGCGGCGTGGGGATTGCGGCTGCTCGAGCCGTTTTGCAGCCACAGGTTCGTATCGGTACGGCCGGAACAGGTCGACGCCCCGGCGTATCGGGGGCTAGCGACGATCGTAGATCGAGGCGCAAGCGCCGGACCGGCCAGCGGCGTGGCCGCCGCCTTGCAGCAGTTCCCGCGCGCCGCGTGGCTGGTGATCGCGGCTGACATGCCGCTGCTGACGGATGCCGTTCTTAGGACGCTCGTGACCCACCGCGACCCGTCCGCTCTCGCGACCGCCTATCGCCATCGCGGCGGAATGCCGGAGCCCTTGTGCGCGATCTGGGAACCGGCCGCCGCCGCGCGACTCGGCGCGCAGGACGCAGGG
>FTFB01006747.1_pt1 | contig 14708 bp, 9 predicted proteins | sample 1658331 | NCBI WGS metagenome assembly FTFB01 (sample SAMEA3914816, study PRJEB12502) | metagenome | biome: forest; material: soil | place: USA | collected 2011-09-16 | depth 0.3 m | reverse complement strand
GTCGTGTGGTCCGTCCAGGCGTAAGATCCGAAGCTCGGCTATTCCATCGCCAGCGCGCCTCTCTATTACAACGGGCTCGTCATCACCGGTTTTGCGGGCAGCGACCTCGGAACGCGCGGCAGGCTGAAGGCGTTCGACGCGAAAGACGGCAAGCTGAAGTGGACCTTCTACACCGTGCCGGGCCCCGGCGAGCTCGGCCACGACACCTGGCCGCAGGACAACGATGTCTGGAAGCACGGCGGCGCCGCGATCTGGCAGACCCCGGCCATCGATCCCGAGCTTGGCCTCATCTACTTCTCGACGGCGAACCCCGGTCCCGTGCTGAACGGCAACCTGCGCAAGGGTGACAACCTCTTCAGCGTCTCGATGGTCGCCATCGAGGCGAAGACCGGCAAGTACCGCTGGCACTTCCAGCAGGTTCACCACGACATCTGGGATTACGACTCGCCGAACCCCGTCATCCTGTTCGACGCGAGCTACTCGGGGCAGCCACGCAAGGGGATCGCGCAGGCGGCCAAGACCGGCTGGGTCTACATTCTCGATCGGGTCACTGGCAAGCCGCTGCTCGACATCGTGGAAACTCCGGTGAAGCAGGAGCCACAGCAGCACACCTCTCCGACGCAGCCGTTCCCGGTCGGCGACGCCATCGTCCCGCAATCCATCGACATGGCGCCGGAAGGGTTCGAGCTCGTGAACGAGGGCCGCATCTTCACGCCCTTCACGAAATCGCCGGCCGTGTGGAAGCCGCTTGCCGCGGTCAACTGGCCGCCGAGCTCCTACGATCCGGAATCGAACTTCATGTTCATCTGCGCCACGGACTCGCTGTGGGGCGCAGTGGGCGGCGACCCGGACTATCCCGTCGAGCCCGGCGCGCTGTATTCCGGCAGCGTGGTGGCGCGCTTCGCCGCGCCCCGACGCGGCGTGTTCGGCGCGATGAACCTCACCACCAACCGCCTCGCCTGGCGCCAGCAATGGGTCGACCAGTGCTACAGCGGCTCCATCGTCACGGCCGGTGGCCTCGTTTTCGTGGGCCGCAACGACGGCCGGCTCACCGCGCTCGACAAGTCGAACGGCAAGAAACTCTGGGAGTTCCAGACCGATGGCGGCGTGAATGCGCCCGCCTCCACCTTCGAATACAAGGGCCAGCAGTACGTCGTGGTGTTTGCGGGCGGCACGGCGCTCGCCGGCAGCAAACGCAGCGATGGAGTCTGGCTCTTCTCGCTCAACGGAACGGTGGAACCGCTGCCGCGCGGCTCCGCCGACCCGGTTGCCGGGCCTCGCGGCGGCCCGCCGGCCGCGGCTGCGCCAACCGCGCGGCTGCCGGACAAGGAAAAGGGCAAGGACATGTACACCACGACCTGCGTGGTCTGCCATGGCGAGAACGGAAAGGGAGGTACGCACGGCGGCGCGCCACTTACCGCGAAACTCACGCGAGACGCGGTAGTAAGCGTGCTCACGAACGGCAGGAACGACATGCCGGCATTCGGCACGGCACTTTCCCCCGAGGCCATGCAGGACCTCACCGCCTACGTGCTCGATCTCGCGTCACGCTGAATTATGTGGCCCGCGGAATGCGGGCCTCGTGCCAGCGCAGTTGCACTCGCAACTTGGCGACACAAAATTTTCCGAAAAGTTGCCGCGTAGTGGTCGCGACGCGTGACCGCGTTGATCACCGCACCATGGTCGTCGCAATAATCGAACAAGACGCGATGATCGCCAGGCGGCGATCAGGATTCGACAGGACGATAGCCTGACAGCGAACGGAAGCACTCGTAAGGTCATGCGGGGGGCCCATGAACATACGTTTCGCCGTTGCTGCCGCAACCAGAGCGGCTTCCACGGTTTATCTTGCAACCGACGTTTCACGCCGGGCGTGCTCCTATAACGAGCCAAAAACGGCACGCCTGCCTGCACACGCCGCCACTTGCGGCGCAGTTGTGACTTCTGTGCAACACCTCCAAGGCAGCTCTGCCGGGAGGTGCCTGGCGCCCTGACTCCATCGCCACGGGTACTTACCAACCGATTCAACTGAACACCGTTCAGCAGGGGGGAATCATGATCTCAATCCGAAACGCAGTAACGAACGCGTTACGCGCGGCCGCGCCAGAAAAGCAAAAACACCGGTCGACCGCGCTCACTGCAATGGCACTCGCGCTGGGAATATCCGGCGTGGCATTCAGCCAGGAAAGTGGCGACGCCAATCAGTCGCTCGACGAGGTGACCGTCACAGGCTCACGCATTCGTCGAACCACTGACTTCGACACCGCCAATCCGACCACCGTAGTCGACGCCGACTACTTGAAGAACCTCGGCATCACCAACGTCGGCGACGTCGTGAAGCAGCTTCCGTCGAACGTGTCGAACAACACGCCGGCGACCACAGGCAATGCGAACTTCTTCGCCGGCTCCACCATTGCGAACCTGCGCGGCCTGAATCCGTTCTTCGGCAGCCGCACGCTCACGCTGGTGAACAGCCGCCGCTTCGTTCCGACCAACCAGGGCGACGGCGTCGATCTCAACTTCATTCCGTCGGTGCTCATCGATCGCGTCGACATCGTCACGGGCGGCGCCTCGGCGGCGTACGGCTCGGGCGCGGTGTCCGGCGTGCAGAACATCTTCCTCAACCGCAAGCTCGATGGCGGCAAGCTCGAGATGGACTTCGGCCAGACCGCCCAGAGCGACGGCAAGGACAAGCACGTAGGCGCCGCCTACGGCATGGCACTCGGCGATCGCGCGCACTTCACAATCGGCGGCGAGTGGCAGGACTCTGATCCGATTGGCTGCTACAACGCGCGCGACTGGTGTCACGTGGGCCGTGGCCAGTACGCCAATGCGAATCCGCCAGCGGCGCCTCTGCCTCCGGGCTCGCCACCGGCTCCGGCCGCACTTCCGGCAAATCTGGTTGGCACGAACGTGCGCGCGAACCAGATGACAACGGCAGGAGTGTTCTACACCGCAAACTCTTTCGTCGCCGGGCAACAAATCATGCCGACGACGACTCAGGGCGTGAACGCGGCCGGCACCGGGCTGCAGACGTTCAATCTCGGTGGCCAGCCATACGCGGGTGCATCGCCCACGGCGTCTGTAGTGGGCGGCGACGGCCGCTCGATCTACCAGTACACGAACCTGCGCGCTCCGGTGAACCGCAAGGTCGCCACGGGCACGTTCACCTTCGACATCACCGACAGCACCCACATGAACGTGGACCTGTCCTGGGGCAACGTCGAGACCGTCAACCAGACGGGTGCGCTCGACGCGCAGAACCTGAACATCCTGCGCAGCAACGCGTATGTCATAGCCAATCCGGGCCTGCAGGCGGCCTATACGCTGGGCCTTGGGTCCAAGCGGGCGCTGAACAAGGACTGGACGGAGCAGCTCGACTCCTACTCCCGTTTCATCACGAAGGTGAAGCGCGGAGCACTCGGCTTCGACGGCTCATTCGGCCAGACGAGCTGGGGTTGGGACGCGTACTACCAGTATGGCGAGACCGATCGTGAGCAGTACGTGAACGACAACCGCCACCTCAACGCGTACCTGATGGCGACCGATGCTGTCGTGAATGCACAAGGGCAGACGGTCTGCCGCGTGACGCGCGATGGATTCGCCGGCGCGCTCGCCACCTACAAGACCGACCAGACTGTCGGTGCGGTCGTCAATGCGCCCTACTTCCTCGCGGATCCGCGTATCGCGCAGGGTTGCGTGCCGCTCAATCCGTTCGGAACCGCAGCAGTCTCGCAGGCCGCACACGACTACGCGTTCGGCTTCCTGCGCGAGAACCTCAACTACAAGCAGCAGGTCGCGGCGCTCAACACGTCGGGAGACCTGTTCAAGAACGGCGTAGGCCTTGGCGCCGGCCCGATACAGGCGGCTCTCGGTGTCGAGTACCGAGTCGAGGAAGGCCACAACATCGCCGCCGAGGAAGTGCCGTCGTACATCCGCACGGATTACCTCATTCAATACGGCGAATCGTTTGCGGGTAACGTGAACGTGACGGAAGGCTACGGAGAGCTGAGCATCCCGGTGCTGCAGGACCGGGCATTCGCGAAGCATCTGTCCTTCGACATTTCGGCACGCGAGTCGCACTACAAGAATGAAGGCAAGGCGGGCACGACGGGCGAAACCCGCACGCACGACCTCTTCACCTGGAAAGCCCAGGCGATCTGGGATCCGACGGACTGGCTGCGCCTGCGTGGCACCCAGTCGCGCGACGCGCGCGCGGCGAACTTCCGCGAGCTGTACTACGGCCAGAAGATCAAGGCCGGCGGAACGTTCGGCTTCTGCGGCCCGACCACGGCGCCGCCTCTGCGCGATCCCTGCGACTGGAGTCTCGAGGGCAACGTGGATCTCAATCCGGAGAAGTCCGATACGACGACCATGGGTTTCGTGATCACCCCGAAGGACCTGCTGCCGGGCTTCCAGTTCGCGGCCGACTACTTCCGCATCAACATCGACTCGGCGATCCAGCAGGCCAGCACGCGTCGCGTGCTCGACGGCTGCCAGATCTCCCACCTGCCTGAGTTCTGCGCCCTGCTCGTGCCCGACCGGCCGGGCAACTTCAACTTCGATCAGGCTCCGAACGGCGGTACTGCGGACGGGGACCTGGGCATCAGCAGCCTGCGGGCGACGGCGTTCAACGGAAGCGGTTACACCTACAAGGGTGTGGACTTCTCGAGCACATACCAGTGGGAAGTGACCGATGCGAGCAACATCACTTTCCGCCTCCTGGCAACGAAGATGATCGACCAGCTGTACCAGCCGGTTCCGGGGCAGCCGTTCCGGCAGCTCGTGGGCCAGACGGGTGTGGCGAACTCGTTCCTCTCCGACAACCAGCCGGTGGCGAAGTGGCAGAGCACGCTGGCGGCCACGTTCAACCACGGCCCTGTCAGCCTCACGGCGCAGATGCGGTATGTGAGCGACGGTTCGTACAACTACCTCGGCATCGAGTGCCCGCTCGGTTCGGTGGCAGCGAACTGTACGGCCCCGGCCGGCGGCTCGACCTACATCCAGAACCACGTGCCGAGCTACAGCGTGACGAACCTGTCGGGCTCATACGCCTTCGAGAACCTGTTCGGTACGAAGTCCTTCCAGGTCTTCGGTGCCATCGCAAACGTGTTCGACAAGGATCCCCCGCTCGCGCTCGGCGCCAACAGCAACGGCGGCACCAACGCGGTGTTCTTCGACACCGCGGGCCGTTCGTATCGCCTCGGCCTGCGCGTGGCGTTCTGAGTGACACGACGAAATGACAACAACATAGCTCGCTGAAAACTCGCGGCTGCATCCGCCCAGGCGGATGCAGCCGCAACTTCGGCCAGCCCGGGCACACGCCGCAAGGCCCGCCCCACGGAAGACCCGGTGCACGAACATGGGGCGATCCCGCCAAGCTGCGGCCTTCAGCTTTTTGTCGACTTCCAGGGGGAAAGTCCTACATGGCGATATTCGGCGTGATAAAAGGTGGGCGCTCGTCCGCCCCGCAACCCCGTACCGACGGATCGATGACCGACCTGCTCGACTACGAGATCTTCACCCGCGTCATCAAGGCCGGCAGCCTGTCCGCTGCCGCCCGTGAGCTGCACTCGACGCCCGCGATGATCCCCAAGCGCCTCACCCGCCTCGAAGACCGGTTGGGTGTAAAGCTTCTTCACCGCACCACGCGCCGGCTCACGCCGACCGAAGTGGGACAGAGTTTCTACGAGCGCGTGCTCGCCGTGCTTGCCGCCGTCGCCGACGCGGAAAGCCTCGCGGCGATCGACAATGACAGACCGCGCGGCCTGCTGCGGGTGTCGCTACCCACGTCGTTCGGGCGCCTGCACGTGGCACCGCGCCTCAAGTCATTCCTCGACACGTTTCCAGACCTGCGGCTGCTGGTAGACCTCAACGACGAATACGTCGACCTCGCCGCCGGCGGTTTCGATGTCGCCGTGCGCATCGGGACGCTGCCCGATTCCTCTCTCATCGCACGCCGCCTCGCGCCCAATCGCCGCGTGTTGTGCGCATCGCCGTTGTACCTCGAGAAATACGGCATGCCGCGCAGCCTCGAAGACCTTGACCAGCATCGCCTGCTCGCCGCGGAGCCGCAGATGGCGTGGCGCTTCGACGGCCCGGATGGTCCGGTCACTTACAAGCCGCACAGCAGCCTGCAGACCAACTCGAGCGAGCTCGTCCGCGAAGCCGTGCTCACCGGGCTTGGCATCGCATTCCGCTCGACCTGGGATGTGGCCAGCGAGCTGCGGCTCGGCTCCCTGAAACGCGTGCTGCCCGCTTTCAGCGGCGCCGCTGATGTGAATATCTACGCCGTCTACGCGGGCCGCCGGCTGGTGCCGCCGAAGGTGCGCGCATTCGTGGACTATTTCGCCAATGCTTTCGGGCCCGACGTACCTTATTGGGACCGGGACGCCGGACCCCAGCTGGAGCGGGTCGCCAACGCGCGCCCCGCCGCGGCTAGTTGAAGCTCACATTCGGCGGCTCGGGCGCCGCGCTCACGAGCCAGAACACGAGGCCCGCGCTGATCACGATGGCGATGACCGCCTTCACGATCTCCGACTTCGTGATGGCCTCGTTCTCAGCCACGTATTTCTTTCCGTGCACCATGGCGCCGACCAGGTTCTGCTTCTTGACGAGCAGGTAGAACGCGATCGCCAGGATGTGCAGCCCGACGGCGGCCAGGATGAAGTTGAAATTCATCTCGTGCCATGCGGTCAGCCGCTGCGCCGTGTCGCCGCTGACGGCCCCGTTGTACGGCCCGGTCCACACGATGTCGTCGGTGGCGAAGAGCCCCGTGGTGGCCTGGAACCCCACCAGCACCAGCATGAGGATCACGCTGATGCCGCCCAGGGGGTTGTGCCCCGCGGTCTGGATCATCGTGCCGGCGCCGAGCCCCCGGGCATAGCGCCAGATGCCGGCCGGGCTCGCCACGAAGCTCGAAAAGCGCGAATGCTTCGGCCCGACGAAGCCCCACAGGATGCGGAACAGGATCAGCCCGAGCGTCCAGTAGCCCAGGTACATATGGATCTGCATCGTCTCGAAGCCGATCTTGGCCGTCACGTACGACGCCACGATGCTGGCCACCAGCAGCCAGTGAAACACCCTCAAGGGCAGGTCCCACACCAGACGTCGTTCTTCAGCCATGTCGCTCCGCTACCGTTTGCCATCGAAACCAGCCGGCGATTTTAGGGTGCCCAAAAGAAAACGGCGGGTGTTTCCACCCGCCGTTCCACTCCAGCTGGTCTCGTCCAGGCCTTAGAACGTGGCGCGCACCCCCACGCGATAGGAACGGCCCATCGTGTCGAAGAAGATGGGGTTGGTGCCGCCGTTGCCGTTGGCGCCGTTGCCTACTGCGATCGGCGGATCCCGGTTGAGCAGGTTGCTGACCACGCCGAAGAGCTGCACGGTGTTGGTGCCGAACAGGTGCTCGAACGTGTAGTTACCCGACAGCGTGAACACCTGGTAGCTCGGCACGTGGTTGCTGCTGAGCGAGGTGCCACCGACGATGAAGGCCGGGTAGCCCGGGTCGTTCGGCGTCACGGCTCGGATGTTGAACACGCCGTCGCTGATGTAGCGCATCTGCCCGGTCACCGCCAGCGGACCCGTGTTGTAGGTCGCCGACAGCGTGCCGATCCAGTCCGGCGAGGGCTGGTTGTCCGACAGGAACGAGTTTGCCGTTCCGGTCTGGCCCACCACGTTGTAGACCGGCAGCACGGCGGTCTGCTGGAACTTCTGGTCGATCATCTTGGTGGCGATCAAACGGAAGTTGATGTTGTTGGTGTCGTTGATCGCCCACAGGTAGTTCGACGTGAAGTCGACGCCCTTGTAGGTGTAGCCCTTGCCGTTGTAGGCCAGCGCCGTGAGCGTATCGACGTTCGTCACATCGCCACCGACGTAAGAGATCTGCGCGCAGGTCTCCGGCGGTCCCACGCCCAGCGGGCAGCCGTCGAGCACTACGCGTGAGCTCGCCTGGTTGATGGCGTCCTGCACGTTGATGCGGAAGTAGTCTGCCGCGAACTGGAACCCGGGCAGGAACTCCTTGGGCGTGAACACAAGACCCATGGTCGTCGTATCCGACCTCTCGGGCCTCAGGTTGACGTTGCCGCGCAGGTCGTACACGCACGGGTCGACCTGCGTGCCGGCCGGACCGCAATAGCCGAACGTGCCGCCCGCATTGATGACCTGGCGGTAGTACAGCTCGCGGAAGTTGGCGGCACGGGCGTCACGCGACTGCGTGGCGCGCACGCGCAGCCAGTCGATCGGATCCCACAGGCCCTGGATCTTCCAGGTGAAGAGGTTGTGGGTGCGCGACAGGCCGGAGGTGCCTGTCTTGCCCTGGTTGTCGTACTTCGAGATGCGCGACGCGAGGTTGAACTCGAGCTTGCGGGCACCCGGGACGTCCCTCAGCACGGGCAGGTTCAACTCCGCATAGCCTTCAGCCACGTCCACGTCGCCGGCGAAGGACTCGCCGTACTGGATGAGGTAGTCGGTGCGCACGTAGTCCGGAATGCCCTGGGCCGCGATGTTCTTGCCCTTCTCCGTGCGGTATTCGGCACCGAGTGCACCCTGGATCGCGCCCGCGCCGAAGCCCTCGAACAGATCGCCCGAGACGTTGAGCGCCAGCACCTGCTGCTTGTACTCGAGGTTTTCGTCGAGGATGCCGAAGGCGTAGTTATGCGCGGCCTGCGAGACCGGGCCATTGCCGAACGCGTTGAGGGCCACGCAGCCGTTTGCCAGCCGCGGGTCGACGTTGGCGTAGCCGCCAGTGGGGTTGGCCGCAACGGCCGCGGCATAACCGCCCGGCAGCGATACGCGGCAGACCGTCTGGCCGGTGGCGGGATTGACCACCGCATCCACCGCCATGTTGTACTCGACGAGGTGGCGGTTATCGTTCACGAACTGCTCGCGGTTGGTCTCGCCGTACTGGTAGTACGCGTCCCAGCCCCAGGAGCTGGTACCGAACTTGCCGTCGAAGCCGATCGCCGCACGCTTCACGTCGGTGGTGAAACGCGAGAACGAATCGACCTGCGAGGTCCAGTCCTTGTTCAGGCGCGCGCCGGTCGGGGTGACGAACGCAGCCAGTGCCGGGGAGGCATTGACGAACGCGTTGTCGTCGGCGACGAAGATGTTCTGCGCGTCGTTGGCGCCCGTGCGGTTGATCGTCTCCACCTTGCCGTACGACAGGTCGACGTTCATGTTGACCGAATCGGTGACGGCCATCGTGAAGGTCGCTGTGCCGACCTTGCGGTCCACCGGCGCACGCAGGTTCGTGTACTGGTAGATCGAGCGGCCGTCGCCGCCCGGCACCGCGTTCAGCGCCGAGGCGCCGGACAGCGGCTGCAGGCCGAGGTTGAACGGCACGAGCCCCGTACCAGCGCCGTCGAGCTGCTGGGTGGTCGTGGCCGTCCGGCTGTTGTTGTAGAACGTGCCGGTCGTGCTCATCTGGTTGGCGCGAACGTTCGTCGCGAGCAGGAAGCGCGGGTCGGTTCCGGCGAGATTGTTGACGAAGCCGTTGCCTTCGGCGCACCAGTCGCGCACCTTGTAGCAGCCGACCGCGTCGGTGTTCTGGACTTCGACGCCCACCACGAGATGGGCACGGTCGTCCAGCAGGCCCAGGCCATAGGCCGCGCCGATGTGGCGATCGGCGCCATCGCGCTTTTCGCTGAGCCCGTAGTCGACCTCGAGCTTGCCGCCATCGAGCTTGCGGTTGAGGAAGATGTTGTTCACGCCCGAGATGGCACCGGAGCCGTAGGCCGCCGAGGCGCCGCCGGTCACGATGTCAACGCGGTCGATGAGCACGGACGGGATGAAGTTCAGGTCGACGCCATCCCCCTGGTTCGTGGGCACGAAGCGGCGGCTGTTCACCAGCGTGAGCGTGCGGCTGCCGAAGAACGGGTTCAGGCCGCGCAGGTTCGCGATGGTGGAGCCGGCGAAGAAGTTCGCGTTGCCGGTCGTGTTCGGCGTGTTGTTCGAGAGGTTGGCGGGCAGCTGCGCCACCACGTCGCCGACGTTCACGAGACCGAGGTTCTTGATATAGGTTTCGTCGACCACGGTGGTCGGGTTCGCGGTGTCGAAGTCGGTGGTACGGCGGATGCGCGAGCCGGTCACCGTCACTTCGTCCAGCGTCAGTGTGCCCGCGTCGCTCGACGCCGCGGGCTGCTCCTGGGCGAAGGCAATGCCCGAAAGGCTGACGGACAGGGCAACGGCGAGGCCGACGTTCTTCCTGCTCCGCAGTGCCACGCGCACGGCGTGGCGTACAGAGGTCATCAAGCTCCCATCAATTGAAACCGATTGGCCGATGGTGCCGACCGAGGCCGGCACGAAAATGTGCTTACGAGTCACCAGTAAACCCCCCACAACTAAATAAGGAAGCGACAAATGGAGCTGCGCGGACCTGCGCAGCGATCAAGGAAACCGGTGGAGGGGGAGATAGTGGGCGGGCCGTACTCCGGCGCCCGGGAGATCCACCGCCGCGCGGTGATCGTCCGTGAAACGTCCCCCTCCAAGATGTCATAACGCGTCTGCAAAAGACCTTGGCGAGTATGTCCATGCAAGGTCACTCACCGACAAGACCCTTTTCCTTAAAGCTCTCTTTCCCTTTCTGCAACAGTGTCACGACTCAAACAGTGGCCGAGTGTACAGCTTGGCCCCGGCGCAACCGAATCCATTATGGGTGACCCAGTTCACAAAACGGAAGCGTGGCGCTGCATTGCGACAGGGTGATGACACTCCGTCGCGAAATGCACCACGAAGGGGAGGAATCAGCGGACGCGGCGTACCCGGGTGACGGCCCCGGAGTCGGAGGTGAGGAAGAATGAACCGAGCTTATGCTGTCTGATAACTACGTCTTCGCCAGCCTTGATTATGAAGGTTAATTTTTTCTCCGGCTGCTCCCACACCTGGCCGTTGTCGAGCTCCATGACGAGCTCGCCGTAGGCCTTCGACTTCACGCTCGTGACGGCTGCGTGCAGTTCCTGGAGGGCTGCGTCGGCGGGCTTTTTCGACTCGCTGCGCTTGCGGGCGAGATTGCCGCTCACCCCAAATTCGTCTTCCTTCGCAGAGGTGTCTCGCTGTTGTGTCGTTGCAACAATCGGTGCGGAAGGTACTGCGGGAGCGGGAGTCACTTGCGTCGGCGCGACGCTTGGCGCGGGCATTGTGAGCTTCGCCACTTCACGATCGAAACACGCCAGGCGAGCGGAGTCTTTCTTCTGCGCGGCGCAGTCGACGATGCCTTGGGGCACGCCTTGACCGAACGCGGTGGAAATTCCGAACGCAAAGAGGCTCGTGAAGGAAAGTAGTTTCCTGGAGAACGACATAGCAGGGTTCCTTATCGAAGAGGCTGAGATTCAGGCCATGAGCGGCATGCCGACGAGCTCGCGGCTGCGAATGAGCTGCGAAACGATCCATTTATCGCCGCGCGCCGGCGGCTGTCCGGCGTGGACCGGATACCCGTGGTTGAGGGTAGAGACGAGGAAAGTGACCACGCGCTGCGGGCCGCGGCTGCGGCGAGATGCTCCGAATAGACGCTGCGGCCGCCGGGGGCGCCATCCGCCTGCACTGTTGAGCTCACCCGCCTCGAGTCCTCACGCCGCCCCTCGATGGCGGCGGAGTATAGGCGGAAATCAGGGCTGGGCTTTCTCGGGAGCGCCGGTGCCGCCCAGGTCCTTGATGAGCGCCGCAGTGCTCGTGCGTATCTCGATGCGCGTGCCGCCTCGCCCCTGGCCGCCGGCGCGACCCATCGCCGCGTCGTAAGGCGTCATGCCCTTCTTGTCCTTCGCGTTGAGGTCGCCCTTCAGCGCGACGAGCGTCTTGACCACGTCGTCCCAGCCCCAGAGCGCCGCGGCGTGCAGGGCCGTTCCGCCCTGCCGGTCGTCCCTGGCATTGACGTTTGCGCCAGCCGCCGCGAGCAGCTTGATGGATTCGTTCGCTTCGGCCTGCGTCTTGAAGCGGCCGCGCGTATCGATCTCGTTGGAACCGAAGTTCGCCGCCGCCATCAGCGGAGTGATGCCCGTCAGCTGCGGCAGGTCGGGGTCCGCACCGTGCGCGAGCAGCGCCTTGATTGCCGGCACGTCGCCCGCTTTCGCTGCACGGAACAGCGGCGTGGCATCCATCGTCAGGATCGTGTCGGCACCGCGATCGGGGCCGAGCGCGCGATACGGCGGAAAGAGCTTCAGCCGCGCATTCGGGTTCGCGCCCTTGTCGAGCAGCAGCTCGATGATCTGCAGGCTCGTCGTATTGTCGAGCGACAGGCGATCGGGTCGGCCGCCATGCGGGATAGTGTTGAGGTCAACCACGCAGTACAGCGGCGTGCGGCCCCACCAGTCCCACTTGTTCACATTGGCGCCGCTGTCGACCAGGAACTTCGCGACGTCGAAGTGGAAGTTGGTGATAGCCACGATCAGCGGCGTGACCCCTTCGGGATCGGTCATGTCGAGCTTCGCTTTGGCCTTCACCAGGGCCTGCACGCACTCGAAGCAGCCTTGGCGCGAGGCATAGATGAGCGGCGTGAGGCCCCCCGCCGGGCGCGCCTGCGCGCGCGGCTCTGCCGTCACCTGGCGCTGCCAGTTATTCACGATGGAGCGCGCATTCACGTCCGCGCCGTGCTTGATGAGCAGCTTCACCATCTCGCCCTGGCTCTCGGCCGCCGCCCACATGAGCGGCGTCTGGCCGCGCCATTTCTCGACGGCATTGACCTTCGCCTTCTTCTTCAGCAAGGCGCTGGCCGCGGCAAGATTCGACGTGCGCGAAATCACCATGAGCGCCGTCTGCCCGTCGGCGTTGGGGCTCTCAGGGTCGGCGCCCGCCTTCAGCAGCTTCTCGATGATCGGAACGTTGCCGGTTTCCGCAGCCTCCGTGAGGGGCGCGGAGCCGTACTCGTTCAGCGCGTTGACGTTCGCGCCGGCCTTGATGAGCCGGTCGACGAGATCGACGTCGTTCTGGTACACGGCCCAGTGAAGGGCCGAGGTGCCGTCCGCCTCGGTGGCGTTGATGTCCGCTTTCTGCGCGATGAGCGCCAGCGCGCTCTCGCGATTGCCGCTCTTCACCGCATTGGCGAGTGCCGCGTCGGCGAATGCCGCCTGCACGAACAAAGGCGACAACAGGGCCGCCACTGCAATGGTTACTCGTCTCGCCATCAGCTTGCCGCGCATGTTCATCAGACCTCGGCAAACTTGCCGTTGCTATCGCCGAGCGACTCCGCCGGCACGCCGGCACGGTCGAGAATGGTGAGCAGCACGTTCGCGAGCGGCGTGTGATCCGGGTAACGCAGGTGCTGGTTGCCCTTCATCTTGCCGCAGCCGCCGCCGATGAGCGCCGTGGGCAGCGGGAACTGGTTATGGCGATCGCTGTTGCTCATGTTCGATCCGTACAGAATGATCGAGTTGTCGAGCAGCGAGCCCTCGCCGTCCGGGATCTCGGACAGCTTCTTGAGCCACTTCGCGAGCACCGCGGTGTGATACGTCTGGATCTTCACCAGCTTTTCCTTCTTCGCCGGGTCGTTCGCGTGATGCGAGACGGCGTGGAAGGCATCCGGCACTCCGAGATTGTTGTAGGTGCGGCCGCTCACCTCCGCCGCCATCATGAAGTTCACGATGCGGGTGAGGTTGCCCTGGTAGGCGAGCGCCGCCATGTCGAACATGAGGTTCAGGTGCTGGTCGAAGTTCTCGGGGATACCCACCGGCACCTGCGGGAGCTTGAGCTTCGAGAGATCCTGCGCCTCGGTCATCTGCACGCGGCGCTCGAGCTCGCGCACGGTGTCGAGATAATCGCCGAGCATGGCCTTGTCGCGCGGGCCGAGACGCGCCTGCAACGATGCGGCGTCTTCGGCAACCATGTCGAGCACGCTGCTGTACTGCTGCACGAGCGCCTTGCGCTCATCCGGCGTATCGCCGCGGCCGAACAGGCGCTGGAAGAGTTTGCGCGGGTTGTACTCCATCGGCAGCGGCGCCGACGCCGAGCGATAGGAAATGGTGCCGGAGTAGTTGCAGCCGTAGTCACGGTCGCACGCGCCGCCACCGCCCTGCCCCTCGGTCGCAATCTCGAGCGAAGGCAACGGCGTGTTCTGGCCAATGGCGAGCGCGGCGATCTGGTCGCAGGTGGGAGCCATGTGCGGCTCCTGCCCCATCTTCGGATGCACGCACGAGAGCCACGTGGCCGGCACGATGGCGTGCACCGCCTGGCTTTCGCCCGGGCGATTGCCGAGACCGCTGACCACGGTGAGCTGCTTCTTGAAATCCTTGAGCGGGGTGAGGATCGGCGAGAGCTCGAAATTCGCGCCATCGGTCGCCGGCGTCCACTGCTCCATGATTGCGCCGTGGGGGAAGTACACGAACCCGAGGCGCGGCGTGGCCTTCGCGGCGGTCTTCGCGAGAGCCGTGCTTGCCGGGATCATCGCGTCGAGCAGCGGTAGCGCGATGGCCGCGCCTACGCCACGCAACACGGTGCGGCGGGAGAGGTGTTTCTTGGTGATGAACATCCGGGCTACCTCGATTACAAGGCTCGATATCTATGCGGTCAGTGCACTGAAGCGTCGGCGGTCTTGGTCTCCGCGGCCGCCGGCGCGGGAAGCATCTGCATCACGAACGGATCGCTCTTCACGATGCCGGTGACGATCGACGAAAACCGGTAGTCATGCGCGGCGGCGGCGCGAACGATCGCGCGCACCGTCGGCATGTCGTGCGCTTCGACGCCGCGGCCGAGCGCGTAGGTCATGAGCTTGATCGTCAGCG
>FTFB01009449.1_pt1 | contig 14745 bp, 10 predicted proteins | sample 1658331 | NCBI WGS metagenome assembly FTFB01 (sample SAMEA3914816, study PRJEB12502) | metagenome | biome: forest; material: soil | place: USA | collected 2011-09-16 | depth 0.3 m | reverse complement strand
GCTGCGCCGGTAGAGGATGCGCCGCTGGCCCCGCTTGCGGACGCTGCGCCCGCGCCGCTCGAGGCGGTTGTGCTCGCCGCGGACCCTGCGGGGTGCGCGGGAACGTACACATCATTCAAGGCCGAAGGAGACTCGGCATAGCGCGGTGCCACCTCCATGATCACGTGGTACTGATTGATGCTGGTGTAGAGCGTAGATACCTGACGCTGACCGAAGGCGTCATAGAGTGCGTTGTCGATGTCGCGCGATTGGATTCCGAGGCGCGCGGCGCTGGCGCGGTCGATGTCGATGAAAGTCTCGACACCGTGCTCTTCCTGATCCGTGTCGACTTCGGTCAGGGCCGGCTCCTCTTTCATGCGTTCGGCGAGGCGCGTCGCCCACAAGCGGAGGCTCGCGATATCATCGCTCTGCAGGGTGTACTGGTACGTCGAGTTGGCCTGGCGGCCGCCCATGCGCACATCCTGCACGGGGTTCAGGAACAGCGTGACGCCGGTTACCCGCGCGAGCTTCGGCCGCAGTCGCGCGATTACGCTCGCGCTGCCTACGCCGCGCTGGGAGCGCGGCTTGAGACTGACGAACAGGAAACCGCCTCCGGTGCGGGCGCCACCGGTAAATCCCACCACCGTTGCGACCGCTGGATCGCGGTGGATGATGTCGACCAGCTCGACGAGCTTGTGCTGCAGCGCCTGAAAGGAAATGCTCTGGTCCGCACGCATCCCGCCATTGAGCTGTCCGGTGTCCTGCTCCGGAAAGAAGCCCTTGGGCACGACGATGAACAGATACACGTTCAGAGCGACGATGCCGGCCAACAGCAACAGCATCACGGGTCCGTGATCCAAGGACCAGTCGAGCACACGTCCGTAGTGCACGAGGGTGCGGTCGAAAGTGCGTTTCGACCAGCGTGCCAGCCTGCCCGGCGCGGCGTCGGGCCGCCGGGGCTTCAGAATGAAGGCGCACATCATCGGGGTCGTCGTCAGCGAGATGGCCAGCGAGATCAGCACGGCGGCCGACAATGTCATCGCAAATTCGCGGAACAGTCGTCCGACGATTCCGCCCATGAACAAGAGTGGAATGAACACGGCGACCAGAGAGACGCTGATCGACAGCACCGTGAAACCGACTTCGCGGGCGCCCAGCAGCGCCGCGCGGAAGCGGTCCATCCCCGCCTCCATGTGCCGCGCGATGTTCTCCAGGACCACGATCGCATCGTCCACGACGAAGCCCGTCGCCACCGTCAGCGCCATGAGCGAGAGGTTGTTCAGACTGTAGCCCGCCAGGTACATCACACCGAGGGTGCCGAGCAGGGAAGCGAGGACGGCGACCGTCGGCACGAGAGTCGCTCGCACGCTCGTGAGAAACAGGCTCACGACCACCACCACGAGCAGCAGCGCGATCAGCAGAGTCAATTCGACCTCGTGGAGCGAGGCGCGGATCGTTATGGTGCGGTCCGAGGCAACCTCGAGATTCACATCCTGCGGCAGATCGGCGCGCAATTGCGGCAGCAGCGCCTGGATAGCATCCGCCGTCGCAATGATGTTCGCCTCGGGCTGGCGCGTGATGTTCACGATGACGGCGGGCTGGCCGTTGAAGAGCCCGAGGGTGTGGATATCCTCGACGCCATCGACAACCTCGGCGACATCGCTGAGGCGCACCGCGGCTCCGTTGCGCCACGCGATCACGAGATTGCGGTAGTTTGCCGCCACCCTGCCGTTGTCGTTCGTGTAGATCTGGTAGCGCAGCGTGCCATTCTCGATCACGCCCTTCGGACGGTTCGGGTTCGCGGAATTGAGTGCCGTGCGCACGTCCTCGAGGCCGATGCCGTAGCGGGAAAGCGCGAACGGCGCGATCTCCACGCGCACCGCCGGGAGCGACGCTCCGCCCAACTCCACATCGCCTACTCCGGCGACCTGCAACAGGCGCTGCTCGACGATGTTCGAGACGGCGTCGTAGATCTGACCCGGCGTGCGCGTGCGCGAGGTAAGCGCCAGGATCATGACCGGCGCCTCGGCGGGATTGACCTTGCGATAGGTTGGATTGCTGCGCAGGGTCGCGGGCAGGTCCACCCGCGCCGCGTTGATCGCCGCCTGCACGTCGCGCGCAGCCCCGTTGATGTCGCGGTCGAGATTGAATTGCAGCGTGATTTGCGTGCGGCCGCGCGAGCTCGAGGAGGTCATCTCGCTCACGTCGGCAATGACCCCCAGGCGCCTCTCGAGTGGGGTTGCGACGCTGGTCGCCATGGTCTCGGGACTCGCGCCGGGGAGGCTTGCGGTCACCGCAATGGTGGGAAAATCCACCTGCGGGAGGGGCGACACCGGCAGGACGAAGAGCGCGCCGATCCCCGCCAGGGCCAGCCCGGCGGTGAGCAGAGCCGTGCCGACCGGCCGGCGCACGCTGGGCGCGGAGAGGTTCACGGTGGCGCCGGCTCGATGTCGCCCGCAGACGCGGTCGCACCGCCCCCGGCCCGCTTCGTGAGCCGATCGAAGGCGAGGTAGATCACGGGAGTGGTGAACAGGGTGAGCATCTGGCTGACGATCAGGCCACCGAAGATCGCGACGCCGAGCGGTCGGCGCAGCTCCGAGCCCTGCCCGAATCCCAGCATCAGGGGCAACGCCGCGAACAGCGCGGCAAGCGTCGTCATGAGGATCGGCCGAAAGCGCAGCAGAGCGGCCTCGTGAATTGCAGCCCGAGGGCTCTTGCCCTCGTGACGCTCGGCCTCGATCGCGAAGTCGATCATCATGATGGCGTTCTTCTTCACGATGCCGATCAGAAGAATGATCCCGATGATGCCAATGACACCCAGGTCGCTTCCGGTGATCAGCAAAGCCAGCAGCGCTCCGACACCTGCGGACGGGAGCGTCGAGAGGATCGTAAGCGGGTGGACGTAGCTCTCGTACAGCACGCCGAGCACGATGTACACGCACACGACCGCGGCGAGAATCAGCCAAAGCTCGTTCTGCAATGAGGCTTGAAAGGCGTTCGCCGCGCCCAGGAACGTCGTCGTAATGCCGCCCGGCATCTGGATCGCGCGCTCGGCGTTGCGGATCTCGTTGACCGCCCGGCCGAGGGACACCCCGGCTGCCGTGTCGAAGCCGATGGTCGCGGCCGGAAACTGTCCGACGCGGCTGATCAGGAGCGGCGCGTTCCGCTCGCGGATGGTCGCGACCGCAGTCAGAGGCGTCGGTCGCCCTGAGCCAGTCTGAACGTTCACCAGGTCGAGGCGCTGCGGAGTCGTGACGACACCCGGCTTCTCCTCGAGGATCACGCGATACTGATTCGTGTCGGTGAAGATCGTCGAGATGATCCGTTGGCCGAACGCGCTGTAGAGCGCCTCGTCGATGGTTGCCGCGGTGACGGCGAGGCGAGCCGCCGTGTCGCGGTCGATATCGACTGCTGCTGCGAGGCCCTGTGTCGTCGTGTCCGACACGATGTTGCGCAGCTGTGGCACGTGCTGCAACTGCGCCACCAGATTACCGGCCCACTGCGTGATCTGATCCGGGTTCGAGCCCTCCAGCGCAAGTCGGTATTGCGTGGGACCGGCTTCAGCGTCGATGGTCAGGTCCTGAACCGGCTGCAGATACAGCGTGGTACCGGGGACCTCGACGGCGGCCGCGCGCAGACGCTCCATCGTGTCAGCCAGAGCACCCCGCTGGCCGTGCGGCTTCAGATTGATCAGCATCCGACCGGTATTGATCGCCGTGGTATTCGTGCCATCCACCCCGATGAACGAGCTCAGGCTCTGGATGTCAGGATCCTCGAGAATCCTCTGCGCCACCGACTGCTGCAGCTGCGCCATGCGCTCGAAAGAGACGGACTGCCGCGCGCGAACCTCCGCCTGCAGCTGTCCTGTGTCCTGAGTCGGGAACAGGCCCTTGGGGATGAAGATGTAGAGGAGCGCCGTGAGCAGCAGAGTCATGAGGGCAACGAACAACACAGGCCGCTCGCGGTCGAGCACCCAGTGCAGCGTCCGATCGTAGCGCTCGACGGTTCGATCGAAGGCGAGCTGCCATTTGCGGCCGATTCCGGCGGGCGGCACGTGCGGCTCCGCCCGCAGCCAGTGTGCCGAGAGCGCGGCCGTCAGGGTGAGCGAGACGACTGCGGAAATCACTATGGTGATCGCCAGCGTGACAGCAAACTCGCGGAACAGCCGGCCGACGACATCGCCCATGAAGAGCAGCGGGATGAGGACCGCGATCAGCGATACCGTCAGAGAAATGATGGTGAAGCCGATCTGCTGCGCACCCTTGAGCGCCGCCTGCATCGGAGCCTCACCGGCCTCGAGATAGCGCGCGATGTTCTCGATCATCACGATGGCATCGTCGACCACGAAGCCGGTCGCAATGGTGAGCGCCATCAGTGTGAGGTTGTTGAGGCTGTACCCGAGCAGATACATCGCGCCGAAAGTGCCGACCAGCGAGATGGGCACTGCCAGACTCGCGATCACCGTCGCGCGGGGACTATGGAGGAACAGGAAGATCACCAGCACGACGAGCACGACCGCAACGGTCAGCTCGAGCTCGACATCGCGCACCGAAGCGCGGATCCCGACGGTGCGATCCGTCAGGACATCGACCTGCAGCCCGGCGGGGAGCGAGCTCAGCAACACCGGGAGCTGCATCTTGATCGCATCGACGGTGGCGATGACGTTCGCGCCCGGTTGACGCTGGACGTTCAGGATGATTGCCGGCTGCGTGTTCTCCCAGGCGCCGAGCTTCACGTTTTCCGCACTCTCGAGAATGTCCGAGACGTCGCGCAGATGCACCGGTGCGCGGTTGCGGTACGCGATGATGAGGTTGCGGTAGTCGTCAATCGTCACGAGCTGGTCGTTCGCGTCGATCGAATACGCGCGGGTCGGTCCATCGAAGCTGCCCTTCGCTCCATTTGCATTCGCGGCGGCGATCGTGGTGCGCAGCTGATCGAGACTCAGCCCGATCGAGGCGAGTTGCCGAGTGTCCACCTGGATGCGTATCGCGGGACGCTGGCCACCGCTCAGCGTGACGAGACCGACGCCTGCGATCTGTGAGATCTTCTGGGCGAGCCGCGTCTCGATGAGATTGCGCACATCCGTCAGTGGCATGGTGTGCGATGTCACCGCCAGAGTGAGCACCGGCGCATCGGCAGGATTGACTTTCGCGTAGACCGGCGGGGCCGGGAGATCCGTCGGCAGGAGGGAACTGCTCGCGTTGATCGCCGCCTGCACTTCCTGCTCGGCCACATCCAGGGTCAGCTGCAATCCGAATTGCAATGTGATGACCGACGCACCGGCCGCGCTCGTGGACGACATTCGCAGCAGCCCCGGCATTTGCCCGAGCTGATGTTCGAGCGGTGCCGTCACCGTGGAGCTCATCACTTCCGGGCTCGCGCCCGGGTAGAGTGTCTGCAGCTGGATCGTCGGATAGTCCACTTCAGGCAGGGCGGACAGCGGCAGGAAATGAAAGCCGACGACTCCCGCCAGCACGATCGCGACCATCAAGAGCGAGGTCGCGACCGGTCGCAGGATGAAGAGTCGCGACGGACTCATCCGGTTGCCGCCCCCGGCTGCCGGGCAGCGTTGCGTCGGCCGCGCTGCCGTCCTGAACCTTGGGCCTGATCGGGTCCCTGGCCCGGCATCCGCACGGCGGCACCGTCCGTGAGTCGGTCACCGCCCTCCGTCACCACGCGTTCGCCCACGCTGAGACCCGCGGTCACTGAAGTGAGCTCGTCGACGGAGGGCCCGACCTTCACCCCTCTGATGTGTGCCGTTCGATCGTCAGCGATCACATACACGAAATCGCCCTGCGGTCCGTGGCGGATCGCGGCAGCCGGAACGACGATCGCGTTGTGCACCGTGTCGAGCTGTACCTGCACGTTGACGAACTGATTCGCAAACAGCGCGGCATTCGCGTTGCCGAAGCGCGCCTTGGCGCGGATGGTGCCGGTCTGGGTATCGATCTGATTGTCGAGAGTCAGGAAAGTCCCCTGCCCCAGCACGTTGGTGCGTGTCCGATCGAGCACGGTCGTCGGGAGCATGGCACCCGCGGCCACCCGCCGCTGAATGCGCGGCACGGAGTCGGCAGGAAGCGTGAAGACGACATCGATCGGCACCATCTGCGTGATCGTGGCCACGCCGGTGGTATCGCCGGTCGCGACGTAATTCCCGACGTCCACCGGGCGAAGTCCCACGCGCCCATCGATCGGCGCGACGATGCGGCTGTACCCGAGGTTCAGGCGCGCAGTGCCGACGGCGGCGCGATCTGTCGCAACGACGCCTTCCAGCTGCTTGACGGTTGCCTGTTGCGTGTCGACATCTTGCTGCGCAATGGAGTCCTGCGCGAGCAGTGTCCGATCACGCTCGAGGACTACGCGCGCGTTTTCAAGCTGCGCCACGTCGCGCGCGAGCTGACCGGAGGCTTGCTCCAGCGTGAGCTCGAACGGCCGCCGATCGATCAACGCCAGCGGTTCCCCACGCCGGACCAGCTGGCCCTCGCCGTAGAGGATCTCGGTGAGCACGCCGGAAACCTGCGGCCGCACGGTCGCGACCGCCAGCGGGGTGACCGTCCCCAGCGCTTCGAGACGAATCGGAATGTCGGCGCGGCTCGCCACCGCGAAGGCCACGGTAGCGCTCGGTCGGCGGTTGCCGGCCCCGCCCCCCGCTGCCGCGTTTCGGTGCGCGAGGTACCAGCCGAGCGCCGCCAAGCCGCACAGACAGACGACCACGAGGAGGACGCTCGCGAGCCGCGAGCCGCGCAGCTTCTGCTGCCACCCCACGGGCCCGGAAATCGCGGAATCCGCGACAGGTGATTTGGATATGTCGTTCATGAGCTCTCGGTGGCCCGGCTGGCCGAAACGTACACAAACGCTCGAACCGCGGGAACGACGCACAGGACTTTCGAGCGCCCGCGCTGCGCGCCGTTCACTGACCGTCCTCCAGCGTTGTAACCGATTGTGAGTTTCGAAGAATGGGCACCGGCGAACGTGCCGGCTCGGAAGCCTGATTGTAAGCGACGCAGTGAACCGCGCGGCTGCGGTGCGTCGAGTCGCGGCTCGGCAGTGGGACGACCGGCAGGCGGCTGCGTCAGCTCCTGATGCAGGCCGCGCAGCTTGGAGCCGGCACGAGTCGCGGACAGCCGCGCTTCCTGCTAAGTCGCGCGAACGTGTTCGTTTTCAGCGCATCCCGCGCTGGCGGTAACTCCCACACGTCTCGATGTTGAGACATAGCGAGCGGGCTCGCCGGCAACCCGGCGCCCGCCTTCAGCGCCGGATCAGATGAATGAGCAGAGCGACTGCCACGCCCAGCGCACCCGCGGCCGCCATCAGCACCGCCGCGGCGGCGCAGTCCTTGACGATGCGGATCGTGGGATGGATTTCGGGGTGCAGGTGGTCTGCAAGATGTTCGATGGCCGTGTTGAATAGCTCCGCCGCCATGACCGCGGCACTTGCCAGCATGACCAGTGCCCACCAGAGCGGACCGGGCCGGAACACCACCAGGGCTGCCACGACTAACACGAACGCGACGAGGTGCACCCGCAGGTTCGACTCGGCGCGCACACCCAGCGCGAATCCCGAGCAGGCGCACCGCAACCGCGCCACAAACGATTGATTCTTGGATGGGTGCATGTCTAACTACGATGGCCTGCCGATCGGAACTTCCGTGGTGGGTTGGCCCTGCAAGACTGACGTTACCACCGGCCGGCGTACGAGCAAAACCAGTGTCCATCCTGTCGCGCAGCTCGCTCCATCTCATGTGCGGTCTGGCGCTTGGCACCCTCCTTGTAGCCGCGCCGTGCGCGGCTGAATCCGTCAGTAGCGGACTGCGGAGGGACACCAAGCTGTACTTCACGGCACCGCTCCGCTGGGACCAGAGGGAGTGGCTTTATTTCGGCGGTACCGTGCTCGCGATCGGCGTTGCGCACGGGTATGACGGCCACGTGCGCACGCACTTCACGACGGACAAGGAAGTTCTCGATGGACGAGACCGCCACAGCCTGCGCGACGCCGCGCCAACCGTCGCCCTGGTGGCGGCCACCTGGGCGTTCGCGACGATCGCCGATGATTCCGCGGGGTACAAAGAGACGTGGGCAATGCTCGAAGCGGGCGGATTGAGCGCGATCAGCACGACGGCGCTCAAGTTCGCTGCAGGCCGACGGCGACCGAATGAAACGACGCGAGTGAATGACTGGTCGCGCGGCGGCGGTTCCTTTCCGTCGTTGCACACCAGCGCGGCATTCGCCATCGGCACGGTGTTCGCCGAGTCTGGCGGCGATGACTTTCGCTCGATCCGCCGCGCACTGGGTTACGGTATTGCGGGAGCGACCGCGTACGTCCGGGTGCGCGACAACGTTCATTGGTTGTCCGATACGGTGGCGGCGGCGGCGCTGGGAATGGCCACCGCGCATTTCGTGATGCGTCGGGAAGACGCTCGCTCGCAGCGCACGGCGTTGTCGGTGACGCCGGTGGATGGTGGCGCCGTGCTCACGTATACCGTCACGCTACACTGAGCGGCTTTGGCCGCCGTCACCGTTCTATCGCCACCCTCATATTCGTCGACCTCATACCGACAGGGCGCGCAGCAAGCATCAGTAACACGGCGAATGCGGCAAGCCACAGTCGCCACGCGATTGCCGAGACCTCGGCCGCGCGCTCGCTGAGCGCATCAAAGAAGGTCAGCTCGATGGGCCCGCTGCGCCAGCGCGCCAACGGACACTCGACCACCTCGTTCCCCTGCGCGCCCTGCGAGGTCTGGCAGCCGAAGGCGCGCCACAACGGGTGATAGGCCTGGTTCAGAATCACCCGGACACGATCTGAGGAGTCGTCTCGAGTCGAGACTTCGCGAACGCTGGCGAGTGTCTGGCTCTCGAGGCCAATGCGGTTCCAGCTCAGGAACCTCGCCTGCACGAACGAACCTACCGCGGCCGGCGCGTGCTCGAGGCGCAGCGCCTTGACCAACTCCTTGCCGGCAGTAACCGGGGCGCGGATGAAATCATCGTCGTCGTAGCAATCTGCGACGGCGCGGGTCGGACCGATGATTTCGCCCTGGTCGCGGTCGCCTGCCATCACGTAGTCGATCGTGGTGCCGCGCCCGCCGAAGTCATTGGCCAGCGCGGCGGGCCGATAGTTGCGACCTGGAATCCACTGCGCCAGCACCGTCTCGGCCTGGAAGCCCAGTTGCAGCACCAATGCACACCCGAGGCCGATGCGCAGCCGCCGGGGATGCTCGTGCTCGGCCACGAATCGACACAACGCTGCGGCGCCCAACAGGCTGAGGGGCAGCGCGAGGAATCCCCAATAGCGACCCGTGACGCCGATGGAGCGGAATCCCGGCAAGGGACGCACGAGATCGAACGGGCTGAGCCATGCGGGAACGTGTACGAGGGCGAGACTCCCCATCCCCAGCACGATTGAAACGATACTCACGACGAGCAACGGGCGCTTCATGGAGTTTGGCAAGCTCGCGCCGAGTGCGTGTCGGTAGCGCCACAGGAGATACCCGATGATCGGGCCTATGAACACGCTCAACTCGTGTCCGTTCCCATTCGCGGGCAACAATTTGCCGCGCAGCGGCAGGAGCGCGAACCACGCAAGAGACAACACGCTGGTAAAGGAGTCGGCCGTACGGCGGGGAAATTCCGCCTGCCACTCGAGCATCGGCCACAGATACCCGGCGTCGAGCACGGCGGCCAGACCGACAGCGCAGATCACCAGGATGAGGGGTGCGATCGAGCGAACCGTGATCGCCAGAACGACGGCGTACAGCACGATCCAGAACAGCCAGTGAATGATGGCGACGGGTGACCCGTCGATGGCCATGCTGATGGCAGCGCCTGTCAGCAGCACCGCGACCGCAAACCGATTCACCGTTGCGGATATGCAGGCCGCACTCCCCCATCTGCCGCTCGCATGCAATGCCCATAGCATCAGCGGCAGCAGCAGGAAGGGGATGAAGTCGATATGCCCGAATGCCAGCCGGCAGAAGAAAAACCCGTTGCCGATGAACAGCGCCGCGGCGAGCGCGCGTTGCGCGAACGGCTTCAGCCACAGGCCCGAATACAGATACGCGCCAATCCACCCGCCGACAAAATACAGCGCGGTCGCCAGTTGCAGGCCCCGGAAGGGACCGAGCTCGTAGCTCAGCAACATGCTCAGAGACATGAACGGGACCTGCGGCTCGCCCGCCATCGACAGACCCGCGCACATCACCGGGCTCCACTGTTTGGCGAGGCCAAAGAGCGACGCGTTCCAGTACTGCAACTCGTGGAAAACCAGAAACTGGTCGTAGTCTCTGGGGCCGATACGTGTCCACAGCGCCATGAACAGCGCCGCGTAGGTAGCCGGAATGCCGAGCGCAAACGCAGCAAGCCAGCGGCGGCCCGCAGGGCTGCGGGTCGTCGTGATTAGACCGCCGGTCTTCGCGTCCGAATGCTCATCGGGGGTCATCCGGGGCTTAGACGGCGGGAGCCCCGCAAAACAATCGCCCCACGGCGCGGAATCTGCGGCCCGCCCTACCTCACATTAGGGCAACGGACGGTCGCGGCCCGAGCTCGAAGACGCGTACGCGTGCTGAAATGCTTCGAGCTCGGCCGCGTCGAGGTCCGAGACGGCCACGAATTCGAGTCCCAATTCCTGCCACGCGCGCAGCGTGTAGCCATGGTACGTCGAGGCGCGCGGCAAGCTCGCGCCGCGCGCCGGCGGCGGTCGCACCAGGACGTTGATGAAGTGGTCGCGCTTGCGGTACACGACCGCGGCAACGACCTGGTGGTCGAGATAGTCGAGGCGTCCACCGACGAGGCTGTAGCCCGCGCTCGAGAGATCGGGCACGGGCGGCGAAAAATCGATCTTGCCCGCAAACCACGGCTTGACGGTGTGATGGTCGGAGGAGGCCACATCACTGAGGTGGCCTGCGAGGAGCGACCGCACATGGGCGGCGACGACTTCATCGCGGAAGCCGGTGCTGCGCCCGGCGGTGTCGATGACCAGGAGCGCACAAGCCGCGGCAGCGACAGGCCAACCTGCGCGCATCACCCAACGTCCCGCCGTTTGGCGCCAGTTCGACTCGGCGGGTACAGTAATCGTGCGACTGATCCGCCGGCGCAATGACTCAGGCGCTTCGTAAGCCATGCCGGCGCGACGTAGTCCGGCACGCAAGTCTTCAAGCGCGCGGTATTCCTTGGCGCACGCGGCACACTGTGCGAGGTGGGCGCGCATCTCCGCACCGTTCTTCGCATCCAGTTCGTCGTCCAGCAACGCACCCAGGAAGGCGCGGGCCTCGGTGCAATTCATGCCGTCGCTCCTTTGCTCTCACGCGCGATCCATGCTTTACGAAGTAGATTGCGCGCCCGCGCCAGGCGCGACATCACCGTACCGATCGGCGTTCCGGTGATCTGTGCAATCTCGCGGTAGGACAGATCGCTGAGCTCGCGCAGCACGAGCACTTCGCGAAAAGTCGTCGGCAGCTCACCGATGAGCTCGTGCACCAATGCTTTGTCGTGTGCGCGCGCGACGATGCTGTGCGGATCGGCATCATCGGGTGTGTCGCCGAGGCTCCCGGCGCCTTCACCGTCACGCTCCTCGTCTCCGCTCGTGCTCAGGGATTCCGTGTAGCGCGATCGGTCGCGCTGCCACGACGCGTAGAAGCAGTTGCGGACGATCATGAGCAGCCAGCGCCTGGGCTCGTGGCTGCGCAGCGAATCGATGTGACGGAATGCGCGCAGACATGCCTCCTGTACGATGTCCTCGGCCGCGACGGGATCCCGCGCCAGATAGCGAGCGAGACTGTAGGCCTCGTCGAGGAGCGGCACGATCAGCTCGTGGAACCGCGCAGCTCGCTGCCTGTCGTGGGTACTCATTAGAGAAGAGATCGCGCTGCGCGTCGGATTATTCCCGTGACGCTGGCCGGCTCAGCTGAACAGGTGAGGATGCATCTGGCGGAAGCGCGCCTCGAATCCCGGGATGCCGACCACTGTCACGCCGCTCTTGCGCAGCAGCGCAAGTCCACTCTGCTCTTTTACGAACAGGGCGGGTTCGAGACTCCCATAGAAGACCTGCGCGATGCCGCGCTCCACTGCGAGCGCGCTGCACGATCTTGGCTTCGACATGCGCGTGCCGCACGGTTCGAGGCTGACATAGAGATACGCGCCGCGGACGGCGAGTCCTTGCGCCTCCGCCTTCGCGAACGCCACCTCCTCCGCGTGCTCGTGGCTGCCGGTCTCTCTGCTGTACCCCGTGGCAATGATGACCTTCTCAGGGGTCGTCAGCACCGCACCCACGTTGTACGCAGAGGCGACCGGAACGCAGCGCGCGGCTGCAGCGAATGCAAGGTCCATCAACTCGGTGTCACGCTCATCGGACATCGCCGCCTCCCCGCTCGAGCTCGTACCAGAGCACCGCCGTGTCGCCCCGCGATTCCAATCTGGCGAGAACGATGCGGCCGCGCTCAGCCAGCTGCGAAGCGGCGTCCGTGAACAAGCGCACCGTGCCGCGCGCTCCGCAGACCACCGGGGCGATGGCGAGCCTGATCGTGTCGACCAGCCCTTCTCGCAGAAACAGCTCGATGGTGCGCGCGCCGCCTTCGATCATGAGCTGCGACACGCCCCGATCAGCCAGAGTAGTCACCACGGATCGGGCCGTCACGGTGTCCTGCGCGACCGGCACCACTAGGGCTCTTGAGCCCAATCGCTGTTCGAGCGCAGGGGCGGTGCCTGACACGCAGAACACCAACTTCGTCGCATCCCCGTCGGAAAAGAATCTGGACCCCGGCGGCAGATCGCCCGATCGCGTGATCACCGCCTTGATCGGATGCGACGCAGCACCCCTGAGGCGCCGCAGCTCGAAGAGGTCCGCGTGACGGGTGGCGAGCGAGGGGTCATCCCTGCGCACGGTCTCCGCACCGACGAGGATTGCGTCCGACTCCGCGCGGAGGCGATAGACGGCGGCGAGATCCGCCTCGCTCGAAAGCACCAGCCGCCGCGGGCCGCTGTCGGCGAGAAACCCATCCAGTGAAACCGCCGCGGAGACGATGATGCGCATGGCACGCTGATGGTACAGCGCCGCGAAGCGCTGCGGGCGCCGATTCAGGTCGGTAGACTCAAGCTCGTGCGACCCGCCACGATAGCGCAGTTCCTTGTTGTCCCCGCGAAGACGGAACCGCTCCTGCTCATTGCCACGTTCAGCATGCTGCTTGCGCTCGCCGCTCGCGCCGGACTATTCGGTATTCCGCTCGCGCTGATTCTGCTGTCGTGGTTCTTCAAGTACGGGTTCGTCCTTCTCGATCACATCGCGGCCGGTAACCCCCAGCTACCGGTGCTTGCCGTCGAAATGGTGAATCCAGTCGACGAGAAACGCTCGATCGCGCTACTGCTCATCACCATCGCCCTCTTCTATCTTTCGGGCGCGGCGTCCCGCGCGCTCGGTCCGCTGTTCGCCGCCGCAATCGCCGTTGCCGGTGTCGCGATACTGCCCGCGGTGTTTGCGGTGCAAGCGCTGACGGACAGCGTGCTCCAATCGCTCAATCCGAAGACGTGTTTCCGAATGATCCGCTGGCTGGGCGGCGACTATGCGCTGATCCTCGGATGCATCGCGCTCGCGGCAGTGGTGGGCTACTTCGTCGTGGCCTCGGTAGTGGGAGGCTCCCTGCCGCTGCTCGCGCGCCTTGCGTTTCTCATGTATGCGTGGCTCGCGATATTTGCGCTGCTGGGCGGGGTCCTGTTCGAGCGGCGCGACGCTATTCCCGTCGCTCACGCAGATACCGACAAGCGTGAGATTCAAGTCACGGACCGTGAGCGGGAGCGGCTCCGTGACCGGCAACTCGATCCCATCTATGCCCAGTGGCGCAACCGCGCATATAAGAATGCCTGGCAGACCGTAACGCGACACCTCGAACAGAGCGCCGAACCCCTGGATGAGTTACGGTGGATGTACGAACGAACCGCGCGCTGGCCCGATCCGAGCCTTGCGAACCGGCTCGGACAGGAGCTTCTGCAGCGACTGCTCGTCGCTGCACAGCACGGCGAGGCCCTCCGAATCGTGCGCGAACGTCTGGCGGCCGACGACGAGTTTCGCTCGCTCACGGCCGCCGACTCGATTCGCTTGGCCGAGCTCGCCCGTGACGGCGGCGACCGTCCCACGGCTCGCGCTCTGCTGCGCGGCTTTCAGCGCTGCTACCCGGGCGATCCGCTGCAACCCGTTGCGGAGGACTTGATGCGACAGCTCGAGAGGTGAATGTTCTAGAATCCACGGCCCTCGTTTCAGAAACGTCGCGGCACATCGTCCTGCTGTTGGACGGAGCGCGCGTCCGCCTCGCCGTGCAGGTCCGCTGAATGCCGAGGAGTCTGGCGCGGAGAATTCGATGAAGCTTTTTTCGAGAACCCTGCTCGATGACCTGTCGGCAAAAGCGGCTGCGAGCCCGCGCGGGCGGGCAAACCACAACGTTCACGGCTCGCCTGCCGAGCTCGTGCAACGATTCTTCATCGTCGCCAACCGGGACTCGTACTTCCGGCCCCATCGGCATCTGTCGAAATCGGAGCTGGCGCTGGTCGTCCGGGGCCGGTTCGACGTCATCACGTTCGATGATACGGGCCGCGTCACCGGCCGCTACGCCGTCGGTGATGGAGCGCCGAGCCTCGGCTTTGAAACGCCCCGAGCCACGTGGCACACGCTCATTTCCCCCACCGACGGCTCTGCGTTCTTTGAAGTGAAAGAAGGTCCATACGATCCCGCGACGGCGCGAACTCCACCGCCGTCGCGGGATCGTATGGACCTTCTTTCACTTCAAAG
>FTFB01009492.1_pt1 | contig 14753 bp, 9 predicted proteins | sample 1658331 | NCBI WGS metagenome assembly FTFB01 (sample SAMEA3914816, study PRJEB12502) | metagenome | biome: forest; material: soil | place: USA | collected 2011-09-16 | depth 0.3 m | reverse complement strand
CCAGCGGCTCGTCCGAGTCGCGATCCTCCGGTGGTGGGGGCGGCCCGGGCGGTGCCTTCCGCCCTCGCGGCGGCATGGCCGCGTACATTCGCTCGCAGTACACCCAGGCGCTCGGGCCTTTGCTGAGCGGCGAGAGCGTCATCATCGAGCAATCCGCCGATCGCTTCGTAATCGCCCGCGACGACTCGCGCCGTACCTACACGCCCGGCGGCCATAGCGTCGTTTCGGTCGCGGACGGCGTGGCAGACCAGACATCCGGCTGGAAAGGGCGTGAATACGTGATCGACGTGCGGCCACAGGTCGGCCCGCACGTCACCGAGCGCTATGGCCTCACAGCGGACGGGCAGCTCATCGAGAAAGTATGGCTTGGCGGAGACGGCGGCCTGCCGAAGCTGGAATTTACACGTGTGTATGAGAAGGGCCTGCCGCCCGTGCGCGCGCTTCCCACGAGCAACTGACCGCGTGCTGGGAGGCGGGTAGCCTCGAGCAACTGAGCCGCCCTCGGGTGCACCTCGGCCAGCCAGCGGTGCACCTCGAAACTCCTCCTTTGCGGGCGCCCGTTTGGCGCGACTATCCTGCTCGCCCACTCCCCCTGTTCGAGGAGATTGCGCGCCGTGGATCGGGCCGCCGTTTCGCCACCCTTGCTGCCCCCTCCGGCGGCAAATCTTCCGCCCCGGTTCCCTCCGCGGGTGGCGGGGCCTGCATCCGAACTCGGCACCGACCGCGTGCCGCTGCGCCCGGCAGACCTGCTTTTCATCCTCGGTTTCTGGACGTTCATCGCCCTGCTGCAGTCGGCGAACAGTCTGCTCGACCCGGGCGGCCGCGGCATGCAGGAGATCCTGCCTTACGCCCCTCAGTACATGGCGATGTCGTTCATCGAGTCCTACATCTGGGCGGTGCTCACGCCGCTCGTGTTCTCGCTTGCGAGCCACTACCAGCTCGAGCGCGGCCACCTCCTGCCGCGCATTTGCCTGTACTTCTGTGTGGGCATGCTCATCGCGGTCACCGTGGACGTGATCACCGGCTTCATGCGTTTCGACGTGTTCCACCTGGTGCGGGGCCGCCTGGCAGATGTCGGCGCCGTGTGGCGATTGCAGCACCTGTGGTTCATGAACGATTTCCTGGTGTACATCGCCATCCTCGCCGGTGGCATCGCGCGCCATTACTTCCTGCGATTCCACGCACGCCGCGAGCAGGCGATCCTGCTGCAGGCGCAGGCGGCGCAGTTGCAGGCACAGCTCGCGGATGCGCGGCTTGCCGCCTTGCGCACGCAATTGAATCCGCATTTCCTGTTCAACACCCTGCATGCGGTTTCCGCGCTGGTGGAGCGCGATCCGCGGGGCGTTCGACGTATGATTGCGCGCCTCAGCGAGCTCCTGCGCACCACGCTCGATGGAGCGGATGAGCAGGTCGTGCCGCTCGGGCAAGAGCTCACGTTCACGCATCGGTATCTCGAGATCATGCAGATACGCTTCCAGGGCCGGCTCACCATCCAGTCTCAAGTCGAGCCTGGCGTGCTCGACGCGCTGGTGCCCAATCTCATCCTGCAGCCGCTGGTGGAAAACGCCATCAAGCACGGCGTGAGCAAGATCGATGATGAAGGCCGCATCGAGATCCACGCCCACCGCGAAGGCGAACGCCTCGTGATGAGCGTGCGCGACAACGGCCCGCGCGTCACCGAAAACGGCCTGCGCACGGGCGACGGCGTTGGCCTTCGCAACACGCGCGCGCGGCTGGCAGAGCTGTACGGCACCGAGCAAAGCCTCACGCTGCGCGGCGCGGACGACGGCGGCGTGATCGCCGAAGTCATCATCCCGTTTCACAAGCGCACCGACCTGCGCACGCTCGGCAGCGACGGCAGTGTCGCCGATGGCAGCCTCGGCAAAACCTTGCACACGACGGGTGTAGCCGCGCACGGCTAAGGACGACCCGTGGCAAGAGGCAAGACGCTGCGCGTCCTCATCGTCGACGACGAAGCGCTGGCCCGCCAGCGAGTCGAAGACCTGCTGAGGCACCAGGAAAATGTCGAGATCGTCGGCATGGCCGACAACGGCGAGGCGGCGATCGCCGCCATTCGCGCGCTCAAACCCGACCTCGTATTCCTCGACGTGCAGATGCCCGGCGCGACCGGCATCGAAGTCATCCGCACCATCGGCACCGAGGCGATGCCGGCCACCGTGTTCGTGACCGCGTACGACCAGTACGCGCTCAAGGCCTTCGACATGGCGGCCATCGATTACCTCGTGAAGCCCTTCGACGATGAGCGCTTCGAGCAGGCCTTCGCCCGCGCGCGCCGCCTGATCGAGCTCGAAGAAGTAGACCGGCTTTCGGAACAACTTCTGGCCGTGCTGCAAGGCTCTGGCGGCGGCGGCAGCCACCTGCCGAGTGCCGCTCCGGCCGGCCCACCCGCCGCCGGCTCCATTCCCGGCGCCGCCGCCGGCAAGCCCGAGTATCTCGAGCGCATCGCGGTGGAAACGCGTGGCCAGGTGCGGGTCGTTCCGGTGGGCGACATCGAATACATCACCGCCAGCGGCCCCTATGCGGAGCTGCACGCGAACGGGCGCGCACACGTCATTCGCGAACGCATGCAGATGCTCGAAGAGCGGCTCGACCCGGCGAAGTTCTTTCGCATTCACCGTTCGGCGATCGTGCGACTGGACCAGATCGAAACCCTGCTGCGAGACCCGGGCGGGGACTACGGTGTGAAACTCAGAAGCGGCGTGCAGCTCAGCGTGAGCCGAAACCGCGTCGAGCAACTCGAGCGCTGGATGGGTCTGGCGACCTAGGCGGCGCGGCGCGCACCCCCGGTTTTCCGCGCCCGGCCCCCTTCCCGCCCTGAAAGAAGCGGCGTCGAACGGCAGCTCGTCGATTCCGTTGACCATAACCCGCTGAGGGCGAAGCCCTTTTTCCCGGAAAGACCGTCCGGATGCGATGCGAACCGTTCCCATTTGGTAATGACTCGCCTTATACTTCAGCCCTCACTGGCTCACGGCTCGAAGACGCAGAACATGTCGGCGACGGCTTCAGGACTCTTCGCTCATGTCTCCCGCAGGGGGGGTGTCTGGCTGGTCATCGGAGCGGCGCATGTCGCGCTGATCTACGCCGTCACGAGTTGGTCGCCCGTTCGCATCGCGCTCGAATCCACGCCCATCCAGGCGAGCATTGTTGATGCTCCCGCGCCCGCGGCAGACGTACCGCCGCCAGTGGTCCCGCAGATCGTTCCCGTGATGACGCCCACCGTTGAGCCGCCGCTGGTCACCATCACCGAAGAGCCGCCGCCGAACGCCATCACGGTCGCCGTGGTTGAGGCGCCGCCCCCGGCACCCGCTCCGGCTGCTCCGCGCGTCATTTCCGATGTGGCCTACGTAGAAGCGCCGCAGCCGCGCTATCCCGCGGAGTCGCGGCGCTCGGGTGAAGAAGGTCTCGTGGTGCTTCGCGTGCTCATCAACGAGCTCGGGCGGGCGGCGCGGGTCGACATCGAGCGCTCCAGCGGGCACAGCCGGCTGGATGAAGCGGCTCGCCTTGCCGTCCAGCGCGCGCTGTTCCGGCCTTACGTGGAAAACGGTGTCGCGCGCATGGCGATGGCCACCATTCCGATTGAGTTCAACTGGAAGTCCCGGCGCGCCGACCGGTCTGCCAGCCGCGGCTAGCGCGCACCGAGCTGCCGTCGCGCCAACTGCGCGGCGTGATAATTTAAAGCGATGGCAGCGAAGAAAAAGACACGCGCCAAAGCAGGCGCGACGACCAGACCCTCAAAGCCCCGCGGCAGGCTGGCGCCCGGCCGCAACAGTCGCGGACTCGCGGCGGCCGACGTTCCCATCGCCGCGGACAATCCCGAAGTCGCGGATCTCGCGACACTCATCATCCAGGCAGGCGGCGCGCCCATTGGCGCATACCGCGAGCCGCTCGGCGGCCGGGCCATCATGATCGCGTCGCTGCCGCTGGCAGCCGTTCAACCCACGCCGTTCCAGCGAGACCTGTCACCGACACATGTGAAGCGGCTCGCGAGCAAGATCGATGAAACCGGCGCGTTCCTGGACCCGCTCATCGTCGTGCGCGGCGAAGACGGCCGCCTGTGGACGCCGAACGGCCGCCACCGGCTCGCCGCGGCGAAAGTGCTGGGCCTGAAGCAGATCACCGCCCTCATCTCGCCGAACGAAGCGCTGGCCTATCGCATCCTCGCGCTCAACACCGAAAAGGCGCACAACCTGAAGGATCGAAGCCTCGAGGTCATTCGCATGGCGCGCAGCCTCGCGAAGAAACAGGGCACCACCAAAGAATCGGAGCTCAGCGCGGAGTTCGAAGCCGCGGAGCTGATCACGCTCGGCGCGGTCTACCAGCAGAACCCGCGTTTCGCGGGCGGCGCCTACAGCCCGTTCCTGAAAAAAGTGGATCGCTTCAGCGACCGGCCGCTCACCACCAGCCTGCGCGAGCGCGACGCCTATGCCGCGCGGCTGCTGGAAGTCGACACCCAGGTGAAGCGCATCATCGCCGACCTGACGGCGCGCGGCTTCAAATCGCCTTACCTGCGCAACTATGTCGTCGCCCGCATCAACCCGGTGCGCTTTCACAAAGCGAAGAAGGGCGACACCAGGCCGCCCATGCCGATCGCGCAGGCGCTCACGCGCATGACGGCGTCGGCAAGGAAGTTCGACGTGAAGAGCGTGTCGAACTCCGAAATTGCATGGGTTGCAGTGGGCGCAGGCGCGAGCGAATAACGCGCCAAACCGGCGGAAACGAATTCCAATTGCTCAAGGTGCCGGCCCCGCAGACTCCCGGCACACGAGCTGGTGCGGCAACCGCACCGGCGAAGGCGCCTTGCGCGTCTTCAGCATCTGCAGCAGCAGCCCGGTGGCCTGGTACGCCAGGTCATAGCTCGGCTGATGAACCGTGGTGAGCCTCGGCCAGATCGTGCGCGCGATATAGGTGTCATCGAAGCCCGCAACGGAAAGCTGTGCCGGCACGGTGATGCCCATCTCATGCGCGGTCATCAACACACCCGCGGCCATGTCATCGTTGCTCGCAAAGATCGCCGTCGGCCGCTGCGGCAGCATCAGCAGCTGCCGCCCGCACTCCATCCCCGAATCGAACACGAAGTAACCCTGCTTCACGTATTCCGGGTCGTAGGGCAGCCGATGCGCGCGCAGCGCGGACTTGTATCCCTGCAAGCGGCGCCCGCTCGCATAGTGCTCCGGATGCCCGATGATGAACCCGATGCGCCGATGCCCAAGCCCAATGAGGTATTCCATCATCTCGCGCGCCGCGCCTTCATCATCCATGTCTGCATACGGCGAGGGGTGACGCAGCTCGTTAGGCGCGATTCGCACGAACGGCAGGTTGCGGCGGTCGAGCGCCTTGATGAGCGTGGCAGATTCGCTGAGCGGCGGCGTGATCACGAGCCCGTCGACATGCGTCTGGTCCACGAGCCCCAGCACTTCGCGCGACAGGTCTTCTCCCTTCGTGATGCACTGGTGGGTGAAGAGCTGGAAGCCCTTTTCCCGGCAGCGGGTCATAGCGCCGTGCTGTACGTCGACCACGTAGTTGGCGCTCGGGTTGCCATACACGAGCCCGACGAGATACGAGCGCCGCCCGGCAAGGCTGCGCGCGGAAAGGCTCGGGTGATAGTTCAGCGCCTTCACCACCGCCTGCACGCGCGCGCGCGTTTCGTCCCGCACGTTCGGCTCATCGTTGAGCACGCGCGAGACGGTTTTTATAGCAACCCCGGCCGCCTTCGCGACGTCGTCGATGGTCTTTCGCGCCATACAGGCTCGCGAGTCTACCGACCGCGCTCCGCCAGCGCATCGGCAATTCGGGCGTAGGCGGCGGCACGCTCGGCGGCGGACTGCAACTGCGCGGCGACCTTCATCGCTTCATCGAACAAAAGGAGCGCTCCGTCCCGGTCGCCGGCGAGCAGCTGTGCGGCGGCGAGCGAGCTGAGCGCGCCTGCCTTGAGCGCTTCACTGTGTATGACACGCACGGTCTGTAGCGCGGTCTCGATTGTGGCATGCATTCCGGACGAGTCCCGCGCCTGGGATTGCACTCGAAGGATTCCGAAGAACGCAGCCGCTCCGGCAGGCCTGTCTTCCAGGGAAAGCGCGGCCCGCACGGCGCCGGCGACATCGCCCGATTCGGCCTGCGACGTGGCGACATCCCTCACGAGCAGCGGTCGCAGGCTCGGATCCTCCGCGCGCCCGGCGGTTGCCATGGCACCCGCGTGGTCGCCAACTCGCGCCTGCATGGGTGCAATCTGCGCAAGCAGCGCCAGGTGGTCTGAATTGCGCTTCACCTCTGGCAGCACAGTGAGCGCCAATCGAAGTGTCTCGTGTGCGGCGGGAGTCTCCACTGCCGCTATCTGCGCACGCGCGATATCCACCAGCGCGAAACATTTGCGGTCGGCCGTTCCTCGCGCGCCCTGCGCAAGCGCTACCGCCTGCGCAAACAGCTCACGTGCCGCCCCGCCGTCTCCATGGCTCGCGCGAGCGGTCGCCAGCCGCGCCAGCGCGCCGGCTCGTGAAAACTTGTCTTCGATCTTTGACGCCGTGACGAGCGCGCCATCCTTGTCGCCCATGTTGGCTTGCGCGGCAGCGATTTCTGCCTGCGCATCGCTTCGAACCTGATCGTTCCGGATGCGCGCGGCGAGCAAACGCGCTTCGCCCAGGTTGCCTTCCTTCGCGAACGCGGCAACCACGTCGCCCAAAGCAAGCGCGTTGAACCCGGGATGCACGACGCTGCGCGCGGTGGCGAGTGCCGCTTCGGTGTCGCCGGCGCTCGCCTGCGCGATGACGACGGAGCGAAGGGCACGCCCCTGCAGTGCGGCGTCTTGCATTCGACGTGCGGCATCGAGCGCACCGGGGATGTCGCGCTCCATTCGCCGGGCGTCGACGATTGCGCCGAGAACAGCGTCGTGCAGCCGCGCATCGCGGATGCCGTTGGCGACGGATTCGGCGCGGGCGAGATCCCCGGCTTTCACATATGCGAGTGCAACATCGTGGCGCGCCCACGCGGCAAGCGATTCGTTGTCGACCTTGCTGGCGGAATCGGCAGCTTTTTGAAGAATCGGGAGTGCCGCCGTGCCATTTTCGACACCGACCTGGATCTCAGCGATTTCCGCGAGAGTCTGGGCGAGACGAAAGTCGTCTTCGATGCCAGAGCTCGCCACGACCGCCTGGGCGAGCGCGTCGTGTGCCCACGTAGTCCCCTCACCGTCCGCCGCTTGCGCGGCGGCGGTGAGCGGCGCGACCCACAACAGCCACAGTGCGGCGTTCACACACCCACCCTGAAGCGGCATTCCCCGTTTGGCGCACTATTCTTCCGACTCACGGACTCTACCGCAGGCGGCCATATCGGAACAGAATTTGCTCCAACAGCCGAAGGCCGCGAGGCAACCTGAGCTTGGCCATGAATGATGCATCCATTCGACCGCCGGAGAACGCGCTGACGAACGTGGTCGAGCGCCTGCCGGTTATCGTCTTCCGGTTGGACCGGCAGTTGCGGCTGCTCTATGTCAACCCGGCGGTCACCCCCATCCTGGGCCCGCGGCCGGAGGATCTCATTGGCCACACCGCACTCGAGGCTGGCGTAAACCCCGAGCAGTGGGCCCCGTTCGCCGCCGCGTGCCAGCGGGTGTTCTCCGCCGGTGAGCCACAGGAGGCGGATTTCGTCGCGACCACCGCCCAGGGCACAAGGCACTTCGAGGCGCACCTGTTCCCCGAGGCAGATGCCCACGGCAACGTGACGTCGATCATCGGCATCACCACCGACCGCACGGGCCGCAAGCTCGTGGAAGTTGCGCTGCGCGAGAGCGAAGAGCGCTATCACGCGCTCATCTCCAACGTGAAGAGCTACGCCCTGTTCGGCACCGACCTGCGAGGCATCGCAACCACCTGGAACGAAGGCGTGCAGCGGCTGCTCGGTTATTCGCGAAACGAGTTCGTCGGCCTCACCACCGAGAAGCTCTTCTTCGCAGAAGACGTCGCCAAAGGCGTGTACCGCCACGAGCTGCAGACTGCGGCGGAAGATGGCAGCTCGGCCAACGATCTCTGGTTGCATCAGAAAGACGGCACGCCCTTCTTCGCGGCCTGCGTGACCAGCCGTGCCACCGATGCGGCCGGGCACGTCATCGGTTTCAGCGTCGTGGTCCGTGACCGCACCGCCTGGAAACAGGCGCAGCAGGAGCTGGACATGCTGCTCGAGCGTGAGCGCGCCGTTCGCCAGGAAGCCGAACAGGCCAGCCGCCTCAAAGACGAGTTCCTCGCAACGCTGTCACACGAGCTGCGCTCACCCCTGAACGCCATCGTGGGCTGGGTGCATATCGCCCGCCGCCATGCCGGCGACAATGCGGAGCTGGCACGCAGCCTCGACACCATCGAACGCAACGTTCGCGCGCAGACGCAGATCGTGAACGACCTGCTCGACATGAGCCGCATCATGACGGGCCAGGTGCGGCTGGACATGCAGACCCTCGATCTGCGGGACGCCGTGAACAACGCCGTCGAGGCCGTGCGCCCCGCGGCGGACCTGAAGCGCGTGCACATCGAGAAAGCCCTGGACGCGAGCATCGGCTGGACGAAGGTCGACCCGGCGCGGCTCCAGCAGGTGCTGTGGAACCTGCTGGCGAATGCAGTCAAGTTCACTCCGCCCGGCGGCCGGGTGCGCGTTGCGCTGGAGCGCGCGAACTCGCATGCCGAGATCGTGGTGCAGGACTCCGGTGTGGGCATCGCGCCCGCCTTCCTGCCGTTCGTGTTCGAGCGCTTCCGGCAGGAAGACTCCTCGACCACGCGGCGTCACGGCGGCCTTGGGCTCGGGCTTTCCATCGTGAAAAGCCTTGCGGAGCTGCATGGCGGCACGGTGCGGGCGTCGAGCCCCGGCGAAGGCCAGGGCTCCACGTTCACCGTCGCCCTGCCCATCGTGTCGGTCCAGCAGGACGAGTCGACGCCGGATTCGCGCGCTCGCACGCCCTCGGACTTGAACACGCTGCCGCGGCTAGATCACACCAACGTGCTGATCGTCGACGACGAGGCCGATTCGCTGTTGTTCTTCGGCAGGCTGCTGGAAGAATGCGGCGCGCACGTCCTGCTCGCCGTGGACGCGGACCAGGCGATGGACGTGCTGCGCACCGAGCCGGTGGATATCCTCATCAGCGACATCGGCATGGCCGGCGCCGACGGCTACCAGCTGATCGGGCAGGTGCGCGCCTTGAAGGACGAGCGCCTGTCGACCATCCCGGCCGTTGCCGTCACGGCCTACGCGCGGGCAGACGATCGGCGGCGACTGCTGCTCGCGGGTTTCCAGATGCATATGTCCAAGCCCGTGGAGCCCCATGAGCTCGTCGCGGGTATTTCCAGCCTGATCGGGCTGACCAGCCACAACGCTGCGCTCAAGCGAGCGGCGAGCTGACTCGGAACGGACTCCGGCTGCCCTACAATTCCGCTATCCAGGATGGTTCCGCGGAGAGCCCTGCCCATGATTTACCGCTCGCGAGCTGTCGCAGTCGCCGTATCGTTGGCCTGCGCGGCTTTCACGCCTTCGTTCGTCGTCCCGCAAGCTTCAGCGGCCAGCCCGAAGCCGCTCGAAACGCTGGCGGAGCGCTCGGGCTTTCGCATCACCGGCCGTTACGACGAGGTGGAACGCCTGTGCGCGGAGTTCGCGAAAGCCTTTCCGGGCGCCGTGCGCTCGTTCGAGTTCGGCCGCACGCCGGAAGGCCGGCCCATGCTCGCGCTCGCCGTTTCCAAGAGCGGCGCACTGACGCCCGACGATGCCCGCGAGCGCGGCGTGCCGGTGATGGTGGCGCAAGGTGGAATCCATGCCGGCGAGATCGACGGCAAGGATGCAGGCTTTCTCGCGATTCGCGAGATGCTGCAGGACAAGTCGGCGAAGGCGGCGCTCAATTCGTTCGTGCTCGTGTTCGTGCCGGTGTTCAACGTCGACGGCCACGAACGCTTCGGCAAAAACAACCGGCCGAACCAGAACGGGCCCGAAGAGATGGGCTGGCGCGTCACCGCGCAGAACTACAACCTCAACCGCGACTACACGAAGGCAGATGCGCCGGAGATGCAGGCGATGCTGCGCCTGCTCGACGCGTGGGATCCGGTGCTCTACGTCGACCTGCACGTGACCGACGGCGCGCAGTTCGAAGTGGAAGTCTCGAACAATCTCGAGCCCATCAGGACCGGCGATGCGGGCCTGCAACCCGGCGGCCGGGCGCTGATCAAAGAGCTCGACGACACGCTCGTGTCGCAGGGCTCGCTGCCGATCGATTTCTATCCCTCGTTCCGCGATCCCGACGACCCGATGTCGGGCTTCGACGCGAGCGCGTATCCGCCGCGTTTCTCCACGGGGTATTGGGCAGAGCGCAACCGCTATGCGCTGCTCGTCGAGACGCACTCGTGGAAGGACTACCCGACGCGCGTGCGAATCACGCACAACATTCTCATGAAGCTTGCGGAAATGACGGCGAAGCAGGGTCGCGCGTGGCGAACGCTCGCGCGCGAAGCCGATGCGCGCTCGGAAAAGCTGGGCGGGCAGGACGTGACGCTGGACTATGAAGTCGGCCCGCACACGGTAACGATCGACTTTCGCGGTTACGCCTACACGCGCGAGCCGTCGCCGATTTCGGGCGCGCTCGTCACGCACTATGACCCGACGAAGCCGCAGGTGTGGCACGTGCCTTTCCGCGACACGCTGGTCCCGAAGGTGACGGTGCGCGCGCCGCGTGGCGGGTACGTGATACCGGCCGCCCACGCCGCGTGGATGGGCGAGCGGCTCTCCATCCACGGCATCCGGTTCGAGCGGGTGGATCGTGCAGTGAAGGCCGCAAACGTCGAAGCGTTCCGCGCGAAGAAAGTGGAGTTCGGTGCCAGGCCGTTCGAAGGTCACTTCACCGCGAAGATCGAAGGCCAGTGGCAGACCGAGCGACGCGACATCCCGGCCGGCTCGCTCATCGTGCCGATCGCGCAGCCGAAGGCGCGGCTCATCATGACGCTGCTCGAGCCCCAGGCGGGCGACTCCTACGCGGCATGGGGCTTCTTCAATTCCGCGTTCGAGCCGAAGGAATATATGGAAGCCTACGTCGCCGACGACGTCGCCCGGGACATGCTGGCGCGCGACCCGGCGATCGCCGCCGAGTTCAAACGACTGCTGGCAACAGATCCCCAGTTCGCGAAAGACCCGCAGGCGCGGCTCGACTTCTTCTACAAGCGGCATCCGTCGTATGACGACCAGCTGAACCTGTATCCGGTGATGCGCATCGAGAAACCGAAGCCCTGATCGTGGTGAGCGAGCACGCTTACCACTACGCCGGCCCTTCATCGTCGCACCGTAACCGTGCGCATGGGCGAGCGTGAGCGCCGCAACGGTGCAATACGTCTTGCCCGCAGCGACTCGAAGGGCTTGCCAGGGCGCCAGACGCATGGACGCAAACGCTTGATCCGCGCCGCGTTCCGCGCATCCGTGCGATCAGCGCACTGTGGCGCCGGCAACACGCATGGAACTTGCACCTCGAACTTCACTGGCCGCTTCGGCCCGATGAGCCTGGTCTTGAATGAACGCCCTCCTCGACTCCGAACGCGCCACGGACGATCGCGTCGCCCTGAACAAGGAAGCGTTCAAGCACGCATTGCTGGACAACCTGTTCTACGTGCAGGGCAAGACACCTGCGCTCGCCACAAAGATCGATTACTACATGGCGCTTGCGTTCACCGTACGCGACCGCATGCTCCACCGCTGGATCAGCACCACCCAGACGTACACGCAGCACGGCTCGCGCACGGTAGCCTATCTGTCGGCCGAGTTCCTGATGGGGCCGCATCTCGGCAACAACCTCGTGAACCTCGGCGTGTACGAAGACGTGCGCGCGGCGGTAACGGAGATCGGGCTGAATTTCGACGAGCTGCTGGGCCACGAAGACGAGCCCGGCCTCGGCAACGGCGGCCTGGGCCGCCTCGCGGCGTGCTTCCTCGATTCGATGGCCACGCTCGAAATTCCGTCGATCGGATACGGCATCCGCTACGAGTTCGGCATCTTCCAGCAGGAGATCATCGACGGCTGGCAGGTTGAGAAAACCGACAAGTGGCTGCGCTTCGGCAATCCCTGGGAAATCGCGCGGCCCGAGTGGGCCGTGGAAGTGAAGCTGGGCGGCCACACGGAGCGCTTTGCCGACGAACACGGCCGCGTGCGGGTGCGCTGGGTGCCGGCCAAGACGGTGAACGGCGTGCCATACGACACGCCGATTCTCGGCTACCGCGTGAACACCGCGAACACGCTGCGGCTGTGGAAAGCCGAGGCGCCCGAGTCTTTCGATTTCTCGGTCTTCAATCGCGGCGACTACTACGGCGCCGTCAACCAGAAAGTGATTTCGGAGAACCTGAGCAAGGTTCTCTACCCGAACGACGAAAGGGCCGCGGGCAAGGAGCTTCGGCTCGAGCAGCAATACTTCTTCGTGTGCTGCTCGCTGCAGGACATGCTTCGCATCCTGCACGTGCAGAAGATCCCGGTCGAGCGCTTCGCCGAGAAATTCGCTGTTCAAATGAACGACACGCACCCCTCCATCGCGGTGGCCGAGCTGATGCGGCTGCTGGTGGACGAGCGCGCCATCGAATGGGAGAACGCCTGGCGCATCACGCGCAAAACGTTCGGCTACACCAATCACACGCTCATGCCGGAGGCGCTCGAGCGCTGGCCCATCGCGACCCTGGGCAAGGTTCTGCCGCGCCACCTGGAGATCATCTTCGAGATCAACGCCCGCTTCCTCGACGAGGCACGGCTGCGATTCTTCGGCGACGAGGCGCGCATTGCGCGCCTGTCGCTCATCGACGAATCCGGCGAGCGCTACGTGCGCATGGCGAACCTGGCGTGCGTCGGCAGCCATGCCATCAACGGCGTCGCGGCCCTTCACACCGAGCTGCTCAAGCAGGACGTGCTGCACGACTTCGCCGAGCTGTGGCCGCAGAAGCTCTCGAACAAGACCAACGGCGTGACGCCGCGGCGCTGGATGGCGCTCGCGAACCCGCGTCTTGCGGCACTCATCACCGAGGCAATCGGCGATGGCTGGCTCACGAGCCTCGAGCGCTTGCGCGAGCTGGAGCCGTTCGCGGAAGACGCGAACTTCCGCATGCGCTGGCGCGAGATCAAGCGCTGTAACAAGCGCGACTTCGCGCAGTACGCGCGCGAGCGCACCGGCATCCTGCTCGACCCGGACTCGATGTTCGACGTGCAGATCAAGCGGATCCACGAGTACAAGCGCCAGCACCTCGCCATCATTCACGTAGCGGCGCTGTACCACCGGCTGAAGTCGGACCCGGGCTTCGAGATGCAGCCGCGCACCTTCATCTTCGGCGGCAAGGCGGCGCCCGGTTATCACTACGCGAAGCTCATCATCAAGCTCATCACCTCGGTGGGCGAAGTGGTGAACCGCGACCCGCAGGTGCGCGACAAGCTGAAAGTGCTGTTCCTGCCTAACTTCAATGTCACGAACGGCCAGCGGCTGTACCCCGCGGCAGAGCTCTCGGAGCAGATCTCCACCGCGGGCAAGGAGGCCTCCGGCACCGGCAACATGAAGTTCTGCATGAACGGCGCGCTCACCATCGGCACCTCCGACGGCGCGAACATCGAGATCTGCGAGGAAGTGGGCGCCGACAATTTCTTCATGTTCGGGCTGCTCGCGCCCGAGGTGTATGCGCTGAAGGCGCGCGGCTATCGGCCGGCGCACTACTACGAAACCAATTCCGAGCTGCGCGCGGCCATCGACCTGATCGCCGACGGCTTCTTCTCGCGCGGCGACGCGAGCCTGTTCCGGCCGCTCGTCGACGGCCTCATGCACTGGGACCCGTACCTGGTGTTCGCGGACTTCCAGTCCTATGCCGAGTGCCAGACGCGAGTGGACACGGCGTACCGGGATGTGGATGGCTGGACGGCGAAGTCCATCCTCAACGTTGCGCGCTCGGGCAAGTTTTCATCCGACCGGACCGTGCGCGAATATGTGGACGAGATCTGGCGCACGCCGAAGGTGCCGATCCGGCTGCTGTCGCAGAAAGACCTGACAACCACGCCATGACCAAATACCGCTGAAATCCCGCCCAGCCTTGACGCTATTCGCTCGTCCCGAATAGCCTGCCTCCTCGCCCATCGCAGGCGAGATGAAGAGGCAATTCCATAATGCGCGCAGCCGTATTCCACGGTCGAGAAGACCTGCGTCTCGAAGACATCCCCGAGCCCCGCACGGGCAAGGGCGAGGTGAAGCTGAAGGTGCTCTACAACGGCATCTGCGGCAGCGACCTTCACGAGTACTACCATGGCCCCATCACCACGCGGACGACACCTCACCCGCTCACCGGGGTGAAGAACCCCGTCGTGATGGGTCATGAGCTGAGCGGCGAAGTGGTCGAGCTCGGCGAAGGCGTCGAAGACCTCAGCCTCGGCGACAAGATCGCCGTCGAGCCGGTGGAAACCTGCGGGCACTGCCTCTACTGCAGCTCGGGGCAATACAACCACTGCGGGCAGCTCGCGTTCCACGGCTACAACCGAAGCAGCGGTGGCCTTGCCCAGTTCTCGGTAGTCAAGCGCTCGATGGCGCACAAGCTTCCGCAGTCGATGACAGGCACGCAGGGCGCGCTCATCGAGCCCATGGCGATCTCCTATCGAACCGCGCAACGCTGCGAGGCCGAAGCCGGCCAGACGGTCGTCATCCACGGCGGCGGGCCAATCGGCGTCGGCGTGTTCTACACGCTGCGGCGCTGGGGCGTGAACGTGATCATGGT